>WNFI01339501.1_pt1 | contig 14281 bp, 10 predicted proteins | sample 5400471 | NCBI WGS metagenome assembly WNFI01 (sample SAMN13153348, study PRJNA577476) | soil metagenome | isolation source: 100 cm saprolite on Douglas fir-dominated hillslope | place: USA:California | collected 2013-09-17
AGCTTGAGGAACTCCTCGCGGTAGGCCACTGCCAAGTCCAGGAACGCCGCCTGGCCGTGGCCGTCCGCCACGCGGGCCAGCGCGGCGGCGGCGAGGGGGGGCGAGGAGTCGCGCGCCGCCATCACGTCGGCCAGCGGTCGGGACATGATGGGGGTCGTCATGGGCGGGGCTTCTTCTGCGGCCTGTCCGCCGGCGTGCGCTTCTTTTTCGTCGTGTCCGGCGGCGTACGCGTCTGCTTGGTCGTGTCGGGCGCCGGGGGTTTGGGCTCGAGCTGGATCCCGTCGGCCCCGCCGGTCACGACGACGTTCTCGACCTTGTCCCCCCCGAGCAGGATGTCGATCACCTTCCCCCGCGAGTAGTTGAGGGATGGCCCCGTGGTGTCGTGCTCACCGTAGAGATGGGTGAACTCGCGCGCCGACCCGCGGGCGATGATCCGGCGCAGCTTCGTCTTCTTTACCCCGCCCGAATCGGCCACCTGGATCCAGCGCGCGATGAGCGAGTCGCCGGTGATCCAGTCCACATCGGTGGCGACGGAGTCCTGCTTCGTGACCGGGTCCTTTCTCGCGACCGAGTCCTTCCGTGCGGCGGAGTGCTTCTTCGCCGTGGAATCCCGCTTCATGGTCGAGAGCGCGTGCCCGAAGGCGCGCGCTTCGGTCAGCACTTGGTCCGGCAGATCGAGGGCGAGCGAGTCTGCCCGAATCGTCGTGAGCGTCGAGACGGCGTGCGCCCGCACCGAGTCCTTCGGACCCCAGGCGAAGGCCCGCTGCAGGAGCTTCTTGTCGAGGTGCAGGTGAATCGTATCGGCGGTCATGCGCCAGTCGGCATCCGTCGCCACTCCATTGCCGAGGGCCTTGACGCGTTGGATGTCATGGCCACGCAAGCCCAGCTCGATGCGCGTTCCGGTCAAGGTATAGGCCTGGGGGCCCTTCCCCTCGACGTGAGGCGGCCCGCCGACGAGCACCGCGAACCCGACCGCCTGGTCGAGGTGCATCGAATCCCCTCGCGCGGCGACGTCGCTCCGGTCGATCGTGACCCGGCCCCCACCCCACATGCGGTCGTTGCCTTTGAAACGCACCCGGTCGGCGACGATGACGTAGGGCTCCGCCGAATCGGCCGTCGCGCGATAGTCAATGGTCGGACGACTCGACGCATACATCTCGAGCGTGTCGCGCACGCCTTTCGCGGCGCGGTAGTACATCAGGTTCGGTCCCCGGAGCACGGACCCGGTGCTGCGGTTCACGGCGACGACGTTCTTGTGCGCCTCGAGGCGCTCCTGGCCGAGGAAGTAGGAAGCCGTGGTGGCGTCGAGCGTCATGACCGTGTCCCGGATGTGGACCACGTTGCGCTGGCCGATCATGTCGAAGCGCCGAACCCCGGCGAACCAGGCCACGGTGTCGGCGGCGAGCGTGCTGCCCGTGCCCTCACAATGGGCCAGGACGCCACCGCCCGCAAACACGTTGGTCTCGCCCGGCCGCACTTCGACCTGCTGCGCCTGTCGTCCCACGGAGTCGATGACGATCTTGCAGGGCCGCCCCCCGGCCGTGTCGGCGGTGGCGGGGATCGCGGGCTGCTGCTGGCGCACGACGGCGAAGAAGAGCATGGCGGCCATCATTGATTCGGTAGCGTGAACTTGCCACCGACCCCGGTGGGGTGCGTCGCCGTCACGACCTTGAAGTCCGGGTCAGACGTGAAGCCGTCACCCTTGATGTGCCGCGTCGGCTCGTCGAACACGAACGGCCGGTCGGAGCTCACTTGGTTTCGGATCTGGCTGTAGCGCAGCACCTCGGTCCGGAGCGTTGCGCCGTCGGTCCGCACCACCACCACGTTGCCGCGCGCTTCCATGTCACCGGTGCGCCAGCGGTAGGTGCCCTCTCGCGCGGTGAGGGTGGACGTCTGAGCCCCGCGGGGGTCGTAGAACGTGATGTGCACGTTACGGAGCTCCGCCGTCTGCGAGGCCGAGTAGAAGTACGCCGTGTCGGCGCGGACGTGGGAACGCTGGATGCCGTTGTCGGTCACAAAGTGCGACATGCCGAGGAGCACCTGGTCGGCCGAGTCGGCGGCGGCGATCGTCGCCGTCGGCTTGACGCCGGTCTCGCAGGCCGTCGGGGCCAGGGCGACGAGCGCGGCGAGTCCCGTGCTGCTCCATCAGCCGCACGGCGGCGCCGGCGAGCTCCTCCGGCGTCGTGCTCTTCGGGGTCCGCGTCATCACCTCCGAGACCGGGATATCGAGGAAGTGATCGGTATTCTCCATCAACCGGGTCAGGTCCCCCGCGGTGACGACCCCGACGAGACTGCCGGCACGATCGACCACCGCGACCGTGCCGCGCTTCTCCGCCAAGAGTACCACGCACTCGCGCATCGGCCGGTCGGGCGCGAGGGCGGGGAGCTCACCCGCGATCATCACGTCCGCCACGCGCAGCAGCAGGTTCCGGCCGAGCGCCCCGCCCGGATGCAGCGCGGCGAAGTCCTCGCGTCGGAACCCCTTCACCTCGAGCAGGGTGACGGCGAGGGCGTCCCCGAGCGCCAGCGCCGCCGTGGTGCTCGCCGTGGGTGCCAGGGTCTCGGGGCACGCCTCGTCTGCGACGCTCGCGTCGAGCACGACGTCCCCCTGGCGCGCCAGTGGCGACGCGGGGTCACCGGTGAGCACGATGACAGGCACCCCCAGCCGCTTCAAGTGGCTGAGCAGGCCGAACAGCTCGTCCGAGGCCCCGCTCTTCGACAAGAGGATCGCCACGTCGTCGCGACCCACGATGCCTAGGTCGCCGTGGAGCGAGTCGACGGGGTGCAAGAACGATGCGGGACTGCCGGTGGAGGTGAAGGTGGCGGCGATCTTGCGGGCGACGAGACCGGATTTCCCAATACCCGAGGCGTCGGATCGCATCGGCTTCGAGGACCAGCACGCGGCGCCCGCGCTCAACGAGCTCGCTCGGCCCCATACGGGACATCGCCACGCTCGAGAAAGTACTTCGTGAGCAACGGCTGCCATTCCCCCCGCGCCCGCAGGATGAGCTCGGCCACTTCGCGGACCGCCCCCTGCCCCCCCGGCACGCGCGTCACCACGCGCGCCGCCGCCTTCACCTCGGGCACGGCGTTCGCGACCGCCACGGGCAAGCCGACGCGGGTCAGCACCGGCAGATCGGCCAGATCGTCGCCGACGAACGCGCACTCGGCCCAGCTGAGGCCGCGCCGCGCCAACACGGCCTCGAACGCCGGGAACTTGCGCGCCGTGGGATCCTGGATGAGCTCGTCGACGGCCAGCTCGCGCGCGCGCAGCGCGGTGGCCGCGGATTCACGTCCCGAGAGCCACAGGACGACGAGCCCCGCGGCGCGGAGCATGCGCACGCCCAGGCCGTCCTGGATGTGAAACCGCTTGAACTCGACCGGGTGATCGCTCACCAGGCCGAGGTAGACGCCGTTGTCGGTCAGCACGCCGTCGACATCGAGGCCCACGAGCTTCAGGCCGCGGACGAGGGCCCGATCGAGCGCCGCGGGCGCCGCTCGACGCGACCCCCCAGCCCCCCCGGCTGCCGCGCGCCCCCGCCCGCCCTGGTCGAGCGGCACCATGTTGGGCCCGTCCGAGGGCGCGTGCGCGGGATCGGGGTGGGTTTCGAGGAAGAAGCCGTCCGCCCCGGCGGCGGCGGCGGCGTACAGGAGCGGCACGATGAACTCGCGTAAGCCACCACTTGCGCCCTCGGGTCCCTGGCCCGGCTGCTGCACCGAGTGCGTCGCGTCGTACACGACCGGCACGCCGCAGGCGGCGCGCAACCGCCCGAAGTTGCGCATGTCGACCACCAGGTCGCCGTAGCCGAAGAACGTGCCGCGCTCGGTCACGGCGATTTCGGGCGCGCCCCCCGCCCGCACTTTCTCCACCGCCCCCACCATCCCGTCCGCCGACATCCATTGCCCCTTCTTCACGTTCACCGCGCGCCCGCCGCGCCCGGCCGCGACGAGCAGATCCGTCTGCCGGCACAGGAACGCCGGGATCTGGAGCACGTCCGCCACCTGCGCGGCCGCGGGCACCTGGGCAGCCTCATGGACGTCGGTGAGGATGGGGAGGCCGCTCGCGGCCCGCACCGTGGCGAGCAGCTGGAGGCCGCGCTCCAGGCCGGGGCCCCGCGGTCCCTGCATGCGGGAGCGGTTGGCCTTGTCGTAAGATGCCTTGTAGATGACGTGCAGCCCGAGTTTCGCCCCAAGCTCGGCCAGCGCCTCGGCGACCCGCAGGTTCAAGTCGTCGGATTCGACGACGCACGGCCCCGCGATGAGGAACGGAGCGGCCCCGAAGTGCTGCGTCATCAGTCGTGTAAGCCAGCGAGCTCGGATGACCGGGTGCCGTCAGCCGCCGGGGCGCCCGTGCCGGCGCGCGCGCGCTGCTGCTGGCGCGCCGCGCCGATGAACCCGGCGAACAGGGGATGCGGGCGCGTGGGCCGGGACCTGAGCTCCGGGTGGAACTGGCAGCCGATGAACCAGGGGTGATCCGGGAGCTCGATCATCTCCACGAGCGAGCCGTCGGGCGAGAGGCCGGAGCAGCGCATGCCATACTCGGCCAGCACGTCACGGTAGGCGTTCGAGACCTCGTAGCGGTGGCGGTGCCGCTCATTCACCTCGAGCGCGCCGTACGCCTGGGCGACCCGCGAGCCGGGGCGCAGCTTGCAGGGATAGGCCCCGAGCCGCATCGTCCCGCCCATCTCCTGGATCCCTTCCTGCGATCGCATCAAGGCGATCACGGGATTCTCGCACTCGGGGGCGAACTCGCTCGAGTTGGTATCGGGGAGCCGGACCACGTTGCGCGCGAACTCGATGATCGCGGCCTGGAGGCCGAGGCAGATCCCCAACAGCGGCAGCTTGTGCTCGCGCGCCCAGCGGATCGCTTCCAGCATGCCGTCGACCCCGCGGACCCCGAATCCTCCGGGCACGAGCAGCCCGTCGTAGCTCTTGAGCAGCTCGGCCGCCGTCGCCTGGTCGGTGAAACGGTCGGACGAGATCCAGTCGATCTGCACGCCGCACTCGTGCGCGATGCCGCCGTGCACTAGCGCTTCGTGGATACTCTTGTAGCTATCGGCGAGCTCGGTGTACTTCCCCACCACCGCGATCCGAACCCGCTCGGTCGGATGAAGGATCTTCTCCACCATCTGCGCCCAGCCGCGCAGGTCGGGCTCCTTGGTCTCGAGGCGCAGCCGCGCGCAGACCTCGCGGTCGAGTCCCTGCTCGTGGAGCTTGAGCGGGATCTGGTAGATCGACTTGACATCGGGGCTCTCGACCACGCACCCGAAGTCCACGTTGCAGAACAAGGCGATCTTGCGCTTCGTCTCCTCCGAGAGCGGACGCTCGGTGCGGCAGATCAGCACGTCGGGTTGGATCCCGATCTGCATCAGCTCGCGAACGGAGTGTTGGGTCGGCTTGGTCTTGAGCTCGGCGGTTGCGGCGATGAAGGGAACGAGGGTGAGGTGGATGAACAACGTATTATCGCGGCCGACCTCCTGGCGGAACTGACGAATCGCCTCGAGGAACGGCAGCGACTCGATGTCGCCCACGGTGCCGCCAATCTCGGTGATCACCACGTCGTGGTCGGGCGCGAGCCGGCGGATTGCCCCCTTGATCTCGTCCGTGATATGGGGGATCACTTGGACCGTCGAGCCGAGGTACTCGCCGCGCCGCTCCTTGGTGATCACGGCGAGATAGATCCGCCCCGTGGTCACGTTGTTCACCTGCGACAACGAGCGGTCGATGAAGCGCTCGTAGTGGCCGAGATCGAGGTCGGTTTCGGCACCATCGTCGGTCACGTACACCTCGCCGTGTTGAAACGGCGACATCGTGCCGGGATCGACGTTGATGTAGGGATCGAACTTCTGAATCGTCACCCGCAGCCCCCGCTCCACCAGGAGGCGGCCGAGCGAAGCGGCCGCGATACCCTTGCCGAGCGAGGAGACCACGCCGCCGGTCACGAAGATGTACTTCGTCGAGTCCACCGAGCTCACCGACTCACCTCCTTCAGCTGGCGGGTTAACTGCGCTGCCGCGGTTCGGAGATCGTCCGCCGTGTCCACGCCGGGGGCCGCGGCCGCGGCAAACAGCGCCACGCCGATCGGCAGCCCGTGCACGAGCGGCCGCAACTGCTCGAGCCGCTCCCACCGCTCCTCGGGCACGGGCGGCAGGCGCACCCAGCGCTCGAGCGCGTCCCGGGTGTAGGCGTACACGCCCACGTGCTGGCGATACACCACGTCCCCCGTGGCGTCGCGGTCGAACGGAATCGGGGCGCGCGAGAAGTAGAGCGCGTGCCCCCGACCATCGACGACGACCTTCACCCGCGCCGGGTCATGGGCGAGCGCCGCATCGAGGGCCCCGGCCGCCGTCCCGATCGGATCGCCCCCGTGCACGCGCGCCACGGCGCCCGTGAGCGCTTCGCGCGCCACGAAGGGCTCGTCGCCCTGCACGTTCAAGACAACGTCAAACTCACTAAACGATTTATTGGCAATGACTTCCGATACGCGCTCGGTGCCGGATTGGTGCGCGGGGGAGGTGAGCACAGCCTCGTAGCCCGCCGCCTGCACGACCTGGGCGATCTCGCGCGCATCGGTCGCGACGACCAGGCGCTCACACACGCCAGCCTCGGCAACGCGCCGGACGACCCAGAGGATGAGAGGCTCGCCGGCTAAGGACAGCAGGGGCTTGCGGGGAAGACGGCTCGAACCGAGCCGCGCCGGGATCACGCCAAGGACGGGCACGGGGGAACATACAAAATCCGTGCCGTGGCGTCTAGCCCAGGGCGAGAAACGGCGGCACGGTGTGTGCTAAGCGGCGCGACAACTAGACCTTAGCGGACGCCCGGCGGACCCCTAGGACGGCGTGTGCGCCACCTCAAGGAAGTTCGCGAGCAGCCGCTTGCCGTGCTCGGTGCCGATCGACTCGGGGTGAAACTGCACGCCGTAGATCGGATAGTGGCGATGCTTCATGGCCATGATCTCGGCATCCTTGGGGCGATCGCCGCTCCAGGCGGTGATCACGAGATCGGTGGGCAAGGACCGGGGCTCGAGCACCAGCGAGTGGTAGCGCATGCCCGTCACGGGGCTCGGGATGCCCGCGAACAACTCATCGGCTTCGTGCAGCACCGGGCAGGTCTTGCCGTGCATCACGCGGTCCGCCCGGACCACGCGACCGCCGAACGCGGCGCCGATCGCTTGGTGGCCGAGGCACACGCCCAGCATCGGCACCTTCCCGGCGAGCGCCTGCACCAGCGGGACCAGGATGCCCGCTTCGCTCGGCGTACACGGTCCGGGCGATAGCACGGCCGCCGTGGGCTTGAGCGCCAGCACCTGCGCCACCGTCAGGGCGTCGTTGCGATAGACCACCGGCTCGGCCCCAAGCTCGCCGAACAGTTGCACGAGGTTGTAGGTGAATGAGTCGTAGTTGTCGAGGACGAACAGCATGGGGGAAACCTAGCGGGCGATGTCCCGGTCCGCCTGGCGCGCGGTCCGGCCCCCGTCAGGACCCGTAGAACCGATCGTGCAAGGCCGGGTCGAGGCGCCGCAGCCGACCGGTGGCGGCATGCACGGGGCACCAGAGCGAGCGGGCCTGCGCGAGCAGGCGCTCGTCGCCCGCGCGCCGGATCTCGGTATGCCGCTCATAGCGGGCGGCGTCCGGGGGCCCAACCCACGTCCGCGCGATCACCTGGTCGCCCGGCCGCGCCGGATGCTTGTAGTCGATCTCGTGCCGCAGCACGACCCACGCGATGTCCGCGCGCTCCGCGGGACTCGTGGCCGACTCCCAATGCGCCGCGGCGACGTCTTGAACCCAGCGCACGTAGACCACGTTGTTGACGTGCCCCCGGGCATCGATGTCGCTGGGCTCGACCGCAAACACCCGCTCGAACCGGGCCGGCTGGGGTGTGGCGTTGGCCGCTGCGTGGCCGGTCACCGAAGCCCCTTCCCTAGCGGCCGGCCCGCTCGAGCCGCGAGAGGGAGCGGTCCGCGAACACGCGGCCACCGGTCTGGCAGGTGGCGCAGTAGTTCACCTCGTTCGCGGCGTAGCGGGAGGCGCACGCCCCGGGGCAAAAACAGGGCGGCCGACCGCGGTCGACCGCCCTGAGGTACGAGTGCTCGTCGATCACCGGGACCCTGCCCCGACCGTTTACTGGCAGGATGCCACGTTCGCCACGCAGTAGGAGTTCGCCAGCAGCTCGACCTGTGTGATGGGGAACAGCGTTCCTGGCGCCCCGACGGCATCGGTTCCGGCCTGCCAATTGTCCGCCCTGATGCCGAAGCGATACAGGTCCTGCAGCCGTCGGCCCTGCAGGAACACGTTCACCTGGCGCTCGTACATCAGCATGACGAGTGGCCGCGGGTGGGCGGCGTTCGCCGGATTGTAGGCGAGCATGCCGTCCAATGCGCGGCGGTAGTTGATGTGGACTGCGAAGCCGCTGGTGGGCCCGATCGTGTCCCCGCTCGCGAGGGCGGCTTCGGCGAGGATCAAGTGCAGCTCCCGCTCTGACAGCGCCGTCAGCGGCTGGTAGCTCTGCGTGGCCGGTTTGCCCACGAACTCGACAACCGCGCGGCGAATCTCAGGATCGACCGCGCCTGGGGGCGCCACCGCCACGGACACGGGGTCGCGGAGCGTGTCCTTTGCCGCCCGGTTGACGAACCGATCCCCGAACCGCATCTCCTGACGTCCGTTGACCCAGGCACCAATGTAGTTGTCGACCGTGGTGGGGCTGTAGTTGAACCGGAACTTCCAGTCTGGGCTCTTCGCCGCGCCGTCGGCGAGCGTGATCGCTGCCCGAGCATCCGCCCCTGCGGCCGCGTCGATCACCAGGGCGTTGCCCCCGGTCGGGACACCGGGCCCGACGGGATGGATCAGCGTCCATACGCCTTTCGCGTGCTCCGCGCGGGCGCGCATCGCCGTGAGGGCGACCTGGAGCGAGGTGCTGCCCGTCGCCTGAGCGATAGCAAGTCCCGTCGTGGCGTACGCGATCGCGACCTTATAGACGGAATCCATTTTCGCCCGCCCGAGCGGCGCCGCGGCCTGCCGCATGTCGGAGCCGATCGGGAAGTTGTTGAAGTTGTCCCCGATCATCGTGTAGGCGAGCGCCCCGTACAAATACGATCGCGCCAGATCGTTGCGGTCCTTGATCGTGCCCGCGGCGTCGAACCCCGCCAGTTTCTTGATCGCCAAATCCGCCATCCACCGAGCGCGCCCCACGAACGGGAAGGCCGCGTCCGTGAACTCGTTGGTCGGGTTGAGGAGCGTCCCCACGTCGAGTTCGCGGAACCCGTCGCGCGAGCCGCTCCAGGTCAACTCATCGGTCACGGTCGCGTACTCAGTGAGGATCGCGCCCCAACCGTAGGCGAGCGCTGCCTGCGCGCCGTTGGCGATCGCGAACCCCGCCGTCGCATTGTTGAGGCTGTCGGCACTCACGTTGTTCGGGTTCTTCACGTCCAAGAGGCCGCTGCACGCCGCCCCCGCCGCGATGAGCCACACCGCGCCGAGCGCGACCGCTGCGCCCCGCGCCCGCCCCCGGGCGAGTGAGGCCAGAGTCGTGATGTTCATTGCGTCTCTCTCCTCTCTCCGGTGGGTCAGAAGCCCAGGCGGACGGTGAAGGTGAAGCGGCGCGGGAGCGCGAACCCGAAGGCGTCGATCCCGAGGCCAAAGTTCTGGTCGATGGCGGCCCGATCCTCCGCCGCGCCGCCGCGCCCGTATTCGTTGATCTCGGGATCGACGCCCGAGTAGGGGGTCCACAGCGCCAGGTTCCGCGCGGCCGCCCTGACCGACAGGTAGCGTGCCCCCAGGACGTGTGAGACCCACTCCGTCGGGACGTTGTACGTCAGGCTGAGCTCACGGAAACGCAGGAACTTACCGTTCTCGTTTTGGTTCAGCCCGTCGTAGGGCGAGAGCGCCTTGAACTGATACGCCCACTGCTTGACCGCATCGAGTCGCTGCTGGGGCGTGCTCGCGGGGTTCATGAGCGTCGCCTCGGCTTGCGCGACCTGAGGGAGGTTCTTGCCGATGACCGGGTTCGCTTTCCGGAACGCATCGGTCAGGTTCGTGATGGTGTAGTTGCCGAACTTGTATTCGAACAACGCGCCGAGCTCGAAGTTCTTGTAAATCGTGGCGCTCACGCCGAACGACCCCTGCCAATCCGGCGTGGACTTCCCGAGGTAGTTGCTCAGGTAGTCCCCGGTGCCGCTCTGGTCGACACGCAGCGGATTGAAGAGGCTGAACCCGTACGCGACAATGTTGCCCCTCGCGTTCAGGCGGATCGGGGGCTGGGCGAGATACGCCAGAAGGTCGGCCTCGGTCGCCGTGCGGCCGTCGGGCACGCCGGTCAAGATCGCGCCGTGATCGTAGGGCACCTCTCCCGGATTGAGGCAGAGATAGGTGGCCCCCACCGGACGCGCGCTGCACGGCCCCGGCAGGGCCGCACCGAAGAGCGCCCCGATCGGGTACCCCTCCTTCACAAAGTTGCGGTAGCGCGGGTAGCTCCCGCCCACCTTGATCGGGGGCGCAGCACCGAGCTTCGTGACATAGGCCCAGCTCCAGGCGGCATTGGCAAACAGCTTGACCGCCAGGTTCGGCTCGCTGATCGGCAGCAGGGTGGCAGCGATGTCGTACCCGCCCGCCTTGATCTCCCCGATGTTGGTGATCTGGAGGTTGATGAACCCCCCGGACGGCGCGTACTGCCGCGGGTACAACGCGTCGCGCGTCGTGCGGCGCCAGTAGGTGATGTCGATCGCGGCGCGGTCATGGAAGCCGCCGATCTCGGTGCCCACCTCCCATTCCGTGCTGACTTCCGGCTTGAGATCCGGATTGCCGAGGTTGCTCGAGACGAGCCCCGGTCCCAGTTCGGAGGAGTACGCGCTGAAGGTAGTGTACTTGTCGAACGCGCCCGGTTGCAGACCCGACTGCCCGAGCGCCGCTCGTAGGCGGAACGTCGACAGCTTCGACGTCAGGGGACCGCTCTCCCAGCCCGGCATGGTGCTGGGGATGACCGACAGGCTCACCTTGGGGTAGAACACGCCTGCCGACGTCTTGCCGAAGGCACTGTTCCGGTCATAGCGGCCGCCCACCGTGAAGAACGCGTAGTCACGGTAGCCCAGCTGTTGCTGGGCGAACACGCCCGCGTTAACCGTTTCGAGGATCTTCTCAAACACTTGCTGATTGGCGCCTGCGCTCGTCACCTCGAGGCCCGGCCCCGGGAACGCGCCGCCAAAGCTGCCCTCTTCCTGGCTCCGCGTGATGAATCCTTGGCCGCCCGCGACGAACACGGATGACCAGTTCGGACCGAACGAGCGCCGCCAGGTCGCCTTGGCTTCCGCCGTGACGATCCGCGTGGTGATGTCGTCGACCGTCTTGTTCCCTTGCGGGGCCACGAGGATGAAGCCGTCCACATCGTTGCCGAACGGCCGATACGCGGCACTGAGCTGGTTCACCACGTCGATCCCCACCGTCCCCTCGAGCGCAAGGGACGGCAACGCCTGAAAGGCGGTGCTCAAACTGCCGATGAAATGCTTCGTGTCCTGCTTGTTGGTGCGTTGCATGTCCTCCCGCACCGTGCCGAAGGACGCGACGCCAAACGGGTTGCCGGGACCGGAGCAGTCCCCGGTGCCGGTGGGGCTGGACGACGCGCGCGGCGTAATGCAGGAGGCGAGTTCCGGATGGCCGAAAATGGCGTTAGTGAGTGGAGCGTAGATGTTGTTGTTGTTGTTGGGCGTCTCGTGGTGCGCGTCCGTATACGCGGCGGAGACGTGGATCCGGACCCGGTCCGCGGGGAGGAGCTCGAGCGCGCCGCTCCCCTGCGCCTTGTGGTCGATGTCGGCCGCGGGGCCCAGCTGCGTGCCGCCGAACGGCCCGTCCTCATGGTAGTAGCGTCCGTTGACGTAGTAGGTCACCCCGGGCGTGCCGCCGCTCACCCCGGCTGAGTAGGTGCCCGTGTACCCCGTTTCGAACAGCTTGGCGGCGAATGGTTGCTGGATCACCTGATACGGTTGCAGCGCCTGGCCGTAGAAAGCGCTCAGCTCCGCCACCGACGGGACGTGGAATCCCTGGGCCAAGGACTTGGCCCGTACGGTATCGAAGGCGTCGGGTAGCACCCAGCCGGCGTTCGACACGTAGCGCGCGGAGGGGTAGTTCGAGAGCCCCTGCTCGCTCATGAAATCCCACCGGGGGGCCCCCCGGGCGCCCTTCTTGGTGAAGATCTGGATCACCCCGGCCGAGGCTTCCGTGCCGTACAGCGTCGCGGCGGCGGCCCCTTTCAGGATCTCAATGTGATCGATCGCCTCGGGGTTGATATCGTCCAGTCGCGACGGAGTGCCACCGCCGCCGGCCCCGATCCAGTTGGCGTCGCCGAACCCGCCGCCCCGATTGACCCGCACGCCGTCGACGTACACGACCGGCTCGTTCGTCTGGGTGAGGCTCGCGGCGCTGCGGATGCGGATCTGGGCGCCTTCCCCCGTGAGGCCGCCCGAGGGCAGCACCGACACCGCCGGGTCGCGGGCCGCGAGTTGCTCCGAAACGTTGGTCACCGGGGCGTTGCGCAGCGTCGTAGCGTCAATCGTGCCGATGGTGTTGCCCAGCTTGCGCTTCTCCGTCTCCGCGCCGGCGCCGGTGACGACCACGACGTCGAGCCCCACGGCGGCCCCGCGCAGTTGGAAGGTGGCTTCGACCACCTCGCCGGCTGGCACGGTGACCTTCTGCACGCCGGTCGCGTACCCGACGCGCCGCGTGCGCAGCTCGACCTCCCCGGCGCGCACGCTGAACTGGTAACGGCCGTCGCCATTCGTGAGCGTGCCGAGCTCCGTGCCGATGACGTAGACTTGCACGCCGTCGATCGGTCGGTCGGTGACCGCGTCGGTCACCTTGCCGCGGATGGTCCCGGTGCCCTGGGCTCGACCGAGCGGAGCCAGGAGGCACACGCCAAGCAGTGCGACGCCTACAATGCGGGTCGCACGTAGCCAACGAAGCGGAGAGGTCATCTCCACCTCCTGTGTAGGGTACCCATGTCGATGCCAGCCGAAGCGGACATGTGGGCTGTGTCTTCCAGGATCTGGCCGTAGCACAACCGCCAGAAGCACAACCGGGGGCGGCGGGAACCCGGGTGTGCAGAATGTGCCGATAGCTTGCAAGCCGTTCGGGCCCGCGTCAAGATCGCCGTGGTGACGCGAGTGAGCGGCCTTGCGCCGGCGCCGACGGCCCACCACTCTCGAGTAGCTGGACAACGGAGCTCACCTGTGGCGCGCGCTTATCTCCCAGTGTCGCTGATCGTTACGGCGGGCCTCACGTTCGGAGGGTGCCGCGCCGACAGCACGGCGCCCGCCGTCGCCCCGACGCCGGTGGCCGTCGCAGGCGGCCTGCGCTTCCTGGCGGTGACGAGCGGCGCGCTCCACACCTGCGGCCTCACGCTCTCGGGCGCCACCGCCTGCTGGGGGTGGAACCGCGACGGCGAGCTGGGCGACGGCACGCGCACCGACCGCGCCGCTCCCGTACTGGTCGTGGGCGGCGTGCCGTTCGCCGCCGTCACCGCGGGTGGCGGTCATAGCTGCGGCGTGCGCACCGGCGGGGCGGGCTACTGCTGGGGGTTCAACCTGAGTGGCCAGCTCGGCGATAGCAGCGCCGCCACCCGCGTCACGCCCGCGCCCGTCGTCGGGGGCACGACCTTCGTCCGGGTCTCCGCTGGTGGCGCATACAGTTGCGGCGTCCGAACCGACAGCAGCGCGGCCTGCTGGGGGTACGGGGCGTTCGGGCAACTGGGGAACGGGTCGCGATCGGATCAATACGCCCCTGTGACGGTCGGGGGAGCGCTGAAGGTCGCGACGATGAGCGCAGGGACGCTGCACACCTGCGCCCTCCTCAGCGATGGGACTGCGTACTGTTGGGGGAGGAACGATTTCGGCCAGCTCGGCGATAGCACGCTCGCCGACACCACCCAACCGGCCGCCGTTGCGGGGGGCCTCAAGTTTACCTCGGTGACCGTGGGCTCACGGCACAGCTGCGGCCTCACGCAGTCGGGTGCCGCGTATTGCTGGGGTGACAACCAGCTCGGCCAGTTGGGTGATACCCTGGTGGTCCAGGCCAGCGTGCCGACCCCGGTCAGCGGTGGGTTCAGCTTCGCGCGCCTCAGTGCGGGCGGGTCGCATACCTGTGGCATTACCACCGCCAACGTCGCGCGCTGCTGGGGCGCTGGGGTGAACGGCCAGCTGGGGAACACGCCGACCAACCAGTGCGTTGGCCCAAGCGCCGCCGGGCCGTGCAGTCCGCTACCCCAACTCGTCAGCGGCGGCTACAATTTCACGGAG
>WNFI01071316.1_pt1 | contig 14280 bp, 11 predicted proteins | sample 5400471 | NCBI WGS metagenome assembly WNFI01 (sample SAMN13153348, study PRJNA577476) | soil metagenome | isolation source: 100 cm saprolite on Douglas fir-dominated hillslope | place: USA:California | collected 2013-09-17
AAGGCACCATCGAGCTGGCGGAACCTGCCGTTCTTGTCAATGTATGACGCGTGCGCCACGCGGCCTGTCGGCTCGTCGTTTCATCCGGGCTTTGGAAGGTGACGGATTCGCGCTTCAACGAGTACGTGGTAGTCATCGCATTTACCGGCACGCCGACGGGCGTCGCGTCGTGGTGGCTTATCATGCTCTGAACGAAACCTTTCCGATTGGCACACTACGGGCGATGATCGCGGACGCAGGTTGGCAGGATGACGATTTGCTGAGACTTGGCCTCATCGAATAGTTGGGGGTGCGCTCGAGGGCAAGGCCTATAAGCGAAGAAAAGGCGAAAAATAATGTTTGCTTTTTGTTCGCTATGATGCTACTTTGCTCCTCGCCGTTTTCAACAGGTGCACCATGCGCGGTTTTTCGAGCAGTGTTCTAAGCTGTCTGGAACGTGAGAGACTCGAAGAGGAACTCTCCGAGGCTCGCATCCGGGGTCGCAACCTATCCCGGCTGCGGCAACTGACCCACCGGGAACGGGCGGCGTTGGATGAACGCGAGCAGACAGCTCAGACGCGGCTCAGAGATCACGACGCGGAGCACGGTTGTCAGCGGTAGTCTTGATGGTGCTCAAGCTGTTCTCAGGCTCGCCCTTCGACGAAGCGAAGAGAGATTCCTCGCTACGCTCGGAATGACGAGATTACTTAGGGGATGGGCGAAGGGCACGTCAAGTTCAGGTGCGGATGGCTGAAAGAGAAGGGTAGCGCGAAGATGAATCGAGTGGTAAACTCCACACTTCGTTATGTCCCTGGACAAGGGCGATGCGCTTTCCCGGCGCGGAACCCCGACCATCGGCCCCGCAGGCCCAAGTTCCTACTTTCCTCCACCGAGGTGTGACATGACAGAAGAAAAAGAAAAATTGCTCGCAGCAGCGATATCCCAGATTGAAAAGGACCACGGTAAGGGCGCGATCATGCGCCTGGGCAGCCGGGATATTCTGGTGCCCGTCAGTGTGATTCCCAGCGGATGCCTCTCGATCGACGCCGCGCTGGGCGTCGGCGGCTTCCCGCGCGGGCGCGTGATCGAGATTTACGGCCCGGAATCCGGCGGCAAGACGACCATGACCCTCCACGTCATCGCCGAAGCCCAGAAGCTCGGGGGCCAGGCGGCTTTCATTGACGCGGAACATGCGCTCGATCCGGTCTATGCACGCAAGCTTGGCGTGGACGTGGACAACCTTCTGGTTTCGCAGCCCGACAACGGCGAGCAGGCCCTCGAAATTGCCGAAACACTGATCCGCTCCGGCGGCGTGGACATCGTCGTGGTGGACTCCGTCGCCGCGCTGGTCCCCAAGGCCGAACTCGAAGGCGACATGGGCGACCCGCAAATGGGCCTCCAAGCGCGCCTGATGTCGCAAGCGCTGCGCAAGCTCACCGGCATCGTTTCGAAGTCGCGCACCTGCCTGATTTTCATCAACCAGATCCGCGAGAAAATCGGCGTCATGTTCGGCAACCCGGAGACCACCACGGGCGGCCGCGCGCTGAAGTTCTATGCGTCCTGATCGATCTAGGCGTTGAAAAGGGCGTGCTCGAAAAGAGCGGCACGTGGATCAGCTTCGGCGGCGAACGCATGGGCCAGGGCCGCGAAAACGCCCGCATCTTTCTGAAGGAAAACAAGGACATCCGCGACAAGCTGGAAAACATGCTGCGCAAGAAGCTCGAAATCCCGATGCCCGGCAATTCGAACGCGGCTGCGGCCGGGCCGAACGGGCACGCTGCGCCTGCACAATCGGAGAAGCCGCCGATGAAGGCCTCGGCGGCCGTCGTGGGCGCGGACGCGTCCAAGGCCCGTCCCACGCGCTAACCGCAACGGTCCGATCTCGAAGACGGCCCTTCTGCAACACGCAGAGGGGCCAAGTTTTTTTCAGGCTACATATGGCGCCTGCCTTCAGGCCGCAGCAAGGAGTGTTTGCGCATGCCAAGCCCGCTGTTAAACTTCCGTTGTGCAGTCATCAGAGGGAATTGTGTCGAGCCATAACGAAGTTGTTCGCGAATCCTTTACCACGCAAGCGAAAGCGTTCGCCGCCAACCCGTGGGTAACCGACGAAGAGCGGATTCGCCGCCTGGTAGCGGCGGCGCGGCTGAAAGGCGACGAGCGCGTGCTCGATGTCGCCACCGGCCCGGGGTACATCGCGGAAGCTTTTGCGCGGTCCGCCCGGGAAGTGATAGGCGTCGATTTGACAGCTGCGATGCTAGCGATTGGTGAGGAGCGCACGAGGGAGCGGGGGATCCCGAACGTATCGTTTCGAATCGGGGATGTGCAGAACCTGCCTTTCGAAAAGGAAGAGTTTGACGTCGTGGTGAGCCGTCTCGCGCTTCATCACATGCAGAATCCCGCGCAAGTTGTTCGAGAAATGACGCGGGTGTGCCGTCTCGGAGGCACCGTTCTCGTTGAAGACATCTACGCCAGCGAACACCCTGAGCGGGCCGCTTATCAGGACCGCTGGGAAATTTTGCGTGATCCTTCGCACGTTCGAACGCTTCCGATCAGTGATCTCTTGCACCTTTTCCGCGATGCGGGACTGGAAATTGACAGCGTCTCGACCTTTGAAGATCTTTGCCCCGAAGTGGAGCGATGGCTGGCCACCACGAAGGCCCCTGCCTCGGACGCCGCCGCAGTGCGGCGCCTCCTGGAAGAGGACCGCCTCCACGACCTGAGCGGTACCCGGCCGTTTCTGGATGCCACGGGAAGCCTGCACTTCCACGCCCGGACCGCCACCCTGACCGGACGAAGGTTCAGGCTCCTGCCCTGACGGTCAGCTATTCAAAACAAAGCACATAGCCTCGTACTAGCGCTAGGAGTCTATTGTGTGAGGACGGTACAAAACCCTAAAATATGTCTCAGTCTAAGAGAAACTGTTTCTCTTGGGTGCAGAGACTTTCACTCGCGTCGGTGCTAAGTCGCATCAAATGAACGATGCGCTTGATTGGCCGGTGGGATGCAATAGATCTCTGCAGCGCGTCCAGCGGCGATAGTCGCCGGCAGCGTCAACGAACACTCTTTGTGAATGTTTGTTGACCGTAAGGACAGTGTAAGGTAAAACTCTGACCCCGGTGATTTTTTAGCGTGGGGCAGACCAGGGCGGGTTGACCGGTTCGCGGTCACCCTAAAGAGGCGGGAACGGTGAAGCAGTTCGGAAAAGCCACTATTGCGATGTTACTGGCAGCAGTCTGCGCCATGCCTTTGCCGGCGGCGCCCGGTGCGGGATCGCCAGTGAGGCGCACTCACAAATACATCGCGCGTTATCGCGGAGTCCCCACGTTTGCGGATTCTTCCAGCGCCGACGACGGCGCGTACGATGATCCCATTGTTCGCGCGGCCGCGGTTTCCGCGCTTGGCCGTTACAACGGAGCGGTCGTCGCGGTTGATCCGAACACCGGCCGCATCCTCACGGTTGTGAATCAAAAAATCGCTTTTGGCGATGGCTACATTCCTTGCTCCACGATCAAGCCGACCATCGCGCTTGCTGCCCTCGAAGAAAATGTCATCACCCGCGACACCATGCTCAAGGTTGGGCGCCGCAAGTACATGAACTTGACGGAAGCCATGGCGCACTCGAACAACCTGTTTTTTGAGCAGCTTGGCTCGCGTATGGGATTTGAGACGGTTTCCAAGTACGGCCGACTTCTCGGCCTGGGAGAACTCGCCGGGTACAACCTGCCTGACGAACATCCGGGCTCGTTTCCCACTGCGCCGCCTGCTCATGGCGGAGTCGCGCGGATGTCCAGTTTTGGCGAAGGGATTCAGGTAACGCCGCTGCAACTCGCGGCGCTTTCCGCGGCGTTCGCGAATGGCGGGACACTTTATTATTTGCAGTATCCCCACAGCCAGGAAGAAGTTGAGAATTTTACGCCGCGCGTCAAGCGCGAATTGAACATCGGCACGATTCTTCCGGAGATCCGTGAAGGCATGCTCGCCGCGGTGCTTTATGGCACGGGCAAGTCGAGTTTCGACCGGGGCGGTGACGAGATGCCGCTCGGCAAAACCGGGACTTGCGACGACCACACGACACCCTCGAAAATCGGCTGGTTCATCACCTACGCCGACGACGCGCACCCGAAGATCGCGTTTGCAGTTCTCCTGCGTGGAAACACGCGCAGCGTCAAGGGTCCAACCGCCGCCGTTGTTGCAGGGCGCATCTACCGCAAGCTCCGCGAACAAAATTATTTTGCGGAGTCCGCGCAGGCCGCGGCCATCAACACCGGCAAATAACGCAACTGGACATTTCTTAGCATTGGTTTTCTAGCGCTGCAGGGGATCTCTGCAGCGTTTCCTCTTTCTGCGGGCATGGCCGCTTGGACCGATAGCCGAGGCGCGGCCTGTTGTAAATGCCGTATGGGCGCTCCTGCCCTTTTTCCGCAGTCGCAACCAATTGGACGATTGAGCGCACACAAAGCAAATCGCGTTTGACGCCACGCTCAATTTGCGACAAAAGAGTGGGGGGCATTACTCTGTCATGGTGGCGGAAGGGGCCCGTCCATGGAGGTTCCGCTTGATATGAGCGCCGGCTGCCAGTGGCATTGGGGGAATCGTGAATCGTCGTTTCTTGATTTTATTGGTGTTGGTGTGTGCCGCTGGAGCTGCAATTCTGTCGTATGCGTTCCAGCAGAGGCTGGCCGCCGCGGCGGAATTCGCTCACCAAGCAAAGCTGGCGAAGGCTGAAGCGGAACGTATTCGCCAACAAGTCATCGTGCCGGCCGAAGAGAAAGTTCTTGCGGGAGGAAATTTCACAGCCGCCCTCCAGAAATTCGGCTTGAGCGCCGGCGAAGCAGCCAGCGCCTCGGCTGCCGCTCAGCACGCCTTCAACCTGCGCCAGGTCCGCGCCGGCAATACCATCACAGTGGGGCGCTCCGTCGAAGGAACGCTGCGCGAAATCGATTACAAAATCGACTCCGGCCGCATGTTGAAGATCGTCCCGGAAGATCGCGGCTTCTCGGCGCAGATCAAGGAAATTCCCTCGAAAACGGAAGTCGCTGCGGTGACAGGCCGCGTGGGCGACTCCCTGTTTAACGCCGTCGAAGATGCGGGCGAATCTGCGGAACTGGCCATGCGCCTGGCGCAGATATTCGGCTACGATCTCGATTTTTATACCGACCCGCGCAAGGGCGACACCTTTCGCATCGTTCTTGAAAAGAAAAAATACGCCAACGGCCAGACGGCCGGGTATGGAAGGATTCTCGCCGCGGAATACGAAAACGCGGGGAAGAAATACCAGGCATTGCTCTTTCACGATCCCGCCGGGCGGCCGGGATACTATTCAGCCGATGGAAAGTCGCTCCAGAAGGCGTTTCTCCGCTCGCCGCTGAAATTCGGCGCGCCGGTGACGTCTCATTTCAACTGGGCGCGCTTTCATCCCATTCTGAAGACTTATCGCCCGCACATGGGCACGGATTATGGCGCTCCCGTCGGCACTCCGGTGCAAACGATTGGAAGCGGCCGAGTTGTATTCGCGGGCCCCAAGGGCGGCGAAGGCAACATGGTGCAGATCGCGCATCCCAACGGCTACGAGACGATGTATCTGCATCTGTCGCGCATGTTTGTGCGCAACGGCGAGCATGTGGAAATCGGCAAGACCATCGGCCTGGTCGGCAGCACGGGCCTTTCCACCGGGCCGCACCTCGATTTCCGCATTCTGCAAAAGGGCCAGTACAAAAATTTCGAAAAACTTGGCCTGCCTCCCTCCGATCCTGTTTCAAAGAAAAACCTGCCGGAGTTTGCCGCCGTGCGCGAGAAGTGGCTACCGCTGCTGAAAAACCCTGAGCTACTTCAATCCAGCGTTGCTCCTTCCAATTCGGCCGGAACGCACTGATTCCCGCCGGAGTCAAATTTCTCTGGCCAATACCCAACGTTCCGCGTCGCGGCAGTTAATAGATGATCGGGAGTTTCGAAAAGTCGGAGGATGTGTCGTCGGTCACCCGCAGCACGACCAGAGTGCGGTCGTCGTGCGGTGCAGTGCCCGCGCCGCTGTGGCCATCCGTTGCAGCCAGGATTTGTTCGGCGATTTCGCGAGCCGAATCTTCCTGAGAAATAGCGGAAAGAAGAGCCGTCAACCGTTCCGGACCAAACTCTTCCTGCGCGGCATTCTCCGATTCCAAGATGCCGTCCGAAGCGAAAAGAACGACGTCTCCAGGCTCCAAGTCGATGGTCGTTTCATCGTATTGGGTATCGGGAAGGAGGCCGAGCGGCACGCCTTCCAGGCGGATGGCCCGCACCTGGCCGTCGCGGACCAGGAGGGGATAAGGTCCGCCAGCATTGGCGAGCGTGAGCTTCCGAGTCGGTGCGTCGTAAACGGCAAACAGCATGGCAATGAATCGCGAGTCAAGCCGCGCGGCGAGCAGCCGCTGATTCAGAAGGGCGAGCATGCAGGCAGGCTCGCATGCGTGATCGACGACGATTTCTCGAACGGTGCCGATCGCCAGCGAACCGTACAGCGCCGCCGCGGTCCCCTTGCCGGAAACATCGCCGAGCATGAATCCCAGGCGACCCTGTCCAATGGGCAGAAAGTCGTAGAAGTCTCCGCCCAACTCGCGTGCGGGAACATACCCGGCTGCCAAATCGAGGCCCGGCACTTCGCGTGCACCCGTGGGAAGGAGTTGCCGCTGAATCTCTCGCGCTGTGTCGAGTTCGCTGCGCATCCTGCGCTCGTTTTCCGTGGCTTCCTGGAACAGTCGCGAATTCTCGAGTGCGATGGCTACATATGAGGCAAGAGTGGATAGCATCCGCTCGTGTTCCAGGGTGAACGCATGCGGCTCCGTGCTCTCCAGATCGAGAACCCCGATGAGGCGATCCTGCATGAGAAGCGGCACGACGAGTTCGGAACGGGCTTCCACGCCGGTCTCACAGCGGATGTAACGCGGGTCTTCGGTGACGTCATTGATCCGCAGGATACGGCGTTCTCCGGCGGCAGTGCCTGTGAGGCCCTGATGAAGAGGTAGGCGAAGGCGCGCCACAATCGAATCCGTGCAGCACATGGCGAAAACGCTCTCCAGCAGTTGCGCTTGCTCATTCCAGAGCATGACGCTGAAGACGTCATAATTCACAATTTTCTTGACGCGTTCGGCGACGCGGCGGAGGAGCTCTTCGCGGTCCAGGATGGATGTGACTTCGCGGCTGACTTCGTAGAGCAGAGCGAGGGTATTGGCCTGTTCCGGGTGCGATAGGAACAGGCTCTGCGGAACGGGGTCAGCGTCACCCAACAGCGCAAAAGATCCGATTTTTGAAAGGTCTTCCATCATGGCCGGGGGTGCTCCGCCTATCCTCTATTTGATGTAACAGATTAAGTTCGGTTGCACAAATCAATTCTGCTCTGTGCGTTGCCGTTCCAGGAACACGCCGGACATCCATTCTTGTTCCTGTGTCCCGGTCTGACGTAATCTGAATTTACGCAGTTCTTTTTCGGAAACGAGGATCTGAGCCATGCCCATGACTCGCAGGAATCTTTTGCACGGAATTGCCGCTGCCGGCACCGTCATCGCTGCCGGAGCGCGTCCCGTTGCGGCTTTTGCGCCAAGCGGACTGGAGCAGCCGCTTCCCGGCGCCCCCGGTTCCGGCCCTGTTCTGCTGAACCGTAACGAGAACGCCTACGGCCCTTCCGAAAAAGTCCAGGCTGTCATTCGCGAAGCTTCTGCGGTCAGCTGCAGGTACCCGCGCGGCGAATACGACGCCTTGCGAATGATGCTCGCGGGACTTCACAAAGTGAAACCGGAGCAAATTGTTTTGGGCTCGGGTTCTTCCGAGATTCTGCGAATGGCCGGCGCCGCCTACCTTGACCCCAATAAGAAACTCGTTTTACCGAACCCGACTTATCCTTCTCTCGGCAATTATGCCGAAGCGAACGGCATTCAAGTCATAAGAATTCCCCTCACCAAGACGCAGGAGCATGACACGGAGGCGATGCTCGCTCGAGTCGATTCCTCGACGGGACTCGTTTACGTCTGCAATCCGAACAACCCGACCGGCACTTTGACTCCCCGCAAAAACATAGAGTCCTTGATCAGCAAGCTTCCTGCGGATGTGATGATTCTGATCGACGAGGCCTACCATCATTTTGTCAGCGCCACGTCGGCTTATCGATCGTTTCTGGATTATCCGCTCGACGATTCGCGCGTCATTGTCGCCCGGACATTCTCCAAAATCTACGGTCTCGCCGGTTTGCGCGCTGGTTACTCCGTTTCTTCTAAGGAAGTCGCGAGCCGCCTTTCCGCGTTCCGTCTGCAAAATGGCGTGACCATCGTTTCCGTGAAAGCGGCGCTGGCGGCGCTGGATGATACCGCCTACGTCAGGATGGCGGCGAAACGCAACGCGGACGATCGTCAGGAATTCATGAATCAAGTGAACGCCCGCATGCTTCGCGCCATCGATTCTCACGCCAATTTCGTGCTCCTCAATCCTCTCCGGCCCGTCAGTGAAGTTCTTCCTCATCTCGAGAAAAATGGCGTTCTCGTCGCCCCGCCGATTCCCGCGATGGAGAAGTACATCCGCGTCTCGCTCGGCACTCCCGACGAAATGCGCGAATTCTGGCGCGTGTGGGATCTCATGCCCGCCGGCAACATGGCGATGTAAAGCGGAGCGCTCCGGAGTCGCATGCCCGATTCCTGAAAAATCCTGAGGAACCATTTCGTTCCCGGCTGTGCACTTGCATTCATGGAAAAGCGCCTGGTGCGTGCCATAGGCCTACAACTGCGGGCACGCTCCCGACCAGGTCGGGACAGGTGTACCGTGCCCCTGCGGGAGCAAGCGCGGAAGCGGCGATGGGCGTGGCGTGTCATCGGGGTGTGCTGTTAGTCGCGATTGGGGCGAGGCATATCGAAGATGAATTGCTGGGACTCGTCGCCTACAGAATTGGTTTCACGGGCGACGGCACGGTGGGAGTGGAGGAGCTGGTTGGTGATGTAGGCGAGGACGGAGGCGCGGCGCGGGGAGACGCGGCCTTTGGTGACAAGGATGAGGAGCCGGGCGAGAAACTTGTTGATGTCGACGCCGGAGTTAAATTCGGAGAGTTCGGGGAGGAGGTCGGCGGAAAGGTCTTCCGAGTCGTTTTGTGGCGGCTGGGATGCGGCGGCGATCAGAGCGGAATGGCGGAAGCAAAGATGGGAGCGGGTGTCCAGGACGGCGAAACGGCAACGGCGGCCGTCGGCGGTGTAATGGCGGCAGCGAGAGTGGTCGGTGGAGCTGGGTTTAGCGGATGCGAGGTTCATTTCTTGTTCCTTTCTGTGGAGAGAGGGGGGCGGAGAACTTAACGCAGAGACACAGAGTGCGCAGAGATGAAGATTTCGGGGTGGATTGGCGGGGTTGCTGCCGATTAATCACGACCCATGCTAGCATTGATTACACTATTTGTCAAGTACTCCTATAGTACTAGTATTTAGCAAATTGCCATATTTTGTTCGAACGATTTTGCAAAGAGAAGAAAACAAAGGGGTAGAGCTCACTGTTGCCGTGGAAACGGTTTGCGGGGGGCGATTGAGATCTTGAAAAATGTTCGATGAGGGGCACCGGTTCGGACGAATGGAAGGACGAAGAGCGACAAAAAGAAACGTCAACTACCCCACCCTTGCACAACCCGCAAGGATGGGGAACCCGCGGAAGGAAACGAGAGGCAAAATCAAAAGCCTGTCCCACCCGCCGTGGGCCGGGGGAAGTGACGGGGCGGGGTTGACGGATGTGTCGAAGCTCCTTTCCGACCAGGTCGGACTCTTCGATCGACTCTGCTCAGGACATGTTCCGCTCCGGCCTCCTAAAGAATTTGAGTTGCCCCGTGAAACGCCGCACTAACTTCTGCCACTACTTAGCTGGCGGTTAAGCTGATCGCAGTTTCGCTACCTCGCCACTTCTGCAATCGCCAGTAACCCAGCCCGGAATGCTACAAAGATGGACGACCACCCCCAGCTCGAAGCAGCCAAGGACTGGCTGGTTTGCGCTGATCCCCAAGGCCGTTACATCCTGCGGTTCCCGCATGAATGGAAGGTCCACAGGGAGAGCGCGGATCGCACGGTAGTCAAAGAGCCGGGTTCGCGGGCGGAGATTGCGATCAGCTATTTGGCCGAGGATTGCGCCGTGGCGCAATCAATGCTGCGCGGAAGACGGCTGAACTACTACTTCATTCGCGAATTTACCCGATCGATCGCGGGTCGCGAAGCGCTCACGCTCGAGTTCAGAGACACCATCTCCAACGTAAGAGAATTCCGCGCCCTATTCCCGGCGGAGAGGGGGTGCTGCGAGCTGAAATGGGCGCGCTCAGAGGGTTCCCAGGGCCTCGAATTTGAATCAACCCTGGAAACGATGCTTACCACCTTTGAATTCGCGTCCAAGAAGAGCTAGGCCGCAATCCACGCGCGCGGCCGGTTCTGCAAATCTCGGAATATTCGTAGGAGGAAAATCATGGCAACTAAAGCCAAGCAAGCAAAGGCACCAAGAACGGCAGTGCGGGATGCCGTCCTGGCGCAGTGGCCCTATTTGGACCGGCTCTCGTCATCCGCGCAGCGTACCCTCATAGCCAGGCACAAGGCTGCAACCGCACCGGCGGCGGCAGCGACCGCACCCGCACCGGCAAAGGCAAGTCCGGCGGCAACCCCGGCCGTCACCGCTGCACTTACCCCTGCCGCCATGCCCGCTAACATCCGCGTGAACGATCCCGGAGAGGATATCGGCTTCGGCAATCAAACTACGCAGAGCGAGCCCAGTATCGCTGTCCACCACAAGAAAGTAGTGGTGGCCTACAATGATTCCACCAAGACGCCCAATTACACCGGATACTCGAACTCCGCGCACGGCGGCCATGTTTTTCACGACCGCGGTGGACTTCCCGGAAACCAGAGCGGAGACAACGTACTGGCGGTGGACCGCCAGGGAACTTTCTACTATGCGACGCTCTCGACCGACGCAGCCGGCAACAGCAGCGTCGGGGTCTCGAAATCCACCGATGGGGGAGTGACATTCACTCCGCCGGTGAACGCCAGTACCACCGCGAACGGTCCCGCCTTCTTCCAGGACAAAGAGTGGCTGAGCGTTGACAACTCGGGCGAAGCGAGCGATGGCAACGCTTATCTTGCGTGGACCAAATTCGGTGGACCCGGCGAGCAGATTTTGTTCGCACGCTCCACCGACGGAGGAAACACCTGGTCCGCGCCAGTGGCCTTGTCCGGGTTCGGCGGCCATCAGGCCGCGATGCCAGCCGTCGGACCGGAGGGCGTTCTTTACGTGTGCTGGATCGAGCGTGGAGCATCCCAACTGCTAATCCAGAAGTCGACCGATGCCGGCTTGACGTTTGCCAATCCGGTGACCGGGGGCGGTGCGGTGCAGAACATCGTCCAGATTCCCGGCACCATGAATGGCAACATCCGGGCCAACAGCTTCCCGAGCATTGCCATTGATCAGGACGACGGCAGGATCTATATCACTTATGCCGCGCGCGTGGGCGCTGATGCCGCCGACGTCTTCCTCACCGTGTCACACGATCACGGCAAAACCTGGAGTGCACCCGTGCGCGTCAATGACGACGCCACGCAAACCGATCAATGGATGCCGTCGGTGGCGGTCACCGAAGAGGGTACGGTGGGCGTGATGTTCTACGACCGCAGGAACGATCCCGGCGCCAACCTAAACATCGATGTGTATTTGGCGATCTCCACGAACCACGGGAAGACGTTTCATCCGAACCAGCGCATCACGACCACGTCCTTCCCACCAGCCGTGAATTTCGATCCCGCTATCGCCTGGAACTATATGGGCGACTACAACCAGATGGTGGCCAGCGGGGAAAAGTTGTACATGGCGTGGGGCGACAATCGCGACACAGTGGGCGCTCGCCACGATCCCAACGTCTACTTCGGTGCCTTTGACGCCGACGACTAGCTGAATTCGAAAACCGGTAACTAGAGCAGGCGCCCGCCGCGGCGGGCGCCTGCTAACACCTCATGTGGGGTGGCCCTCGATAAGAGAGGAGGCCATCCAAATTCGACTTGGCGCGTTACTGTTACGCCTTCAGGGGAGACCAAGGGAATTAAAACCCATTCGGCTGCGGGCAGGGCGAGTTCCGTCGCCCATGGTATCCGGCGGGCGCAAGATATATATACTTGATGTATATGCAGTCTATATATATTGGGAGGAGTTTTGCGGATGGCGGCGAAAGTGTCTTATTTCAGAGCGAGCTCATCGCGAGGCTCTCAGGGTTCGCCTCGACGAAGCGTGCGGGGCGCAGTGGAGAGGGGGAGAGATTTCATCACGCACACAAAGCGTGCGTGATGGCGCAGAGGTCTCTCTGCGCAGGCCGACGCTTTCGCAGGAGCGAAAGCGGAAGAAAAAATCGGCCTGCTCCGTTCGAAATGACGGGGTGGCGGGGGCGGAGAGAAAAGAGTGGCGAGATCAAGTCGCGGCCGAAGGTGATGAAAGAAGAAAATACCACCGGCCTGACCCTTCGGCTGCGCTCAGACGAGAGACCGCGGCTACAGGGCGGAAATGGCGACATGAAGTCGCCGCTACAGGCAAAATCGCCGGTCTGAAGACCGGCCACTACAAAGGGCGGCGAGGAAAAGCGGGAGCTGGGCTCCTGCACTCCAAGGATGGAGAAAAACTCCAAGACTGGGAAAAACGGGAGTGTTGCTGGTGAGATGGCGCGGGTGTATATTGGCGGCGATTTGCAGGGCCCCCCGGAAGAAACCCAGTCAAAGATGAAATGGAGGTGCGGCGATGAAGAATGCGCGCTGGTTTCTATTGGTGGTGTCTTTGGTGACGGCATTGCTGACGCCCGCGGTGGCGATGGCGCAGAGTCCGTTTGACGGGACGTGGAAAGTGGATTTGCAGTCGGCGAAATTCCCGGAGAAGCCGGACGTTTATTTGCTGCAAAACGGGATGTATCACTGCGAGACGTGCGCTCCGCCGGTGGACGTGAAGGCGGATGGGCAGGACCAGAAAGTGAGCGGGCATCCGTACTACGACACGATGAGCATCAAGGTGGTGAACGACAGCACGATCGAGGAAACCGACAAGAAAGATGGGAAGACGGTGGCGACTTCAAAAACGTGGGTGTCGGCGGATGGAAATACGATGATGTTCGAGTTCACGGACAGCAGCGCAACCAATGCGGATCCCGTGACGGGCAAGGGAGAAGAAACGCGAGTGGCGAAGGGACCAGTAGGATCGCACGCGATTTCGGGATCGTGGCGAATGTCGAAGATGGATACCCTTTCGGACAACGGGATAACGTTCACTTATAAGGTGCAAGGCGGTAGCTTGAGCATGACGAATCTGACCGGACAGAGTTATACGGCGAAACTGGACGGGACGGAGGCGCCGTACAAAGGCGATCCGGGGACGACGAGTGTGTTGGTGAAGCGCGTGGACAAGAACACGATGGAAGAAACGGATAAACGAGATGGGAAGGTGATTTCCGTGGCGCGGATGATGGTGTCTGCGGACGGCAAGACCATGACCATTGCCGTCGACGACAAGCTGCACGGGACGAAAAGCGAATTCACCGCAACGAAACAGTAGGGGAATGCCGGCGTGATTTAGACGAGGCGGCGCGGAAGGGGATTGCGGTGATTAGTGGTTCGTTGTTGGTGGTTAGCTTGAAAGGATTAGCGCGCACAGCCCCACGGGAAAAGATGCCGACCTTCCCGGTAAAGAACAACGGGACGCCCCGACCAAGAATGCCGGGGTAAACGCCAAGCGTGAAAGGCACGGCGCGACACAAACGCGCGGGATAGAGGCTGAAGAGTGGGCGCAGCGTGCCGCGAGATGGGATCTCCGGCGCCGGAATGTATTTCTGTGGCAGCCCAAGGGCTTATTGCGCCGGGTGGCCTTTTTGCACGTGTTGCGCGCCCGCCGCAATGCTCCGTAGCTGACGGACGGGCGCGGGACCTGTGGACTGGCGAATCACAAACTCGGGCTCAATGGCGATCTCCGGCACGTATTCGCCGCGCCCCTCAATCTGGTCGACGACGGTTTGCGCTGCGATTTGCCCCATCTTCTGAAGTGGTTGCCTTACCGTGGTGAGTCCGGGATTGGCGTAGGCCGCACCGGGAATATCATCGAAGCCAACAATGGAAATATCTTCCGGCACACGCAGGCCTGCTTCGCGGAACGCCCAGATCGAGCCGATTGCCGCAATGTCGTTGTAAGCAAAAAGTGCTGTGAAAGGATGTTTCCTAGCCAGGAGTTGCTTGGTGAAGGAATATCCAATGCCGGGCGTCGAATCGAAGCCCTCCAGTTGGATGGTCAGCTCGGGACGAATGCGAA
>WNFI01639493.1_pt1 | contig 14280 bp, 13 predicted proteins | sample 5400471 | NCBI WGS metagenome assembly WNFI01 (sample SAMN13153348, study PRJNA577476) | soil metagenome | isolation source: 100 cm saprolite on Douglas fir-dominated hillslope | place: USA:California | collected 2013-09-17
CACCCGCCCCGCCTCAACCCCCGGTCGCGCCCCCGCCCCGGACCGTGGTGCGCGTCGCGCCCCAAGCCGACGATTCGATGCGCAGCCCGGGAGGAAAAGCGGACGCTCGCGCGAACGAGACGCTGGTGGAGTCGTACGCCGAGGCCTCATCACAACTCGGCGCCGCCATCACCGACCTCCGGGAGGAGCGAGACCTCGCCCGGGACCGGCTCGAGGACCTGCAGAAAGCGCTCTTGGCCTCCCAAGACATCCTGGCCGGCAAGCCCCTCGAATCGACGCTCAAAGGCGTGCTTTCCCGGATGGCGGACGTCAACCGGGTGTCGCAGGCGAGTTTCCTACTCCCCCAGAGCGGAGGGCGGGGGTTCCACGCCGCTGCCCTCCTGGGCCTCCGCGACGAACCGCTCCTGGCGGCCCCCGGCGCGCTACGCCACGTGCTCGAGAGCGTGCCCCTGGAGGAGCCCCACCTCCACGACGCGGCCGAGAACCTCGACCTCGGTCAGGCCCTCGACCGCGGGGAGGCCTCCTTCACCGCCGTCGTCAGCGTCCCCTTCCGCACGCCCCGCGGCCTCCAAGGCCTGGCCGTTCTCTACTACAACCCTGACGCCGTGCGACCCGCGCCCGACACCCTCGCCCATCTCGGCGAAGTCGCGCGGGGCCTGTCCGCCTCGCTGGAGCTGGCGGCGACCCTGGAGACGGTGCGGGGAGCGGAGCGGGCCCTGGAGCTGGCGCTAACGGGTACGGCGTCCCTGCGCGGCCTCGAAGACGTGGTCCGCTCCCTGGTGGAGCTGCGCGACCGTTTGGGGGAGATGCGCCATCGCCCCGATGCCCCCCCCTGGTTCTTGGAGGAGTTCGCACGCCTCGCCCCCTCGCTGGCCTCGGCGCTCTCCGCAGGGCGCTCCCTCCTCGCCTTCAGCAAAGGCGAGATCGAGCGGGAGCCCATCCTGGTCGAGGATCTCCTGGCCGAACTGCGCTCCGAGCAGGTCACGGTCCGCATCGCCCCCGGAGCGGAGTCGGTCTCCGGGGATCCCGCCCTCCTGCGGGTAGCGGTCCTGACCCTCCTCGACCACGTATCCGGCCTGGGCGGCAACGTACCGGTCGAGATCCGCGCCGAAGCGGCGGCGGGTCGCGTGCTCCTGAGCGTGGGGCTGCCCACACACGCGGCGGGGACGACCAGCCCGCCCCCGGGGCTGGGACTCAGCCTAGCCCGCAAGATAGCCGAACTGCACGGGGGCAGCCTCGGGACCGAGAGCGCGCCCGGGGTGGAGGACTGGTTCGTCCTCAGCCTGTTTCCGGGCTGAACTCTAGTCCCGCGATTCCGGCTTCCGCACTTCGGGGGGATGGGGTGGCGGCGGCTCGGTTTGATCCCGCCGGATCCACGAGAAGAGAGAGAACGCCGGCCGCTCGGGCTCCGTGGGCGGCGGGGTCGGGGCCGGTCCCGGGGCGGGCGACGACTCCGGATGAGGGGAGGGTGCGCTTGCGGTTTCCTCGCGGGGCCCGTGCTCGTGTTCCTCGTGGGGCCCGTGCTCGTGTTCCTCGTGGGAGAGAGCCTCTTCGCCGTCGTCGTGTTCGTCACCCTCCTCCGCATCGGCGTCGTCCGGGTGGGTTTGGGCGGCCGGGTCCATGAACGCACCCGCGGCGAGGGTCGATGCCCCGCGGGCCCGGCGTCCGCGACCTCGCCGCCGCCGCGGATTCCGGGAGCCGTTGGAGGCGTCCGCGGCCTCCGCGGATGGGGCGGCCGCGGCGAGCGCGGCGGGCGCTTCCGCCGGACGGGGCAGGCTCCCCACCGCGGGAGCCTCCATCCGGGCCGCCGCGGTGGAGGTGGAAGCGGCGCCGAGATCCTCCACGATGTAGCTACCGGACCGCTGGTCCCGCCGCAGAGTGACGATGCCGCGGCGCTGCCCGTCCTCGAGCAGGTGGCTGAAGGTGCGGAAGCCGTAATAGGTCTCGTTGAAGGAGGGCTTCTTCCGCTTCATGGTCTCCTTGACCATGGAGCCCCAGAGGATCTCCTTGTTCTCACGCTGCAGCGCGAGGACCGAGTCCACGAGGAGGGCGAAGCACTCCTGGACCTTTTCCGGCACGTTCGCGATTTGGGGGAGCGGACGCTGCTGTCCGCGCACGAGATCCTCGTAGAAGATGAACTCGTCGCAGTTCTCTATGAGCAGGTCGGAGGTGGAGTTCTTGACTCCCAGGCCGATCACGTACTTGTTGTTCTCCTTGAGCTTCGAGACGAGAGGCGAGAAGTCGGAATCCCCGGAGGCCACCACGAAGCAGTTGATGTGCTCTTTCTGGAAGGACATGTCCATGGCGTCCACGACGAGGCGGATATCGGCCGAGTTCTTGCCGCCCACGGACTTCTGGGGCACCTCGATCAGCTCGATGGCCGCCTCGTGGAAGCTGCGCTTGTAGTCGGAGTAGCGGCTCCAGTCGGCGTAGGCTTTCTTGACTAGGAGCTTGCCCTTGTCGAGCAGCCGCTCCAGCACAAGATTGATGTCGAACTTGCGATAGTGGGCGTCACGGACGCCGATGGCGATGTTTTCGAAGTCGATGAAGAGGCCGAGTCGTTGCTCGTCCTGGGGATTGACTGCCAAACTTCCTCCTGAGGGGTCAGAAAAGACACCCGACCCGGACCCTGAGGTCCCGGGCGGGGGCGCCCGGGTTCAACACGCTCCCGGGGCCACGGGGTAACCTGATGGTAGCACGGGTCTTGGCCCGACTCCAATAAGTTTTGGCCCCTACCGGCGCGAGCCCTGCCAACCGGCGGTGACGGGGCTGGGTCGGCCCAGAGGGGCGGTTGGGACCCGGCGTTGCTCTCCCTCAACGCCTGGTCCTCTCTCTCTACCCCGGGAGTGGGCAGGATGCCGAGCGGCGGGTGCGATCCGGGCGGCGGCCTCCCGCAGGCGAGCCCCTCCTGACTCTTGCCTCGGCCCCGCCGTACACTTAGCCGAACGGCGGGCCGTCGCGAGGCTCTGGGACGCATCCGGAGGACGGAAGCACCGGGGAGAAGGTGCGGATCCTTCGCGTTTGGGGGTTCTGCTCTCCAAGGGCCCCGGGGGAGGCGCGGGTATGAAGGCGTTTGAGATTCGCAAGACTTTCGGCCTGGACGCGCTCACCCCGATCGAGCGTCCCGATCCTAGCCCGGGTCCCGGCCAGGTCCTCCTCCACATCCGCGCCGCTTCCCTCAACTATCGAGATCTCCTCATGGTCCAGGGTCTCTACAATCCCAAGCAACCGCTGCCCCTCATCCCCCTCTCCGACGGCGTGGGAGAGGTGGTGCGGCTCGGGGAGGGGGTGACCCGCGTCAAGGAGGGGGACCGGGTGGCGGGGATCTTCGCGCAGAAGTGGGTCGCGGGCGAGCCCACGAGGCAGAAGCTGCTCTCGACCCTGGGCGGCCCCCTGGACGGCATGCTCGCGGACCACATCGTCCTGCACGAAGAGGGAGTGGTACCGGTGCCCGCCCACCTCAGCGACGAGGAGGCGGCTACCCTTCCCTGCGCGGCGGTGACGGCATGGAGCGCCCTCGTGACCCAGGGGGGCCTCAAGGCCGGCGACACCCTGCTCGTCCTAGGCACGGGCGGGGTCTCCCTCTTCGCCCTTCAGTTCGCCCGCCTCCTGGGCGCGCGCGTGATCGTCACCTCCTCGAGCGACGAGAAGCTGGCCCGGGCGCGCGCGCTGGGGGCGTCGGAGCTCATCAACTACAAAGCCACCCCGGACTGGGAGAAGAAGGTGAAGGAGCTGACGGGGGGCGTGGGGACCGACCACGTGCTCGAGGTGGGCGGCTCCGGCACCCTCCCCCGCTCGCTGCGGGCGGTGCGCATGGGGGGCCACATCAGCCTGATCGGCAACCTCACTGGCCTCACCGCCGATCTGAACCTGGCCCCCATCCTCATGCAGAATGTCCGCGTCCAGGGGGTGATGGTGGGGAGCCGGGAGAGCTTCGAGGCCATGAACCGCGCCATCGCCTTCCACCAGCTGCGCCCGGTGCTGGATCGCGTGTTCCCGTTTGCGGAGGCCCGGGGGGCCCTGGAGTACCTGGCCGGACAGGGGCACTTCGGCAAGATCGGCATCCGCATCTGAAGGCCATGAAGGGGCGGCTTCTGGGCCTGCTCGCGCTGGCCCTCTCGACCGGCTGCCCCCTCTGGACGGGGCGGGGGGAAGGACCGCTCGTGGCCTTCCTCGGAGACAGCCTCACCTCCGGCTACACGCTGCCCCCAGCGCAGGCCTACCCCGCGCGCGTGCAGGGGGCGCTCAAGGAACGGGGGCGGCCCATACGCGTGCTGAACGCCGGGGTGAGCGGAGATACGGTGGCCCAGGGTGGGGAGCGCCTCGCGGGAGTGCTGCGGCAGCGGCCGGATGTCCTGGTGGTTGCGCTCGGGATCAACGATGGACTGCGCGGGCTGCCCCTGGCCGCGGTCGAAACGAACCTCCGCGACATCGTAGACCGCGCGCGCAGAGGAGGTGTGCTCGTCCTCCTGGCCGGGATGCGCATCCCGTCCGATCGCGACCCCGAGTACGCACGGCGCTTCGGCGAAATCTACGAGCGGCTGGCCGCCGACTACCGCCTCCCGCTCGTGCCCTTCCTTTTGGAGGGGGTGGCCGGCCGGCCGGAGATGACCTTTCCCGATGGGCTGCACCCCTCAGCCGCGGGTCAAGAGCGGGTCGCCGAAAACCTCCGGCCCCACCTGGAGCTGCTGCTGGCCGAGGTCCGGGCCGGGAAGCGTCCTTAGACGTGCGCGGGCTTGAAACATCGGCTCGTGGCATCGCTGCTTGACAAGGGGGGAGGGACAAGACAAAATAACGAAGAAAAAGCGAAAATGGGTTCTCCCCTCAAAATCGCCCTCCAAGACCTCCTCCGGGCCCGTCGCCTCCAAGCGGAGGCTCCGCCCCTGCGCGGAGAGGACCGCCGGCTCTCGCCCCTGCCCACCGGTATCCCGGCAATCGATGCCCTCCTCGGCGGAGGCTTCCCCCGCGGCCAGGCATCGGAAGCCTATGGCCCCGCCTCCTCGGGGCGCACCGGCCTCGCCCTCGGCCTCCTCGCCCGCACCACGCGCGGGGGTGCGCTCGCGGCTTTGGTGGACCCGGAAGACCGCCTGGACCCCGCCTCCGCCGCTGCCACCGGCGTCGACCTCACGCGTTTGCTCTGGCTCCGCGGGCAGCCGCGCATCTCGCGTGGACTGGCGGAAGCCGTCGCCGCCGTGGGCACGCTCCTGGGCTCCGGCCTCTTCGAGGCCGTGGTCCTGGATCTGGCCGGGGTTCCCGTTCCCGAGACGCGCCGTTTACCCGGCGCCACTTGGATCCGCCTGCAGCGGATGGTCGAGGAGACACCCACGGTCTTCGTGCTCCTGGCCGATGCCCACACCGCGCGGGGCCCCGGCGGCGTCTCCTTGCGCCTCGAGCCCGCCGGTCCGCGCTGGTCAGGTCCCCCCGGCCCGGGCCGCCTGCTCCGGGGCCTCGGCGCCCAGGCCCTGGCCGGGGGCCACGCCGTCCGTCGCACCGACCTCGAACTACAGGCGTTCAGTTGAGAGCCGCGGGAACGCTCCATGTTCGGAGGACTTCATTCCCCTCGGCCTCTTCCTTCCGACCACGCGCTCCTCGACCTCGCCCGTGAGTTCACACCGCGGGTCGAGGCCCGGGGCCCCACACCGGTGCTGCTCGACCTCCACGGCCTGGGCCGGGTCTGGCCCACGGCCGAGGACCTCGGCCAAGCCCTGCTCCGCGCGGCGGGCGAGAGGCGGCTCACGCCGCAGGTTGCCCTGGCCTGGACCCGCTCCGCCGCCCTCCTGGCGGCCCGAGGACGCGCGGGCCTGACCATCATCCCCGCCGGCCAGGAGGCCGCGGCCCTCGCTCCCTTGCCCCTCCTCCTCCTCGACCTCGACCCCCAACGCCAGGAACTCTTCCACCGCTGGGGCCTCCGCACGATCGGCGACCTGGCGGGGCTGCCCGCGGCGGGTCTCTCCAGCCGCCTGGGCCCCGACGGCCCCCGCCTCCGCCGTCTGGCCCGGGGGGAAGACGACGTGCCCCTCGTTCCCACCCCGCTTCCGGAGACCTTCGCTCTCACCCTGGATCTGGACTGGCCCGTGGACGGTCTGGAGCCGCTCTCTTTCCTCCTCACCCGCGTCCTGGAGCCGCTCTGCCACGGCCTCGCCGCGCGCGGCCGCCGCGCCGCCGCCCTCGCCCTCGACCTGCGGCTCGTGGACGGCTCGCTCCACTCCCGAACCTTGAAGCCCGCCGCCCCTTCGGTGGAGCCGCGAACCTGGCGGACACTGTTACTCCTCGACCTGGAGGTCCATCCCCCGTCGGAAGCGGTCCAGACGATTACCGTGCGCGCGGAACCCACCCCTGCCCGCACCGTCCAGTTCTCGCTCCTGGATCCCGCTCAGCCCTCCCCGGAGCGGTTGGCGGAAACGATGGCGCGCCTCCACGCCTGGACCACGGCCGGCCGCGGCGGGGCGGCCGCTCTGCTCGACACGCACCGTCCGGGGGCCTTTGCGGTGGGGACGTTCCTGCCCGGTCCGGCCACGGGCGGGGCAGCGGCCGGAGGCCCCTTGCGGGCGCGGGTTGCCTTGCGCGCCTTTCGCCCTCCCCTTCCCGCGCACGTTGTCCTGCGGGACGGCGCCCCCGCGTTCGTCTCCGCTCCTGGCGTCCGGGGGGTGGTCGTGGACCGGGCCGGCCCCTGGCGTGCCTCCGGCGACTGGTGGGACGTGGCTTGGAGCCGTGAGGAATGGGACATAGCCCTGGGGACGGGCGTCTATCGGATCTTCCGCGACCGGCTACGCGAGTCCTGGTTCGTGGAGGGGGAGCTTGACTAGGGTCCAGGCGGGCGGGGAGGCCGGACCACGCGCGCTCCCCGAGCTCAACCGGCCGTCTTTCCTCCCCCGGACCCGCCCACACCCAACCGTCGGGCGAGGAATGTATCCAGGCTCAAGGCGCCGGGGCCGTAGAGGGCGAGCCAGAGAAAGAAGAGCAGGAATACGAAGGAGGAGATGTCGGTGGGGCTGATCTCGCTCGCCGAGCTCCAGGAGGCGACGAACCGCTCCCGGTCCGCGGTGAGGAGGGCGACCACCATGGTGGATGCCAGGCCGGTGGCCATCAGGCGCGTGAGGAGGCCCAGGATCAGGCAGATCCCGCCCACGAACTCCAGGCTCGCCACGAAGGCGGCGTTGGCGACCGGGAAGGGGATGCCCAGCTCGGTGAAGAAGGTGACGGTGTTGTCGAAGTGTTCCCACTTCCCGCGACCGGTCAAATAGAAAGCCCACCCCACGACCAGGCGGGTGGCGAGGGGGGCCAGGAAGCCGAGGACGGCAGCCACGCTCAGTCCCAGGCTGGCGGCGCGGCGGACGACGGCAAGCGCGGGCATCTCGACCTCCAATTCATGGAACGGGCGGACCCAACACAACCGTTCCGAACACGCCACCGGCTCCTCGTCGTCGGGCCGGCATTCCCGTGACAGTCCCTAGATCCTACGCCAACCCGCCGCCGCGTGGAGCGGGAGAGCCCGTCTTCCCGGACGGGAGAGGGCCGTCGCGGAAGCCATTCGGTCGGAAACCCACAACGGCTAGGATAAGGAACCGAAGGAGAGGTGCGAATGGAAAACTCCCCGAAGGCTCCCCGTGACTGGTTGCGGTGGTTCGTCTCCCTTTGCCTCCTCATTCTGGCTGGCCTCACCACCTACAACGTCCGTGAACTCCGTGATCTTCGCGAGGAGCTGAAGCGACGCGAGACGCCTCGGATCGTGCCGCTCGCGGATGTCGGACGACGACGCTAGCCGCGGGCGGCTCGGATCGTCGTGGGCCGGGTGTTGCTGAGTCTTGCCGGCTCGTTCGCCGCGGAGGATTGGAGCCAACCTTCGCACCCCACACAGAACTCGTGACGTGTCGTCCCGTCACCGACCTTGGCTTGGCGTTGTAGGATAGTCTTCTCGGGTTTCGCAACCCAGGAGATCATGCAGGCCACCCTTCCAAAGCGTCTCGCTATGGTTCTGCTCCTGGGGGGAGGCTTGGCCGCCTGCGGCAGGTTGTTTCGGCACCCGGCGGAGGAGGAGCCCCTTCCCGTCAAGAAGGTCGAGGAGGACATCATCTTGGCCGCCTGGGCCGAGCCACGCCAGCTGCCCTCGGGGGGGGGCTCCGCCCAGCTCCTGGTCCGGGTGCAAAAGCAGGGGGGCGCGGCCTATCCGGGAGTGGAGGTCCGCTTCCACACCTCCGCGGGGGCCCTCTACTCGGGCGGCAACATCCTGGTGACGGACCGTCTGGGGGAGACCCGGGACCGCGTCACCACCGAGCGGACCGCCACCATCACGCTCAATGCGGGGGGGACGCGCTACCGGTTCCGGGTGCCGGTGGGCGAGGCGTCCTCCCCTTAGGGGACGCCCTCTCTTGCAGCCCCCGGACCCCGCCCTTCTTCGCGACCTCGGCCGGATCCTTTCCCCGGACCGCGTCCTGGCCCGTCCCCTCGATCGCCTGGGACGATCCGCCGACGCCTCCATGTACCAGCTGATCCCGCAGGCCGTGGTGCGGCCGCGGGACCTCGCCGAGCTCCGCGGCCTCTTCGACTACGCCCGCACCCGCGGCCGGCGGCTCACGTTCCGGGCCGCGGGGACCTCGCTCTCCGGCCAGGCTCTGAGCGACGACCTGCTGGTGGAGCTGGCGCCCCACTGGCGGGCGGCCCGAGTCCTCGACGGCGGCCGTCGGGTCTGGACCCAGCCGGGGGTGGTGGGCGGGCACCTGAATCGCCTGTGCCGCCATGATGGGCGGGATCCTCGCCAACAACTCCTCCGGCATGTGCTGCGGCGTGGCCCAAAACAGCTACCACACCCTGGATTCCCTGGCCGCGTTGCTCGCCGACGGCACCTTCCTGGACACCGCCCGCCGCGACGCCGACGCGTCCCTAGAGCGCGAGCGGCCCGCGCTCCACGCAGCCATCCGGCTCCTGCGCGACGAGGTGCGGGCCGACGCCCCCCTCGCCGCCCGGATCCGGGCCAAGTTCTCGCGGAAGAACACCACCGGCTACAGCTTGAACGCCCTCCTGGACTTCGACGCCCCTGCCGACATCCTGGCCCACCTCATGGTCGGCTCGGAGGGGACCCTGGCCTTCGTGGCCGAGATGACGCTTAGAACCGTGCCCGAGCCCCCGGCCCGGGCCACGGGCCTGCTCTATTTTGCCGAGCTCAAGGAGGCGGGAGCCGCGGTGGCGCCGCTGGCGGCGGCGGGCGCGGATGCCCTCGAGATCATGGACGCGGCCTCCTTGCGCTCCCAGGCCGACGACCGTACTTACCCCTTCCCGATCGGGGATCGCATGGCTGCGCTGCTCACCGAGTTTCGAGCCGCCGACGAGGGAGAGCTGGAGACGGCGCTGGCCCGGGCCCGATCCGCGCTCGCTCCTTTCGACCTGCTCGCTCCTTTTCACTTCACCACCGACCCCGTCGAGCGGGAGCGGCATTGGCGGCTGCGCAAGGGCCTGGCCTCGCGGGCGGGGGCCCTCCGACCCTCCGGCACCTCTTTCCTGACCGAGGACGTGGCCGTGCCCACCGAGCGCTTGGCCGAGGCCATCGCCGATTGCCAGGCCCTCTTGCCCTCGTGGACCTGGTGGTCGCCAAGTACGACGGAGCGATCAAGGCCGAGCACGGCTCGGGCCGGAACATGGCCCCCTTCGTGCGCCGGGAATGGGGAGACCGGGCCTACGGCGTGATGCGGCGAATCAAGACCCTCCTCGACCCGCAGGGGATCCTGAACCCGGGTGTGGTCCTGAACGACGACCCCCGTGTCCACCTCCAGAATCTGAAGCCCATGCCCTCCATCTCGCTCTTGGCCGATCGCTGCATCGAGTGCGGCCTTTGCGAGCCCCGCTGCCCCTCGCGGGACCTGACCCTGACGCCCCGGCAACGGATCCGCGTGGCGAGGGAGCTCGCGCGCCTGGACGCGGACGCCGGTCGGGAAGCGCGGGATCTCGCCTCCGCCCTTCGCGCCGACTTCGTCTACGAAGGAATCGCCAGCTGCGCGGGCGACTCGATGTGCCAGACCTCGTGCCCGGTCAAGATCGACACCGGCGCCCTCATCAAGGAGCTCAAGGCCGCCGACCATCCCCCCTTTTCGCGTGGCGCCGCCACCTGGGCGGCCGCGCACTTCGGCCTTCTCGCTTCCTTCGCCCGCGCCAGCCTCCGCGCGGCCGGCGCGCTGCGCTCGCTCCCCGGGGGCGGGCTCGCGCTCGAGGCCCTGACCGACCTGCTGCACCGCGGGCTGCCCTCGCTCGTGCCCCGGCTGGCCCGGGACCTGGAGCTGCCCCGCGCGGCCCCGGCGCTGCCCGCCGTCCCGGGCCCGCGCGGCGGTCGGTCGGTCGTGTACTTCCCGAGCTGCCTCACCCGCATCCTGGGCGCGCTTCCCGGGGAGGACGCCCTCCCCCCCGCGCGCGTCGCCCTCGACCTCCTGCGCTGGGCGGGGGTGGACGTCCGGTATCCCGACGGCATCGGCCGCCTCTGCTGCGGGCTGCCGTTTGCGGGCAAGGCGTTCCCGGAAGCGGCCCGGCGGGCGGGGGCGGAAACGGCCTCCGCCCTTTGGCGGGCGACTCACGAGGGCCGGGATCTTGTCGTGACCGACGCCTCGCCGTGCGCGGGGACCCTCCTGGAGCTGTCCGCGGGCCTTTTGAGGGAGAGCGGCCGAAGTCTTCGTGTCCACGACTTTTCAACTTTCTGGGCCCGCGAGGTCCTGCCGGGCCGCCCCGCGCCTCCGCGCCGCCCCGGCACCGCCGTCCTCCACCCCACTTGCACCCTCGTGCGGGCGGGCGGCCTGCCCGACTTGCTTAGAGTGGCCCGGGCCCACCGCGAGAGGGTGGTCGTCGCTGACGCGGCCGAATGCTGCGGCTTTGCGGGCGACCGTGGATACCTGGTTCCCGAGCTGACGCGGAGCGCCACCGCCCGCGAGGCGGCCGAGGTGCGGGAGATGCTGGCGGCGGGGGCCGGGCTCTACTCCACCTGCCGCACGTGTGAGATCGGGATGTCGCGGGCGGTGGGGCGTCCGTGCCGGTCCGTCCTGCATCTGGTTCACGAGGCCGTCTTCGATGTTTGAACGCCCTCCGGGGAGGCGGGCGCGCGCGGCCTTCGGTCCTCTCCCGCGGGCCCGGAAGAAGACCTAGTGCGGGGAGGGGCGCGTCCCTGGGCCCTGGGCGCCCTGCTTCTCGCGGCGGGACTCCTCGCCCTCGGTCTCCTCAAGAGCTGGTGCGAGGGGAGACTCCGGAGCAAGATCGAGACGGAGGCCGCGCGCTACGGGCTGGGCGCCCAGGTGGAGGGCGTGAACGTCGGACTCTTCCCGCCCCTGCTCCTCAAGGGTCTCTCCCTCCAGCGCGGTCGGCTGGCTCTGCGCGCGGAGAGCGTGGCCCTGAGCCTCCGCCTCGGGCCGAGCGGGATTCCCGCTCTCCGGCTCGCGATCGGACCCGGCGGGGCGGCCTTGCCGGGGGGGCTCCGGGCCGAGGTGGAGCCGACGGTCTTTGAAGTGGCGCGGCGCGGGGGCGCCGTCTCCGCCACCCTCCGGGAGCCGGCCGAAGGGCTTGTCGTTTCCTATTTCGGGGAGCGGAAGCGTATGAACATCCGCCTCGACCACCTGCGCGTCCCGAGCCTGGCCCGCCTCCTGGTCAACGACGTCCCCACCGTCGACATCGGGGCCGTCGACGGAGAGCTCAGCGTGGGCCCGGGGAAGCCGGGTGAGATCACGGGCGACGGGCGGGTGGCGGCGGCGGGGGTTGCCGTGGCGGGGACCTTCGTCCTCGCGGGGACCCCGGACGACCCCCGGCTCGGCCTCGATCTCCGCGTGGAGAGGGTGGACCTGGCCCGGCTGCTCGCGACCTCGGGCCTCGGCCTTCCCGCGGGGGCGGAGGACCTCGGCACCGCGGCCCTCCAGGCCCGCTTCGCCGGCCGGCTCTCCGACCCCTCCTCGTTTGTCGTGACCCACCGCCTGGACTTCGCGCCCCCGCGGACGCCCATCCCCGCGGTGGAGCGGCTCAAGACCGATTTCGTCCACGAGGTCGAGATGCCCGACCGGACCCGGCGCACGATCGAGGTCTCGCCCTCCTCGCCGGACTTCATCCCCCTGGGCGAGGTCCCGCCGCTCTTCGTGAGGGCGCTTCTCCTGGCCGAGGATGCCGGCTTCTTCGGCCACCGCGGCCTCGACCTCGCGGAGGTCCCGGTGGCCCTGGCCACGGACTGGGCCCGGGGCTCGGCCGCGCGCGGGGCCTCCACCCTGACCCAGCAGCTGGCCAAGAACCTCTTCCTCTCCCGGGAGAAGAGCCTGGGTCGCAAGCTCCAGGAGGTCGCTCTCACGCTGCTCCTGGAGTCCGCCCTGGGCAAGAACCGCATCCTGGAGATCTACCTGAACATCATCGAGTGGGGTCCGGGCATCTACGGCCTGGGGCCGGCGGCCCGCCACTACTTCGGCAAGGAGCCCCGCGACCTCAGCGTCAAGGAGATGGCGTTCCTGGTGGCCTTGATCCCCGGGCCCGTCAAGTACCAACGTTCCTTCGCGGGGGGGGAGCTCTCGCCCGGCTTCGAGACCCTGGTCACGCACCTGCTGAACAAGCTCCGCTCGGTGGAGGCGATCTCGGAGGCGGAGTACGAGGCGGCCCGCGAGGAGAAACTCACCTTTCGCCGACCCGAGCCGCCCGAGCCCTAGCCCCGCTTCGGGGTCCCGGCCTCGGACCGACGCCCGCGCGCGTTAGCCGCGCTTGGTGAGCGCGTCCACGGTCTGACGGATGCCCGCGCGCCCGGCGGGGCCGAACCAGGCGTTCAGGAACTCGCTCGCGCGGGCGGGTTCTTGCCCGATCATTTCCCGGATCGCTCCCTCCCGCAGGTAGGCCTTCGTCCGTCCCAGGGCCGTCGGGTCCTTCTCTGCGAACTCCTCCAGGCGGGCCAGGCAGTGCCCCTCGAAGCCCTCCCCCTCCGCCACCTCGTGGACGAGGCCCACCGCCCGCGCCTCCTCGTCCGTGAAGTTCTGGCCGAGGAGCGCCACGCGGGAGAGAGAGGCGGGGGGCACGGCCGCCTTGAGCAGGATGGCCACCGGCCAGGGAAGAAGAGGGCGAGCGTCGCCTCCTCGAAGGTGAGGAGGAAGCGCTCCATGGCCGGCCGGTCGTATTCGAAGAGGGTGACGAGGTCGAGGCCGGGGCAGAACAGCTTGGGATGAGCGGAGGCCAGAAGCACGCCCCGGACCCCGGCGTCGGCGGCCAGGTCCCGGCAGACGCCCCGGAGCTCTTCCAGGAACGGTTCGTCGATGGCGTTGCCCCGCGCCTTGTCCATGCGCAGGACGACCAGCCGTCCTTGCCGCTCCACGCGAATCCCGCCCACGGCCGCCTCCTTCCCCCCCGCGAAGACGCGTGATTATCTCATCCCCAGAGCGCGAGCTGGACGGCGGGCGCGCGGGGGGCGGGCTCGACCGGGAACCCGTCCTGAAGCCCGTGCTTGTCGCGCAGCCGCCTGATCCGGCCCCGGAGCCACTCGCGGTACCGCCCGTGCAGGTAGACGCGTTCGGCGTAGGCCCGCTGGTAGGCCTCGAGGTGCTGGGGGAACGCCCCCGCCAGCCAGCGCAGGTACTTCTCCCGCGTGGGGGAGCGCAGGAAGAGGATGTTCCAGAACATATGCCGCACCCCCGCCCCCGCCACCCGGCCGAGGAGCTCATCCAGGTCCGCCTCCCGGTCGGTGAGCGCGGGCAGGACGGGGGCCAGGGAGAGGCCGGCCACGATCCCTGCCTCCACCAGCCGGCGCAGGACCTCGATGCGCACTTCCGGGGGCGGGGCCCATGGCTCCAGGGCGCGCAGGAGCTGGGCGCGGGGCGAAATCAAGGAGACGTGGACGGAGAGCGAGGAGCGCTCATGGATGCGGAGCAGGAGATCGAGGTCTCGGAGCACGAGCGCGCCCTTGGTGGTGATCGAGAGTCGCAGGCCCCGCTGGAGGGCCGCGAGCTCCAGGAAGCGGCGGGTGACCTTGAACTCGGCCTCGCCGGCTGATAGGGGTCGGTGGCGGTGCCCAGGGCGACCAGCTCGCCCCGACCCCGGACCACGCTCAGGCGGCGCGCGGTCTCCGTCTCCCCCCCCGCCTTGGCGTAGACCGTGGAGTGGAACTCGTCGCCGCCCTTGATCCCCATGAATTCGTGGGTGTAGGCGGCGTAGCAGTAGCGGCAGCCCATGGCGCAGCCGCGGTAGGGATTGACCGTCCAGCGGAAGGGCATTCGGGGGGAGTCACAACGGTTCAGCAGGGACCGCGTCTGAAGCTCGCGGTAGGTCACCCCGCCGCGCTCGGAGAGCGCGTCC
>WNFI01038768.1_pt1 | contig 14279 bp, 13 predicted proteins | sample 5400471 | NCBI WGS metagenome assembly WNFI01 (sample SAMN13153348, study PRJNA577476) | soil metagenome | isolation source: 100 cm saprolite on Douglas fir-dominated hillslope | place: USA:California | collected 2013-09-17
GCCCGCGGGCAGGATCGCCGCAAAGCTTACGGCAAGGCTTATGGATTGTAGATCGAGATCCAGTCTGCCTTCACTTTGTTCATGTCCTGGGTCGTGGTGGACTTCCAGTCCATCTTGATCAGCTTGAGGCTATCGATGGGCGGGGAGTATTCCGGGATGGTGCTCTTGAAGCCCGAGCGGCCCGAGATCAGCGCCTCGTCGGCGGTGAGGATGCGCTGGCCGTCTTCCGACATCACGAAGTCGATCCACAGCTTGGCGGCGTTAGGATGGGGCGCCTTTTCCAGGATGAAGGTGTTCTGCGGCAGCAGCAGCACGCCTTCCTCGGGGAAGATGAACTTCAGGGATGCGCCCTTCTGGTTATACTGGTAGGCGCGAGTCGGCATGCCCGAGAAGGTCATGAGCTGTTCGCCGGTGACGAGGCCCGCCGCAAGCTGCTCGGAGCGGCGGAAAAATACCGGCTTCATGGCCGCCAGCTTGTCGAAGAATTCCTTCGGCAGCACGCTGCGCTCGCCCATGTATGTGGACAGGAACGAGGGCGAGTTCGCGACGTCGCCATGGCTGATGCGGCCGGTGGGCACGGCGCCGATCACGTCCTTGTAGGACTTGCCCTTGAAGTCAAGGTTTTCACTATTCCACATGGGCACGAACACGTAACCGCCGTTGAATGCGAAGAAGCCTTCCTTGCCGAGGCCTGCGTCGAAGATCTGCTGGTACTTGGCATATTCCGGCGAGTGATATTCCATGAAGTCGCCTTTCGCCGCGCGCTCGAACGTCCAGATGGGCGCGGCGATGGAGGCGACATCGAGAGTCACGCGGCCGGCCGCGATTTCCTGCTCAATGCGGGTGACGAGATCGCCGGTCTGCGCCAGGGTGTAGTTCACCTTGAACGTCGACGGCAGCCCGTAGCGGGCGCGGAAAGCGCGCACCAGCTCGTCATTGGTTGCCGGCTGGATCACCGTATCCCAATAGCTGATGCTGCCTTCGATTTTCGCGGCGTCGATCAGGGCCGTGACGCGGGTCTTCTCCTCGGCGGAGGCGCCCTTGAGCGCGGGAATCTCCTGCGCCGCGGCTCGGGTTAGCGCAACCGCGCCGAAGGTAAGCGCTATGAGGACCGTCGAACGCAATCTCATTGGGTTTCCTTTTCCGTTTTTAGTTTCTTGCGAGACGCGCCGAAAAGGCCGCCGCGCCTAGGCTTCGTTGGACAAGACAATGCAGTCGTGGGCTGCAAGGCCCACGTTCACGGACTCTCCCGTGCGCACGCCGGCGCTCGGCTGGATGGCACGGAACTCGACGCCCGAGAGATCGATGATGTATTCCTCGGACAGGCCCTGGAACGATGCCGCGCGCACGGTCGCGGCGAAGGCCTGTTGGTCTGGAGCCGGTGCCGACGGGGCGGCGACGCGGACATGCTCCTTGCGCACGCACAGCAGTGCCTTGCGGCCCATGCCGAGGGGCCGGTCGTGGCCCACCTTGCCCCAGACGGCCGTCCCGCCGACCAGTTCCACCTGCGCCCACTGATGGCCAGTGCCGCTCGCCGGCAAGGCGAACGGCGGCGCGTCGGCGACGCGGATCACCTGCCCCTCGTGCACGTTGAGGCCGAGGAACTGCGCGACGAACGGGGTCTGCGGCCGGTCGAACATCTCGCGCGGCGGCCCTTCCGTGTCGATATGGCCGCGGTTCATCACGATAATGCGGTCGGCCAGGCCGAACGCCTCGGACTGGTCGTGGGTGACGTAGACCGCGGTGAAGCCGAGGCGGTCCTGGAGCATGTTCAGCTCCAGGCGCATCTGCTCGCGCAACTGGGCATCGAGGTTTGACAGCGCCTCGTCGAAGAGCACGAGACGGGGCTCGTGGACCAGGGCGCGGGCCAGCGCCACACGCTGCTGCTGGCCGCCGGAAAGCTGGGTCGCCGGGCGGTCGTACCAGGCGCCGAGGCCGACCATGTCGAGCATGCGGCGCACCCGATCGCGCTGCTCGGCCTTGGGCGTCCGGCGGACCTTGAGTGGAAAGCCCACGTTCTCGCCTACAGTCATGTGCGGCCACACCGCATAGGACTGGAAAACGATGCCGAGCTGGCGCTCTTCCGGGGTCAGGTTGATCTTGCCGGCGCTGTCGAACACCACCTTGCCGGCAATCTCGATATAGCCTTCCTCCGCCGTCTCCAGCCCGGCGAGGCAGCGAAGCATGGTCGTCTTGCCGCAGCCGCTGGGGCCGAGCAGCGCAAGCGTCTGGCCCTCGCTTACCTCGAGCGAGATGGAATTGAGGGCGACATAATCCGAGAAGCGTTTTTTTAGGCCCCGGACCGTGACGAAGCTGGATATCCCGCTGTTCACCGCGCTCTCCATGATCAGTCCTGTACCAGCGAGACGCGGGTTGCCCGCAGCAAGGCGAACGCCGCGAGTAGCAACACGAGCTGCACGACCGCCAGAGCGGCCACGAAACCAAAATTGCGTTCGCCCAGTCCCACTAGCACCACGCTGATGGTCTCGGTCCCCTGCGCGTAGAGCAGGATGGTGGACCCAAGTTCCCTTACGAAGATGACGAACAGCATGAGCCACGCCGCGGTCAGCGCCGGCTTCAGCAGCGGCAGCAATACGTAACGCATGGTCTGCATCCAGCTCGCCCCGCTCGCTCGCGCGCTCTGCTCCAGTTCCGGATTGAGGGCCATGAACATGGCCGACACCGTGCGGATCGCCAGCGGGAAGTAATGCGCGACATAGGCGATCAGGATGATGGTCAGCGTGCTGTAGAGCGGCGTGCGGATGGCGAGGATGAGGAAGCCCAGGCCGAGGATGATGCCGGGGATGCCGATGGGCAGCATGAGCATTGCGTCGATCACGCCCCGCGCCCCCGAGCGGCTGCGATTGAGGAAATAGCTCTGGAGGATGCTGAGGCCGACGCCAATGGTTGCACCGAGCACCGCCAGCAGTAGGCTGTTGACGATGGCCGTGCGGGTCAGGTCGTAGTCGAACAGCACGTATCTGTAATTGGCCCAGGTGGCCGTCGCGAGCTTGAAACGGCCGGTCCATATGCTCGACAGCGAGACCATCAGCAAGGCGATGATGGGCAGCACGACGCCGAGGCCGATATAGGCGGCCTCCAGCACCAGCGCGCCGATGCGGCTGGCGCGGCTCAGCCTCAGCAGGCGCGGGCGATAGCCTTTGCCGCTCACCGTCTCGTAGCGCCGGCCGGCGAGGTAGTGGCGCTGCCAGAGGGTCAGCCCCAGGGTCAAGCACAGCACCAGCATGCCGAACGCCGCCGCCCGCCCGAAATCGGAGGGATATTGCAGCGAGGAATAGATCTCGGTCGGCAGGGTGCGGATGCCCCGCGTCGCGGCAAGTGCGAACGGCACGTCGAACAGGCCCGCGCTGGTGACGAACACCACGGTCGCGCCCGACAGCAGGGCCGGCATGAGCAGCGGCAGTGTGATGTGCCGCACCGTGTACCAGAACGAGGCGCCGTGAACCCGCGCGGCGTCCTCATAGGCCGCATCCATGCGGCGCAGCGGAGAGATCACCAGCAGATAGACATAGGGCGTGTAGAAGATCGCGAGCACCCAGATGACGCCGGCCAGGCTGAAGATGTTGAGGAAGCCCGCCGTGACGCCGAAATAGTCGTACAGGAACTTCTGCAGGATGCCGCTGTTGGGCGAGCCGAGATAGCTCCAGGCTTCCGCGCCCACGTAAGGCGACAGGAAGAACGGAATGAGATTACCGACCTCGAACCAGGATTTGCCCGGCACGTCGGTGCGCGACACGATCCACGCCAGCGTGACGCCGAGCGTGCAGCTCGCCACCGTCGCCCCGGCGCCGCAAATCAGCGTGTTGAGGGCCGCGTCCTGGAACCGCGCATCGCCGATGAGCGACGTGAAGTTGTGCAGCGAGACGGTAACTCCGCCGTCCGGTGCCCAATAGAGCAGGCTGCGGATCAGGGTCGCGAGGAACGGACCCGCCACCAGCAGGATGCCCACCGCCACGCCCAGGGCCGGAAGCCCGCGCTCCCAGAGGCGAAAACTGTGGCGCGTCGCATCGGCCGAGGCCGGCGCGTGCGGCATCACGCTCTCCGCGTCCATCGGCTCGGTGACACTGTGTCCTCCCGCCATGCGTGTTTCCTTACTGGGTCGATCGATAGGTCTGCCGTGTCGCGGCCGCGGTTCGGCGGCTCATCTGCTCCAGGGCACCTTGCCGTCCTCGGGAACGGGCACTTCGAAGGCGTTGAGGGTGAGTGCGAGCAACGTGTAGTAGCCGACGAGGCCGGTGAGATCCACGACGCCCTCCTCACCCAGCAACGCGCGGGCATGCTGGAACACCTCGTCGGACACCCGCCCGTCTGCCAGCAGGCGGCTCACATAGTCGTAGACGATCTCGTCCGGCTCCTGCGCGAACACCGGCCGCCGGCCCGCGCCGATGGCCTCCATCACCTCTTCCGAGATGCCCTGCTTCAGGGCGAGGGCGGCGTGGGCATACCATTCATAATCGGCCTGCCAGTGCCGCGCGACGACGTTGATGCTCAGCTCCCGCAACCGCTCCGGCACCTTGCACTGGAAGCGGGTGTAGAGGCCGAGCTGCTCCACGCGCTTGGCGAGTTCCGGGCTGTGCAGCAGCACGCGGAACGGCCCGCGCACGCCGCCGCGCGCGCCGGAGTTGATGGAGTTATAGACCTCGGCTTGCGCTGGGCTGAGGTTCTCGCGGGAAATGGGGGCAAAGCGGCTCATGACGGTCCTTGTGGGCGATCCGGAGGGAGACAACGCGGCGCGCGCAGGCTCAGGCTGTCGAGGTCGACCGGACTTCGATGTTGTCGACGAAATTGAGGATGGCCTCTGCGAACAGCACAGGCTGCTCCATCACCGAGATGTGCCCGGCATCGGGCAGTTCCACGTAGTGGGAGCCGGGCGCCTTCGTCTGCATGGCGCGTACCACGGCGGGCGGGGCACCCTGGTCGTCGCTGCCGGTCATGAACAGCATGGGCACCACGGCATCGGGCAGGAGGCGCTCGTAATCGAGGTCCCTCAAGGCGGCCGCGGAGCCGCAATAGCCGTCCGCCGAGGTGCGGCGGACCATGTCGCGCATGCGGTCGATGGCCGCGGGATCGGAGCGCTGGAAGCCCGGCGTGAACCACCGCGTGACGCTCGGCTCGACCATGGCCTCGATGCCGCCGTCCCGTACCTTCTGGCTCCGGTCGGCCCAGGCGGCCCGATATTCGGCCGGCGCCGAGCCGCGCGCGTCGCAGACCGCGACGCTGGTCATGCGGTTCGGCCGGGTGAGGGCGAGGCCAAGCCCCACCATGCCGCCCATGGAGAGGCCGACGAAGTGCGTCTTGGCTAAATCCAGCGTATCGAGGATACCGATCACATCGTCCGCGAGCATGGCGAGGGAATAGTCGCCGGCGGTGGCGGCGGAGCCGCCGTGCCCGCGGGAATCGTATCGCAGCACGCGATAGCGCTGCGTCAGCAGCGGAACGAGGTTGTCCCACATGGTCATGTCGGTGGCGAGGCCGTGACTGAGGGTGATCAAGGGCGCGTCGGCGCGGCCCTCAAGGCTGCACCGGAACGTGCAGCCGTTGCTGTGAACTTCCATGGGCGAGTTCCCTAGATGATGCCGCGACGCCGCGGGTGAATTCGGCGCGCGATCCCCAAAACCGCCTCAAGGTGCCGTGCGCCGCTTGGGAATTCATTTCCCTTATGGCGAGACGTAACCACGGACCAATCCGAGAAGAAATATCTGAATGAGAAAATGATTGTTTCCAAAAATTCCGGAAGTTTGTGATATTGTGGAGGAAATTAGTTCGGTACTCCCGGACATTTTTTCATAAATTGCGACTGCTCCCGCCGGCCGTCTGGCCCGGGGGCGCACGACTTGCGGACGGCATCATGAACAAGTTCCTTGCCCTCACTGTCTTCACGCGGGTCGCCGAAAGCGGCGGCTTCACGGCCGCGGCGCGCAAGCTTGGCATGTCGGTGTCAGCGGTCACGAAGACCATCGCGCGCCTGGAGGACGTACTCGGCACGCAACTCTTCAACCGTACCACCCGCCAGCTCAGCACCACCGACTACGGCCAGGAATTCTACGAGCGCGCGGTCATGATCCTCGCCGACCTCGCGGACGCCGAACTGGCGCTGCAACGGGGCAACGTCGCCCCGCGTGGCCGGATCCGCGCGGTGGTGCCGCTGTCGTTCGGGCGCGTCACCCTGGTGCCGGAACTGCCGGCCTTCCTGGAGAAATATCCCGAGATCACCCTGGATCTCAGCTTCAGCGACAGCAACAAGCCCATCGACCTCATCGCCGAGGGCTACGACGTGGCGGTGCGCACCGGAAACATCAGCGATTCCCGGCTGATCACGCGGCAATTGATCAAGAGCCCCCAGGTGACGGTGGCCTCACCTGCCTATCTCAAGGTCCATGGTGTGCCGCGGACGCCGGAGGATCTCCAGGGCCACATCTGCATCGTTGGCAACCGCAGCGGGCCGGAATGGCGCTTCGTCGATCGCACCGGCCACGAGATCATCGTGCATGTGAAGGGCAATGCCATCATCAACAGCGGCGACGCCCTGCGGGAGGCGGCCGTCGCCGGCCTCGGCATCATCCAGGGCACATGGTGGCTGGTGCGCAAGGACCTGGAGCGCGGCGCCGTGCAGTCGGTGCTGACGAAGGCCGACTGAACAGCCGGCGCAGGCCGCTGCGGGGATTGTGCTGGGGCCATCGTCCGCAGCATCACGGGCCGCTCCAGATCAGCAAACGGTGGTGCCTCCGTCCAGCACCAGCGTGTGGCCGGTGACGGAAGCGGCCGCCGGGCTCGCGAGATAGACCACGGCGCCCGCGACCTCCTCGGCGGTCGGGAAGCGGCCGGTGGGAATGCGTTGCAGCATGCGGCCGAGCAGCTGCGGATCCTGTAAGGCCTCGGCTCGCGAGGGGGTCATAACGGTGCCCGGCGCCACGGCGTTCACGCGGATGCCGCGGCTGGCCCATTCGATGGCGAGCATCCTGGTCAAATGGATTACGCCCGCTTTGGAAATCCCGTAAGCAGAACGTTCGGCAAGGGCAACGATGCCATGGGCGGACGCTATGTTCACGATGCTGCCGGCGCGTTCCCGTCCCAGGAGATAAGCGCCGAAGCGCTGCGACATGAAGAAGACGCCCTTGAGGTTGACGTCCAGCACCGTGTCCCATTCGGACCACGTCAAACTGGCCGCCGGCTGGTGCAGCGCCACGCCGGCATTGTTCACCAGCAGGTCAAGCCGGCCGAAGCGACCGAGCACCTGGGAGAGGCAGGCATCAATGCTGTCCTCGTCCCGCACGTCGAGCGGCACGGCGTGGCCGCCGGGGCCACGCGCGGCGCAGTCGCGAGCCACGTCGTCGAGCCCGACCGTGTCCTTGTCGGCCACCGCCGCGTAATAACCGGCCTCCGCCAGCGCCAAAGCGATGGCCTTGCCGAGCCCGACGCCCGCCCCCGTGACGAGGGCCACCGGCCCGTCCGCAGCCCCGCCTTTGGTTGTTTCTCCCGCCACCGCAGTCCTCCCCATTTTTCATTGGGACGAACCTATCGGTCCCGTGCGCCACCAGGAAATGGAGAAGCAGAAAATGATTGTTTCCCGGCTGTCCAAAGTGGCTCGCGCCAAAGTGGCCTGTCCCGAATGGGCGCCTACCAAATGGCTCCGGTCGGTCGTGGAACGCATCCCGTAGGTCTGGGTCTCTGGCTGAGGGCGGCGACGCAACGGCTGGTTCGCAGGTACGGGCAGTGATCGATTGATTAACGTTCGATCTTCCAAAGAAGTGCCTGTCCGACGAGCTGAATTGGTGCCGCAAACAGGATTCGAACCTGTGACCCCGTCATTACGAATGACGTGCTCTACCAGCTGAGCTATTGCGGCGGACCATGCGACACGCTTGCGCATCGTGATATCGGGCACCGCGCCGCTTTGCAAGAACTCGCGACCGGCTGCATTTCGCAAAATATACTCGCTATTTGGCGCAGGGGATGGGTTCCTGCGTGCTGAAACGAGCATTTTCTAGCACCGGGCCGGCCTCGGTTGTCGGCTGAAAGACCTCAACCCGCCTTGCCCGGTCGGCCGCCCCAGCGAGCGAGAAAGCCGCGCCAGCCGCCGGCTTGGCCCGGTGCCGGGCCGATTTGCTCGGCGAATTCGTCGCCGAGCGGGTCCTCATTGATGCCGGGATCGTCGGGCGGCCTGACAATGGGGAGAATCAGCGGCGGAACGCTCGATGGGCCCTTGCCGAGGTCCGGACGGGGCCGGAACAGCGGTGGCGGCGCGGACACCGTGGCGGGTTCGGCCGGTGGCGGGGCAGGCGGTGGGTCGACGGGTGTCGCCACCGTACCAGCCGGTTCGGGAGAGGGGGCTGCGGGAGAGGCAGGCGCNNNNTTGGCTTCCACCGTGACGGTCTTGTCGGAAGGCAGCGCCGCCACCGGCGTCTGCCACTGAAAGGCATCGAGCCGGCCGGTGACCGGCGACACCGGCCGCCAGCGATCGGACACGTAGCCGTCCGCAGTCCAGACCGGATCGTGCAGGGCGCGAACCGCGCGCAGCGTCCATGCCCGGGCGCGGCCGCTGTCGCCGTGCTCGGTGCGCTCGATTTCCGCCATCAGCATGGCGACGCGCTGGGTCGGCGCGGCAATCACGGGCGCCAGCACTTCGCGCGCGCAGGCAAATTCGCTGGCGTCGATCGCGGCGCGGGCCACCGCCAGCGCGCTCTCGAAATGGCCGGGGGCTTTCTGCGCCAGGGTTTCGACCCGCACCAGCCGCTGCCGCGCGGAATCGCCGAGTTTGACATGGGCATAGGCGTCGGCGAGATCGGGATGCGGATTGGCCAGCCACGCCGCCTCGACGATCCGCATCGAGCGCCGGATCTGATGCGCCTCGCTCTGATATTTGCTCGCCAGCACCGCGGCCGGGACCAGGGTCGGCGCTAGCTTTACCGCTTCCATCGCGCTCTCGCGCGACAGATTACGGTCGCGGTTTTCAAGCTCGAGCGCCCGCGCCGTCAGCAGCACCCCGCGCTGGCGCCGGTACACGGTCTTGTCGATCAATCCCGATTCGAAGTTGCTTTCGAGGATCGACAGCGCCCCGGTCCAGTCGCCCTGGGCGCAGCGAAATCCGAGCACGGCCTGCGAGGCCCAGGTCGACGCCGGCGCGGTCTTCAAGGCTTCCTCCGCGATCATCACCGCGGCGGCGGGATCGTCGGCGCGTTGCGCCTCGATGAAAAGCCCGCGCAGGCCGAGCAACCGCGTGTCCTCGCGCTCGGCCATGGCGCGGAAGGCGCGGTGCGCGCCCTCGCGGTCGCCGTCGAGCTGCGCCGATTGCGCGTGCAGCAGCAGCGCCAGCGGATCGTGCGCGGCGTGGCGCCTGGCGACATCGGCATGCGCCCGGGCGGCGACGGAATCGCCATGGCCGATGGCGAGCAGCCCGTGGGTGATGGCATGGCGCCCGCGCGCCTGGCGCCGCTCGCGCCGGCGCTTTCTCAGCCGCTCCGGCATGCGCCACAGTCCGCGCACGATCGCCCACGCCAGCATCGCCGCGACGACGACGAGGCCCAGCGCCAGCGCAAATACTGAAAGCGACGTCTCGACGCGCCAGCCGCCCCACGACAGCGCCACCCCCCCGGTCTGGTCGGAAATCCACGCCGCGCCCGCGCCGGCGAGCGCGATCAACACAAGAAACAGAATGATCCGGAACATCGCAGTCCTATGGCGCTGGTTGGGTGAGCGCCGCCATCGCGTCGGCTGCGAATTGACGGGATGCCGCAAGCGCGGCGTCGCGCGCGTCCAGCCTGTCGATTCCGGGTTGCACGGCGGCGCGATCGGCGTCCGGCAGCGAATTCAATTCGCGCCGCGCGCCGGCGATGTCGTTGCGCTGCGCGGCCGCTGCCGCCCGCACCACCGCCGCGCTACGGTCGCCGCTGTCAGCGGCATCGGTGCGCTGGATCCGGACCAGCCGCGCCGCGCCGGCCTGCAGGCGATCGACAATGCCGGCGCCAGTCGTTGTCGCGCTTTCCGGTGCCGGAGCGGCCTTGGGAAGCAGCGCCAACAGGTCGCGGCTCAGCGCCGTCGGATTCGGCACCCCCGTTGCCGTGAAAGTATCGAGCGGCTTCAGCACGCCTGGATCGGGAGCAAGCGCCTTCGCCGCATCCAGCGCCAACCCATAGGGCTCACCGTGCCGCACCGACACATCGAGCAACGTCGCGGCCACGAGGCGCCGAAGCGGCCTGTCGTCGGCAGGCTTGGCGCTTTGTTGCGTCGTTGCGGCGACCTGCGCCCTTGTGTCCCGCTCGATCTGGGCGAGTCGTTCGGTGATCGCTGACAGATCCGGCGGCGGGGATGCATCCCGCGGCGCCTGCTTGAGTTCATTCACCGCCGCGATCAGGCGCTCCGACCCGCTGCGCGAGGCGCTAAGTTCCTCGCGCAGCGAGGCAATGGATTTCTCCAGCGCGTCGATGCGCCTGGCAGCCGCGGGATCGGGCGCGGAAGCTGACGGCGCGGCGGCTCTGGATTCGATGTCGGCGATGCGTGCGACCAGGGCATCGACCGCCGCATGGTCGACCTGCGGGGCTACCGCTTCCGGCAAAACCCCTTCGCCCGGCCATCCCAAAAGCCACACGATGGCCATGACCAGCAGGGCCCCAACGGCACCCCCGACGGCAGAGACCAGCGCTGAGGCGATCCACAGCTTCCGAGAACTGACGCCCGGCGGCGCTTCGCCGGGGGTCGCGCCAGCGTCGGTGGCCTTCCCGCTCGCCTCGGTGGCGGCTTCGCCGCTCACGTCGGTGGCCTCGAGGTCGATGGTCGGCGGTGCGCGTTTGGGCCGGCCCAAATCCGGTGACGGTCCAGTGTCTTCGGGCCTGTCATCGGCCATCGCCAGGGTTCCCTGTATTTGGGGGTGGAGTGCCAAGCCCGCTGCAAGGCAACCCTACCAGATTCGAACGCAGTCTTATCGCGATAACGGGCTTAGCGCACGACCCAGCACCTCGAACAAGGCTTTTTCGTCGGGGGTGCGCGCGACCATGACTTGCGTCGCCCCGGCATCGCGGACGATCGACGCAACGGCCTCGGACAGGCAGCATTGCGGGATCGCCAGCGCCGAAATCTCGACGCCGCCGGCCCGCGCCGCGTCCAGGAAGGCGCGCGCGCTGCGCCGGGAATAGTGCAGCACCGCCTCGACCCGGCTCTCGGCAAATGCGTCGCAGGCCTCGCGCGGCAGGCTGACGATCGGCGCCATCCGGTATGTCGTCTGGGTGACGACATCGAAGCCGCGTTCCCCCAGTTCGCCGGCGAGGTCGCGCGCAAGATCGGCGCCGGCGAGATAAAGCAGCGTCGTCGTTTTCTTGAACGTCTTGGCGCGCACGCTGGCAACCATCAGATCGCGCAGCGCCGTGGCGTCGCCGTCTGCCACGATGACGTTACGGAATCCGGTTTGACGGGCGGTTTCCGCGGTGCGCTCTCCCACCGCGAACAATGGCAGCTGCTTGAGCCGGGTGATGGCGCCTTGACCCTCGACGGCGCGCAAGGCGTTGGCGCTGGTGACAATCACCGCGCCATAACGCGCGTCCGCATCATCCTGGAATGCGACCGGCTCAAACCGCAGCATCGGCGCCGGCAGCACCTCAAAGCCTCTCGCACGCAGCGCCGCTACGGTGGTGGCGTTGTCCGGTTGCGGCCGGGTGACGAGAATGGCCATGCATCAGTTCTCCGCTGTTCGTTAACTATTCCTCATGGTGAGGAGACGCACGCAGGCAAGTCTACGCAGCCTGCGTAAACTTGGCTGCGGCGCCGTCTCGAACCATGAAGGCGAAACATCCCCATCCTTCGAGACCCGGCCAAGGGGCCGCTCCTCAGGATGAGGTGTTGCCGCCGCACGCTGGATTGTTCACCCCTCACGCGGATGGTTCCCGAACCAGGCGCATCAATGGACGATTGCACTTTCAGACCTCGCAATGCTACGCCGGGAGAGGGAAACGCTGGTTTGCCCGACAACGCAAGGATTCAAATTGGAGCGCGATACGCCGATGCTGATGCTGGGGATCGAGACGACCTGCGATGAAACCGCGGCCGCCGTGATCGAACGCCAAGGCGACGGTAGCGGACGCATCCTGTCCAACATCGTGCACTCGCAGACCGCGGACCACGCGCCGTTCGGCGGCGTGGTGCCGGAGATCGCGGCGCGCGCCCATGTCGATCTGCTCGACGGCATCATCGCCCGCGCGATGGCGGAAGCCGGCATCGGCTTCAGCCAACTCTCCGGCGTCGCCGCCGCGGGAGGGCCCGGCCTGATCGGCGGCGTCATCGTGGGTCTCACCACCGCCAAGGCGATCGCGCTGGTGCATGACACGCCGCTGGTCGCGGTCAACCATCTCGAAGCCCATGCGCTGACGCCGCGGCTGACCGGCGCGCTGGCATTTCCCTATTGCCTGTTTCTCGCTTCCGGCGGCCACACCCAGATCGTCGCCGTGCTCGGCGTCGGCAATTATGTGCGGCTTGGCACCACCGTCGACGACGCGATGGGCGAAGCTTTCGACAAGGTTGCCAAGATGCTGGGCTTGCCCTATCCGGGCGGGCCGCAGGTGGAGCAGGCCGCGGCGCACGGCGATCCCGCGCGATTTGCGTTCCCGCGGCCGATGCTGGGGCGCGCGGACGCCAATTTCTCGCTGTCTGGATTGAAGACCGCGGTGCGCAACGAGGCCAGCCGGCTCACGCCGCTGGAGCCGCAGGATATCAGAGATCTCTGCGCCGGGTTTCAGGCGGCGGTGCTGGAATCTACGGCGGATCGGCTCAAGGTCGGCCTGAAACTGTTTCATGAACAATTCGGGCCGCCGCACGCGCTGGTCGCCGCCGGCGGCGTCGCCGCCAACCGGGCGATCCGTGGCGCGCTGCAGGATGTTGCTGCCAAAGCGCGGACCGCGCTGATCATCCCGCCGCCGGCCTTGTGCACCGACAATGGCGCGATGATCGCATGGGCCGGCGCGGAGCGGCTGGCCGAGGGTTTGACCGACAGCATGGAGGCAGCGCCGCGGGCGCGCTGGCTGCTCGACGCCAATGCCGCGGCGCCGGCGGGTTTCGCCAACACCCGCGCCAGTTTTTAACGAGGTTTTGGCGCGATGCCGTCTTACCAGAGCGTTGCGGTGATCGGCGCGGGGGCATGGGGCACGGCGCTCGCCGGCGTGGCCGCGCGCGCCGGCCGCGACGTAATTCTCTGCGCCCGCGACGCCGCGGCGGCTGCCGCGATGGCGGCGACGCGGGAAAATCCAAGGCTGCCCGGCGTGCAGCTCGAGCCGCGCATCGAGGTCACCGGCGATCTCGGCTTCGCCGCGCGCGCGGAAATCATTCTGCTGGTGGTGCCGGCGCAGAATCTGCGCGCCGCCGCCACCGCACTCGCTCCGCACCTGCGCCCGAAAACACCCATCATCGCCTGCGCCAAGGGCATCGAGCGCGGCACCCACCACTTCATGACCGAGGTGATCGCGCAGGCGGCGCCGCAAGCGGAGCCGGCGATCCTCTCCGGGCCGAGTTTTGCCAGTGACGTGGCGCGCGGCCTGCCGACCGCGGTGACCCTGGCGACCTCGGATGAAATGCTTGCAAGCGCTCTGGTGCATGCGCTGGGATCGGCGACGTTCCGGCCCTATCACTCCACCGACGTGCGCGGCGTCGAAATCGGCGGCGCGGCGAAAAACGTGCTCGCCATTGCCGCGGGAATCGTCGCCGGCAGGCAATTGGGAGCGTCGGCGCTGGCGGCGCTGACTACGCGCGGTTTCAGCGAATTGCTGCGGCTCGGGCGCGCCTGCGGCGCCCGCAATGAAACCCTGTCGGGGCTATCAGGGCTGGGCGACCTGATCCTGAGCTGCGCGAGTCCGCAGTCGCGCAATTTTTCGCTGGGCCTGGCGCTCGGGCGCGGCGAGCAGCCGCCGCGCGACAAGCTTGCGGAGGGCGAATTCACTGCGCCGGTTCTGGTCGAACTCGCCGCATCGAAAAATGTCGACATGCCGGTGGCGAGCGCGGTGGCGGCGATCCTGAGCGGCGCCACTACCATCGATCAGGCGATCGAGAATCTGCTGACGCGGCCGTTCAAGGCGGAAGGATAGCTCTTTTCAGTCGTGCCCGCGCTTGTCGCAGGCATCCACGTCTTGATATGGAGGTCCGGCGAGTTAGGACGCAGATGGCCGGAAAAAATCCGAGAAGGGGAAGCGCCATGAACTATTGGCTGGTGAAATCGGAGCCCTCGAGCTGGTCATGGGACGAGCAGGTCGCGCAAGGCGCCAAGGGCGAGGTCTGGACCGGCG
>WNFI01270116.1_pt1 | contig 14279 bp, 16 predicted proteins | sample 5400471 | NCBI WGS metagenome assembly WNFI01 (sample SAMN13153348, study PRJNA577476) | soil metagenome | isolation source: 100 cm saprolite on Douglas fir-dominated hillslope | place: USA:California | collected 2013-09-17
GAGCGGGAGACGAGTCTCGAACTCGCGACCTTAACGTTGGCAACGTTACGCTCTACCAACTGAGCTACTCCCGCAATGAGGTCGGCAATTATAAGGCTTGCGAATGCCTGCCTCAACCGCTTACGGGCGGATGGAAGCATGGGGCAGCGCCTTGCGCAGATAGTAGAGCATCGAGATTACCGTCAGCACCGCGGCGACGTTGATCAGGAGCGTGCCGAGCCACTGACAGTCCACCAGATCCAGCAGGCTGTCGTGATAAAGCAGCAGCGGAATGGCGATCATCTGGCTGAGCGTTTTCAGCTTGCCGACGAACGCGACCGCGACGCTTTTTGCCTGGCCGAGCTTCGCCATCCACTCGCGCAGCGCCGAGACCGCGATCTCGCGGCCGATGATGATCAAGGCCACTAGCATGTCCACCCGGTTGAGATACAGGAGCACCACCAGCGCGCCCACCACGATCAGCTTGTCGGCCACCGGATCGAGAAAAGCACCGAACGCGGACATCTGGTTCAGCCGGCGCGCCATGTAGCCGTCCAGCCAGTCGGTGATCGCAGCCAGGATGAACACCGCCGTTGCGGCGAAATTCCTGTTGGCGGGCGCGAGCCATTGGTCGGGCAGGTAGTACAGGCCGATGATCAGCGGAATCAGGATGATCCGCGACATGGTGATGAGGTTTGGGGTATTGAGGAGCATCAGTGCGGCGCCGACTCGTGCAGGTGGCGGTAGATGCGCTCGGCGAGCGGGCGGCTGATTCCTTCCACTTTCGCGATGTCGTCGATTGCGGCCGCCTGGACTTCCCGCAGCCCGCCGAAATGCTCGATCAGCGCCTGGCGGCGCTTGGCGCCGATCCCGGGAATTTCGTTCAGCATGGAAGTGGTGCGCGACTTGCCGCGCCGCGCGCGATGGCCGACGATCGCGAAGCGGTGCGCCTCGTCGCGGATGGCCTGGATGAGGTGCAGCCCAGGATGCGAGGGCGAAAGCTCGAGCGGGCGTGTTTCCGACTCGAGGATCAGCTCTTCGAGGCCGGGCTTGCGCTCGGGACCTTTCGCCACGCCGACCACGCAGACCTGGTGCAGGCCCAGCTCTACCAGCGCCGCCTTGGCTGCGCCCACCTGCCCCTTTCCGCCGTCGATCAGCACCAGATCGGGGATTTTGCCCGCTTCGGCGGTCACGCGCTCGTAGCGCCGCGCGAGGACTTGGCGCATCGCGGCGTAGTCGTCGCCTGGCGCGATGTCACGGATGTTGAAGCGCCGGTACTCGGATTTCTGCATCTGCTGGTGATCGTAGACCACACAGGAGGCAACCGTGGCCTCGCCCATGGTGTGGCTGATATCGAAGCACTCGACGCGCTGCGCCCCCTCGGGCAGGCCGAGCGCCTCGCGCAGCGCATGCAGGCGGCCCTCCTGGGTGGCCCGGTCGCGAACGCGCTGCGCGATCGCCAATAGCGCATTCTTGCGCGCCATGTCCAGCCAGACGCGGCGCTCGCCGTGCGAGGGATGGACGATTTCGGCTTTCTCCAGGCTCAACTCAACTTCCTGACCCACGACCACCAGGCCCGGCGCCGGCTGCTCGAGGTAGTGCTGCTCGAGGAATGCCGAGATGACTTCCGACTCGGCTGCGCCCTCTGCGTTGGAGGGGAAAAAGCTGCGGTCCCCGACATGCCGTCCGGCGCGGATCATGACCAGGTTTACGCAGGTTATCGCGCCCTCGATGGCGCAGGCCACCACGTCGGCGTCGACGCCGCGGTTGGACTCGACATACTGGCGCGCCTGCACGCGCGAGAGCGCCCTCACCTGGTCGCGATAGAGGGTCGCCTCCTCGTAGCGCCGTCCCTCCGCAGCGCTTTGCATTTTCAATGTAATTCCGCTGATCACGTCGTCTTCGCGTCCTTCCAGAAATAGCACCGCGTTGCTGACGTCCTCGGCATACTGCTGGGCGGATATCTTGCCCGTGCACGGCGCCGTGCAGCGCTGGATCTGGTGCAGCAGGCAGGGGCGCGAGCGGTTCTCGAACACCGTGTCTTCGCAGGTACGCAGGCGGAACACGCGCTGCAGCAGCTGGATGCTCTCGCGCACCGCATAGGTGTGCGGAAACGGACCGAAGTAGCGATGCTGCCGGTCCTTCGCGCCGCGGTGAAATCCGAGCCGCGGGAAAGCGTGGCCGGTGATCGCCAGGTAAGGATAGGACTTGTCGTCGCGGAACAGGATGTTGTAGCGCGGCGCGAGGTTCTTGATGAGGTTGTTTTCAAGCAGCAGCGCTTCGCCTTCCGAGCGCGTGGCGGTGACCTCGATCGACGCCACCTGGCCGAGCATCATCTGGATGCGCGGGCTCTGCGCCTGCTTGTGGAAATAGGAGGACACGCGTTTCTTCAGGTCGCGCGCCTTGCCGACGTAGAGGGGCTCCCCCTCCCTGCCGAGCATCCGGTAAACCCCGGGCAGGCCCGGCAATCCCGCAATGAAGGACTTCGCGTCGAACACGATGAGCTCATTATAAATCGTGTAAACTTCGCGCCTTTTTCCCAGCGGCGAATCGTCATGGCAAAGGTCGAGGCAGTCGGAATCCGGGTCGGCAATCTGATCGAGTGGGACAAGCGGGTGTGGCGGGTGCTCAAGTCCTACCACGTCCACGTCGGCGGCCGCGGCGGGGCCTTCATGCAGGTCGAGATGAAGGACATCGAGGCAGGCACCAAGACCAACCAGCGCTTCCGCACCGAGGACAAGATCGAGCGCGCTTACATGGATCCGCGCGAGATGCAGTACCTGTACCAGGACGGCGACAGCTACGTGTTCATGGACAAGGAGAACTACGAGCAGCTTTCGCTGTCGGCGGAATTCCTCGAAGGCCAGTCGGGTTTTCTGCTGCCGAATACCGAAGGTGCCGCCGTTCATCAACAAGGGCGAAAAAATCAAGATCGACACCAACGAAGGCAAGTACATGGAGCGGGCCTAAGCGGACGCCTTCAGAGTTTCCTGCGCTTCGCGGTAGGCAACGCTTTTTCTAAGATCTCTGCCGCCTTTACGCCTCATTCTCTCGAGGCGCTGCGGTGAGGCAAGGGCAACGCCACCTAGAGATTCCAAAAGCTCCTCTTGCCCCTCGGGGTCGTTGCACAACAAGACCATGTCGCATCCCGCGGCGAGGGCTGCGCGAGCCCGCTCCGGAATGCCCCCCGCAGTGCTCGCCCCTGCCATAGAAAGGTCGTCGCTGAAGATCAGGCCGTCGAAGCCGAGCCTGCCGCGGAGCACTTCCTGCAGCCAGAACTTCGAGTAGCCGGCGGGCTCGGGGTCTGCCTGCGTGTAGATCACGTGGGCGGGCATGATCGCGGCGAGCCCTGCCTTGATGGCCGCGTCGTAAGGCAGGATGTCTTTCTTGAAGATTTCTTTTACTCCCCGGTCATCGCGCGGAACATCCACGTGCGAATCCGCCGGCGCGAATCCATGGCCGGGAAAGTGCTTGCCGACTGCGGCCATGCCGGCATCGGCGAATCCGCGGACGAGGCTCGCGCCGAGCGCGCCGACTGCTGTCGGATCGAAATGCAACGCGCGGTCGCCGATCACGGCGCTCGAACCGTAGTCGAGGTCCAGCACGGGCCCGAAGCTGAAGTCGATCCCGTGCGCCGCGAGCTCGGCGGCAATCACGTAGGCTGCGGCGCGCGCCGCCTCCCGGCCGCCGTCGCAGTCGCGGTCCCAGAGGCGACCCAGCGTGCGCATCGGCGGAATCGCCGTGAAGCCGTCGCGAAAGCGCTGCACGCGCCCCCCTTCGTGGTCGACGCAAATCGGCAGGGCCGGCTCGCGGAGCCGTTCGATCTCGTCCGTCAGCGCGCGAAGTTGATCGCAATCCTGGAAATTTCTTGAAAAGAGAATGATTCCGCCTACTGCCGGATGAGCGAGCCGCCTGCGGTCGTCGTCGCTCAACGCCAGCCCGACCACGTCTATCACCGTCGGTCCCAGCGGCGCTCTTACTCTTCGCATTCCAGGATCACGGTCGCGAACGCCACGCCCTTCTCGTCCGAAAGCGAGATATGGGATTGCGTCACGCCCTTGTTCTTCAGAAATTTCTTCAAGGCGGCCGAGAACTCGAGCACCGGTTTGCCCGAAGGCAGATTCACGACCCATACGCCGTGCCAGCTCGCCGGCGAGCGGATCCCCGTGCCGAGCGCCTTGACGAAGGCTTCTTTCGCCGCAAAGCGCTTGGCGAGATAGTTGGCGCGCAGCCGGCGGGAAGCGAAGCGCTTCATTTCAATGTCGATCAGGATCTTGCGGGCGAAACGCTCTCCCCAGCGCGCGAGCGCCTTCTCGATGCGCGCAATCTCCACCACATCGGTGCCGACGCCGTAGATCACCTTGCCGCTTGCACCATCAGCTGCTTCATTTCCTTTACCGCCTCTCGCATGCCGACGAAAACCGCGCGGCTCACGATCGAGTGCCCGATGTGCAGCTCCCGGATGCCCGCGAGCCGCGCAACCGGCTCGACGTTCACGTAGTTGAGCGCGTGGCCGGCATTGAAGCGCATGCCGAGGGCGCGGATTCTTTCGCCCGCCTCGCGGATCCGGTCGAGCTCGGCGACCACCGCCGGGCTTTCCTCATCCCGGCCCTTCGAATGAAAGGCATGCGCATAGGGTCCGGTATGCACCTCGCAAACCGCCGCGCCGATGCGCGCCGCGGCCTCGACCTGGCGGACATCCGCGTCGATGAAGACGGATACGACTATGCCGGCGTCAGCCAATCGCTTCACCGCAGCCGTTACTTGTTTTTCCTGAGAGACAATATCCAGGCCGCCCTCCGTGGTGATCTCATGGCGTCCTTCGGGGACGAGCATCGCCATCTCCGGCTTGATGCCGCAGGCGATCCGCACCATCTCGTCGGTCCCGGCCATTTCCAGGTTCAGCCGGATGTGCGTGAGCTCGCGCAGCCGGCGCACGTCCTCGTCCTGGATGTGCCGCCGATCCTCCCGCAGGTGAACCGTGATCCCGTCGGCACCGCCGAGATGGGCTTCGACCGCCGCCCAGACCGGGTCAGGCTCGTAAGTGCGCCGCGCCTGCCGCACCGTTGCGACGTGGTCGACGTTTACACCCAGCTCGATCATCCTTGATTCGATCTCACAGGTCGTTCAACTCCATGAGCACCGTGCGGGTGTGCAGCACCTGGCCGTGCAGCCGCTGCCCGATGAGGGCGCGCATCAGGGAGCGCGCCTCGTCGCGCGTTTCCGGCCGGCCGTACTCGTCGCGAGCGACATCGAGCAGGGTCCGGCCGCTCACTACGAGGTCCCCGGAGCGGGAGCCGTTGGCGAGCACCGGTCCGCGTTCGGGCTCGTAGACATACTGGCGGTCGGGGTCGATGGGCTTGCTTGCGGCATCGCGTTCGAGCAACGGAGCATACCCGAGCTCCGCAAGCAGCCGTTTCTCGAATGTTCTGAGAACGGGCCCCTGCTCTGCTCCTCGGGACAAGTCATTCAACGATCCGGTATAGAAATCAAATAAAGCCTCGTGCGGATCGTCGCGCGGCAGCAAACGCAGCACCAGCTCGTTGACATAAAAGCCGCACATGAGGCCGCGTCTCGCAAGGGGCGGCACGCCGCCCGACCATTCCACCCCGATCAGGGTGCCGAGCTCGGCCGATGCCGTCCAGCTGAACCGCAGCGGGTGAAACGACAGCAGAATCCCGCGCATCGCCGAGCGCGGCCGCCGCGCTCCGCGGGCGAGCAGCGCGACCCGTCCGTAGCGGCGGGTAAACACCTCCACGATGAGGCTGGTTTCCTTGTACGGATATGTGTGCAGGACATACCCGGGTTCATGTTCCGCTCTTCGTTTCATTCTTTCCGGAAAAGAAGACTACTGGAATTCACTCGTAACCCAGTTGCCGCAATACCCGTGCGTCATCGGTCCAGGCCCGGCGCACCTTGACCCAGGTGCCAAGATAGACCTTGCCGCCGAACATGCGCTCCATGTCCTTGCGCGCCGCCGTGCCCATCCGCTTCAATCGCGCGCCCCCGGAGCCCACCACCATCGCCTTCTGGCTCTCGCGCTCGACCAGGATCGTCGCTTCTATGCGCCGCAGCCTGCCCTCCTCCTTGAAGCTTTCGATCACCACGTCGCACCGATACGGCAGCTCCTCCCCCATCTCCATGAACAGCTTCTCGCGCAGCAGCTCCGCGGCGAAAAAGCGTTCGTCGCGGTCGGTGAGCTGGTCCGGCGGATAGGCCGCGGGCGCTTCGGGCAGGGTCGCACGCAGCGCCTTCAGGAGCTCCGGGACGTTCTTGCCGGTATGCGCGCTGACCGGAACCATGGCTTGAAAATCCCGCAGCTTGGAGAGGCGCTCGAGAAACGGGATCAGCTGGGCCCGGTTCTTCACGAGGTCGATCTTGTTCACCACGGCTATGATCTTCTGTCCGGCCGGGATGCACTCTGCCACGGCACGGTCCTCCGGCCCGAAGCGCAGCGCCTCGACCACGAACAGCGCGACATCGGAGTCGCGCGCCGCTTCGGCCGCGCGCCGGTTGAGCGTCCGGTGCAGGGTGCTGCGCCAACGGCTCTGCTGCCCCGGCGCGTCGACAAACACGTACTGGCAGTCCTCGCGGGTCAGGATTCCGGTCACGAGGTGGCGCGTGGTCTGGGGCTTCGCCGATACGATCGACAGCTTCTCACCCACCAGGCGGTTGAGCAGGCTCGACTTGCCGGTGTTCGGCCGTCCGGCGATGCCTATGGTGCCGCAGCGATGCGCGTTCATGCTTTTTCAAGCTTCTCAAGCATTGCCAGAGCCGCCTGCTGTTCCGCGCGCTGGCGCGAGGTGCCGCTTCCCGTAGCGCTCAGTCCAGCGTCGGGCAGCGCGCATTCCACTTCGAAGGACTGGCGGTGCGACGCGCCGCGCACCGACAGCACGCGGTAATCGGGAAGCCGCCGGTGCCCGGCCTGAAGGAGCTCCTGCAGCTCTGTTTTCGCGTCCTTAGCGGGACGCTCCGGATCGAGGCGGTCCATGAGCGGGCCGAAGGAGGCGAGCACCGCAGTGCGCGCGGCGTCGTAGCCGCCGTCCAGAAAGATTGCGCCGAACACGGCTTCGAAGGCGTCGGCGAGGATCGACGGGCCAGGCCCCGGTTCGCCCGACAGCTCCCCCTCGCCCAGCCTCAGGAAGCTGGCGAGCCCGAGCTCGCCCGCAACCTCCGCCAGCGTTTCCTCGCGCACCAGGCTTGCGCGCAGGCGCGTCAGCTTGCCTTCGGAAAGCTGCGGAAAGCGCGCATAGAGCACTTCCGCCACCGCGCAGCCGAGCACCCCGTCGCCGAGAAACTCGAGGCGCTCGTTGTTCTCGGGTCCGCGGCTGCGATGCGTCAGCGCCTGCTCGAGCAGGGCGCTGTTGCCGAAACGGTAACCGAGCCGCTTTTCGAGAGTCGCGGGCCGGGACAAGGCGCGCTGCTAGCGACCGGAGCTCGCCGAGAAGTCAATGATCAGGCCGATGTTGGCGAACAGCGGAATTTCCTTGCGGTAGCCGAACGAGATCACCACGTTGCCGCCGTCCTTGGTGACCTCGATGTCGCTTCCCTTCAGGACGGTGATGTCGTCGACGTTGGCGCGGGCATCGAATGCCTTGCGCACCTCGGCCACCGACGAGGTCTTGGTCTTGTCGCCTGCAATCGACTCGATGGCGGATTTCGCCTTGCCGTACTCGATGTAGCTCGGGATCAGCTTCAGGCCCAGGATCCCGACGATCACCACGACGAACAGCACCATCATCAGGCCGCTGAGGGTGACTCCTCGCTGCCTGCCAATTTGCGGAATGCGCATAGTCGTTTCTCCCAGGAAGCGATTCACCGGAACGAGCCGAAGCGTCCCAGCTCGTTCAGGTTGAGCCAGATGAAGAACGCCTTGCCCACGATATTCCCATCGGGCACGAATCCCCAGACGCGACTGTCGCTCGAGTTGTCCCGGTTGTCGCCCATGACGAAGTAATGGCCCGGCGGAACTTTGCACGCCAGGCCGCCCGTATTGTAGTTGCAATTCGAGACGAACGGGAACGAGCGCGAGGGCGTCATCAGAGCCGGCGCGTCCTCGTCGAGCAGGATCTCGTGCTCCACCCCGCCGAGGGCCTCGATGTAGCGGCGCGAGAACTGCATGCGCTCCCTCGACAGGTAGTCGTCAATCTGGCGCACGGGCACGGGCACGCCGTTGATCGTGAGGCGCTTGCCGCGGTATTCGACGCGGTCTCCCGGCAGCCCGACGACGCGTTTGATGTAGTCGAGAGACGGATCCTCCGGATAGCGGAACACCATCACGTCGCCGCGCTGAGGGCTGCCGAGCTCGACGACCTTGCGATTCACTACCGGCAGGCGCACGCCGTAGGTGAACTTGTTGACCAGGATGAAATCGCCCACCAGAAGCGTCGGCACCATCGAGCTCGACGGGATCTTGAAAGGCTCCACCAGGAACGAGCGCAGCAGGAACACGATCAGGATCACCGGGAAGAAGCTGACCGAGTACTCGACCCACCACGGCTGCTTTGTCTCTTTACTTCTCGTCTTCCCAAGAACAAATATCTCAAGAAGCCAGACCAGCCCCGTGACGGCGAGCAGCAGGAACAGGAAGAGAGCGAAGCTCAACTGTCGCCCCGCCGCAGCACCGCCAGGAACGCTTCCTGTGGAATCTCGACCGAGCCGACCTGCTTCATGCGCTTCTTCCCTTCCTTTTGTTTGTCGAGCAGCTTGCGCTTGCGCGTGACGTCGCCGCCGTAGCACTTGGCAATGACGTTTTTGCGCAGCGCCTTCACGTTCTCCCTGGCAATGATGTGCCCGCCGATGGCAGCCTGCACCGCGACGTCGAACATCTGCCGCGGGATCAGGGAGCGCAGCTTGGTCACCAGCTCGCGGCCGCGCACCTGCGCGCTCGAGCGGTGCACCATGCTGGAAAGCGCGTCGACGCGATCGCCGTTCACGAGGATGTCGAGCCTTACCATGTCCGCGGGAAGGTACTGCTTGAACTCGTAATCGAGCGAGCCGTAGCCGCGCGTCATCGATTTCAGCCGATCGAAGAAATCCATCACCACTTCGCTAAGCGGCAGGTCATAGGAGATCACGACGTGGCGCGCGGAATAGTGCATGTTGGTCTGGATGCCGCGCTTGTTGGTGCACAGCGTGATCACCGGCCCGACGTACTCCTGCGGCACGAAAATCTTGGTGGCGATCATCGGCTCGCGGATCTCCTCGATGATCCCCGGATCGGGCAGCCGGGCCGGGTTGGAGACCTGCTGCACCGTGCCGTCGCGCAGCTTGACCTCGTACACCACCGAGGGCGCCGTCGTGATGAGATGCATGCCGTACTCGCGCTCCAGGCGCTCCTGCACGATGTCCATGTGCAGCAGGCCGAGGAAGCCGCATCTGAAGCCGAATCCCAGCGCCTGCGAGGTCTCCGGCTCGTAGTGGAACGACGCGTCGTTGAGATGCAGCTTTTCCATCGCCTCGCGCAGCGCTTCGTATTCGTTCGCTTCGACCGGGTATAGACCGGCGAACACCTGAGGCTTGATTTCCTTGAAGCCCGGCAGCGCCGCTGACGCGGGCTTGGCGTCATGGGTTATGGTGTCGCCGACCTTGGCGGCGCGCAGCTCCTTGATACCGGCGGTGACGTAGCCCACCTCGCCCGCCGCCAGGCTATCTTTCTCCTTGGCTTTGGGGGTGAATATTCCGAGGTGCTCGCACAGATACGCGGTGCCCGTACTCATCAGGCGGATGCGCTCCTTCAGGCGCAGTGTGCCGTCGACCACCCGCACCAGCATCACCACGCCGACGTAGTTGTCGAACCAGGAATCGATGATCAAGGCCTTGAGTCTTTCCGCAGGATTTCCGCGAGGAGGGGGAATGCGCGCGATCACGGCCTCAAGAATGTCGCCGACCCTCTCCCCTGTCTTGGCGCTGGCGCGGATCGCCCCGTCAGCGGCAATGCCGATCACGTCCTCGATTTCCTGGATGGCCTTTTCCGGGTCGGCCGAAGGCAGATCGATCTTGTTGAGCACCGGTATGACCTCGACGCCCTGCTCGATCGCGGTGTAGCAGTTGGCCACAGTCTGCGCCTCGACCCCCTGCGACGCATCCACGACCAGGATCGCGCCTTCGCAGGCAGCGAGCGAGCGGCTCACCTCGTACGAGAAATCGACGTGGCCCGGCGTGTCGATCAGGTTGAGCAGATAGGTCTCGCCGTCGCGCGCCATGTACTCGAGCGCCGCGGTCTGCGCCTTGATGGTGATACCGCGCTCGCGCTCCAGCTCCATCGAGTCGAGCACCTGTTCGGCCATCTCGCGCTCCTCCAGCCCGCCGCACATCTGGATGAAGCGGTCCGCCAGCGTCGACTTGCCGTGGTCGATGTGAGCGATGATTGAAAAGTTTCGGATGCGGCTCTGGGACATCTCAGCTGCAATATAAACAAAGAGGGTGCCCGCACTGCAACCTCGGGGCACCCTCCTGTGGAGGCCGCTATTTTAGCAGCCGAAGCTCAGCCTTTATCCGTCAAGCCCGAGATCGTCACGAATGCAGTTGTCTCGCCGCGGCGCACCTGCAGGGTGATGACGGCGTTCTTGTCGAGTCCCGCCAGCAGCTTATTGAGCTGCTCGACCGATTTGAGCTCGGTGTGCTGTCCCTTGTGGACCAGGGTGAGGAGGATATCGCCCTTCCGTACATCCGCTTTGGAATCCGGCCGCACTTCCAGCACCACCACGCCGCTCGACAGGCTGAGGCCTTTCTTCTGCTCCGCCGAGAGCTCGCCCGCGACGATACCAAGCCGGTTGGCCGGTGCATCGGCCTGAGGCTTGGCGCGCGGCTTGTCGGCCGCCGCTATGCGGTCTTCCTGGAGCTCGCCGACGGTCAGGATGAGATTTTTCCTTGCCCCCTTGCGCCAGACCTCGAGCGTCGACTGCGCGCCGGGACGGGTCGAGCCGACGATGCGCGGCAGGTCGCTGGAGCTCTCCCCCGGCTTGCCGTCGAAGCTGAGGATGATGTCGGTCGCTTCCACGCCTGCTTTGTCGGCGGGACTGCCTTTCTCGACCGAGTTGACCAGCGCGCCTCGGGCGCGCTCGAGGCCGAACGAGGTGGCGAGGTCCCGGGTCACTTCCTGGATCACGACGCCGATCCGCCCGCGCGCCACGCGGCCTTTCTCTTTCAGCTGCTTCTGGATGTCGAGCGCGACATCGATCGGGATCGCGAACGACAATCCCATGAAGCCGCCGGTGCGGCTGTAGATCTGCGAATTGATCCCGATCACCTCGCCCCGCATGTTGAACAGCGGGCCGCCCGAGTTGCCCGGGTTGATCGCCACGTCGGTCTGGATGAATGGCACGAAGTTCTCCTGCGGCAGCGAGCGCCCCTTCGCGCTGACGATGCCGGCGGTGACGCTGTTCTCGAAGCCGAACGGGGCGCCGATCGCCACCACCCATTCGCCGACCTTCAGCCTCGCCGGATCGCCGAACTTCACCATCGGCAGGCTGGTCCCCTCGATCTTGATCAGCGCGACGTCGGTACGTTTGTCGGCGCCGATGACCTTGGCTTTGAACTCGCGCTTGTCGGTGAATTTGACGTTGATCTCGTCTGCGCCCTCGACGACATGCGCGTTGGTCAGGATATAGCCGTCGTGCGAGATGATGAAGCCGGAGCCGAGCGAGCGGCTCTCGCTCCTCGGGGACGGGCCAGGTCCCTGGCCCGGTCCCGGTTGCCGCGGGATGAAGCGACGGAAGAACTCCTGGATCTCCTCGTCCTCGATGCCGGGCACTTGCGGCAGGGTGGCTCGGCGCACGGCTTGCGTGGTGCTGATGTTGACGACGGCGTTACCCTGCTCGTCCACGAGGCGCGTGAAGTCGGGCAGCACCTGCGTCTGGGCGAGAGCGGCGACGCTAAACGCCATCAGCCACGGGGCGGCTACGGCTCTCAGAACTCGCATGTTCCTTGTCTCCGGAAAATATTGAAGCTTATTGCTGCGGTCGCCGGTACTCGACGGCGTCCGCAATGCGCTGCACGCTCATTGCCGGCGCCTCTCCGACCACGGTGACCATGTGGTTCGCGACCTCGCGGGTATAAATGTGAATGGCGCCCATGCTGGCGAGACCGGTGCGGGCGGCGCTGCGGCCTTCGAGCGGTTCGATGAAGACCGACACGGCCGCCAGCCCATCTGAGTATACGACTTGCCCGACCGGCTTGGACTCGCCGATGCGGCGCTTCAGCTCGACGACCTTGCGAAAACCGGGCAGCTCGGCGCTCAGTCCCCAGCCTGCCAGGCTCGCCGGGGCCGCGGCCGCGTCCTCGACGCGCCAGCCTGCCGCCGCATGCCGCGATCTCACCATTTCCCGCGTGACCTTGCCCAGGGAAAGCTGCGTGAACATGAACTGCTCGACCGCGCCACTGCTGTCGAAGGTAACGGCCTTGAGCAGCATGCCGCTCGCCTTGTCGGCGTAAAGCCGGTAGCCGTAGCGTAGATTGTCCTTTGCCTTGAGCACCACCGCTTTGCAGTCGAAGCCGGCGACGCGGCGGCTTTCGCCCAGGCTGATGTCATAGTGACGAGCGAGGGCCGTGACCCGTTCCGGCAGCAGCGCCGGGAAGCCGCGCTCGGCCGTGCGCCGGTCGATCTTGACGACCCGGCTGTCGGGCAAGTAGCACCTGACCGTGTCTCGCGTCCTGATGATCTCGCGCGGCGCGCCGTCCATCACCTCGAGCTTCTCGATGTCGCCGCTGGCGTCGACGTAGCGAGCGATCCTGGAAGTCTCGGTGCGCCCGCCCTGCTGGTAGACGAACGTCCCGGTATAGGAGAGCCTGTGCGTCGCGTCGTGGATCTTGCGCAGCCAGTCGAGCGCTTCGGGCGATTGGGCTTGTGCGGCGCCCCAGAAGACAAGAATTACAACGGGAAGAACCCGCTGCAGCATCACTTCCTGTCCTCGTTGACTTGATCGGAAACGGTTCGCGCATAGGGCGCCATGCCTTGCAGCGATACCCTTGGCGAGAATCCCTGGTGCGCGAGCAGATAGTCGGGAGTCGCGCTCGGTAGCGGAATCATGGCCGGCTTCGCCGCGACGGGGGAAACCGCCCGCGCTTGCGCAACGGGTGCCGGAGCGGGAGCGTCCTGCTGTCGGGGCGACAGAGCGAGCCAGCCGACCAGCGCAACGCCGGCAAGACTTGCCGCGGCGGCCGCCGGCGCAGCGAACCACTTGCGGGGTTCCGGCCTGATCCTGTTTGGGGAAACTACGGTCGCCTCGGCAGCAAGCTTGTCGCTCACCCGAGCCGCGAATCCGCCGGAGAGCACAGGCGTGTCGCGCATGGCATCGCTGATGAGGTGATACATGCGCCAGGTGTCGCGTGCTTCGCTTTCGCCCGCTTTGCTTTCACCGGACAACGCCTGGATCGCGTCCGCGGCGGCTCGATCATCGAGCTCGCCGTCCATCAACTGCGAGATTCGGTCTTTCATAAAGCCCCTACCACCTTTTGTCCTTACTGGTCCCCAGCAACGGCCTGAGCTGCTCCGCAATCGCCTCGCGCGCCCTGAAGATTCTCGACCGGACCGTGCCGATCGGGCAATTCATCGCTTTCGCGATGTCTTCGTAGCTCATGCCCTCGATCTCACGCATCTGGATCGCGGTGCGCAACTCTTCGGGCAGCTGCTCGATCGTGGAGTTCACCGTCGCCGCGATCTCGTTCGACAGGAGCACGCTCTCTGGCGTGTTGATGTCGCGCAACTGCTCGCCCTCGTCAAACCCTTCCGCCTCTTCAGCCTCCACCTCGGTCGAGGTCGGCGCCCGCCGACCCATGGCCATGAGATAGTTCTTGGCTGTATTAATTCCAATCCGGTACAGCCAAGTGTAAAACGCGCTGTCGCCTCGGAATGCGGGAAGCGCCCGGTAGGCCTTGATGAACGCCTCCTGCGTCACATCTTCGACCTCGGCCGGGTCGCGTATGAAGCGCGAAAGCAGCCGCGCCAGCTTGCGCTGGTATTTCTCGACCAGCAGCCCGAAAGCCAGCTTGTCGCCGCTCTGCGCCCTCGCTACGAGCTGCCGGTCGATCTCGCGGTCAGACATCGGACCGCGGCTCTAAGCCGGCCAGCACTTCGCGTGGCGAGGGTTTCCCACCCCGTTTGCAACACCTATGTCCCAGAGACACATGCACTTTGAAATAGTTCGACGCCGCGCGGGGCTTTCCCTACGCCGGCAGCCGCTTGTCCGCAACGCCGGGGATCTTTCCCCATAGCGCCCACAGCCTCAGGGCACGGAACGAACCGGGGGCAAGCATGCCGCGGGTGACCAGAATGGTCCGTCGCGGTCGGCGGACAGGAA
>WNFI01177434.1_pt1 | contig 14278 bp, 11 predicted proteins | sample 5400471 | NCBI WGS metagenome assembly WNFI01 (sample SAMN13153348, study PRJNA577476) | soil metagenome | isolation source: 100 cm saprolite on Douglas fir-dominated hillslope | place: USA:California | collected 2013-09-17
CGCCGGCGCGTGCACCGCCGTGCCACGGTTCGCGCTGATGTCGAGGCCGGCGTGGAACTCCGGCGCCTTCGTCCACGGTGACTGGCGCATGCCGAACTCAGAGTTCACGGCTCCGCGCACCGGCCAGCGCGAGGGCAGCGCGGCGAGCGCCTTGCCCGCGCGCGCCATGAGGCGATCGAGCGCGCGAAGGTTCTCGCCCTCCTGCATGATCGTCTCGCTCAGACGGTTCAGCTCGTCGCTCGGCGAGGCGCCGCTCGCGGGCCGCTCGGACGCCGTGGTGGCGCCGCCGATGCCGCGATCGCGACCACCGCGGCCGACGTCGGGCCCGAACGGCTCCTGGATGCGCGCGTGCAGCTCGCGCCACGCGCCGACTTCCTTGCGGAGGTCGGCCACGCGGTGGTTGAAGTCATCGATGGTCTTGCGCTGCTCGGCGATCTGCGCGGCGAAGGTGACGGACTCACGAGTGAGCTGCCGGAGCTGGATCCAGTCACCGATGAGGGCGCCCATGACGGAAACGACGCCGGCGAGCGCGACGAATCCGGCGACGGCGAGCGGCCGAGCGAAATTGAATCGCACCACCCTGACGCCGTCCCCGCGCATCACCAGCAGGCTGAACTGACCACGGCGACGGTTCACGCTGCGGCGTCTCCCCCCGGGGTATGCCGCACGGCCCGGCCCCAACCCACGGTGCAGCCAGCCCCGCCGCACACCGAGTTTTGCGGGTTCTAGCATCGTGCCGGGGACGCTGTCAATTGGCGTCTCCGTCGTGTCGAAGGGCCGGGGCATTTCAGTCATGCCGCGCCCTATTGCGCAAGTGACGTGCCGAGATCGGTCGACGCAGAATCAAGCACTTCGCCGCACCCGTGTCCTTTCTGTCGCGACAGGACGACACCGCCCCCGGCACAAACCGTCCAGTTCCTAACGCCTGGGCGCGGGAGGACGGCGCCTCGTAAGTGCGCGTCGTGACTCCGTTCGTTGACACTCTGCGCAACGCTTCGGTATCATCGCGGGACAGCCGGAGACGTTGTGCGAAGCGTCGCGGCGGCCGAGCCGCCGCAGGCACGAGCGCCGCGACGCGAGCCCGTGGGGGAGCCGCGATGGACGAGTTCTACCGGATCAAGCGCCTGCCGCCGTACGTCTTCGCGATCGTCAACGATCTGAAGACCAAGGCGCGCGCCCGGGGCGAGGACGTCATCGATCTCGGGATGGGCAACCCGGACATGCCGACGCCGAAGCACATCGTCGACAAACTCGTCGAGGCCGCCAAGAATCCGAAGAACCACCGCTACTCGGCCTCGCGCGGCATCACGCGGCTGCGCAAGGCGATGTCGACGTGGTACCGCGACCGCTACGCGGTCGAGCTGGATCCGGATTCGGAGGTCATCGCCACCATCGGCGCCAAGGAAGGCATGGCGCATCTGGCCCTGGCCGTGCTCCAGCCCGGCGACGGCGCGCTGGTGCCGAACCCGACCTATCCCATCCACTCGTACTCGGTGGTCATCGCCGACGGCGATCTGCGCTCGGTGCCGCTCACGCCCGACGGCGACTTCTTCGGACGGCTCCAGGAAACGGCGAAGCTCGCCTGGCCCAAGGCCAAGCTCCTGATCCTGTCGTTCCCGCACAATCCGACGACGATGTGTGTGGAGCACGACTTCTTCGTGAAGGTCGTGGAGTTCGCGCGCGAGCACCGCCTGATGGTGGTGCACGACTTCGCCTACGCCGACTTCACGTTCGACGGCTACAAGCCGCCGTCGTTCCTCTCGGTGCCCGGCGCGAAAGACGTCGGCGTCGAGATCTTCTCGCTCTCGAAGTCGTACAACATGCCGGGTTGGCGGATGGGATTCGTGTGCGGAAACGCGCGCATGATCGCCGCACTGGCGCGCATCAAGTCGTACCTCGACTACGGCGCCTTCCAGCCGATCCAGATCGCGAGCATCATCGCCCTCGAGGGCGACCAGAAGGTGGTGGACGAGATCGTCGAGGTCCATCGCAAGCGCCGCGACGTGCTGGTGGACGGCCTCAACAAGCTCGGCTGGCAGGTCCCCAAGCCCAAGGGCACGATGTTCGTGTGGGCACCGATCCCCGAGCCATTCCGGGCCATGGGCTCACTGGAGTTCGCCAAGCTCTGCATCCAGGAGGCGAGGGTCGCGGTGTCGCCGGGCATCGGGTTCGGGGAGTACGGCGAGGGCTACGTGCGCTTCGCGCTCGTCGAGAACGAACAGCGGATCAAGCAGGCGCTGCGCGGCCTCAAGAACGTCCACCGCTGAGCGCCGGAACCACCCACCCGTGACGTCCGTCGGCGAGGTTCGCATCGGCCTGCTGGGCCTCGGCACCGTCGGCGCCGGCGTCGTGAAGATCCTCACCGCGCAGCGCGCGATGCTCGAGGAGCGTGCCGGCTGCCGCCTCGCGCTGGCCGCCATCGCCGACACCGATTGCACCCGCCCGCGCGAGGGCCTCGACCTGGCGGCCCTGCCGATGACCGGCGACGCCGGCCGCGTGCTCGGCGACCCCGGCGTGCACGTCGTGATCGAGCTGGTGGGCGGACTCGAGCCGGCGCGCACGTTCATCCTGCGCGCGCTCGCCGCCGGCAAGCACGTGGTCACCGCCAACAAGGCGCTGCTCGCGCACCACGGCGCCGAGCTTTACGAGGAAGCGCGCCGCCGCGGCGTGACCCTCGCGTTCGAGGCCGCGGTGGCCGGCGGCATCCCGCTCATCCGCGCCGTGAAGGAAGGCCTCGCCGCCAACCACGTGCTCGCGCTGGCCGGCATCGTCAACGGGACGTGCAACTACATCCTGTCGAAGATGACCGACGAGGGGATCGACTTCTCGCTCGTGCTGAAGGAAGCCCAGGCGCAGGGCTACGCGGAGGCGGACCCGACGCTCGACATCGAGGGCATGGACTCCGCCCACAAGCTGCAGATCCTGGTCTCGCTCGCGTTCCGCACGTTCATCGATCTCAAGGACATCCACACCGAGGGGATCACGCGCGTCACCGCGGCGGACATCGCGTACGCGCGCGAGCTGGGCTACCGCATCAAGCTGCTGGCGATCGCCAAGGCGGTGGACGGCGGCGTCGAGGTGCGCGTGCACCCCACGATGATCCCGGCCACCTCGCCGCTGGCCGCCGTCTCCGGCGTGTTCAACGGCGTCTTTCTCACCGGCGACGCCGTCGGGGATCTCATGTTCTACGGCCGCGGCGCCGGGCAGCTGCCGACGGCCTCCGCGGTGTGGTCCGACGTGCTCGAGATCGCACGCCGCATCGCCCACGGCATCCCCGCGCTGGCACTCGACCTGCCGTCGGTGGGTCCGACCCCGCTGCCGCTGCGGCCGATGGAGACGATCCGCTGCTGCTACTACCTGCGCGTCATGGCCCAGGACAAGCCCGGAGTGCTCTCGCGGGTGGCCGGCATCCTCGGCGAAAACGACATCTCCATCGCCAACGTCATCCAGAAGGGGCGCGGCACGCGCGAGGCGATCCCGGTGGTGATCGTGACGCACGAGGCCCGCGAGCGCGACATGCGCGCGGCGCTGACGAAGATCGACCGGCTACGCGACGTGGCGGGCGCCACCACCATGATCCGCGTGGAGGGCGGCCCCGCGTGAGCGACGCGGCCTGGCCCGGCGTCATCGAGCGGGATCGTCGCTACCTGCCGGTGAGCGACACGACGCCGATCGTCACGCTGCTCGAGGGCAACACGCCGCTGGTGCCGGCGCCGCGCCTGGCCGAGGCGACCGATCCGAGCCTCGCCATCTTCCTGAAGTGCGAGGGCTTCAACCCGACCGGCTCCTTCAAGGACCGCGGGATGACGATGGCAATGTCGAAAGCCGTCGAGGCCGGCTCGCGCGCGGTCATCTGCGCGTCCACGGGCAACACGTCGGCCTCGGCCGCCGCGTTCGCGGCGCGCGCCGGGCTCCGCGCGTTCGTGATGGTCCCGCGCGGCTCGGTGGCGCTCGGCAAGCTCTCGCAGGCGGCGATCCACGGCGCCAAGGTGCTCATGGTGGAGGGCAACTTCGACCAGGCGCTCGACATCGTGCGACGCATCGCCGAAACGCATCCGGTCACCCTCGTGAACTCCGTGAACCCGTTCCGCCTCGAGGGCCAGAAGACGGGGGCGTTCGAGGTCGTGGACCAGCTCGGCCGCGCCCCCGACTACCATCTGATCCCCGTCGGCAATGCGGGCAACATCACCGCCTACTGGCGCGGCTACCGTGAGTACCACCGCGACGGCAAGATCGGCAGCCTGCCGCGCATGATCGGCTTCCAGGCCGCGGGTGCGGCTCCGATCTACGAAAACCGCGTTATCGAGGAGCCGCGCACGGTGGCCACGGCGATCAAGATCGGCAATCCCGCATCGTGGGGGCCGGCGCTCGAGGCCATGAAGGACAGCCGCGGCTGGATCGACATCGTCACCGACGAGGAGATCCTGCGCGCCTATCGCATGCTGGCCCGCGAGGAAGGCATCTTCATGGAGCCCGCCTCCGCGGCGACGGTGGCCGGGCTCGTCAAGATCGTGAAGGCCGGCCGCATCGAGCCGGGCTCCACACTCGTGCTGACCCTCACCGGCCACGGACTCAAGGATCCGGACACGGCGCTCGAGTCCGCGACGCGGCCGACCTCGGTCCCCGCCTCGCTCGACGCCGTCCTGGCGCAGCTCGGCCTCTGAGTCACCGACTCCGCGTCGCGGTCGGCATCGCGATCAGCCTCGGACTGTTCGCGTACCTCCTGTGGAGCGTGGACCTGCGCCAGCTCGGCCGCCAGCTGCTTGGCGAGGTGGTGCGCATCTACGTGCTCGCCCGGAAGCTGCGCGAGTCGGGACGCATGACGGGAGTCCAGAGCGTCTGGCTCGTCACCGCCACCCTGGTCGTCGAGCGCGTGCTCGACAGCCTCGCGATCGTGTCCATCCTGGCCATGCTCGTGCTGGTGATCCCGCTGCCGCGCGTCATCGAGTGGGCGGCCGGCGTGCTGCTCGTCATCGACGTCGTGGGCGTCTCGGTGCTGGTGGCGATCGTGCGCGCGCCCGAGGCGGGCCGCCGGCTGCTGCTGCGGTGCACGGGCCGGTGGCCGGCGGCGGCACAGACGGTCGTCTCGATCTTCGACACCGGGCTGCGTGGGCTCGACGGCATCCGCACCCCGTCGCACCTGCCGCGCCTCGCGGTGTGGACGGCGCTCGTGTGGCTGCTGCCGGCGGCGGCGGCGTGGACGATGCTGCGCGCCGTGCATCTCGACCTGCCCTTCCGGGCCGGCTGGACCGTCCTCGCCTTCGTCGGTGTCGGCATCAGCGTGCCGTCGGCGCCCGGTTACGTGGGCGTCTTCCACGCGGCCGCCACGGCCGCCCTCGAGATCTTCGGGGTCCCGCGCTCCGCGGCCCTCGCCTTCGCGCTGCTCTACCACGCGAGCACGATCGTGCCGATCACCCTGCTCGGCTGGCTCTTCCTGCTCCGCGAGCAGGTCTCGCTCGGCGAGGCGCGCCGCGCCCCGACGCCGGCGACCTGAGGCGCGGCCGCCCGCTTGCCTGAGCGCGCGCGGCTCATGTAGATTGCTGACGCGATGGCGCTGATCGTCCAGAAGTACGGCGGCTCGTCGGTCGCCGATGCGGAGAAGATCAAGAACGTCGCGCGGCGGGTGGCCGAGAGCGCGTCGGCGCACCAGCTCGTCGTCGTCGTCTCCGCGATGGGCAAGACCACCGACGGGCTGGTCGGCCTCGCGAGCCGGATCACGCCGACGCCGGAGCCGCGCGAGATGGACATGCTGCTCGCCACCGGCGAGCAGGTCACCATCGCGCTGCTCGCCATGGCCCTGCACACGCTCGGGCTCAAGGCGCGCTCGCTGACGGGGCCGCAGGTGGGCCTGCGCACGGACCGCGCCCACACCAAGGCGCGCATCACGCGCATCACGCCCGAGCGCGCGCGGGCGGCGCTGGAGGCGGGCGAGATCGTGATCGTCGCCGGCTTCCAGGGGCTCTCGGACGCCGACGAGCTCACGACCCTCGGGCGCGGCGGCTCCGACCTCACCGCGGTGGCGCTGGCGGCCGCGCTGAAGGCCGACGTCTGCGAGATCTACACGGACGTCGACGGCGTGTACACGGCCGACCCGAACATCGTCCCCGACGCGCGCAAGTTGCCGCGCGTCGCGTACGACGAAATGCTGGAGATGGCGAGCCTCGGCGCCAAGGTCCTCCAGGCCCGCTCGGTGGAGTTCGCCAAGAAATACGGGGTGGCCGTGCACGTGCGCTCGACGTTCAAGCGCGACCCCGGCACGCTCGTGACGAGGGAGGAGAGCGGGATGGAAGAGGTCGTCGTCACCGGCATCACCCACGACCGCAGCCAGGCGAAGATCTCCCTGCTCCGGGTGCCCGACCGGCCGGGCATCGCCGCGCAGGTCTTCGGTGCGGTGGCGACCAAGAACGTCGTGGTGGACATGATCGTGCAGAACATCAGCCGCGACGGCTTCACCGACATCTCCTTCACCGTCCCGCGGGGCGACCACGTGCGCGCGCAGACGGCGCTCGAGGAGATCGGCCGCACGGTGGGGGCCGAGAAGGTCGTGCACGACGAGCGGGTCGCCAAGGTCTCCATCGTCGGGGTCGGCATGCGCAGCCACTCCGGCGTCGCCGCGCGCATGTTCGCGGCGCTCTCCAAGGAAGGCATCAACATCCAGATGATCTCGACCTCCGAGATCGCCGTGTCCTGCGTGATCGAGGACAAGTACGCGGAGCTGGCCGTCCGCTCCCTGCACGACACATTCGAGCTCGGCCGCGAGCCATAAGGCCCGCGCGTGCTGATGGCCCGACCGTCGGGCGGCGGAGCCCGGCGACAGTCGCCTCGCGCGTCGATCGCCCGACCGTCGGGCGGCGGAGCCCGGCGAAGCCGCCCCGACGGCAAATAGAAAGGACCAGTGTCATGGCGTCCACCGGTCGAGCCGCCGTCTTCTTCGGGCCGGGCAAGCCCTTCGAGATTCGCGAGGTGCCGCTACCTGAGATCGAGCCCGACGCCGTCCTCATCAAGGTCTCGCTCGCCAACGTGTGCGGCTCCGACCTGCACTTCTGGCGCGGCGACGCGCCGCTGCGGCTGCCGGAGGACGGCTGGATCTTCGGCCACGAGATGACGGGCCGCGTGGCGAAGCTCGGCCGCAACGTGAAGACCGACTCGCTGGGACGGCCGCTGCGCGAGGGCGACCGCGTCGCCTACACCTACTTCTATCCGTGTGGCCGCTGCTACGTCTGCCTCAACAAGCAACCGGCGGCGTGCCCGGCCAAAATCGAGCGGCCGCGCGGGCCCTCGGAGTTCCCGCACTTCCACGGCGCCTTCGCCGAGTACTACTACCTGCGCCCGGGCGGCGCGCTCTTCGCCGTCCCCGACGCGCTCAGCGACGAGCTCGTCTCGCCGGTGAACTGCGCGCTGTCGCAGGTGATCTTCGGCCTGCGCGAGGCCGGGCTGGTGTTCGGCGGCAGCGTCGTCATCCAGGGCGCGGGCGGCCTCGGCGTTCAGGCGGCCGCGGTCGCCAAGGACATGGGCGCCGCGTCGGTCATCGTCGTCGATCAGCTTCCCGGGCGGCTGGAGCTCGCGACGGCGTTCGGCGCCGACCACGTGATCAACGTGAAGGAAGTCACCGAGCGCAAGGAGCGCGTCGCGCTCGTGCGCAAGTGGACGGGCGGCATGGGCGCCGACGTCGCCTGCGATTTCGTCGGCTTCCCGCAGGTGATCCCCGAGGGCATCGAGATGCTGCGCCCCGGCGGCACCTATCTCGAGATCGGCACCATCAGCCGCGGCGCCAAGGTCGAGCTCGAGCCGGCCACGCTCGTGTGGGGCGCCAAGAAGATCGTCGGCGTCATCATGTACGAGGCCTCCGTGATCCCCCGCGCGCTGGACTTCCTCGTGCGCAACCAGGGGCGGTTCCCGTTCGACCGGCTGATCTCCCACACGTATCCCCTGGACAAGATCAACCAGGCCTTTTCCGACTCGGAGTGGCACAACCGGGAGACGACGAAGATCAGCCGCGCTGCCCTGGTGCCCTGACGCGCGCCGCGCGCCTGCAACCGGGTGGGCAGACTGGGCACGGCCGGTGAGGCCGCCGCTGCGCGTGCGGCGTCCCGGCAGGGCCGGCCCGGCGCCTCGTTGCTCGTACCTTCGACAGGGAAACGGTCAGGCGCTTTTACAATCGCGCGTGTCGCCGTGGCATCCCATGGCACGTGGCTTGCGGTTTCCGCTCCACGAATATGTTCCCGCCCAACGACGACGCCCGCCACGACGGGTTAATGGACGCGGCGGAGCGTCGGTTCCGTGATCTCGTGCACGGCGTCGACGCCATCGTCTGGGAAGCCGACGCCGCCTCCCTCGCCTGCACCTTCGTCAGCCAGCGCGCCGAGGACTTGCTCGGCTATCCCATCGAGCGCTGGCTGGGCGCCACGGACTTCTGGGGCGAAATCGTGGACGCGCGCGACCGGCACCGTGTGCTGGCGCGCTACGGTGAGGCCCTGACCGCCGAGCGGCCGCTCGAGCACGAGTTCCGCGTCACGACCGCCGACGGCCGCCAGGTCTGGCTGCGCGACCGTGTGCACCCGGCCGATCGGGGCCGTCTGCGCGGCATCATGATCGACGTGACCGAGCACAGGCGCCTCCAGGCGGAGCGCGACGAGCTGCTGCTGCGCGAGCAGGTCGCGCGCAACGAGATGGAGTCCGCCGCCGAGATGGTCCAGCGGCTGGAGACGATCACCGAGGCCGCACTCTTCGACCTCTCCCTGGAGCACCTCCTGCGCCGCGTGCTCGAGCGCATCCGTGACGTGCTGGAGGCCGACGGCGCCCTGATCCTGCTGCCCACCGAGGACGGCGAGGACCTCCGCGTGATGGGCGCGGTGGGACTGGAGCTCGAGGACGACGTGCGCGTGCCGATGGACGACGGCCTGAGTGGCCGCATCGCGAGGAGTCGCCGCGCCGTCCTCGTGGAGGACGCCGGACGCACCGACCCGGACATTCCCGCGCTGTGGCGCGCGCACGTGCGCTCAGTCGTCGGCGTCCCGCTCTCGGTGGATGGCCATAGCGTCGGGGTCGTGCACGCCGTCCGCCTCGCGAGCCGCCGGTTCAGCGCCGACGACGCGCGCCTGCTCCAGCTGGTCGGCGACCGCCTCGGCGTGGCCATCCGCAACGCCCGGCTCTACGAGGCCGAGCGGCGCGCCCGGCTGGCGCTGGAGGCCGCCACGCAGCGGGCCGCGTTCCTCGCGGACGCGGTCACGGCGCTCGCCGCCGCCCCCGATCCCGCCGACGGCCTCGCGGACGTCGCGCGGCTGGCGGTCCCGCTCCTCGCGGACTGGTGCGCCGTCGATCTTCGCGAGCCCGACGGCTTCCGACGTGTGGCGGTCGTCCATCGCGACCCGGCGGCCGAGGCGCGTGCGGCGGTGCTGCTCGGGCCCGTGGCCGCCGCGGCGACCGGCGGCGTGACGCGCGCGCTCGAAACCGGCGCGGCGGAGTGGGTCGCGGCGGACGCGGATGCCGCCGACCTCGCCGTGCGCGGCGAGCCGGAGGAGTGCCGGGCCGTGGTCGAGCTCGGCGTGCAGGGCTACGTCGTCGCGCCCCTCGCCGTGGGCGGACGCGTGCTGGGGCGGCGAGCTGCGCGCGCCGCTCGCCTCGCTCGGCCGCGCGCTACGCGCGACCACCGATCCCGCGAAGGCGGGCGCGGTCCGCACCGCCGCGCGGGCGCTGTCGGCCGTGGCCCGCGAGGCGCGCGTCGCCGCGCGCTTCGTCGCCGTCACGCCCGACACCGGCGGCCGGCGCGTCGACCTGGGCAATCTGGTGGACGCCGCCGTCAATGCCGTCGCCGACGAGGCGCGGGCGAAGGGCGTCGACGTCGAGACCGCCGTCGATCGCGACGCCGTGGAAGTCGCGGGTGATCGACGTCGGCTGCGGCAGGCCGCGCAGCGGCTGCTGGAGGCGGCCATCCGTTCCACGCCCGCAGGCGGTCGCGTCTGTACGCGACTCTCCCGCGCCGGCGCGCGCGCGGTGCTGGCCGTGAGCATGGTCGGCGCGACCGTCGCTCCGACGGCGGGGCTGCGGCTCACCATCGCGCGCCAGCTCGTCGAGCATCAGGGTGGCACACTGACGACCGCGGGCGAGGGTCCAGGTCCGACGCTCACCGTGTCGCTGCCGCTCGCTTGAGCTGATTACTGATTACATGAGGGGCCTCGAAGGGCCCCCCATGCCCCCCGACGCTCGTCGCGTCCCGGGGGACCCGTGACGCGCCTCGATCCGCCTGACTGTCGCCATTCGTCCACCATTCGTCGGCTCTGGCGAGCGTCAGGATTCGTGCACTCTAGCGAGGGTCGGGCGCGCGTGCGATCGTCGGCGCGTGCTCGGGTATACGCGCCGGCAGCTCGTCATCGTCGTCAGCCTCATGGCGGATGGCGGCCACCGTCCGCGAGCCGGTCGCCCGACGACCGAGCGCGCGCGTGCAGGACGCACCGCACGCGAGCGCGCCCGCGCCGTCGCGTGAGGCGCACGGCCCCGCACCGTCGGCTCGAGACGGCGGCCGCGCGCGACCCGCTCGCGCCGACGACGCGACGCCGCTCGACGTCAACCTCGCGAGCGCGGCGGAGCTCGAGCGTCTGCCCGGCGTCGGGCCGGCGCTGGCCGCGCGGATCGTCGACGTGCGCGCGCGCGAGGGCCCGTTCGGCTCCGTGGACGATCTCAGGCGCGTGCGCGGCGTTGGCGTCGCGACGCTCGAGCGGCTGCGCCCGCGCCTCGCCGTCAACACGCCGTGAGTCCTCCCTCCGGTAGGACAAGCCGGCTCGCGCTGCCGCTGGCGCCGCTCGCCGTGGCCTTCGCGGCCGGCATCGCGCTCGCGCCGTGGATCCCGCCGCGCGCGGCATGGGCGGTGCTCGCGGCGGCGCTCGCCGCCAGCGTGCTGGTGCTCGTGCTCGGCCAGGCCATGCACGCGCTCGTCCCGCTGCTCGCCGCGATCGCGATGCTCGGCGCGCTGCGCGCGACGCCGGCGCCGCTGCCGCCGGAGCACGTCGGCCTGCTCCCGCTGCCGCTCACGGCGCGCGTCGAGGCACGGCTCGCCGCCGAGCCGATCGTCTGGGCGCCCGACCGCGCGCGGCTGGCGCTCGACGTCGAGCGGGTCGACGGCGTGGTTCGCACGGGGCGGATCCTGATCGGCCTGTACGGTCCGCCACCGCCGCTCGCCGAGGGCCAGCGTCTCGCCGTCGACGCGCGGCTCGAGCGTCCCCTCGGCTTCCGCGACCCGGGTGTCTTCGACGCGGCCGCGCGCCTGGCGCGCGAGGGCGTGCACGTGACCGGCAGCGCGTCGGCGACGCGTGTGGTGCCGCTGGAGCCGCCGGCGCCGGCGTGGCCGGCGCGCGTGCGGCGCTTTGCGCTCGCCGCGTTCGCGGAGCGCCTGCCGTCGGCGTCGGCGGGGTTGCTCGGCGGGCTCGTGCTTGGCGACAGGACCACGCTGCCCGCCGACGTGCAGGACGCCTTCCGCCGCGCCGGCATCTTCCACGTCCTGGCCGTGTCGGGGTTCAACGTGGCGCTGCTGGCGGGCGCCGTGCATCCTGCTCGACCGCGAGGCGTCGGTCACCAACAGCCTGGCCCTCGCCGCGCTGGCGATCCTGGCCGTGCGCCCGGGTGATCTGCTCGATCCCGGATTCCAGCTCTCGTTCGCGGCAACGGCAGGCATCGTGGTGGCACCGATGCCCCACGGCACGCTGGCGGCCTCGCTCGCGGTCAGCCTCGCCGCGCAGCTGGCGGTGCTGCCGGTGGCGCTCGTGCACTTCAACCAGCTCTCGACCGTCGGCCTCGTCGCCAACCTCGCCGCCGTGCCACTGGCGGGGGCGGCCACCGTCCTCGGCCTCCTGGCCGTCGTCGCCGCCGCCATCGGCGACGTCGCGGCCGCCGCCGTCTTCGGCGCCGTCTGGCCGGTGCTCCTCGTCCTGCGCGCGGTCGCGGCGCTCGCCGCCGCGGTGCCCGGCGCCGTGATCCGCCTGCCCGCGCCCAGCCCCGGCGCGATCGTCGCCTACGTCGCCGCCCTGACCTGTGAACTCGCGGCGTGGCACTGGCGCGCGCGGCGTGGCGCCGGCCGGGCCCTCGCCGCCTTGGCCACGCTCGCGCTCCTGGTGGCGGTGGCGCTCGCGGCGCTTCCGATCCTGACGCGCGGCGACGGCCGGCTGCGCGTGACGGTGCTGGACGTGGGTCAGGGCGACGCGATCGTCGTCGAGACGCCAGACGGACGCGCGATCGTCGTCGACGCCGGCGCGGGCGGGCCGTGGCGCCTGGACGCGGGCGAGCGCGCCGTGGCGCCGTTTCTCTGGAACCGCGGCGTGCTGGCGCTGCACGCCACGCTCACCACGCACGCCGACATCGATCACGCCGGCGGCATGGCCGCGCTCCACCGGCTGTTCGCGGTCACGGAGCGCTGGGACGACGCGGCGCGTCCGCGCAGCGTCGGTGGCGCGCTGCTGACGCCGATCGCGCCCGACGTTCCCGGGGGCCGCCGCAACGACCGCGCGGTCATGCTGCGCGTGGAGCTGGGGCTGGCGAGCGTGCTGCTGGCCTCGGACGTCGAGGCCGCGGGCGAGCGCGCGCTGCTCGAGGCCGGCGTGCCGCTCGGCGCCACCGTGCTCAAGGTCGGTCACCACGGCGCCGCCACCTCGAGCACCGCGCCGTTTCTCGCCGCCGTCCGGCCGACGGTGGCGATCGTCTCCGTCGGTGCGCGCAATCCCTACGGTCATCCCGACGCCGGCGCGCTCGCGCGCCTGACCGCCGTCGGCGCGCGCGTCTATCGCACGGATCGCGACGGCGCCGTGCTCGTCGAGACGGACGGCCGGACGCTCACGGTGACGCGCTGGCGCGACGGCTCCGTCGAGCGCATCTGCCTCGACCCGGAGACGATCTGCTAGAATCCTCGGGCCATGGCGAGGATCAACGACAACTACCTGCGGCTCAAGAGCGGCTACCTCTTCAGCGAGATCGCGCGGCGGGTGAAGGAGTATCAGGGAGCGCATCCCGACGCGAAGCTGATCCGGCTCGGCATCGGCGACGCCACGCAGCCGCTGCCGCCGGCCATCGTGGCGGCGCTGCACGCCGCCGTCGACGAGATGGCGCGCGCCGAGACGTTTCGCGGCTACGGTCCCGAGACCGGCTACGAGTTCCTGACCGAGCTGATCGCCAAGTACGACTACGGCGCGCGCGGCGTGACCATCGCCCCCGACGAGATCTTCGTCAGCGACGGCAGCAAGAGCGACGCGGCGAACTTCCAGGAGCTCTTCAGCCCGGACGCCGTGGTGGCGCTCACCGATCCCGTGTATCCGGTCTACCTCGACAGCAACGTGATGGCGGGCCGCGCCGGCGCGCCCGACGCGCGCGGCGGCTACGAGCGCATCGTGTACCTGCCGTGCACGGCCGAGAATCGCTTCGACCCGCCGCTGCCGGACCGGCCGGTGGACATGGTCTATCTGTGCTTTCCGAACAACCCGACGGGCGCCGTCCTCGGCCGGGCCGCGCTCAAGCGCTGGGTGGACTGGGCGCGCGGCGCGGGCGCCGTGCTGCTCTACGACGCTGCGTACGAGGGCTACATCCAGGATCCCGACATCCCGCATTCGATCTTCGAGGTCGAGGGCGCGCGCCAGGTCGCGGTCGAGTTCCGCTCGTACTCGAAGACCGCGGGCTTCACCGGCACGCGCTGCGCCTACACGGTGGTGCCGAAGGATCTCACCGCACGCTCCGCGAGCGGCGAGGCCGTCCCGCTGCACGGGCTCTGGTTCCGACGCCAGTCCACGAAGTTCAACGGGGCGCCGTACGTGATCCAGCGCGCGGCGGCCGCCGTCTATACGCCCGAGGGCGGCAAGCAGGTGCGCGCGATCATCGACTTTTACATGGAAAACGCACGGCTGATCCGCGAAGGGCTGGAGGCGGCAGGGCTCACGGTCTACGGCGGCCGCAACGCGCCGTACATCTGGGTGAGGACGCCGGCGGGGCTCGACTCATGGGGCTTCTTCGACAAGCTGCTGAACGAGGCGCACGTGGTGGGCACGCCCGGCGCCGGCTTCGGGCGCAGCGGCGAAGGCTACTTCCGCCTGACCGGCTTCGGCAACCGCGCGTCCACCGAGGAAGCGGTCGCGCGGATCAAGTCCCGCTTGAAACGCTGACGAGGCGTCCGGCGGCGCGAGCCGGCGGGAGCGGCGGGGCCCCGTTCGACCACGCAAATCGACACTGGTCGTTCGCGAAGTCATGGGGCCAGGATTTCTAGCCGGGTCCGACGCACTACCCAGAAGCCACGGGTCTCACGGGG
>WNFI01667338.1_pt1 | contig 14277 bp, 5 predicted proteins | sample 5400471 | NCBI WGS metagenome assembly WNFI01 (sample SAMN13153348, study PRJNA577476) | soil metagenome | isolation source: 100 cm saprolite on Douglas fir-dominated hillslope | place: USA:California | collected 2013-09-17
TGGCTCGGTTTGTTGTACAGGTTCGTTGTGTCGCCGTACACGTAGGTATAACTCGAGCCAACGCTCGTCGTCACCGTTGGGTCCCCCGCATTTCCACCCAGCTGCCATTGAGAGCCATTGGCCCAGAAGGGTCCTTCCCACCAGCCGAGATTAGTGGGCGTGCCATTGGTGCACCAGTTCTTGAGCGAAAGCGTATTGTGGTAATCGGTGGTGAGGCCGTTGATGTTGTTATCGTAATTGGCCACGCCTTTCGTCAGCCACTCGCCCTTACGGTAAAATTCAAACTGGTTCGCATCGGCCTGCTGGTGATTGATCGAAATCCAACTGCTGCGGAAGTCGAACATCGCACCGTTGGCAGTCCAATCGGAATGTTCGACCAGCCGTCCCTGCGGCGCATCGTAGAACGCGGTGGGGTAGCCTGGGCGAGGATCGGTCGCAGCGGGAGCTGTCGGATCGAGGAGCATGAAGGCCAGCAGCGCATCTTGAACACCGTACGACCATGGGCTCTTGATGCGATTGATCAGGTTGCCCGCGCCACCTTCGAGCGCGTTGGTCGCAAACCAGCGCTCCGCGTTCAGGCGGGAGGTATCGCCGTTCTGTTGATCCAGGAGCGATAGCAGCGCGAAGGGTTGCGCAAAATCCGGAGTGATCCAAAGACGCAAAATATCGCCGTAGCTGGCCATTTGATAAACCGGCCCCATGTACGCATAGCCCGGGAAAATTTGGGATGCGGGTACAAGGGAGGTCGTAAACCCTTTCACGAAGCGGTCCCAAACCGGTGCGTTATTAGCGAGGGCAACTTGTGGACCCGAGAGCGTCGGATCAGCAAATCCCGCGGTCTTCAGGGCCAGCAGTTGGCCGAAGATAAAGGAATAGGAATGGCCATAGAGCATCCCTTCCGGCGGAAGTCCCCCGCTCGCCAAACCGACCGACGCATTCGAAGAGAGTCCATAAGCGGAGCGCACCGCAGGTGCGTCACCGAGCATCGCGTACTCCTGGTAGAGCCAGGCGCCGGTGGCGTTCGGGATGTAGCTTCGTATCGAATTACCGAGGACGGACAGTGCCTGGGTCGAATCGACCGCAGGATCGTCGGCCGGATCCAGCGCCAGCGACATCATCGTAACGAGGCGGGCATGGCCGAGATAATAGTTATTGGACGCCATGCGGTACGCGTTGCCGCCCGGGAGGAGGCTTACACTGTTCGTCACGCCCACCGGGCTGGGATGATCGCCACCCGTTGTCGAGGCGTTGGTGCACTCTTTCGCCCAGCGAAGGAACACCGTACGGATCGTCGCCTTGTCCTGCGCCGTGAGGATGGGCTGATTGCTCGCATCGACCGCGTTGTAAATCCAGTCGACGACCAGCGGCCAGGCTTCAGAGGTGAAGTTGGCGCGATTGTAGACCGAGAAAAGCGGATCGCGGAATGGAGCGCCGGAAAGAGGTCCCTTCGCGGCTTCATTCATCGCCACCATGATCAGGTTGCGAGCGTACTGGGCGTATTGAATGCGCGCCGTGGAGTTCGGATCGATCAACGAGTGAAGCGCGAAAATCAGAGCATATTGCTCGCTGACCAAGCCCGTGTAACCCTGGGTGTCACCGAAGTCCGGATACGTCGGATTCTGCACGCCATTGGAAAAGAACTGAGTGTTGTAGTCGCTGATCGCCTGATTCAGCAATGGCACCAAACCCTGTTGGTAGATCGGGTTACTGGATGTGGCCCAGCCCTGATACTTCGCTACATCGATCGGCGTAATCCATAAGCGTGGGTGGCCTGTCACCGGTTGAGGAATGACCGCGGGTGTATAGAAGGTCGCCATTTCGTTCACATTGGCTGCTGGCATGGTGAACGTCGTTGTCGCGGCAAACGAGTTCGAGACCTGCGCGTTGCCGCTCCATTGTTTGAATGCCTGCCCTACTGGAGGTGCCGCCGCACTGATCGTCACCGTGGCTCCGGCGCTGTAGGTTCCGGTTCCCGTACCGTTCGTGACGGTAACGGTGTAGTAAGGCACGGCTACATAACTAGCCGTCTCCGTTACATTGGTCGCCGGCATGATAAAGGTCGCGGTCGTAGCCGTCGCGTTGGCCACTGCCGCGTTGCCAGTCCATTTTTGGAAGACTTGCCCGCTTGGCGCAGAATTCGCGCTGATTGTAACAGTCGCTCCCGAGCTATATGTACCCGTGCCCGTACCGTTGATCACCGTTACGGAATACTGACCGGGCGTTGCGCTGCCATAGCTCGCAGTCACCGTCGTGTTGGCCGAAGGCATCACCAGCGTGGTATTGGGCGAAGACGGGTTGGCTACGGTCGCGCCAGTCCAGCTTTGAAAAACTTGGCCTGCAGGTGCTGCGCTCGCCGAAATGGAAACAGTTATGCCAGCGGAGTACGTGCCGGTGCCCGATCCGTTCACAACCGTGAGCGTGTACTGAGAGTTCGCGGGAGGAAGAACGTTGATTGGAAAAGCGTTCGCCGCACTGCCCGAGGCGGAATCGGTTACCCCGACATAAACCCGAAACGGATAACTGTAGATCCACGATCCTCCATTGGTGGGCGTTCCAGTGATGTTGCCCGAGGAATCCAGGGTCAGCCCATCGGGGAAGCCACCGGATAACAAAGCCCATTTATACGGTGGCGCACCACCCGTAGCCGTCAGTGTTTGCGAGTAGGCCGTGCCGACGGTCGCATTCGGCAAGGACTTGGTGGTGATCGAGAGAGGAGCTGCTGCCACCGTTAGCGTATAACCGAGCTGAGCGCTCTGCGTCGTCGTGTCGTTCGCTTGGACGAAGAAATTGAAACTGCCGGTAGCCGTAGTCGCACCGCTGATTTGGCCACTCGTGGGATTCAACGTAAGCCCGGACGGCAACGTGGAGTTCTGGGACAGGCTCCATTTGTACGGCTGCGTACCGCCGGTCGCAGTTACGGTCTTGGTGTAAGCAACACCGGCGGTCGCAGCCGGTAAAGTGGTCGTCGTAATCTTGAGCGCTGTCGCCGAGTCGGGGGCACCGATTTTCAGCGCATAGCTAAATTGAGCGCTTTGCGAAGCGGAGTCGTTGACCTGGATAAAGAAACTAAAACTGCCCGTCGTGGTTGGCGTGCCACTGATCACACCCGTGGACGCGCTGAGCGCGAGACCTGCCGGCAAGCTCGTGTTTTGCGAAAGCGACCACTTGTACGGTTCGGTGCCACCCGTCGCAGCGATTCTCTGCGAATAGGCTTTGCCTACAAACCCCGCCGGCAGGCCGGTGGTGGCGATCGAAAGCGTCGTGGCTCGGGCGGCCGAAAAGCCAAAAGCCATAATTCCAAAAAACGCCCACAGCACAAGCCGGGGTAAGATCTTGGAAACCGTTGGGATAACTACTGTGGATGGATTTTTCATAAACGCCTGCTCTTGCACTCACTCATTCTGACTGAAGTTTGAACGCCCCGGGCGGCCAAGAGCCGAAACGGGCCTATCCATCCATGCGAAATCGATGTGCAAAAAAGATCATTTAACGAAAAAAATCTTCAAAATCGCAAATTCGTGAAAAGACGTCAGAAAACAAGACCTCTTAAAGTTCTGCGGTAGAATATCGTTCGTCAAAAACGACCACCCTTTCCGATCCAGTTATCTCTTTGCCCGCAACTAGTTCTATACAGGCCTCAACGGTCAGCATTCAACGGCGAAAGCTTCTGCTTCCAAACCGCAAGTTTTTCGGACTTACCCCATCGGTCATAGAGCTCAACAACATGCTCACCGGCTTTGTGGACAACGTCTTTGTTCGCGGCCGGAATCTTGTCCACTTGCTTGATCAAGCCCTCATAGCCTTCCAACAGCAGTGGTTCAGCTTCCTCAAATCGATTTAGTTCTACCAACGCCTTGCCAAGCTGACTTCGAGTGTCGCATGTGCGCCAATGGGATGGGGTCGACTTCAGGCGATTTTCCAGAGACTTGCGCAGAACAGGCTCGGCCTCCTCAAATTTCCTCATCTTAAGAAATACATTTCCGAGATTATCCAATGTCAGCAGGGCAGAGGGATGCGGGAGCCCAAGAGTACGACTATAGATTTCCAAAGTTTGGGCGTAGAGCGCCGCGGCTTCGCCCAGCTTGTTCTGAGTCTCATAAACCATTGCGAGATTGTTCATCGAGCTAAGTGTATCAGGATGCTCGGAGCCCAACACGCGCTTACGAATTTCCAAAGTCTGCGAAATGAGCGCCTCGGCCTCGCTAAGTTTTTTTTCGCTTTTGTATACGGCAGCCAGATTATTCATAGAGCGAAGCGTTTCTGGATGTTCGGGACCCAACACACGCCTCTTGGTTTCTAATATCTCGATCGAGAGCTTTGCCGCTTCGGCAAACTTATTCTGATTTTGATACATGAACGCTAAATTGTGCTCGGAACGCAGTGTTTCGGGATGTTCGACGCCCAAAACACGTTTTTTTATCTCAATCGTTTGAAGCATTAATGACTCAGCTTCTGAAAATTTTCCTTCCTCCCAATAAACGGCAGCCAGATTATTCATCTCGGTCAGTGTACTGGGGTGCTCCCGACCGAGCACACGTTTTTCAATATCGAGCGTCTGAACATGGAGTTGCTCCGCCTTTTCCAAGTTACCTTGTTTGTGATAAATAAGAGCCAAATTGGCCATTGAAGTAAGAGTGTCGGGATCATCCGGGCCCAATACACGCTTTCTAGACTCCAATACCTGCGCATTAAGCGTCGTGGCCTCTACACCTTTGCCTTGTGCTGCATAAATAGAGGCCAGAACGCTCATGGAATTAAGCGTGTCGCGATGCTCCCCTCCCAACACGCGTTTTCGGAGATTCAACGCCTGAGCCTGGAGCACAGCTGCCTTCGCAAAATTGCCGTCTTCTTTGTAGGCAATCGACAGATTATATATGGACATCAACGTCGCTGGATCTTCAAGGCCGAGCACCCGCCGCTGCTCATCGAACGCCTTAGTCCCCATCGCCTCGGCATCTTTGAATTTCCCCTCGTCTCTAAGGACAACCGCTAGTGACGAAACTATGTTCAGCGTTTTTGAGTCTACCTCTCCAAGCATCTGTCTACGTATCTTGAGCGCTCGTTCCAAATGCTGGCGAGCCAGCGCAAATTCACCCAACGACTCATATGTCGTTGCCAATGTCTCGCGGATAGAAGCCTCAACGAGTGGCTGATCGACAAACTTGTCTTCTATTTTTTTTGCAGCCCTGTCGACAACGGTACGTAATTTCAAATCACGATCGGGCTCCTGAAATGTCGACGCCTGCGCAAGCAAGTCGTTCTGAAGAAAATTACTGATTTCATTGCTGATCGCCGCCTCTGTCGCTGCGCGCCGTTCTGCCCGCTTCGCTCGCACGGCTTGCCAAGTGCTAACCATTGAGGCAGAGGCCAATATCCCGAGGACCAACGCAATGGCACCCACAGCAGTGCGATGACGACGAGCGAACTTTCGAAGTGCATAGAGCTTGCTTGGTGGACAGGCCTCAACCGGCTCGTGGTTGAGGTAGCGCTGTACGTCGGAAGCGAGTCCATTCGCCGTTTCGTAACGACGTTTACGGTCTTTCTCCAGGCAGCGCATTACGATCCAATCCAAATCCCCGTGAACCAGATTTATAAGCTCAGGCGGATTGGTTTTTCGGAACTTCGCCGTCGTCGTGAGCGTTGCATCGTCGAGCGCCTTTAGCTGGTTGGATGGCCTGAGCGGTTCAACTTCTCGAATGTGCCGACGCATCTCATCCAATCCCGCCTTGACCAGCTCTTTCGCATCGAACGGCGCCCGGCCGGTCAGCAGTTCGTACAACAGCACGCCTAAACTGTAGATATCGCTGCGCGTATCGATGTCCCAATCGCTCAACTCTGCCTGCTCTGGACTCATGTACGCGGGCGTACCCACGAATTGTTCGAAGGCGGTGAACGCTGTCTGGTCGGTGAGCCGCCCTTGCGTCGCTTTTGCAATGCCGAAGTCGATCACTTTTGGCCTGGGAACGCCGTCGTGCAAAGCCACAAGGATATTGGACGGCTTGATGTCGCGATGAATGATTCCTTTTTGATGAGCGTGCTGAATGGCGTGACAAACCTGAGCAAAAAGAGCCAGGCGCTCGACCGTCGACGAATTGTTTTGGTCACAGTATTCGGTGATCCTTATCCCCTGGACCAGCTCCATAATGAAGTACGGGCGTCCCGTTTCCGTCGCTCCCGCGTCGAATACATGAGCAATGTTCGAGTGGTCCATCATCGCCAAGGCTTGCCGCTCGGCTTCGAACCGCGCGATCACCTCCCTGGTGTCCATGCCTAGCTTGATAATTTTTAGAGCAACCTGCCGTCGCACGGGCTGCTCCTGCTCGGCTCGATAAACGACTCCACAACCTCCCTCGCCGATTTTTTCGACTAATTTATAGCGGCCGATCTTGTCACCGATACTCTCAATCGGAAAAAGCTGGGTCTGGGCGGGAGTTGAAAAAAATGGAATATCCGCTACTGCCGATCGCTCCAGAAACGCTCCCGCTGCTTCGTGCGCTTTTAGGAGAACTTCAACGCGTAGTCTAAGTGCGAGATCATTTCCACATGCTTCCTCCAAGTACCGTTGACGATCGGCGAACTCTAAGGTCAATGCGTGCGCGAACAGCCTTTCCTCCGCGTCAGACGTGTCGCTCATAAGGCGAAATCCTGGATGTCCGCACGATATTCTCCAACAAACTCTAAAAAAGAGGACGCTGCGTCGGCCCTAACTTTAAAGCGGTTCGCTTCGATCTTTGACGCTGGCACGTGCAACTCTTTTCCGGGGTGTGTCTTTGATCCGCAATTTATTCGCTTGTTCATCGTGCAATTTAACAAAGCGGAATTACGGGCTAAAAGAGATCACTGCGGCCGGATTTCACGATAAAGCCAGGCTTTCGCGAAGGTCCACCAACGTTTCGCGGTTGGTTCGGAGATATCGAGGGCTTGCGCTGCTTCCTCAATAGTCATGCCGGTAAAATAACGAAGCTTCACGAGCTCGGCCTTAGGACCATCCTCTGCCGCAAGCTTATTCAAGGCCTCATGAATCGCGATGAGCATATCGTCATTCTCGGTGGGGGTCGTGAGGTCGAGATCGTCAATATTAAGTCTCTCCTGTCCGCCTCCGTGTCTTACCGCCAATCGACGGCGTGCACGATCAATGAGGATTCGCCTCATGGCTTCCGCTGCGGCGCTAAAAAAATGAGCACGATTTTGCCAATTCGTTTGGTCTTCGCCCCCGAGACGCAGCCACGCTTCGTGAACAAGCGCGGTCGGCTGGAGGGTGCTGTCACCGGATTCGAGAGCCATTTTCCAAGCGGCAAGCTTGCGCAGTTCGTTGTATACCAACGGTAAAAGCCGTTCAGCCGCTTGCGGATCCCGGTCAGTTCCCATCTGACCGAGTAAAAGTGTAATCTCACTCACAGACGTTGCATATCAAACCCTACGGGCAATTGAAGTGCGAATTTTATAAACCTCCGATTTATCATTCCTTTAACAGTCTTCGGCTCAGTTCAGGATCTCTGAAAAGGAGCGGATGACTCGCGTCAAGGCGCCAAGACGCAAAACAGAGAAATGATCTAAGGTAGGGCGGGACCGCCCCACCTTAAATCCTTCCGGCTTTGCGCCTCTGCGCCTCTGCGCCTCTGCGCGAGTTATTTCGAAGGGTCCCGCAACGATTCGCTTACTGAGCCGCTTTAGCGGCTTTGACCCCGTTGCTCTTCACAGCGACCTCGCACTTTTCGGCTACGTCTTTCCACTTGGCCAGCGCGGTGCGCGCATCGTCCGGGGTGAGATTGTCATAGCCGATTTCCCCTACTTTTTCGGCGCGCGCCAGAGCGCTTTCGAGAGCCCTGATCGCCTGCTCGACTTGGATCAAATGCCGAGCCATTCGGTCCGGGGCGACCGGTTCTCCGCGCATGGATGGCACAACAAATTCAGCATATTGGGAATGCCGATAAAGAAGGAAGGCTAGCTCGGCATCATGGGCTGCGCTCGGCAAAAGTTCGTCGACTTTTTTCATGAAGGGCAGTTGACGCTCCATTGCGTCCAAAGCCAGCTGAGCTTCCTGCAGGGTCTCGGCGTGCAGACCTTTCTGATTGAAGGCCTCGGCCTTGATCATGTGTTGATAGTAGTCCGATGCGGGCTGACGCCAGGCCCACCATGCGCCAACCGTCAACAAGGCCAGTGGCACGCCAAAGTACAACATCTGCCGGACAAAGATGGTGCGGGCCGAAAGCTCCCGAATTGATTGCCACCATGATACGACGGCGGTGTCTGCGCCGGCCGCAGCAGGCACGATCCTACTCTCGGTCATCTTGAGATTTTCCTGATTCTGCTGATGACTGCCATGCACACCCGTGACGAATTCTCCGTAAAGAAGACAGAAAATAATGTAGATGCCGGCCACGAGCCAACCGCCACGCCGATGAAGCCGGCTAAAAATTCCTGCCCGCGCGCGGTTGGGCTTAGCGGCGAGGCTGCGGTTGTAACGCCAGACAATCGCCAGGTATTGAGTCACATGAACGATACCAAGAACGAAAAATCCCACCCGAAACGACCACGTCGGCACCAGGTGAAGAATCCACGAATTCGGCGTATAAGTGAGATACATCACGCCAAACGTGACTAACATCAGTGCAATCTTGGCCGCGCTGATGAAATAATCCTTACGCCAGCACCAAACCAAGTATCCGCCGTACGCGACCGTAGTGCCCAGCGCAATCCACAGAGCGATGTGCCCAGGCGCGCGAAGCATTGAGACCGGAACCGAGAGAATGATCGGCAAATGAACCTTCGCGTAAAGATCGAGCAGCAGTCCGGCCAGCCAGTCTCCGCTTGCCAACATGATGAAAGTAAACCAAGTCGCACAAAGGGCCAAATCCATACGCGCCGCCAGTCGTTTCGGCGCAGCATTGGGGCGGTCGTAGATTCTCATGAATCCGTAGTGCTGCATTAAAAAATGCCACGGGTCCCAAATCGTGAGGATGATGAGCAGATAAAAGAAGTTCTCGACGGGGTAATTGTGAATATTGAGGTAGACCAATACCCCAACCGCGAAAGCGAAGGGAATCAGCGGGCCTAAAATGAAGCTCCATTTGAAACGTCTAAACAGGTCCACATCGCCGTAGATTCGAAGGAATGTCGGCATGTGGTGCGCCACCGTTGCAACCAGATAGATAACGCTGATCCACGAAAGACTGGCGCCCGGTGTAAAGACACGAAATGAAAGCAGCGCCAAAACCAACACGATCACTGGAGCTGCAATGATAAACAAGCCGTCTTGCACAGGATCCAAAATCCAATTTTGCCTCAACGTCCGCACTATCTCCCGGTCCGTTGAGACGGAAGGGAGGGCGGGCGGGCAACTGCGATCGGAAGACATAGAGGTTCTGAAAGGCGTTCTCTAGCGGGTTTCTTCGTTTAAAGCAGGCGGTATGCCCATTGCCTGGTCCGTGTGGAACCCGCAACTGCTCAGGCTGGATGCTGTCCAATCTTACCTCACGTCAATGAATCCGTTAAACAGGGCCGGAACTCCGTTCCGCTCGTTTCAGATTCTAAAACCTCAAATAAAAATCCTATGCTAGCAATATTCCTACCCGTAGCAGCAGCCGGTTATTCCCTACTCTATCTGCTCCTAGGCGGCGGTTTTTTCGGTGCAGTGGTGATCTTTATCATCGCAAAAATGCTCGGCAAATAGCCCCCGGTGGGCCGCCCCAACCGCGGGACGGCCCACCCTAGAATTTCCACTGTACGCCGGTGTTCATATCCACACCGTTGCGTTGAAATTCGTTTATGAGGGTGCGATTCCCTGCGTAATTTCGTTCGGCCACATTGAAGATGTTACTAACGGCAGCCATGGCGCGAATGTCTTTGGTGATCTTGGAATTTTTTATTTTCCGTGTGCAGTGTAAGATTTATCTGGTTCGCTGCCTGATCCGGCAGCGGCAGAGTTTCCCCGGGACGATTATAGTAGTGGGTCTCACCGTGGAGGAACGTGTAGGACAAACCCAACGTACTTTCGCCAACGCGATTCCCGAAAACATCCAGCGGAGCGCTCTGCCATCCCAACTCAGCCCCCCACGCTAGAGCGGATTGGCCATTGATATGTTGAAATTGGTAGAATTGTCCGGGAATCCCGGGATAAGTTACGAGCGTTTGCGTATCGGCGATGAAGTGGTCGATCTTTTTAAAGAATAGCGCCGCAGAAAGCAGCCCGATGCTCTCGTGATAACTATCGACCGCGACGTCGTAATTCGTCGCCTCGTAAGGCTTGAGATTCGGATTACCCGCATTACTGCGATTATCAATGAAGCTGATCTGTAACCGCGGGACGAGATCGGCGTAATTAGGTCGCGCGATGGATCGTGTCACCGAACTGCGAAAGACAAGCCCCGGCGCTGGATCGTAGCGAAGATGAAGGCCAGGCAGAATCTGCGTATAATCGCTTTTACCTTTTGCCGGTGTGATGCTCTGCACATTCCCGGCTTGATCAAAAATCACTTGGCTGCCTCGTGTTTTGACCTGCGTGCCCTCCGCTCTGAGTCCGCCCACCACCGTCCAGTTTTGGAAATTGAACCGGCCCATACCGTAGAGCGCCCAAATATCTTCCGTCGCAGTGAAATCGCTCGTCGTGGAGTTTGATGTCGTCTCGATAGAGTTCTCCTGAAAATAGGCCGGATTCGATTGCAGTGTCTTATCGACGGCCCCGGCATCGGGGATCGGTCCATAACGGTACTGTCCTACATGGGTAGTCACGACGGATGTCGCGACCAATCCGTTCATGTTCAACACCTGCGAACCTGGGCCGTAAATGGCTTGATCGCGATTCATGTCACGATGGCGCTCCTGCAATTTGCCGCCGAATTTCAGGTAATCCGGTTTCTCGGCGTCGTTCAGGTTGATCTTCAGATTGAGTTTTCCCGCGTACTCATGGTCCTTCATGTCGGATTTCGTTACGGTGAAGGTGTTCAAATTGTAGTGCGCCGGATCGTTGATATCGCTCGGACTCGTCGGACCGGAAGAACTCGCCTCTTCTTGAAATGAGTACGCCGGTATAAAATGACTCAAATCATAGCTCATGCGATAGGTGTGGTCGCTGCGGAAAACCGCCTCGTAAGTATGGGGTTCTTTTTCCTCGGTGAAGGCGGCACCCACGTTTCCATCCAGATCGAGGCGACCGACTTTGGTTTTGCCGCCCACAGCAAGATTCAGTGAATCACGGTCAGAGATTTGCCTTTGGTTCCGCTGATCGAGCGGAACGCCGGAGAAGGTTCCTGAGGTAGGTGTCAGCGAAAGCTGCGTTCCGCCCGATGGATCGAAGTCTTCCAAATTGCGATTTCGCGTGCTCCAATCTCGATTGTAATTCGAGCGCCAAAAGATCGAGGTATCCCCCATTCGAGTGTCCGCGTTGAAAATCACCGAGGACCGTTGGCGATGATCCAATGTGGATTCAATAAACGGCATCGTGAGCGTCGGAATCGATTGTTCGGTAGAGGAAGCAGGTCCGACCGAGGTGAGCGATGGCCATTCACGCTGCGTGCGGAGGCTTTCGCGATGGCGGTACTGGTCATCGAAATTCGCGGTTAAAATGAAACCGCTGTCGGGCTTGGTCGAAAAAAGCGAGAAGGGCTCGCCCACCGTGAGCGAGTTCCTTGTTCCCGGCCGCGGGCCGTTCGTGTTGTACGTGATTTGATTGCGACCTTGGACATAAGCGCTCTTTAGGTTGGCCGCACCGGTCGTAATGTTAATTGCTCCACCGATCGCGTCCGCGTCCATGTCCGGTGTCAGCGATTTGCTCACCTCGAGCGACTGAATGACTTCGGGCGGGATGCTATCGAGCGCATTACGTGATCCACCTTGGCGCTGACCATCGACCGTCACGCGTACAAAACGCGCATCCAATCCTCGAATCGAAACATTGGTCGAGCCATCGGCTCCTTTCACTATCGCGACACCCGGCGTGTTTTTCAAAAGATCGGCGGCGGTCTGAGCGCTCGGCGTTTCCAGGGCTTTGCCCGAAATGACATCGGTCAGAGAGTCTGACGAGGTTTTGTCTGCAAACGTTTTTGTGGCTTCAGTCGCGCGTTCGCTTACTCCAAACTTTTCCATCTCGACCACCCTTCCATCGAGAGACACGGGCGCGATCGCATTGTCTCCCGGCGCTAAATCCAACGGTTGCTGCACGGCCGCGTAGCCCGAACCCGAAACGACCAACGTTGATTTGCCCGCATCGAGCTGGTGGAAAGCGAAATTTCCCTGCACATCCGTTGCGGACGTCTTTCCTTCAATTTCAACTTGGACGCCGCTTAATCCGGCACCGGAAACATCGACGACACGTCCCTCCAAGGACGCCATCTTCGCTGCGCGAAGCGCACCGGTGATAAATAGAGTAAATAGAAAAGCGAACCATACTTCCGTCTTAAAAAATCCAACCATATAAATGCAGGGGTCTAAATAACAGAGTGAAGATTACGTCAGCATGAGCACGAGTTAGACCGATGAGAGCATTCCATGCTTAGGCATTCAGCAGCCGAATGCGGCGGATAATATGCACTACTCGAATCGAACGATATTGCGCTGACTTTTCCTGGGGCGCTGTATCAAGCTCTTCACTATGAAGCTTGTGTTCATCCATGGTCCGGTCGCCTCGGGAAAACTTACGATTGCAAGCGAACTCGCCCAGATCATTCGCTTTCCGCTTTTCCACAATCATCTGACTGTGGATCTATTGCTTTCCCTTTTTCCATTTGGGAGTGCTCCTTTTATCAAACATCGCGAAAAGATTTGGCTCGAAATGATGAGCGATGCCGCTGCTGCCGGAACGAACTTGATCTTCACGTTTAATCCCGAGAACACGGTCAGTCCCGACTTTCCCGATCGACTGCTTAGTCGGATCACGGACCAAGGAGGATCGATCTTCTTTGTCGAGATCAGCTGTCCTCAGGAGGAAATCGTTCGACGGTTGGAGTCGCCCTCAAGAAAGGCTTACCAAAAACTCAGCTCCGTTGAGCTGTACCGCACGCTTATGCGCGAAGGCGCTTTCGATTATCCGGCATTGCCCGCTGACCTAAGGATCGACTCGTCTGCCTTGCTGCCTCAAGAGGCGGCCCGACTCATCGCAAGCCGGCTGGAGAACACATAGCCGAGGTTAGAGCTGCCGCACAGAGGAACAAAGCAGCGGGCCGAATGCGCCCAGAAAGATTCAAAATCTGATCGGCCCTTGTCGACTTCCGACGGCAGGCATCGGCGTGCTGTTTGTCGCGCTCATCGAATTGAACGCCCATTATTTCGGGTGCCCTAAACAGCCGGGTTTTCGCAATTTTTTTCCCAAATCTATCAAAAACGGATGAAAACAAGTTATTGGAGCTCATCGAATTAAATTAGTAGCAAACAACTGACGATAAGGAGGGCGATGATACACAACCGACTCCTTCTCATTTCTTGTTTGTTTAGTTTACTCTGTGCGCGTTCGCAAGCGACTCCGCCGGATACACGCTTTGGGGCGATGACTCACTTCGCACAAGGCTGGGACAACTCGTGGGCCGACTTGGCCGCGGGAAAATCCATCACCCAAGTTCGTGATGAACTCTACTGGAATGCCGTAGAGTCCGTTCCTGGCGTTTATAATTTCTCCTCTTTCGATCCCTACATGGCGAAATTGAAGAGCGACCAAATCACTCCGATGATTGTCCTCAGCTTCGAGAATCCTTTGTACGATGGCGGCAATACGCCTTACACCGACGCTGCGTTCAAGGCATACGGCAGTTACGGCGTCGCGGTGCTTAATCATTACGGCACCCAAGTGAACGCCCTGGAAATTTGGAACGAGTACAACGGTGGTTTCTGCAAGGGCCCGGCGACGAACGATCGCACTGGCACTTATACGAAGATGCTCGCCGAAGCGTATCGCCAAATTAAAGCAGTTCGCCCCGACGTCACCGTTCTCGGTGGTTCGACCGCTGGCCTTCCCCTACCCTATTGGGAAAAGCTGATGCAAGCAGGCGCGCTGAACTCGATGGACGCTCTCTCGATCCATCCGTACCGCTATGATTCTCCGCCGGAAGGTATCGAGAACGACATTGCCGCGCTGCAAGCCCTCACTGCCAAATACAATAATGGCCAAACGAAACCCATCTGGGTTTCCGAAATCGGCTGGCAGGAGCAAACGACTCCGCTCCTCGTCGACCGGCCAACGATGGCTAAATACATTATTCGCGTCTACACCCTTCTGCTCTCGGCTAACGTCGAGCACATCTACTGGTATTTGCTGCGCGACTACCAGTCATTCTCCATGGGAATGTT
>WNFI01623835.1_pt1 | contig 14275 bp, 11 predicted proteins | sample 5400471 | NCBI WGS metagenome assembly WNFI01 (sample SAMN13153348, study PRJNA577476) | soil metagenome | isolation source: 100 cm saprolite on Douglas fir-dominated hillslope | place: USA:California | collected 2013-09-17
CCTTCAAGCGCCCAGTTGCCTGAGCTTGGGCAAGCTAGTCTCGCAGTTACCCTTGTGAGAGTTTCGCTGGCAAGGCGCGCTAGCTCACAAGCCCATCCCTTTCAAGGGGATGGGTGCTTGACTCATTTAGCGCTCTTCTGCCTTCTGGCGGCTCCTCCCAATTTCCCGATGCGACTGTAGAAATCCGCATCCTGTCGCTCTTTAGTGGTCCTGCCGCCTTTTTTACCCATCTCCGAGAAATGGTCTATGCCATACTTTGCCATATTGGCTGTTCCACCTTTCGCGGCAATGGTGCGGTAGTATTCGCTACCACGTTTCTCCTTAAGTGCTGTTCCTCCCTTTTTTCCGATGCGTCGAAAGTAGTCTTCACCATACTTATCGCGGACCGCGCTTCCCCCTTTACGGCCCGCCTCCGAGGTTGACATGGGGGCGGGTTTTTCCTCACCGGCTGGTAACATGCTTAACCCCTTTCCCCGGTCTCATGCCTTGCGCTCTGGCTGATCCCCTGGTTGAAGTATTTTAGATTCAAATATATAAAATAATATATCCAGGCCCTGCTTAGGCCTAGCTTATGTTGAGTAAGTCAGAGTATACTGAAAAGCTCATCCACTGTCAATGAACCAAGCGGGCATTATTAAAGAGTTGTAATTATTCAGAATATTGACCTTCTGTGATATACTATGCTCGTGCCGATGTAGCTCAGTGGTAGAGCAGCGGTTTTGTAAACCGCTGGTCGTCGGTTCGAGTCCGACCATCGGCTTCACTACAATTCAGATATCTATACTCTCTTTGATACACCTTTGGTTGAAGACTGGCGACCCAGGGGTCGCGAATCAAAAAAAGTGTCGCGATGGCTGCGTTGTGTTGTGCCGTGCTCGGCGCCGCCGAGCACGGCACAACACAACGCAGCCATCGCGACACGAAAAACCCCCTATTGCTACTTGCACAAATTGCTGGTATAATCTCCGAAGTTGGAGAAATAGGAATATCCCTCGTACCTCGTGGACTTTGCTCTTGATGATGTGATAGAGTTCATTATATTTGGACTCGTTTGGAATGGAACAAAGAGGTTTGTTTATGGCAACAAATCGTGACTTCAGCCGTTCATCCCTGCTTGCAGAACAGTACCAGCGCGATATGGAACTCATCACTGTTGCTCTTGAGGAAGAAAGTCAGGAAGAACGAGAGGAGCGCGTGGGCCTGGTAGAGCGCTCGTGGTCACTTACCTGTGCTTGTTTCCATTCGCAACTCGAGCCCAGCGATCAGCCGGTTTACACTCCAGTTGCCTATGCACGTCCGTAATCTGTAGCTGAGAAGATTTGTAATCAACAATGCCTCATCCACCAGAACTGTCGCAGGATGGACTGACTTATCAAATACCTGTTCAATTCGGAATGGTCTATTGGGTAAATTTCGGCTATCCGTCACTTCCCCCAGGCATCGAAGAGAAACGCATTCTCGACTGGCATCCCGCTTTGGTAGTCTCCGGTGATCCTTTCTGTCGTCACGCGGGCGCTGTCAATGTAGTAGCGCTGACCTCGTATCGCGGCAAGCTGCGTCCCTATCATCATCTCCTCTTAAAACGAGATTACCCTCTACTTGACACAGATAGCCTGGTAAAGACAGAATTAATGTACGCCGTGCTGCGTAGCCTGTTGGCAGATCAGTACGCTATCTGTAAGCTCAATGAAAGCGACCTGCGTGCGATTATGGGGAAGATAGCGAACAGCCTGGCGATCACCATGTTTTATTCGCTGCACTAACGTTGTTGATTGACTGATTGGCGATTGATTGGGTGGCTCATGAACGTTGACCAGGAACAACTCCGGCTTCTGCCTTCCGTCGATGAACTGTTGCATTCTCCTACAGGGCAACAACTTATACAGCAGTATTCTCGTTCGATGACCCTGCGGGCTGTACGCAGCAGTATTGCACAGGCACGTGCGCGAATCCGTGAGGGCGCTCCTTGTCCCTCCTATGAGGAACTGCTCGTGGAGGTCGAGCACATCCTGGAACTCGGACAACGGCCAAATTTACGGCCTGTCATCAATGCCACGGGAGTCATTATCAATACGAACCTGGGACGGGCGCCGCTGAGCCCGGATGCTCTTCAAGCGGTACACGGGGTGGCTGGAGGCTACTCAAATTTAGAATATGAGTTGGAAACGGGGGAACGGGGCTCTCGCCATACACATGTGGCTGGTTTACTATGCGAATTGACCGGCGCTGAGGCGGCCCTGGTCACAAACAATAATGCTGCAGCGGTCCTCCTGGCACTGACTGCGCTGGCAGCGGGACGCGAAGTCATCATCTCGCGCGGGCAACTGGTCGAGATCGGAGGCGGATTCAGGGTGCCCGATGTGATGCGGCAAAGTGGCTGTCAACTGGTAGAGGTCGGCACAACAAATCGCACACGCTTGAGCGATTACCAGGCAGCTATTAACGATCGCACTGCCCTATTGTTGACAGTACACCCGAGCAATTTTCAGATTACCGGCTTTACAGAATCGACCCCAGTGGACGCATTGACCAAACTGGCCCAACAATATGGACTGCTAGTAATGGACGACTTAGGAAGCGGTTGTTTGCTTGCCAGTGAACGCTTTGGTTTGGGGCACGAACCGATGCCTCAGGAGAGTATTGCGGCTGGCGCAGATGTAGTATGTTTCTCCGGTGACAAATTGCTGGGTGGTCCACAGGCAGGCATTCTCGTGGGTAAAGCCGAGGCGCTGGAACGCATTAGTAAGCATCCACTGATGCGAGCTGTACGTGTAGACAAGATGACCTTAGCCGCACTCGAAGCAACCTTGCGACACTTTCAACGTGATGAAGCTGAGATGCATATTCCGATCTGGCGTATGATCTCAGCATCGCAGGGGAAGATTGTCAGCCGTGCTACAAGCTGGGCCTCCTGGCTCCAGAAATATGGCATTCCGGCACGAACGCAACGCGGCGAATCAACTGTTGGTGGGGGTTCGCTTCCAGGAGAAACGCTACCTACCACCTTATTAGCCCTGGATGCAGGGAAAGTGCCGATCCCCCTGGATGAACTGGCAAAACGTTTACGCCTGCGCAGCTCCCCTATCATCGTACGCATCATGCGCGATACGCTCTTGCTTGATCCGCGAACCGTGCTGGAGGAGCAAGATAAAGAGGTAGTACAGGCTTTGGCGGAGGAGCTGGGGAAGGCATAGGACGCGTCGTGGCTTCATGGCGGGGTGACTGAGGCAGGGCTTGCAAGAATAGATTTTATTCCTATTCGTGCTATACTAAGTAGCAAAACAGAAGGATGTGATACCTATCGATATATATTCAAGGGAGCTTTCTAATGTCTCGTTATCGCTGGCAGGTTGCATTGTTACCTTTTACCTTCCTGCTTATATTATTGCTGGCCGCGTGTGGAAGTTCCAGTACATCGCAGACTCCGGCAGCGCTTACGCCGACACCAACGCCGGCGCCTGAGCAGGGACAACAATTGCTGGCGAAGGTAGCGCAAAATCTCAAATCGGCGAAAACGCTGCATGCTCACTTCAACTTGACGGCTGCTGGTTCCGCGTTCAATGGAACTGTTAACACCGAAGTTTGGAATGCATCTCCGGACAAAAGCCGCACGGTTGTGCTTCGATCCACGATCACGCAGTTGCCCACAGGGTTGGTTAATGTTAGCGATGGAAAACAAGCCTGGCAATATAATCCGGTGAAAAAAGTTGTATATACCGGCCAGGTTAGTAGCAATACGGGTACGCTTACCCCCGGTGCAAGCCAGGATCAGAACCAGTTTCTTATGAAGATTGTGGAATCGGTCCTTACACATGGCAATGCAAAATTAGTTTCTTCCTCTGCCAGCGTTAATGGGCACGAGGCTTACGAGGTACATGTCACCTCGCCGGGATCAGGACAATCGGGTAGTACGGGCTCAGGTTCAGGCAATTTCAACTACGATGGCGATGTCTATATCGATAAAACAAGCATGCTCCCTTTGAAGGTAATGCTGACGATCCAGGGTTTTGGGCAGGTGACACTTGATATGCCAACTCTCGTGCTGAATCAGCCGGTAGCCGATAGTCTCTTCACTTTCGTACCTCCTCCTGGTGTCCAGGTGCTTCCTTTTCCAAAGGAGGGTACATCTAACACAGGTACCATTAGCCTGGCACAGGCACAGCAGCAAGCAGGCTACCACCTCTTGAGCATTCCTGCATCTGATAGTGAGTACCAGTTGCAGGGTGTAGACGCACTCGGCGCTCCAGGTAACCAGATTTTCACGCTCAATTACGTCAAAGGTAATAGCACGTTCGCGATTTCCGAGGGAAAATCCCTGGCAAATTTGCCCGTGTCCGGTCAACAGATGAGCTTGCGTAGGACGACAGCGACCCTTTCATCTGTGGGCAGTACTATGACGCTAAGCTGGACAGAGAAAGGCGCAGGTATTCAAGTTGCTGGTAACTTAAACAAGGATGAGCTAGTAACTATCGCGAATCTGTTATCATAAGGTTATTAGTCTTTTATGCCATTGTCTCCTTGACCACCTCGGCCAGCGCCTTGATAAACAGGGGCGAAGTATTCAGCGATTCGATACGGGCGAACTGAATACCATGCTCTTCTGCCTGCTGGCGGGCGCCAATCTCGATATCATAGAGAATCTCAAGGTGGTCAGCCAGGAACTGTACCGGGGCAATCAAGACATGTGTATGCCCAGCAGCGCGTAGTTCAGGCATGACATCGGCGAAGTCCGGTTTGAGCCATTCTTCGGGTGTATGGCCCGCGCTCTGGTAGCAGAACATCCAGCGCTCGGCAGGAAGGCCGACCAGGTCGGCGACGCGGGCGGCAGTCTCCTTTAGATTGTCGATGTAACCAGGTTCTTTGTCGATGACACGCTTAGGCATGCTATGCGCGGTCAACAGCACGGGGACGCGCGAGCGCACGTCTTCAGGAAAACGTTCAAGCGCCTGCTGCAGGCGTTCGGCCAGTGCCTGCAAGAAATAGGGCTGGAGGTGCCAATCACCGGCAATCCTTGATGTGAGATCATTGCGGTCCAACTCCTCCACGGCCTCTGTCAACGTGCGTGTGTAGCCGCTCATAATGATTGGCGAATACTGTGGTGACATAATCACGCCGATCAACTGTTGCGCGTCTGCAGCGATCTCAGGCACCAGGTCGGCAACGAATGGCGGGGCAAAACGCATGCCAGCGATCACGCGGAAAAGCGGGCCGTCAGGATGCTGGTTATTCAATTCCTCCTGAAGCGCGGCAGCTTGCTCGCGGGTAATACGCAGCAGAGGTGAGCCACCGATGAGGGCATAACGCCGGCGAAATTCTGTGATTAACTCTTCTTCAGCCGGGCGTCCGCCGCGTACGTTTTTCAGATAGGTAGGAATATCATCGAGGGTGGCCGGTGAGCCGTAAGTCATCAGCATTACCCCAATATGTGCGTTTGTCATTATTTGTATCCTTCTAGCTAGCGTTTTGTTGTCTCGTGAACAGCATCGACCAACCTTCGAAGTATTTCCGGCGGCGTCGGAGCGAGTACACCATGGCCTAGATTAAAGATGTGGCCAGGACGATTGGCAGCACGCCGTAGCACATCGTGCATGCCTTCCTCGATAACATTCCAGGGGGTCAGCAGAAGTGTGGGGTCGAGGTTACCCTGGATGCCACGGTCGTAACCGATACGCGTCCATGCGGTGTCGAGGTCCATGCGCCAATCGATGCTGATTACATCGCCACCTGCTTCTGTCATTAACTCCAGCAAACTGGCTGTACCGGTGCCAAAATGGATGGACGGCGTACTCGTTTGTTTGACTGCATCGAAGATGCGTTTCGAGTAAGGTTGCACGAAACGTTTGTATACGCTGGGACTTAGCGCGCCAACCCAACTGTCAAATAACTGCACAACATCTGCACCTGCTGAGACCTGTGCAACCAGGTAGCGCGAAACCACCTCGGTCAGTTTGTTCATCAGGGCGTTCCAGGTCTCTGGTTGTCCGTACATAAGTGACTTTGCGATGGCATAATCACGCGAGGGACGACCCTCAATCAAATAACAGGCCAGCGTGAAAGGGGCGCCGGAGAAACCGATGACGGCTTGCTTTCCTTCCAGTTCGCGCCGAACAAGTCGAATAGCCTCCATAACAAAGGGTGTAGCTTCTTCTGGATCAATGATGCGCAACGCATCGACATCCTGCATGGTGCGGACGGGGTTATGAATGATTGGGCCCACATCCGGCTCTATCTCCAGCGAGACACCCATCCCCTCCAGAGGCAACATAATGTCAGCGTAAAGAACCGCGGCATCGACACCAAACTCCTTGACGGGCATCAGCGTGACCTGCGCACACAATTCAGGAGTCTTTGCCATAGTGAGAATGTCGTAGCGCTTGCGCAACTCGCGGTACTCGGCGAGGCAGCGTCCAGCCTGGCGCATGAACCAGGCAGGTGTAGCGTCAGGCTGCCGGAGGTGGCAGGCATCAAGAAAACGAGCGACTCCAGTGTGCGGTTCTACAGCGGAGGATACGTTATTCGGTTGCATGTTTATTCCTTAATCAATGTAGTGTGATGAAGTATCGATCATATATGATCACCGCGTTTGTTAGAAAATGGAGACCATAGTAATCAACCCTAAGGAATATAATAGCGTGGATTTGGTAATGTGGCAACCTTAAATCTATATAAATCTTACAAAATTTGTGATATCTCTGGAGATTTTATGAGGAAACCATATACACCTTGAAGTGGGCGAAACTGGCCTCGCCACTGGTTTCTGACGGAAGTGTGCCGATAACAAAGCCTACCTGTCCACTGGTATAGGTGCTGTCCTGTTGCTCTCCAACAAAAACGTTATTAATGAACAGTTTAAAATCACTACTATTGGCAATTACAAGCAGCGTATTCTTCTGATTACCGAGAGCAATAGCATTGCTTCCGGTATCCTGGATGAGATAGGTGTAGGTTCCAGTTGAAGCGTTGGCATCGTGGCGACGGAAGAAAAACTCCCCCTGACTAGTGATCTCGAAGTCATAATACTGCTGGTCGTTGGCACGGAAGATCAGACCGGCATCGTTGCCTGAGAGCAGAGAGACATCCACCTGAAAAGCCGCATTGTCATAGGATAGGCTCGTTGATTCGCAAGGCACGAGCAGATTAGCCTGTCTGACTATAACATGATAGGTTCCATTCATAAATACGCAAGCAGTATTTTCGTACCAACTATTGTTGTTTGCGCTCAGATTATCTAAAAGAAGAGGTGATCTGCTGGTAATAGCGCTGGTGGTTGCAACCGCCTCCTGATCGGACGTCTGCGTGGTTACACTTACTTTTGGTGTAGGTGAACCACTTATCTGCGTTACACTGATCCTGGGAATCTGAGTGGCCTTGATAAGCCGGGCCGCAGCAGTTGAAGTATTAACCACGTGTGTAGCCCTACTATAAGTAAAGACGGCGAAAAGTATCACCGACATGATGACAAGCAGAAAACTAAAGCCCATGAAGCTGGTTATCACAAAGCCATCTCGGCCAGGGTCCGCACTGCCCAGGACTGCAGATCTTGCATGCCTTCGTCTATATACAGGGGTAGCTGGCTTGATGGGCTGCTGGATGATTGTTTGCTCTGCTGAGCTTGGGGCATCTACACCGGCATAAAGCAAAGAGCCGGGAAGAACAAGCTTTTCTTCCTGGACAACAGGAGGAGCCGTTACAAAGGCCATTTCCGCCTGGGGCACCTTCACATCATTAAAATATGGTTTTTCTACTGCATGGCTTGAACCCCGCATTTGCACCGATTTGTCATAGGTCTCACTTGTCATATCATAAAGAGGCGGTAACTCAACGCTATCGCTCAGGACTACCTTGGCTAGAGGGGTTGGAGTCCAGGAGGGGGCTGTACCTGGGGAATTCAGAGCTTGCAGATAGGCTTGTGTCAGGTCATTTGGAGTTTGGAAGCGGCGGCGCGGGTCTTTGTCCAATGCACGGAGTATAACTTGCTCAACCTCGCGAGGAATAGCCGGGTTGAGGCGCGAAGGTGGTATCGGCTGCTCGTGCATTTGTTTCAAGTATACGGTCAGGGCTGTATCACCTGTGAATGGCAGTTGTCCGGTTACCATCTGGTAGAGCAATATGCCAAGCGCATAAATATCACTGCTTTTGGAGGCGGGCCCATCTGCCAGTTCTGGGGCCATAAATTCGGGAGTGCCCAGCAGCACACCGGTTTGTGTGACATTGCCTGTTCCATCCACTGCTTTTGCCAGGCCAAAATCTGCCAGGTAGGCATGGTGATCATCGCGTAAAAGGATATTCGAGGGTTTGATGTCGCGATGCACAATACCATGTTCGTGGGCATACTGTAGACCACTGGCGATTTGTGAGAGCATCTCACCGGCATCTTCCAGCGTCAGGGGACCTCTTTCCAGTCGCTCGCCTAAGGATTCGTGATCGATGTACGGCATGACGAGGTAATGCCAGGGTGCCTGTTCACCGTAATCGAAGGCGGGCAGAATATGGTTGTGATGCAAGTTGCCGATGGCTGCTGCTTCGCGCTGGAAACGTTCGATATAGTCCGCGTGGCTGCTGGTCACGACCTTGATGGCTACATCGCGATGCATGAGTTCGTCGTAGGCCAGATAAACTTCCGACATACCGCCATGGCCAAGGCGGCTTTGCAGGCGATAGCGGCCTAATTTGGTCCCTTCCAATCCATGCATAAACTCTTATATTCCTCATATGATGAATATTCGCTTATTCGCCATAGGCGATCTCATGCAAGTAGTACTGGCAGTATATTCATCTCTAGTATTAAATGTCAACTCTTACAGTGGCACAAGCTCTTTTGTAACTATTCAGGACTGCTCGCCGCCTGCGGCGGCTCACCCAGGTAGGGAGTGAGTGTGGGCTGTGCAGCCGCAGGCTGCACAGCCCACACTCACTCCCTACCTGGCGAACTGCCGTAGGCAGTGAGGAGTCAAGCAGCAGGGAGACCTGAATAGTTACTCTCTTTTTTTATGTCGCGCCTCATGTGGGTCTCTCCCATGCTTCTGCTTAAGGATTTGTCGTTCCCCAGATTCTGGCTTTGCAAGAGCCTTATTGCTCAGGCCCCTGAAAATAATCATCATCGTTTTGATTCCCGTTCCCATCCCTATTTTCACGTGCATGTTTATGCTTGTGTTTATATTGAGGAAAAGAAGGTGTAAAACGCGACGAATACGCGTTGCCACTTGAATTATCAACTACCGCAGTAGTCTGAGATCTGGATGAAGATACAAGATGCTTTTGCTGAATATTGCTGGTGAACTGCGCACTTACACTCAAAATCAAAGGTTCCGGAGCACCACCCTTGGCGAGTAAGAAACCCAGCGATAAGGGAGTCGCGACTAGCAAAGCCAGTCCTAAGGTAACAATAGTCTTTTGAATTTCGCGGCCGGGGTTTTGCCACCAGGGTACCACTTGCTGTACAACAACCGGTAATGTAATGCTATCAATCTTGTGAATCGCTATAACTGGCGGCTTAAAGGTTCGTACGGCAAGTGTAGTTTTAGCATGCTCAGAGAACTGAAGAGCATCCTCATATGCCTGGGCCATGGCCTTTACACTCAAGAAGCGGTGGCGTGGGTCCTTGCTTAGTGCGCGCAAAATAACCTGTTCCACGGGTCGAGAAATAGCAGGGTTGAGGTGAGAAGGAGGCAGGGGCTGCTCTCGAATATGTTTCCAATATACTGATACGGGTGTGCCACCTGTAAACGGTGCTCGTCCTATAAGCATGTCATAGAGTAAAACGCCAAGGGCGTAAATGTCGCTGCTAACACTTTCGGGCCTGTCAATCAGTTCGGGGGCCATATATTCAGGAGTGCCTATCAAGCAGCCTGTTTGTGTGAGATCGCTTCCCTCTCCTATCAATTTCGCCAGGCCAAAATCCGCGAGATAGACATAGTGGTTATCGGCATCATCGATCAAAATATTTGAGGGCTTGATATCGCGATGAATGATGCTATGTTCGTGAGCAAATTGTAGCGCGCTCGCCACTTGTGAGAATATATGCCCTGTTTCTTGCTGCGTGAGGCTCCCTTTCGCGATGCGCTCGCGTAAGGTACCATGCTTCATATAGGGCATGACAAGGTAGTAAAATGGGCCATGTTTTCCATAATCAAGAGTAGGTAGAATATGGTCGTGTGGGAGTTTACTCATGGTTTGCACTTCGCGCTGCAAGCGCTGCATGCAATCAGGATTGTCGCTACTGACCAGTTTGATGGCCACATCACGCTGCTGGAGTTCGTCATAAGCCAGGTATACATCTGACATGCCACCACGACGCAAACGATGTTGAAGGTGGTAGCGGCTTGAAATGGGTTCTTGAAGTTCCAGCATCATCATTCCCCGCGTATCTTGTGCCTTTTTGACATGCCTAGGAATAATACGTTTGAATATTACAATTCGTGTCAGCAATTCAACTGGGGATGAATCTCTACTTCAACCACGGCAACCTCTTCCGCAAAGCAGGAATAGCCTGCTCGATCGCCTCCCTACCAGCTGTCACAAACTTGCGCCCCTCTGAAAATTGTCGCAAAGAGACCCGGTGTAGTTTAGGCCGGATAACCACATCTGCTTCCCGGATACTGTGCATGCCGATGGTTGCCATTGCCAGGTCATAGGTGCGCAGGATTATATCGACAATGTGCGGAGAGTGATGCCCTTTCTGCTGCTGACCATCTAATGACTCTTCCAGCCAGGGTGTTGCGCTTTCTAAAGAGGGCGGATCTTGTCCACCCAGCTCTGAAGCTATCAGAATGTCGGCTCCCATCTTTCTTACAAGACGAATCGGTACCGGATCGTGCATGCCAGCGTCCATCAGAATATGCTCACCTATCATTACGGGTGGGAATATCCCTGGCAGCGCTACGGAGGCTAATGCTGCTTGCCAGAGCAACCCACGATCAAGCACGACGCCAGCTCGCTTTGACAGGTCGACTGCCACAACCGCGAAAGGGGTGGTCAGGTCCTCGAAGCGTATATCTCCACAGTAGTCGCGCAGCATACGCTTCAAACCTTTGTTGGAGAAGATTGAGGTACGAGGGAAAGTCAACTGCACGATATGGCGCTGGATTTCCAGAAAAATTGCCTCACTCTCGGCAATAGATTTGCCTATCAGATACATGCCAGGCGCAATAATCCCACTACTGCATGCTGCGATGTAGTCGAGAGGTACGCCATAATGGAGCAGGCGCTCCAGGACTCCCAGGTGCGCGAACCCTCTTGCGCCACCACCTCCGAAAGCAATACCCACGGTCTGGCGCGCGATATGCCGGGCCACAAAATCCACAGCTTGCGTCAACTCAGCCTCTACTGCCTGCTGGTGAAGCGTTGTCTGTTGCTTCCAGCACTGTTCGAGTAAAGGAGTATCAGCGGGTAGAAGGCGCGTAACGGCATGGCCCAGGCGAACAGTATAACCATCCTGTACACCAATTGTAGGGCGTTCGGGAACATGAGCTACAAAAAGAGAGAGGTCCTTATTCGTCGTGTTCCCGCGTATCTCAGCGCCGGATCTGGTGAGGATATGTTCTGGCCTGGTGGGATCTGACCAACGATTCGAAAACCCTGGTGTGGTCATCTCATTGGCGGAAACTATTACGATTGTCCTGGTAGACTGTTCTGCTATCGTCTGCACTATTTCAGGAGTCGTTTCCGGAGTCGTCACCAGTAAGAGGTAATCATACAGCCCTGCCAGGTCGATCAAGGTGGTCGTCAGTGTACTACTAGACAGTGCACCTGCTTGCTCAGAAGACGGCGTTAGAGCTGCAAGGGCAGGATAGTATTGAACATCGGGGGTAACGGTGGGGGCGCGGTGGGCCTGGAGCAGGCTATGATCGTGTGCGCATTCAAGTAGAGCAGGGCGTACCTGGTTGGGCTGTGTCGCAAAGCGAGGGCCGATTGCTTGATCCTGTCCACAAAACTCCAGCATAAGTACGCGCCTGTGACTACGCGATGCCAGCGCATATGCAATGTGCAGGGCAAGTGACCGGTCTAATGGAGAACTGGAGGTATCTACCAGGGAGAGCCAGATGCGTTCGGCAGCATAATTTGAGAGCAATTGCTGGTTAGTGCGTGCCAGGCGCAGGGAAAGAATGGAGTTGATATTTTGCAGCAGGGTCGGACAGGAGCCGATCAGTGTCAGAAAATCGGCTTGTGGCAGGGCCCAAAGCCTCGTATCCTGTTCGGCGCGCACTGTTGCTGATGGAGGTTCGCCAGTGACGAGCGACATCTCACCAAAGCATTCCCCTGGCCCTAGTTGGGCAATTCGCGTACCTTCTCCAGCGTCTTCTTGCAGTAAGACGCTCACTTGACCAGAGGCAATGATGTATAACTGACCATGCCATACGTCACGTTCGAGAATGCGCGCACCACGTTCATAGCTGACGGGTTGTAATCGCGCAAGTATATTCGCTGTTTCGTGTGATTGTAAGTTGCGAAATAGTGCGCTGGACTCAATAAGTTCATGCGGTTCCAAGTTGGTCATTAGCCCTCACTCCTCTTCTGATTTTATCATCGTAATTATATCTCCCCAAAGGCTGCTGAGATATCTCCTTTTTGCATGCTGTGATCTTGCCCATATCTTTCCTCACAAACAAATACGGGATTTCCACTTTCTTATTGTCAAGTTGGAATAGCGTGGTAAAGGGGAGAACAAATGGTCAACAAACGATCGTCAACGAAATAGTTAGAGAGGCCGTGCATGAATATCAATGAGCAACTTGAAAAAATATTAGCAAATTTAGGAGTCGAGATGGAATACGCAGAACATGAGCGGTATGATGAAAACTCCGTTCCTGAGGTTTCCATTTTTCAGTCTTCGCGCGATCATTATGGGGTTTTCTATCGCCTGGACATCATCGACCAGTTACCGCAACTTCGTATCATGGTGCCTGTTGAAAATGGAGCATTGAAGGCGGAGATGTATTTGGTGCGCTTAAGTATGAAAACGCCCCTCCATACATGGTTTACAGGGATCGCTTCTTATCATGGGAGCCAGGAGTTTGAACGCGGGCGCGAGGGAACTTTACAGCATCTCCTTTATGCTGTCGCCGAGATGATGAAACAACTCTTCTGGTCCGGTGACCTGGAAAGTATGTGCTTCCCGCCAGAAATCGAAGTACGGCGATTGATATAGGTGTAATTCTCCGAAGAGCATTTGCGAAAACGGAATTTTGCAATTTTAGTAATTTCGTAAAAAACCACTTGACATGACGCAAACGCGGTGGTATCATCTCACTTGCGCTCGTCGGGGAACTGGTGAAGCGCGATTGGTGCGGAAGCATCCGATGTACCTGAACAACTGAAGAGTGGTAAGGAACATATTAAGATAGCACATTTTTTTCCTGTCAATTGGTGACAACTCGCTTACAAAGCATTTGAGTCTCCGCTGAGAGACTTAAAATAAACATGGATGGCGAGTTTGATCCTGGCTCAGGATAAACGCTGGCGGCGTGCCTAACACATGCAAGTCGCACGTCCTCTGGTGCTTCGGTACCAGAGGGAGTGGCGGACGGGTGAGTAACACGTGGGTTACCTACCCTTTGGTGAGGAATACCGGCGAGAAATCGCCGACAAGACCGCATACGCTCTCGACAGAGCGCAAAGCTGCTGACGCAAGTCAGCGGCGCCAGAGGATGGGCCTGCGGCCGATTAGCTAGTTGGTGGGGTAACGGCTCACCAAGGCGACGATCGGTAGCTGGTCTGAGAGGACGATCAGCCACACTGGGATTGAGAACGGCCCAGTGTAAACTGCTTTTCTGGGGGACGAGCAAGGACGGTACCCCAGGAAGAAGCCCCGGCTAACTACGTGCCAGCAGCCGCGGTAATACGTAGGGGGCGAGCGTTGTCCGGAGTTACTGGGCGTAAAGGGCACGCAGGCGGTGCGGCGCGTTTCGCGTGACAGCGGGTGGCTTAACTGCCCGAGGGTGCGAAAGACGGCCGGACTTGAGGGCCAGAGAGGGACCTGGAATTCCGGGTGGAGTGGTGAAATGCGTAGATATCCGGAGGAACACCAAAGGCGAAGGCAGGGTCCTGGCTGGTGACTGACGCTGAGGTGCGAAAGCTAGGGGAGCGAACGGGATTAGATACCCCGGTAGTCCTAGCCGTAAACGATGACCACTAGGCGTGGGAGGTATCGACCCCTTCCGTGCCGGCGTAAACACACTAAGTGGTCCGCCTGGGGAGTACGGTCGCAAGATTAAAACTCAAAGGAATTGACGGGGACCCGCACAAGCAGCGGAGCGTGTGGTTTAATTCGATGCGA
>WNFI01120092.1_pt1 | contig 14274 bp, 11 predicted proteins | sample 5400471 | NCBI WGS metagenome assembly WNFI01 (sample SAMN13153348, study PRJNA577476) | soil metagenome | isolation source: 100 cm saprolite on Douglas fir-dominated hillslope | place: USA:California | collected 2013-09-17
CATAAATCCGCCTCTTTAAGTGTCTGAATCATGGAGAGAAACGCCGCTGTACTATCTTGATCTTTGCTGCCGTAGTTTTCCGTCGTGAGCACTCGATTCGGCCCAAATTGATCCACTAAATGATTCCGACTGGTCCCGGAGATACCAAAAGGCTCCTCCGTTACGACTTTTGCAACAGCTGAAAGGATATTGATTTCATAGGTTTCGGCTCCGCTATCGCTGGCGAGAACCCAAGGAACATGGCGGTTAACCCCTAATTCTCTCAATAACCCGTCCACATCAAGCTTCGGTTTTCCAGTGACAGGATCTCTCCGAGAATATTTGTTAACGATCTTGAGTAATTCGCCGCCCTCTAGAACAAGAATATTTGCACCTAAAGTCCGATTCAGGCTCTGAGCGGATTTCTTGAGAGCCAAATAGGTTTTGCCGGTCGCCGAATAGACCGCGTCGTATTTGGGGAGCATCGACTTAAGGTCCACGTATTCTGAAGAGCCCGTGGGAGTCCGCGTTTTGGCTTGTTCATCCACCAACGCATTAATATCCTTCAGAAGATCATCTGCGCGCTTGGGCTTTTCCCATACGGCGCGGGACAATACACCCGCTTGCTCCCAAGCCCAGCTATCCATTTCTTTAATTGGAAGCCCTTTCTTGAACAATTGGGTCATCAGAATTTCATAAATGGGCAGTTGCATCCGGACTCGGGTGAGCTCGGTAATCGGGATCCGATTCGTTGCTTTTTTATAACCCTGGCGAACGTGCATCCAGCTTTGATGCACGTGTGCCATTTGGATGGCGCTACGGCGGACACCCGCTTCCATACCCTGCAGAGGCGGTAAATCGTTTAGAGGCTCTTCCGGATTGTCACGGTCTTTAATGCTGCTCAGGCGTTTATTTTGAACGTCTTGGGATGGAATCGGCGTATTATTAACGCCGCGATAAACCGACACTCGCACACCCTCGGGCTTGATTTGCCAATCCGCGGACTCGTTGGCTGAACTGTCTATTTTGAGCATCTTCTCGAGACCTAGGGAATCCCCTGCTGCCAAGACGACAACACGGTCCGAAGCGACAGCCGCGTTCTGCGGTCCTACCGCCCCCACGAGGGATTGGCCGTTGGCCGTTTCTATCCGGACCGTGGGTTCGATAACTGTGTTGTAATCCGCCGCCTGAGTACCCTTATCTTCTACGCGGGGTTTAATTTCACGCAGGGTCGCGTACTGAATGCCGTTACGCCAAAAGGCTAAGCTGGTTTCTCGCAAAAATGCATCGAGATCTGCCGGTTTAAATTGTTGAACGATCGACTGAAGCTGGGCTTCTGTGACGGCGTTGCCCACCCCCGGGTCATTTAGAAAATCGTGACGTGCTTTGAGACCGGTGATCGCGGGCGTAAGGAGAAGTCTCAGATAGACTGCAAAGTCCTCGGCCTGGCGCATCTTTGCCTGGACTGCGGCCTCAGCCTCTGCATGTGAAGTAGGCTGCATAAACCATTGTCGAGCCACCTCTGGCTCATCCTGGGACCAGTATCTAAAAGCATGCGCCACAAAAAGATTCGTTGTCGCCATCAATTGGGCAGACGGGGTTTTATAACGGGCGTCATCAGGACTCAGACTATGGGTGAATAGTGCGTAGCGAATGGCGGCAAACGGCATCCGAAGGGCATAATTCATCTTAAAATACATCGCTTGAATTGGAGCGTCGCCAGGTGAAACCGATCCATCCGGCTTCCAAAAAGTGAAGCTATAGACCAAGATTTTCAAAATCCGGGAAGCCAACGATCCTGTGGGTTTACCGTACCCAAACCAACACGTAAGCCGTTCGCGTGCTTCTTGATTGCCGATATCCTCTTGTGGGGCGTTTCGGTTCATACCCTTAATACCGGACAAATCCCCGTTCATTTGATACTGGAAATCCGCTTTCACATAGCGCCAACCCATATGCAATTTAGATTTCACTTGCCCTGAAAGAACCTCCGCCGGAGCGCCTGTTGTTTCGACACCCCCCAGGCCGGGAATATTGACATGCATTCGATAATCCGGCGGAAGCGAATTAAAAAACCCTTGATCCGTTTCCATAATAGGTTCGAAGCGGATCTCAAAATCTTCAGGAGCTCCCCGCGGAGGAGCGAGGCCGGGCTGAGCAGCCTCTTCTAATTGCTGAAGCGTTTCGTCATGCGTTCCCACGGATCCCAGACGCGAATGGAACGATAACAGGAGGTATTCCGGAGTATAGGCTGCTCTGGGTAATCCTTCTTTAATTTGCTGTTTGATTTCCCGTTTAGCGACTTCCAGGGTCGCTTGGTCATGCTTGCCCAGGAGAACTTTCCCCACTTGGAATTCCCAAACGATCACTTCCCGGTCCTCCTTGAAGCCAGGTAATTGAGATTCAACGGGGATTTTCCTTAATACAGGAATCTGGAAGGAAAAACCAAAGGAGTAAACCCCTCGATTCACCAGCTCTCGAATTCCGGGTTCCAAGGTTTTATCGATATTGTTGAGGTCGATTTGGAGATTGCTATCTTTCACCTTAATGATTACCACGAAGTTACCGCAGGCCTTTAAAATAAGCGTATGGAGTGCCAGCCAAGGATGCAGCGCGGAGAGTAAAAGTGATAAGACGGCAGCCGCAACATAGCCCCTTTGCACTTTGGGGAGTGATTTATGGATAGGCTTGGCCGACCAGCGATGAACCGGTTCCACATAAGTCAGGAAAAGACGTCCCAGGGCTTCCTTAGCCGGCGTAAAGCGTTGGCTGAGCAGCAGGCGCGGGCTGATCAACTGCTCGACCATCGCCTGTTCGGTGAAGTAGGCTGGTTCAACAGGCGAGAGGATGACTCGTGGGCAAAGCGTAGACTGGACAGGTGGTGGGGCGCTCAGAAAAGTAGCCGCCTCCGCTCCGCCGCTCGTCCACAGGAGAGCGGTAGCAAGGAAGACGGCAACGATGGCGCGGAACGGACGGTTTCTCATAAATAAAAAAAGCACACACAATAAAAAGACGTTCTAGCACTCTCGCGGTGGTAGAACGTCTCAGTTCTGGGTGCGCGGCGTCAGGGCCGGCGGGCGATCTATGGAATGGGACGGCGCGGTTTTCTTATCGCCGACACAGGTAGTATAAGCCCACTCCATCAATGAGTAAATAGGCCTTTGGTCCTTTTTTTTCCTGGGCCCTCCCCCCGATTTGACAGGGGACGAGGGTTTTGCTATTTTGAGGTCAGCCCAGTGTTGGGCTGGCTGTTCAAAGAGGCATCGAAGCCCTCCGGCGAGTGTCGCGCGGAGGGTTTTTTCATTAGTAAAGCGCTTTGTCGCGCCGCATGAACCAGGACGTTCTGCACTCCCGTGCCGAACGTCTTTTTTATTTGGGATGGAGAAAAAGGTGGCCACCGTATGACGCCGAAACATTCCGCGCAGACTCTTGATCCACGCGACTTGGAGTTCTTTTGGAAACTCAGCGAGTCCGTCGTCTCCGGTCGATATTTAAAAGAAATCCTTCAGTTGATTGTGACGATGACGGCCGAGATGATGAATTCGAAAATTTGCTCGATCTTGCTGCTCGATGAAAAGCGCCAGGAGCTGGTCATTGAAGCGACGCAGTCGATGAGCGAAGAATATGTCCGCAAACCTAACATTAAGGTAGGCGAAAGTATTTCCGGTCGCGCCGTGAAAGAGCGGCGGCCGATCACGATCATCGACGTAACGCTGGAAAAGCAGTTCCGCTTTCCCCAGATCGCCCGTGCGGAACGGATCGTTTCCATGTTGTCAGTCCCGATGATGGTCGGGACCCGCGCGATCGGCGTCGTCAACGTCTATACCACCGAACCCCGCGCCTTCAGCGATGCCGAGATCAAATTGCTGCGGGCGGTCGCCAATCAGGCGGCGGTCGCGATTGAGAACACCCAGCTGCGGGAAGAGGCCGTCGCCGCCCGGAACGCCGTGGAAGTGCGCAAGCTCTTGAATCGGGCCAAAGCCGTCGTCATACGCGAGAAAGGAATCACCGAAGACGCCGCGCACCGGCTGCTGCTCCAGATCAGCCGGGATAACCGCAAGACCATGCGCGAAGTCGCCGAAGCCATTTTACTGACGTATTCCCAGCAGACAGGCACCCACTCAAAAAAAGATAGGGGGACATTGCGATGAAGAACGATACGATGGCCGTGTGCGAGAAAAACGGCGTCTTGTCTTATCAAGGCGTCATCGTAAATCCGGGGGACTGGGTCAAAATCGATGGAACGGCATGGAAGGTGTTGGGAGGGGGCCGCTCCACCGGCAAAAGCCGGGCTCCCTTTCTCTGGGTCAGTCATGAGCGGTACGGGACTTCGCTTTTTGCCCCGGCGCTGGTCGATACCGGGCCTCATAAGGCTCCGCGGCCGGTGGAAAAGAAATTCGTGCCCGTCTTAGAGGTTGCGAACTTTCCGGACATCGCCAGCCTGGCGAGGGCTTGGATCTCCCCGGAAAAGTGGGCCCGATTTAAGAGGGAATTCGCGGTTTAGAATTTCCCGAAGCTTCTAAGCAAAATCTCACCCTAAAAAAGCTGTATCCCCTTCTGTCCCTTGCGTGTCCAACAGAGGCCTTGATATGGCCCAGATCTTCCACAAGGCGACCAATCCGCTCGCAAAAGCCAGCATCTTCGGCGGGATCTTCATCCTCGCCGCATTCGTATATGTCTTTGATCGGCTCTATAAAAGTCCTTACGTCAACGAGGCCGGCGTAATCCGTGAACAGCCGGTGCCGTTCAGCCACCAGCATCACGTCAAAGGCTTGGGGATCGATTGCCGTTACTGTCATACCTCGGTAGAAACGTCGTCGTTCGCGGGGGTCCCCGCGGTTAAAACCTGCATGACATGCCATTCGCAGTTGTGGACCCACGCCGAGATGCTGGAACCGGTCCGCGAGGCGTACCGAACCGGTAAACCGCTCGCCTGGGTGCGCGTGAACGCACTCCCGCAGTTCGTCTATTTCGATCACAGCATTCATTTGCATAAAGGGATCGCCTGCGAAGTCTGCCATGGGCCCGTCGGAGATATGCCGTTGTCCTGGCGCCAATCCACACTCCAGATGAAGTGGTGTCTGGAATGCCACCGGAACCCAGAGCGATTCATCCGGCCCCGGGAGGCCGTCTTCCATTTGGATTATCAAATGCCGCCGGACCACGATCAATGGGCCGCCTCTCTGATGAAAGCGTATCACGTCCAAAAAGTGACGGATTGCTACACATGCCACCGGTAGAAAGCAACAGCGCCTCACCCCCATCCCCTCTCCCACTGGGAGAGGGGGGACCACCCCGAAGCGGGGTGGTGGGTGAGGCGTCGTTCCCTCCGCTCGATCTCGCCGCGATCCGCGCGCGTCTCCAGCAAAGCAGCGGCCGCGAGTATTGGCGCAGCCTGGACGAACTTGCGCAAACGGAGGAGTTTCGCGACTTCGTCAAACATGAATTTCCCCGCGATGTGGAACTGTGGATGGACCCCATCAGCCGGCGCGATTTCCTCAAGTTGCAAGCCGCTCGAGCTGATCATTCCCTACAACCAGGCGCCGGAGCAGATCATCCCCGGCAAGCCGCTCTTCTATGCGTCCGCGCTTCCCTTTCAAGGCTATGCGCGCGGGGTCTTGGTAGAAAACCACATGGGACGGCCAACCAAGATCGAGGGCAACCCGGAACATCCCGACAGCCTCGGTGCGACCGATGTGTTCATGCAGGCGTCGGTCCTCACGTTTTACGATCCCGACCGCTCGCAGGGGGTGACGCGCGAAGGACAGATCAACACCTGGGACGATTTCTTTCGGACGTTCGGCAGCGCGCTCGCGGGGCCGCGTGCCAAAAAAGGCGCCGGGCTGCGGGTCCTGACAGAAACGATCACATCGCCGACATTGGGAGCGCAGCTGCAGCGGCTGTTGCGGGAGTTCCCCGCCGCGAAATGGCATGCCTATGAACCGGTTTCACGAGACGGGGTCCGGGAGGGGGCCCGTCTCGCGTTCGGCCAAGCGGTGGAAACGCGCTACCAACTCGAGAACGCCGACGTGATCGTCTCGCTCGACGCGGACTTTCTCTGGGAAATGCCCGGCAGCTTGCATTACGCCCGGGACTTCGCCGACAAGCGGCGTGTGGGCGCGGACCACAAGACGATGAACCGGCTCTACCTGGTTGAACCCACGCCCACGATCACAGGGACGATGGCGGATCACCGGCTGGCCGTGCGCGCAGCAGACATTTCTGGCTTGGCTCAGGAACTCGCGCATGAATTGGGAATTCAACCCTCACCCCCAACCCCTCTCCCTAATCAGGGAGAGGGCCAGCGCGCGAGCGACTCTCTTATTGAAGCGCGCGCGGCCCCTGCAGAGGTGGGCAGGGGTGGCCGGAGGCCGGGTGAGGGTGAGAGGCATGGTTCCTGGGTGTCGGCTTTAGCTAACGATTTGCGTGCCCATCGTGGTAGCAGCGTGATCATCGCGGGGCCCGCGCAGCCGGCGGAGGTGCATGCTCTCGCGCACGCGATGAACGAAGCTCTCGGCAACAACGGCCACACGGTCATCTACACGGATCCCGTGGAAGTCCGGCCGGTGAATCAGCTCGCGTCGCTGCGTGAGTTGGTCGACGACATGCGATCCGGGCAGGTTGATCTTCTGCTGATTTTAGGTGGAAACCCTGTCTACGATGCGCCCGCCGACTTTGATTTTGCCGGCGCCCTGTCGCGCGTGGCGTTCCGCGCGCACCTCAGTCTCGATGAAGACGAGACCTCGGCCGCGTGCCAATGGCACCTCCCCGAAGCGCATCCGCTCGAAGCGTGGGGCGATCTTCGCGCCTATGACGGCACGGTTAGTCTCATCCAGCCACAAATCCAACCGCTGTATGGCGGAAAGACCGCAAGCGAGATCCTGTCCGCCGTCTTGGATGCCGCGCCGCTCTCCGCTCACGATATCGTCCATGGCTATTGGAAAAGCCGATCCCTGACTTTGGATTTCGAGTTGGCTTGGCGGAAAGCGCTGCACGACGGTGTGGTGGCAGGGACCGCCTTCAAGCCGAAAAACGTGAAAGCCTCACCCCCAACCCCTCTCCCACCGGGAGAGGGGGGACCACCCCGAAGCGGGGGGGTGGGTGAGGCGTCATCCCTCGAACTGGTCTTTAAGCCTGATCCTTCAACCTGGGACGGGCGTTATGCGAACAACGGCTGGCTTCAAGAGCTGCCGCGGCCGATCACGAAGATTACCTGGGACAACGCCGTGTTGATCTCGCCTTTGCTGGCGGAGCGGCTGCATGTGGATAACGGCGATGGGGTGGAACTTCGGCTCGGAGAGAAGACGGTCCGAGGGCCGGTTTGGATCACGCCCGGGCAAGCGGAACAATCCGTTACGGTCACACTCGGCTACGGCCGGACGCGCTCCGGGCGCGTCGGTTTAAATACCGGCTTCAACAGCTACCTGGTGCGCACATCCGCCGCGCTTGGGTCGTCGTCGGGGCTGGCCATCCATGCGACCGGCGATCGCATCAAGCTCGCCCATACGCAAGGCCACTTTGCGATGGAAGGCCGCGATCTGGTCCGTGTCGGGACGCTGGATGAATACCGGAAGCAGCCCGCCTTCGCCCAGGCTTCGGCGGGCAAGCCGGATCCCAAGGAGACGCTGTACGACTACTCGCTGCCGAAGACATCCGAAGATTACGCCTGGGCGATGGCGATCGATCTCAACATGTGCATCGGTTGCAACGCCTGCATGGTCGCCTGCCAGGCGGAGAATAATATTCCAGTCGTCGGCAAAGAGCAAGTCGCCAAAGGGCGCGAGATGCATTGGATCCGCGTTGACCGCTATTACACCGGAAATCTCGACGCTCCCAAGTCGTACAGCCAGCCCGTGCCCTGCATGCACTGTGAAAACGCACCGTGCGAGGTCGTCTGCCCGGTGGGGGCGACGTTGCATGATGATGAAGGGCTCAACCAGATGGTGTACAACCGCTGCGTCGGCACGCGCTACTGCTCCAACAACTGCCCCTATAAGGTCCGGCGGTTCAATTTTCTGGAGTACACGAAGGACATACAAGGTCCGCTGGAGCTCCTCCAGAATCCCGATGTGCCCGTTCGCAGCCGCGGCGTCATGGAAAAATGCACGTACTGCGTTCAGCGCATCCAGAGCGCGAAGATCACCGCGGAAAAAGAGGATCGCTTGGTCCGCGACGGCGAGGTGGTTCCGGCGTGCGCGCAGGCCTGTCCGACGCGCGCGATCGTCTTTGGGAATCGTAAGGACAAAGACAGCCACGTGGCGAAAATGCAGTCCGAGCCTCGAGATTACTCGCTCCTGGCTGAATTGAATACGCGCCCCCGCACCACCTACCAAGCCCGGCTGGAGAACCCGAACCCGGATATAAAGGAAAAGGGATGACCCCCGAACCGCCGATCCTGCGTCCGGGAATGACGTACGAGACGGTCACCGACAAGATCAGCTCGATCGTCCTGACCCGTAAGCCACCCCCCGCCTGGATCGTCGGCGCCGCGTTTTCTTTCTCCCTCATGATGGTGCTCTTCTATGCGGCCGCGTATCTCTTCACCAAAGGCATCGGGATCTGGGGCCTCAATATCCCGGTGGCATGGGCATTCGATATCACCAATTTCGTTTGGTGGATCGGGATCGGCCATGCGGGCACGTTGATCTCCGCGATCCTTCTGTTGCTGCATCAGAAGTGGCGGAACTCGATTAACCGTTTTGCCGAAGCGATGACGCTGTTCGCGGTCGCTTGTGCCGGACTTTTTCCCCTCCTGCATCTCGGGCGGCCCTGGGTTTTCTACTGGTTGTTTCCTTACCCGGACACGATGAACCTTTGGCCGATGTTCCGGAGCCCGCTGGTCTGGGACGTCTTTGCGGTGTCGACGTACGCGACCGTCTCGCTGTTATTCTGGTACGTCGGGTTGGTGCCGGACCTGGCCTCGATGCGGGATCAGGCCAAGAACAGGGCTGCCAAGATGTTTTACGGTTTCCTGGCGATGGGGTGGCGCGGCTCGGCGCGGCATTGGCACCGGTATGAAACCGCTTATCTTCTACTCGCCGGGTTGGCGACGCCGCTGGTGGTCTCTGTGCACACGGTCGTCAGTTTCGATTTCGCCGTGTCGCTCGTGCCCGGCTGGCACTCCACGATCTTTCCGCCCTATTTTGTTGCCGGGGCTATCTACTCCGGTTTCGCGATGGTCCTGACGCTGGCGATCCCCCTGCGTGCGATTTACGGCCTGCATGACTTTGTCACCGAGCGCCATCTGAATAACATGGGAAAGATCTTGCTCGCGACCGGCTTGTTCGTCGCCTATGGCTATCTCATGGAAGCGTTCACTGGTTGGTACAGCGGCAATCCCTATGACCTTTTCCTGATAAAGAACCGCGCCTTGGGCCCTTACTGGCCCATCTTCTGGTCGGTCATCGGGTTCAACGTCCTGCTGCCGCAATTTCTCTGGTCGGCGCGTATCCGGCACAACTCGGTTGCGCTTTTCATCATGTCCCTTTTGATCAACCTGGGCATGTGGCTGGAGCGTTATTTGATCATCGTGGTCAGCTTGCATCGAGACTACTTGCCTTCTTCATGGGGGATCTTCCATGGGACCCGGTGGGATTTCGCGACGCTGTTCGGCTCGATGGGACTTTTCTTGTCGCTCTTCTTCCTTTTCATCCGCTTTCTGCCTGCCATCTCGATTTTTGAAACGCGCACACTGGTTGAACCGGAGGAACCGGGTCCTTGAAACCTACCCCGGCGCTCTATGGCTTGCTCGCGGAATTCGAAACCCCGGACGCGGTGGTGGCTGCGGCTCGCCGGACGTACGAGCGTGGGTACCGGAAGGCGATCGGGTTTCGCCGGACCCACGTTCCCCTGCTCGTTCTTCTCGGAGGTATGGCCGGCGGCGCGGGGGGATACGTTCTCCAATATTGGGCGATGGTCAAAAGTTATCCGATCAATACCGGAGGGCGTCCGCTGAACAGCTGGCCGTCTTTTGTCCCGGTCACCTTCGAACTGACGATCCTTTGTGCGGCGCTGGCGGCGGTGCTGGGGATGTTCGCCTTGAACGGGCTTCCGATGCCATACCATCCCGTATTCAACGTTCCCCGTTTCGCGACCGCCTCGCGTTCCCGTTTTTTCATTTGTATCGAAGCGCGCGATCCGATGTTCCAGAAAGACGGGACGCGGATTTTTCTGGAAGAACTGGGATCCAAGGGCGTGTATGACGTGGAACCTTAGGCCGCTTCTCTTGACGGGAGCCATCGTGCTCGCCGGATGCACCGAAAACGGCTTTAAGCACGGCATGGAGGATCAGCCGAAAGTACGGCCGCTCGGACCGAGCCGTTTCTTCGACGACGGCCGTGGGGCGCGGCTTCCAGTCGAAGGAACCGTGGCGCGGGGTCATTTGCAGGCGGATACGTTGTTTTACACCGGCATGGACCATGGCGAAGAGGCGGCGGTCTTCCCTTATCCCGTGACGCGGGCGATGCTCGAACGCGGCCATCAGCGCTACGACATCTACTGCGCCGTTTGTCATGACCGCGTGGGTACGGGGAACGGCATGATCGTGCGCCGCGGGTTCCCGCGTCCGCCTTCGTTCCACACCGAAGGACTGCGCCGCGCTCCGGTCGGCCACTATTTCGATGTGATCACCCGCGGCATTGGCCGGATGTATTCCTATGAAGACCGGGTTTCGGTGAGCGACCGCTGGGCGATCATCGCGTACATCCGCGCCCTCCAGTTGAGCCAGCACACGACGCTGGCGGACGTGCCGGAAAAAGAACGAGCGAAGCTCCATGACTAAAGTACGGAACAGATTATTGTTGGGAGGCACCGCGGGCGCGGTGCTTTGCGCGTGGGGCGTCTTCCGGAATCATGACCAATTCTTCGTGTCGTATTTATTCGCCTATCAGTTCTGGTTCGGGATCGCCGCGGGCTGCCTGGGTTTGGTGATGCTTCATGCGCTGACGGGCGGCGCGTGGGGCGACGTGATCCATCCGCTGCTGGAAGCAGGAATGATGACACTGCCCTGGTTCGCGCTGTTTTTTATTCCGCTCCTCTGGGGCCTGCCTGCGCTTTATCCCTGGGCCCGGCCGGAAGAAGTTCTTCGCGATACGGTGCTGCAGCATAAACAAATCTATCTGAACGTCCCTTTCTTTGAGCTCCGGGCCCTCGGTTATTTCGGGCTGTGGTCCTGGATGGCGTGGCGTCTGCACCGCTGGACCCGCCAAAGCGCAGAGGGAGACGCGGATTCCACGCAGCAGATGAACCGCCACAGCGGGCCGGGCTTGGTGCTGTATTTCCTTTCTCTCACGTTTGCAGCGCTCGACTGGATGATGTCGCTCGAGCCGCATTGGTCTTCCACGATGTACGAGGTCATGATCATTGTGGGATACGCGCTCGCCGCGTTTGCCTTCGCGATCTGCGTCCTGGCCTGGCTTCGGCCGCCCCGCCCGCTCGTGGAAACATGGGCCCAGAAACCGATGTGGGATCTCGGGAATCTCGTACTGGCCTTTGTGATGTTCTGGGCCTACCTCTCCTTTTCCCAGTATTTGGTGATTTGGTCGGCCAACTTGCCGGAGGAGATCACGTGGTATCAGCGCCGGCAGACCGGCGGGTGGTTCTGGGTGGCGATGACACTGATCGGTTTCCAATTCTTCCTTCCTTTTCTCGCGCTCCTCGGGCGTCGAAACAAGCAGCGTCTGGAACGCCTCGCCGCGATCGCGGCTTTGCTCCTGGCCGTCCACCTCGTGGAGCTTTTTTGGCTGGTGCAACCGGCTTTTTATCCGCAGGGATTCCACGCGCACTGGATGGACGGCGCCGTGCCGGTCACGCTGGGCGCCCTGTGGCTCGCCGTTTTCCTGACGCAGTTAAAGAAGCTCCCCTCTCCGATCGGCGTGTACCGCGCGGAGGCGCAAGCATGACCCCGATGTCGAAGGAAAAAAGGCCTGGAGTCGATTATGAAAAGAGCGACATCGACCTGCGGAAAGTCATGCGCATTCTGGGGGGGTTGGTGATCGCTGGCGCCACCGTATATGCCCTCTGCCTGGCGATCATTGTCTTTACGAAACCGACTTGGCGAGCGGGAAAGAAAGTGACTGAGCCGGTCCACGCCGTTCCCCCGGAACCCCGGCTGCAGGCCAATCCCTCCGAGGACCTGGCGGCGATGAAGGCGGAAGAAGATGCGATTTTGGATCACACCGGTTGGGTGAACCGTGAGCAGGGCATCGTCCATATTCCGATCGAAGAGGCGATCGATAGGACGCTCCGGCGCGGGCTCCCGTCCCGGACCGCTCATTCAACGGAGGCCACACGATGAAAAAGATACTCTGGAGTTTATGGCTGGTGTTCCTAACGGTTTCCGCCTTTTCAGATACGTCTGTCCCGCAAGATCCGGTCCTTTCGAAAATCGGATTGGATCAAAACATTGGCGCTTCACTGCCCTTGAATTTAATGTTTCGGGACGAAACCGGCCGCCGTGTCCGGTTGAAGCGGTATTTTGGGACCCAACCGGTCATCCTGGTGTTTGTGTACTACCAATGCCCGATGCTCTGTCCCGAAACGTTGCACGCCCTGACGCAAGCGTTGCGCAAGGTCTCCTACCGCCCGGGAGATCAGTTTAAGATCCTGACAGTGAGCATCGATCCGCGCGAAGGCAGCAACCTCGCGGCGGCCCAGAAGCGGATGTATGTGAAGAGCTATGGGCGGCCCGGGGCGGAGGAAGGTTGGACTTTCTTGACCGGCGATCAGCGGTCTATTCGCGCTCTGACCAAAACCGCGGGTTTTCGCTACGCCTACGACCTTCCCCTGGGCCAGTTCGCCCACACGACGGGCCTCCTGGTCGTCACGCCGGACGGAAAAATATCGCGTTATTTCTATGGGCTCGACTATTCTCCCCGAGACTTGCGCCTGGCGCTGATGGAATCGGCGGCAGGTACGCTGCACTCCCCGGTCGACCGCCTTCTTCTTTTTTGTTACCACTATGATCCCGTCACCGGCCGCTATGGACTGCTGGTCCTGCGCTTGCTGAAGATGACAGCGGCATTTTCGGCGGTGGGTCTCGCGATATGGATTGGGGTTCTCATCCGCCGAGAGCGGGCGATGAAATCTCTTCCCCCATTATGGGGAAAAATAAGGATAGGGAGGGGCTTCTAATCGGGATGTATGGAGAACCTCGTTTTCTTTCCTGCTCGCGCCTCCACGATCGCACCGCACGTCGACGCCCTGATGTTCTTTGTGCTGGGCGTCTCGGTCTTTTTTTCTGTTCTGATCGCGGCTTGCATTATTTATTTCAGCTTCAAATACCATTACCGCCGCCCAGCCGACCGGTCCAATCCGCCTACCTTAGTCCTTTGGATCGGGTTGGTCTGGACCGGCGTTCCGTTGGCGCTGGTCCTCCTGATCTTTGCCTGGGGAGCGCACGTGTTCATGCAGCAGCGGAAAGCGCCCGCGGACGCGATGGAGATCTATGTGATCGGCAAACAATGGATGTGGAAGATCCAGCACCCGGGCGGCCAGCGGGAGATCAACGACCTGCATATTCCGGCGGGACGGCCGGTGAAGCTGATCATGACGTCGCAGGACGTGATCCACAGCTTTTTTGTCCCGGAATTCCGCGTGAAGCAGGATGTCTTGCCCGGCCGGTATACCTTTGAATGGTTCGAGGCGCTTAAGCCCGGCCGGCACCATCTGTTTTGCACGCAGTACTGCGGGACTTCCCATTCCGGTATGGTGGGATGGGTAGACGTGATGGCGCCTGCGGCGTACGAGGCTTGGCTGAGCCAAGTGGCAGCGGACCAAGTCATTCAGACCCGGAGCGAGCGATCGTTGTTGACGATGGCCCAGGAAGGGGGACGCTTGTTCACACGGCTCGGATGCGTCACGTGCCACCGTTCCGAGGGGCGGGGCGTGGGCCCCTCGTTTGTCGGGTGGTTCGGCTCGCGCGTGGAACTGGCGGACGGACGTCATATCACCGCCGATGAGACATTTATCAGCGACTGCATCCTCGAGCCCGAACGCCGGCGCATCAAAGGGTACGCCCCGGTCATGCCGGCGTATCGCAGCATCATCACAGAAGAGGAACGACTGCAGTTGATCGCGTATATCAAATCCTTATGAATTATTTGACCAACGGATACACCGTCCGATCGTGGCTGCTGACCACCGATCACAAACGTATCGCGCTTCTTTATCTGGCGGCGGTCACATTCTTTTTCTGGGTGGGCGGCTTTGCGGCGTTGCTGATCCGTCTGCAGCTGCTGACGCCGACCGGGCACTTGGTGCAAGCCGAGACGTATAACAAACTCTTCACCATGCACG
>WNFI01250020.1_pt1 | contig 14274 bp, 11 predicted proteins | sample 5400471 | NCBI WGS metagenome assembly WNFI01 (sample SAMN13153348, study PRJNA577476) | soil metagenome | isolation source: 100 cm saprolite on Douglas fir-dominated hillslope | place: USA:California | collected 2013-09-17
GACGGCCCGCTCGCGCCAATGGTCTTCGCCCGGCCGGCCAGCAGGCCCGCCGCCAGCTGGCCGCCGCCCACGCCCAGCAGGACCAGGACCGGAATCGTCCAGCTACCCGATGTCGAATGCAGGAACCCGATCAGCAGCGGCCCCGCGCTCGCGATCAGGTAGCCGGCTCCCTGCGCGAAGCCGGACAGCGCGGCGGCCGTGTGGCCGTCGGCGGCCCGCGCGGTGAACAGGTAAACGCTGAGGCCGAACGCGCCGCCCTGGCCCAGGCCCAGAAGGCAGACGAAGATCACGACCGTGGAGTTCGGCCCGAAGGCAGACCCGGCCAGTCCCGCGTTGATCAGGATGACCGCAGCGGCGGCCAGAACGCGCTGGTCACGGACCCGATGCGCGAGCACGGGGACGATCAGCCCGGTCATCATGTTGCCGACGTTCATGAGCGCCAGCAGGTTCCCTGCCGCGCCCGCGCCGATCCCATGATCCCTGAACATGGTCGGGAACCAGGACAGCGTGGCGTAATACGACAGGCTCTGCAGGCCCATGAAGACCGTGACCTGCCAGGCCAGCGCGGACCTGCCCATCGCGAGCACGCCACGGCCCTCGGCCGGCACCGGCACCGTCCTGAACCTCAGCTGCGGCAGCCAGACGAGCGCGGCGGCCAGCGCGGGCAGCGCCCACATGCCAAGGGTCACCCGGACGGCCAGCCCTGACCCGCCCGCCGCCGGGCTGCCGGCGGCGGCAAAGACCGGCACGGCGATCGCCGCGCCGACCACGGCCCCGGCGGTCAGCGCCATCAGGTACAGGCCGATTAGCAGGCCCGCCCGGTCTGGCCTGCGCCGCTTGATCAGGCTGGGCAGCAGGACGTTTGCCAGCGCGATCGCGCTGCTCGCCACCACCGTGCCAGGAAACAGCAGAACTCCAGGTGCCGCGGAGCGCAGCCCGAGGCCCGCTACCAGCAGCACGAGAGCCAGGCCGAGCACCCGTTCCTCGCCCAGCTTCCTGGCGAGCAGGGGGGCAGTAGCGGAGAACACGGCGAAGCTCAGCACGGGCACGGCCGCCAGCGCAGCCTCGCTGGCCGTGGACCACCCGGCCGCCGACGACAACTCGGGATAGACGGGCGGCAGGCTGGTGATCGCCGCTCGCAAGTTGAACGAGATCGCGAGGATGCCGCCAATCAGCAAGGCGCCGCCCGCTGCGACGGTCGCGGTGGCCGGACCCGTCCGGCCGGCGACGCCCGGGGCGGTCGAGCTCACCGCCTGATCAGCCGTTGGCCAGCAGCGACCGCAGCACGTACTGCATGATGCCGCCGTGCCGGAAGTAGTCGGCCTCGCCGGGCGTGTCGATCCGGACGATCGCCGTGAACTCCTTGCCGTCCGCGCTGACCGTGACCTCACGCGGTGTCTCGCCCGAGTTCATGGCCTCGATCCCGGTGATGTCGAATACCTCATGGCCGGTCAGTCCGAGCGAGCTCGCGTTATCGCCCGGCCTGAACTGCAGCGGCAGCACGCCCATGCCGATCAGGTTCGACCGGTGGATCCGCTCGAATGACTCGACCACCACCGCCCGGACGCCCAGCAGCGCGGTGCCTTTGGCGGCCCAGTCGCGCGACGAGCCTGACCCGTACTCCTTGCCGCCGAGCACGACAAGCGGCGTGCCTTCCTCCAGGTAGGCCCGGGAGGCCTCGTAGATCGACGTCTGCGTCCCCTCGGGCAGCTTGACGGTCACGCCGCCCTCGGTGCCCGGCGCGAGCTGGTTGCGGAGCCTGATGTTGGCGAACGTGCCGCGGATCATCACCTCGTGGTTGCCGCGCCGCGAGCCGTAGGAGTTGAAGTCACGCCGCTCGATGCCGTGGCTGGTCAGGTACTGCCCGGCCGGGCTGTCGGCCTTGATCGCGCCGGCCGGCGAGATGTGATCGGTCGTCACCGAGTCGGCGAGCATTGCGAGCACCCGCGCGCCGTGGATGTCGGTCACCGGCGCCGGCTCGGCCGGCATGCCGTCGAAGTACGGCGGGCGCCGCACGTAGGTCGATGCCTCGTCCCAGGCGAACACCTCGCCCGCCGGCACGTCGAGCTCCTGCCACCGCTCATCGCCGGCGAACACGTCCGCATAGTCACGACTGAACATTTCAGGCGCAACCGAGCCATGCACGACCTCTTCGATCTCGGCTGGCGACGGCCAGATGTCGGCCAGATAGACCGGCTTCCCGGCTGACCCGGTCGCTATGGGCTCGGTTGTCAGATCGATGTCCATGGATCCGGCGAGGGCGTACGCCACCACGAGTGGCGGCGAGGCCAGGTAACTCATCTTGGTGTCCGGGTTGATCCGGCCCTCGAAGTTCCTGTTCCCCGACAGCACGGACACCACGGCGAGGGGCCCTCGAAGTTCCTGTTCCCCGACAGCACGGACACCACGGCGAGGTCTTTCTCCGCCACCGCGGCGCTGATCGCCTCCGGCAGCGGGCCTGAGTTGCCGATGCAGGTAGTGCAGCCGTAGCCGACCAGGTTGAAGCCAAGCTTCTCCAGGTATGGGGTCAGGCCAGCCCGCTCGTAGTAGTCCATGACGACCTTCGAGCCAGGGGCGAGGGTCGTCTTGACCCACGGCTTGCGGCTCAGGCCCGCCTCGACCGCCTTGCGGGCGAGCAAGGCCGCGCCCACCATGACAAAGGGGTTCGAGGTGTTGGTGCAGGAAGTGATCGCGGCAATCACCACGGACCCGTGGTCGACGCTGGTCTCGGTACCGTCATCCAGGATGACCGGCGTCGGCGACGATGGCCGGCCTGGTGAGCCGATCGCGACCGGATCGGAGGCCGGGAACGTGCCGTCGATGCCGTTGTCCAGGCTGGGCATGTGCACAAAGGACCCGAGTGCGTCGCGGAACGACTGCTTAGCGTCGGTCAGTGCGACCCGGTCCTGCGGCCGCTTCGGCCCGGCCAGTGACGGCACCACGGTCGACAGGTCAAGCTCGAACTGCTGGCTGTACCTGGTGCCGCCGGCGGATGCCGGGTCGTACCAGAGGCCCTGCTCCTTGGCGTACGCCTCGACGAGGCTGACCTGCTCGGCGGGACGGCCGGTCAGCCGCAGGTAAGTCAGCGTCTCCTCGTCGATCGGGAAGATCGCGCAAGTGGAGCCGAACTCCGGGCTCATGTTGCCGATCGTGGCGCGGTTCGCCACGGGGACGGCGGCCACGCCCTCGCCGTGGAACTCCACGAACTTGCCGACCACGCCGTGGCGGCGGAGCAGCTCGGTGATCGTGAGGACCAGGTCGGTGGCGGTCGCGCCGGAGGGCAGCTCGCCCCTCAGCCTGAACCCGACGACCTTGGGAATCAGCATTGAGATCGGCTGGCCGAGCATCGCGGCCTCGGCCTCGATGCCGCCCACGCCCCAGCCGAGCACGCCGAGGCCGTTCTGCATCGTGGTGTGCGAGTCGGTGCCGACGCACGTGTCGGGATAGGCCATCATGCCGTTGCCGTCGCCGGCGTCGGCGGTCATGACGACCCTGGCCAGGTGCTCGATGTTCACCTGGTGCACGATGCCGGTGCCTGGTGGCACCACCCGGAACTGGCGCAGCGCCTGCTGGCCCCAGCGCAGGAAGGCGAACCGCTCGGCGTTGCGCTGGAACTCGAGCTCCACGTTCCGGTCAAAGGCGTCTGGCCGGCCGAAGATGTCGGCGATGACGGAGTGGTCGATCACGAGCTCGGCCGGAACTAGCGGGTTGATCTTCCCGGGATCGCCGCCGAGGTCCCGCATCGCCTCGCGCATGCTGGCGAGGTCGACGACGGCGGGGACGCCGGTGAGGTCCTGCATGATCACCCGCGCCGGGCTGAACTGGATCTCGGTGTCCGGCTCGGCGACCGCGTCCCAGCCAGCCAGGGCGCTGATGTGATCGGAGGTGACGTTGACGCCGTCCTCGGTGCGCAGCAGGTTCTCGAGGAGGATCTTCAGGCTGAACGGCAGGTCCTCGGATCCGGGCACGGCATCGAGCCGGTAGATCTGGAAGCCGTTCGCGGCCGCCGTCAGCGTGCCGCGAGCGCCAAAGCTGTTCGCTGTCATGTGACCCATCCTTCCGCTGCCGCTTGCCGCCCGTGCCCCGCCCACAAGTATCTCGACGTCAAGCTACTTTTGAGCGTATCCATCCAATTCTCTCGATGTCAAGCTACTCAGTCTGGCTCGGCCCCGGGCAGGCACCGGGCTGCCCACGATCATGATGCGGACAGGCCGATCAGCTCGTCGGCAGCCGAATAGGGGTCGAGCTTCCCGTTTGCGACCTGTCCGGCTAGCTCATCGAGCCGCGACTGACCGGGCAGGCCGCCGATCTGGCGCCTCATCTCGGCGATGGCGATGGCGGAGACCTCCTCGCGCGCCCGCGCCAGGCGCCGCCGCTCCCGCTCGCCTGACTTGCCCAGCCACTCCCAGTGCTGGTCAAGCCGGCCAGCCAGCTCATCAATCCCCTCGCCGGTCGTGGCCGACGCGGACACGATCGGCGGCTTCCACCCGCCCTCGGAGTACCTGGCCATGGCGACCATGTTGCGCAGGTCGCGCACCACGTCCTGGGCACCAGGCCGGTCGCTCTTGTTTACGAGAAAGATGTCGGCGATCTCCAGGATCCCTGCCTTGGCCGCCTGGATCGAGTCGCCCATTCCCGGAGCCGTGATCACGAGCGTCGTGTCGGCCAGCGACGCGATCTCCACCTCGGCCTGCCCGACGCCGACGGTCTCGACGCAGATCACGTCGAACCCCGCTGCGTCGAGTATCCGCAGCGCCTGGGGCGCCGCGACCGCGAGCCCGCCCAGATGGCCGCGGCTGGCCATCGACCTGATGAACACGCCGCGATCGATGGCGTGATCCTGCATCCTGACCCGGTCGCCGAGCAGGGCGCCGCCCGTGAACGGCGAGGTCGGGTCCACGGCCAGCACGGCGACGCGGAGCTCGAGCGCGCGGTAGGCGCCTACGAGCGCGGCGGTCACGGTCGACTTGCCCACGCCCGGCGATCCGGTCAGCCCGACGACGCGGGCATGACCGGCGAACGGCGTAATGGCCCGCATCACCGGCCGGAGCTCGGCCGAGCCGTTCTCCACCTGGGAGATCAGCCGGGCCAGCGACCTGGCATCCCCGTCCCGCGCCGCTGCGACCAGCGCCGAGGCACGCGAGTCCGCTGGCACGCTCTTAGGCCGGCCGCGGCACCCGGAGCAGCAGGGCATCGCCCTGGCCGCCCCCACCGCACAGCGCCGCCGCGCCGAGTCCGCCGCCCCGCCGCCGGAGCTCGTAGATCAGGTGCAGGGCCAGCCTGGCCCCGCTCATCCCGATCGGGTGGCCGAGCGCGATGGCGCCGCCATTCACGTTGACGATGTCTGATCCGATCCCGAGGTCGCGCATCGACTGGATCGCCACGGCGGCGAATGCCTCGTTGATCTCAATCAGATCCAGATTTTCAACCGACCGCCCGGCCTTGGTCAGCGCACGCTGGATAGCTCGCGATGGCTGCGACTGCAAGGAGTTATCCGGGCCGGCAACCACGCCGTGCGCCCCGACTTCGGCCAGGACAGTGGCCCCTGCGGCGGCCGCCGCATCCGCCGACATCACCGCGACGGCGCAGCCTCCGTCCGAGATTTGCGAGGCCGTGCCCGCCGTGATGGTGCCGTCCTTAGCGAACGCGGGAGGCAGCTTGGCCAGCGCATCCGCGCTCGTGTCTGCCCTGACTCCCTCGTCGGTGTCGAATATCACCGGCTCGCCCCGGCGCTGCGGAACGGGTACCGGAACGATCTCCTCGGCGAGCAGGCCGTTCTTGATCGCCAGCGCCGCGCGCTGATGCGACTGCGCGGCGAACTCGTCCTGCTCGGCCCTGGTAATGCCGAGGCCGGTGTTGTGCCGTTCGGTCGACTCGCCCATCGACACGTCGTCGAACGCATCGGTCAGGCCGTCAAGGGCCATCGAGTCGGCGAGCTCAGCTGAGCCGTATTTGATGCCCTTGCGGGCGGCCGGGAGCAGGTGCGGCGCGTTGGTCATCGACTCCATGCCGCCGGCCACCACGACATCGAACTCACCGGCCCTGATCAGCTGGGCGGCGAGGGCGATCGCGTCGAGCCCGGACAGGCATACCTTGTTGATCGTCAGCGCGGGAACCGTCATCGGTATCCCGGCCGCCGCGGCTGCCTGCCTGGACGTGATCTGGCCAGCGCCGGCCTGAAGCACCTGGCCCATGATCACGTAGTCGACCTGGTCGCCTGATATACCTGCCCGGTCGAGCGCTGCCTTTATGGCGATGCCGCCGAGCTCGGCTCCGCTGAAGCCGCTCAGCGATCCGAGCAGCCGCCCGATCGCCGTTCTAGCGCCGCCGACAATTACCGCTTCGCCCATGCCTGCAACGATACAGAGGTCACGGTGGCAGCCGGGCCGCCGCGGCGCCAGGGAGGAACGACTTGCTGACGCGCATCGACCATGTCGGAATCGCCTGCCGGGACCTGGAGGTCACAATGGCCTTCTACGAGGCAACCTTCGGGCTGACCGTCGTCAGCCGGGAGACGAACACCGAGCAGGGCGTGAAGGAGGCCATGCTCGTCGTCGCCGACGCGCCTGCTGGCCGGTCCTACGTCCAGCTGCTCGAGCCGCTTGGCCCGGATACGCCCGTCGGCCGCTTCCTCGAGCGGCGCGGCGAGGGCGTCCATCACATCGGGTACGGCGTTGCCGATATCCAGGCGGCCATGGATGCCATTTCCGCCGCCGGCGTCCGGCTGCTTGACTCAAGACCCCGGCACGGATCGATGGGCGCAGCGATCGCGTTCCTGCACCCCGCAGACGTCGGCGGGGTACTCACCGAGCTGGTCGAGTCAGCCGTCAGATAGCGGCCTGGCCATCGCGGACAAGCAGGGAGGGGCCGCCGCAAATCGCCCCGCTGTATAGCCTGGGCGGCCGGACAGGGCACGAAAAGGCGGGGCAAGAAGAATAATTGGTGTGCTAGGCCACGAGCAGGAGCGAACTGGCCTCCAACGTGATAGCGGCGGAGTACGCTGCCAGGCACCGGGAAAGTGACCTGGCCTGCGGGCCGTGGCCCTGGCAGCCTGCGGCTGCGGCGAGCCTGGCAAGCAAGCGAGACCAACCTCACCGGCATGGGCATCGGAGTCTGCGCCGCCGACTATCGGAGGGCAGGCGCTAGGATGCGACAACCCCCGTCTACCCAGGATTAGGCGACATGCAGCCCGACATCAATACTCAGCTCGGCACCTTCTTCGACGAAGACCAGCCGCATCCGACCTTCTCGCAGAAAATGCGCGGCTACGACCAGGAGGAGGTCGAATCCCATCTCAGGGAGATGGACGCCAGGCTGCGTGACATGCGCCAGTCCTATCAGGCGACGCAGCAGGAGATCGCCTACCTGCACCGCCAGATGCAGGAGCAGGAGCGCCCGACCTATTCGGGTCTCGGCTCACGGATTGAGCAGCTGCTACGGCTGGCCGAAGAGCAACGGGACGAGATCCTGCAGGAGGCCAGGACGGAGGCGAGCCAGCTGCTGGCCTCCGCGAAGGTCGACGCCGCCGAGCTGCGGGCCGGCGCCGAGAACGAGACGGCCGAGCTGCGGGCCAATGCCAAGCGGGAGACCGACGACCTGCGCGGGTCGGCGGAGCGGGAAGCCGACAGCATCAAGACGAGCGCGCGCAGGGAGGCCGACGAGCTGACCTCCACGACCGAGCGTGAGGTCGCCAAGCTGCGCGCGATGGTTGACCACGAGGTCGCTGAGAAGCGTGCCGCGGTCGAGCGGGAGATCGCCAAGCTGCGCACCACGACCGAGCGCGAGGTCGCCCAGCTCAAGGCGTCGTCCAAGCGCGAGCGGGACGAGATCCTGACCACCTCGAAGCGCCAGGCCGATGAGATGCGCAGCCAGGCTCAGCGCATCCTCGAGGAGAGCGAGGCGCAGCGCGCCCAGGCGGAGGCCGAGTTCGACATCCAGCTCGCCTCGCGGCGCGAGGAGGCCGAGCGGCAGGAGGCAGAGCGCCTGGCCGCCGCCCAGGCTGCCACGCAGCGGCTGGTTTCCGAGGCCGAGCAGCGCGCCGCGACGGCCGAGCAGCGGGCGACCAAGGCGAGCGCGCAGGCCGAGCAGTCCAGGCGGGACGCGGACGATCACGCCAAGCAGTTGGTCAGCAGCGCCAAGAAGAACGCTGATGACATCGTCGCCCAGGCCAAGGCCCAGGCGGACCAGTTGCTCGCCGAAGCGAAGGCCGAGGCCGACAGGCACGCGAGCACGGCGCAGCGGCGGGTCGACGAGGCGAACAAGCAGTACGAGACCGTCCAGGCACATCTGGCGCAGATCAGCCAGCTGCTAGGGCCGTCCGCCGCCAGCCTGTCGGCGGCAGCTGCCGCTGCCCCTGCCCTGGCCGGGCCCCGGGCGGCCGTAGCGGCCTCGCCGGCCACCACGGCGGCCAACGGCGGCGCGGGCCAGACGTCAGGCAGGCGGGCTCAGGCCGACATGGCCAAGACCGAGGCAAAGCAGTCCAACGCCAAGCAAGGCGACGGCGACGAGCAGGAGTGGTGGACCGAGTAAGCGGCTAGGAGTTGACGGTCTGGCCGCCGTCGACGACGATCGCCTGGCCGGTCAGGTAAGACGAGGCATCGCTGGCGAGGAACACCGCAGGCCCAGCCATCTCCTCGGCGCTGGCCCAGCGGCGCATGGGCACGGTTGCGATCGTCGCTGGCCCGGCGACCGGGTCTTCCCACAGGTTGCGGTTCAGGTCGGTCGCCGTCCAGCCCGGGCACAGCGCGTTGACCCGGACGCCGTCGGCCGCCCACTCGACGGCGAGCGACTTGGTCAGCGAGATCAGCCCGGCCTTCGCTGCACCGTAGGGGCTGATCAGAGGGGACGCGGACACTCCTGCCACGGATGCCACATTGATCACCGACCCAGAGCCGCGGTCGAGCAGGTGACCGGCAAGCGCATGGCAGACATAGACGGCGGAGCTGAGGTTGAGCCTCATCAGCTTGTCCCAGCCGGACAGGCGCAGATCACGGAAGCTGACCATAAAGTTCGACCCGCCCGCGTTGTTCACGACGACGTCCACATGACCTAGCTGGTCGATCGCTGCCGCCACGGCGCCGGCGACGCCCGCCTGATCGGTCACGTCGGCGGGAATGACGATCGCCTTGCGGCCGGCGGCCTTGACATCGTCGGCGGTGTCGCCGAGGCCCTCCGCCGTACGCGCGACGAGCGCAACGTCGGCGCCGGCCTGCGCCAGCGCCACCGCGATCGCACGGCCGATGCCGCGCGAGGCGCCCGTCACGAAAGCCGTCTTGCCCGTGAGGTCAAACAGGCTCACGATCGCTCCTTTCATCCGCCGGATCGCGGCGTGGTCGCAGTGTCACCGGAATGCGGCGCCGCCGCGGGCCACTGGTCGGGAAGGGGCCAGGCGGCAGGATTCAGCAGCCGCACTATCTCATTCAGCACGATGCGGACGTAAGTCTCCCCCACCCACAGATGCTTCGCCTTCTCTACCGCGATCAGCTGAGCCTGCGGAACGCGGGCGAATCGGGCCCGGGCCTCATCGGGGCGCAGGTAGTCATCGAACTCGGGCACCATGACGACGAGCGGGCGCTCGCTTGCCGCCCAGGCGTCCAGGTCGGCGTCGGTTGCCCGGCGCAGCGCGGGAGAGAGCAGGATCGCGCCTTCGACCTGCGGCACGTTGCCCCACATCAGCGCCAGCTCGGTGCCGAACGACCAGCCGAGCAGCCATAGCCTGGGCAGTCCGGCCGAGATACAGAAGTCGATGGCCGCGGCGACGTCCTCCCGCTCCGGTCCGCCGCCGCCGAAGTGACCGGCGCTCGTGCCGCGCTCTGACGAGGTTCCCCTGGTATTGAAGCGCAGCACCGCCAGGTCAGCCAGGGCGGGCAGCCGGAACGAGGCCTTCCGCAGCACGTGGCTGTCCATCATCCCGCCGGCCGTCGGCAGTGGATGCAGGCAGATGAGCGTGGCGACCGGATCGTTCCGCGGCGGCAGCGCCAGCTCTCCGACCAGGTCGAAACCGTCGGCGGTGCGCAGCACGATGTCCCGCCTGCGAGCCGGCAGGACCGTGCTGGCCCTGATCTCCACCACCGCGCTATCATCCACAGGCATCCCTCGCATTTACTGCCGCCTAGCGGGCCGGCCCGGGCCTGCGCGGGCGGCGCCGCCAGCAAGCATTGTGCCAGTGCCTTCGCTCAGCCAGGCCCTCCGTGTGGGCCGGCCACACCACGACATGCGCGGTACCTGGCCTGATCTCCTGGTCACAGCCTGGGCAACGGTATTCCTTGGCCGCCGCGGAGCCGGGCACCTGCCGCACGACCCACTCGCCGTCTGGCCAGTCCTGGATCTGCGGCGGCCCGAGTCTGGCCGGTGACTCGCCGGTGTCCGGGTCTGCGTTCCGATCCGCGGGCGGGATACGACCCGCCCGGCGCGGGCGGCGCGGCACCTCGCCGGGAAGGCGGCGCGCCTTCCTCGGGCTCATCGGCGACGGTGCGGCAGCCGCCAGCGTCGCATCCGCACGGTCAGCTCCCCCAGCTTTCGTCGGCCGGCAGCCCGCCGATGGCGTACTCCCGCAGCAGCGGCGGCGGCGCGAACGCCGGGTCGCCGTAGCCGGCGTGCATCGCGGAGAGCACGTCGGCCGCCTTGCCCGCTCCGGCCTCAGCGAGCAGCCGCATCGGACCCTGCGGGTAACCGCAGCCCAGCGTCATCGCGGTGTCCACGGCGCCCTGCGTCGCATAACCATCGGCCACCATCGCCACGGCATCGCGCAGGTGCGCGAACAACAGCGCGCCGGCGAGCAGGCCTGGCCGGTCAGCCGAGCGGACGGCGGTCAGCCCCAGGCGGGCGGTCAGTGCCACGGCGGCGGCGAGCGCTCCCGCCGAGGTCAGCTGGCTTGGCACGATCTCGGCCAGGTTCTGGTACGGCAGGTGCAGGCCGACCGCGTCCGCCGCCCGGCCTGCGGCGCTGGCCGGGCCGAGCACTCCGCCCTCAGGACCGATCGCGACGATCACCAGGTCAGTCGGGTGCGCCGGATTACTCGTGACGCTGATGCCGGCCGTCTCGAAGAGGCTGGCTAGCTCGGCGGCGCGGTCGGGGTGCGGCTCCGCCGGCCGGCCGGCGGTCGCGGCGACGGCCCCAGGACCGATTACGGTCACCGTGCCGGGCGGTGGCACCGCGGCCAGGTCCGGTTGCGGCTGATCGGGCGAGCCAGCTGCGCCGCGAGTCCCCTGCTGCCCGTAGTCGTAAAAGCCGCTGCCGCTCTTGCGGCCGGTGCGGCCGGCATCGGCGAGACGGCGCAGCAGCGGCGCCGGGGTGTAGCGGGTGCCGCCGAACTCCCGGTCGAGCACCTCGAGAATCGCGAGCGAGGTGTCGAGTCCGATCAGATCCAGCAGGGCGAGCGGCCCCATCGGCAGGCCGATGCCGGCCTTGACCGCCAGGTCGATGTCGTCACGGGTGGCGTATCCGGTCTCGAGCAGCCGGACTGCGTGATTCAGATACGGCAGCAGCAGCGCGTTGGCGACGAAACCGGCACGGTCGGTGACCTGAACAGGCGTCTTGCCGATTCGCGCGGCCAGGGCGGTCACGGCCCGAGCTGCGCCAGGCTCGGTAAGGACCGTGGTCACGATTTCAACCAGCCGCATCACGGGAGCCGGGTTGAAGAAGTGCATGCCGACCACCCGGCCCGGATAGGCCGAGCCCGCGGCGATCGAAGTGACCGACAGCGACGAGGTGTTCGTGGCGATGATCGCCTGCGGCCGCAGGACCCGGTCGAGCTCGGCGATCACCTGGCGCTTGGCCGGCAGCTGCTCAGGCACCACCTCGATCACGAGGTCGGCATCGGCCATGCCGGCCATCGTGGGCGCGGGACGCACCCGGCCGGCGATCTGCTTGTGCTCGTCCTCGGTCAGCCTGCCGCGCGACACCGCCTTGCGGAGCGAGCCGTCCAGGATGGCGATGCCCCTGGACAGGGCGTCGGCATCGGCCTCCGCAGCCGTCACGGTCAGGCCGGCCCGGGCGAGGACCTCCGCGATCCCGGCTCCCATCGTGCCCAGGCCGACGACGCCCGCCGAGCGAATATCCATCCCGAGAGACACTACAGTTAGCGCCATGCGTCTGGTGATCGCCAGGTGCAGCGTGGAACACGCCGGACGCCTTTCAGCTCATCTCCCGCCGGCGCTGCGGCTGCTTATCGTCAAAGCCGACGGCTCGGTGCTCGTGCTTAGCGACGGCGGCTCGTACAAGGCGAATTGACCGCGGCGGACGAGACTGGAAGGTTCTCGTCCAGCTTGAACTTCACCTGGTCTGCGGAATCGGGAGCAGTTCCTCGCGGGCCAGCGCCGCGCCGTAGGCAGCGGCCGCGCGCACTCCGGCGGCGGAAACCGACGGATACTCGCGGGTGATTTCGTCGGTGGTCATTCCGCGTTCGGGCGGCTCGACTTGGCCTTCAACAACGCTGGGATCGAGGAGAAGATCTCCGCTACCGCCGACATAGAGGTTGAGGAGTGGGACCGGGTGATCGGCGTCAACCTGCGGGGCGTCTTCCTCGGCATGAAGTACCAGATCCCGCAGATGCTCAAGCAAGGCGGCGGGGCCATCGTGAACTCTGGCTCGGTAGCAGGCCTGGTAGGCGACCAGGGCACCGCGGCCTACACGGCCAGCAAGCACGGCGTAGTGGGGCTCACCAAGACCGCAGCCCTGGACTACGCGCCGTCTAACATCCGCATCAACGCCGTCTGCCCCGGCGCGACCGACACGCCGATGTTGCAGCGGTTCTCCGGGGCGACACCAGAATCGCGAGAGCGCATGCTGAGCCTGGAGCCCATCGGGCGGCTGGCCAAGCCAGAGGAAATAGCCAACGTGGTGGTATGGCTGTGCTCAGATGGGGCGTCCTACGTCACCGGGCACGCGCTGGCGGTCGACGGGGGTTTCACCATCCGATAAAGCACGGCGAGTTCGGCGTTTTACGCGCGCCTTCGCGCGGCCGACGGCCTGGCGGACTGGATCGCGCGTCGACCCTCGCCGGGAGATGCATGTGTTATTCCGGCAGCTCTTACGGCAGCTGCGGACCAGCGCCGGGCTTAGCCAGCTTGGACTCTGCCAGGCCGCGGGTCTGAGCATCCGCATGGTCAGTGGCCTCAGCACGCGGTCCGGAAGCGATGGGAACCAACCCGGAAGTCGCGGTGGAGGCTCCGGGAGCGGCTGATCAGCCGGCTGCCGGGATGATCCGGTAGCCGACGCCGGGGGAGGTCGCGATGACCGGCGGATCGCCGAGCTTGCGGCGGAGCCTGCCGATGGTGACTGTGACGGTGTTGGTGAACGGATCGGCCTGCTCGTCCCAGACCCGCTCCAGCAGATCTTCCGCACGCAGGAAGGCGGGCGTGGCCAGCAGCAGCGCCTCAAGCACGCCGAACTCCTTGACCGAGAGATCTAGCTGGCGCCCATCACGGCTGACGGTGCGCCGGATCTGGTCCAGCTCGATCCCGGCTGCGCGCAGGATCCGGCCCTTTGCCGCTGGCTGCCGCCGGGCCAGCGCGCGGATGCGCAGCACCAGCTCAGCGAAGTGGAATGGCTTGCCGAGATAGTCGTCGGCGCCCAGGCCCAGGCCTGAGACCCGGTCGCCCGGCGCGCCCGCTGCGGTCAGCATGAGCACCATGGACCGGTCTTCCCGGTCGGTGATCATCTGGCACAGCGCGTCGCCGTGGATGCCGGGCAGGTCGCGGTCCAGGACCACGACGTCGTAGGCGTTGAGGTCCAGCTTTGCGGCCGCTTCCAGCCCGTCGTGCGCAGCATCGACGGCCATGCCCTGATCCCGCAGGCCCTCCGCCAGCACCTCGGCGAGAGACCGCGAGTCCTCGACCACCAGGACTCTCACCCTCGCGCTCCGGCCGGCACGCCCGCCACGGCGGGCAACAGGATGCTGACCCGCAGGCCGCCTCCCGGCCGCGCCTGGAGGTCCAGCGAGCCGCCGTGCGCCTCGGCGATCGCGGCGACGATCGAGAGCCCGAGGCCCGATCCGTTGTCCGAGCCCGTCCGCTCGGCCCCGATCCGCCGGAAGGGCTGGGACAGCTCGCGCACCTGTTCCTGCTCGAGCAAGGGTCCGGCGTTCTCGACCACCAGGCTGGCCCGCCCGCCGGCGGTACCGGAGGTGATGCGGATCCAGCCGCCGTCGGTGTTATGGCAGACCGCGTTATCGATGACGTTCTCCACCATCCGTGATATCAGCGCCGCGCTTCCGGTCACCCACGCGCCACCGGGCTCGCTGGTCTCCTGGACGGTCAGCTTGCGCGCGCTGAT
>WNFI01701097.1_pt2 | contig 14274 bp, 7 predicted proteins | sample 5400471 | NCBI WGS metagenome assembly WNFI01 (sample SAMN13153348, study PRJNA577476) | soil metagenome | isolation source: 100 cm saprolite on Douglas fir-dominated hillslope | place: USA:California | collected 2013-09-17
GCACGTCCCAGTTCGTCTCTTCGATGAGCGACACTAGCGTGGCGTGGGAAGCGTACGCCACCTTCAATCCCGCGGCCGTGGTGCGGGACGGCAAGGTGTACCTGCTGTACCGCGCCGAGGACGCCAGCGGCGAAGCGCGGATCGGCGGACACACGTCCCGGATCGGCCTGGCGGAGAGCGCCGACGGGCTCCGCTTTACCCGTCGCGCCGCGCCGGTGCTGTACCCCGACAGGGACGCGCAGACGAAGTTCGAGTGGCCCGGGGGAGTCGAGGATCCCCGCATCGTCGAGACGGACGACTCTACCTACGTGCTCACCTACACGCAGTGGAATCGCGACATCCCCCGCCTTGCCGTCGCGACGTCCCGCGACCTCATACGCTGGACGAAGCACGGCCCGGCGTTCGCCCACAGCGCCGGCGGGACGTATCTCAATCGCGAATCCAAATCGGGCGCCATCCTGGCGCGAGTCGAGGGGGATCGCCTGGTCGCGACCAGGGTGAACGGGACGTACTGGATGTATTTCAACGTCCCCGACATTCTCATCGCAACGTCCGACGACTTGCTCGCCTGGACGCCGCTCGAAGACGCCACCGGAAAGCCGCTCAAGGTCCTGTCACCGCGTCCGGGGTACTTCGACTCCTGGCTGGTCGAGGCTGGCCCGCCGGCGATCCTGACGGCGCACGGCATCGTGCTGCTGTACAACGCCGGCAACGGCGACCGCTACGGAGCGCCGGACCTGCCGCCGCGGGTCTATGCGGGCGGGCAAGCCCTGTATGACGCGCGCGCGCCGTTCAAGCTCATCGCCCGCGCCGACCAGCCGTTCATCAGGCCGACCGAAGCGTACGAGCGGACTGGCCAGTACGTCGCCGGGACCACCTTCGTAGAGGGTCTAGTGCCATTCCACGGAGGCTGGTACTTGTATTACGGCACGGCCGATTCCCGCGTGGGCGTGGCCATCTGGGATCCAACGCGCCGAACCCGAGAAGGAGGACGGTCTCAATGACGCTGGTGAAGGTGCCCCCGCGGCTCGAGCAGGATGTCGATCTGTCCAAGACCTACGACGCTGTGGTCGTGGGTTCGGGCGCCGCCGGCGGCATGGCGGCCCACGTGCTCACCGTTCGGGGCCTTCGTGTCTTGATGCTCGAAGCGGGCAAGAAACTGCCCATCAACGACGAGCTGCGCTCGATGCAGTGGCCCTACGACCACCCGCGTCGCGGCGAGGGTCCGCCGGGGTCGCACGGCTTGTCGTTCAACGAGTACACGATCCGCAAACCGCCCTACGCCAAGGGCACCGCGTTTAAGCACGTGTACTCGTACGTCGGGGGCTGGGCCGGCTCGGACTACGTCAAGAACATCTTGGTGGACGAGAAGGATCATCCCTACACCGGAACGAACTACGCCTGGGTGCGAGCCCGCTGCCTGGGCGGCAAGACGAACATCTGGGGCCGCCTGGCCCTGCGCTTGTCGGATTACGACTTCAAGGCCAAGTCGCACGACGGCTACGGAGAGGACTGGCCCATCTCGTACGCCGACCTGGAACCCTACTACGACAAGGTCGATCTCTACTTGGGCATCGCGGGGCTCAAGGAGAACCTACCCCATCTGCCGGACAGCCTCTTCCAGCGGCCCACCAAGCTGAACGCTGCGGAGGTGAAGCTGCGCTCGAGCCTCAGGAAGACGGGGCAGGTGTTGACCCCGTATCGCGCCGGCGTCACCACCGACGGGCTCAAGCACAACCGGTATCGGACCAAGTGTTACGGCCGGGGGGCGTGCCACCGGCGTCCGGGGGGCTGCGACATCCACGCCGTCTTCGATTCCCCGACCGGGCTCATCTACCCGGCGATGGATACCGGGAACCTCACGGTCCGTCCCAACTCCATCGCCTACGAGGTCCTCGTCGATCCGACCACCGGGAAGGCGCGCGGCGTCGCCTTCCTCGACAGCGCGACCCGGCAGACCTACGAGGCCAAGGCGCGGGTTGTGGTCCTTGCCGCCTCGACGCTCGAGTCCGCCCGGCTGATGCTCTTGTCGCGCTCGCGACAACACCCGAACGGCATCGGCAACTCGAGCGGTCATGTGGGCCACAACTTCTGCGAGCATGTGATGGGGCCCGGCGTCACCGGCCTCGTGAAGGAGCTGGTCGGGAAACCGCACACCCTGGACGACGGCCGGCCGGGCGGGTTCTACATTCCGCGATTCCGCAACCTCGCGGACCGCCAGCCCGGGTTCCTCCGGGGCTACGGGTTCGAAGGCAACAGTGGTCACTCCATGTTCCCCGCGCACACCATGGAGACGCCAGGGTTCGGAGGCGCGTTCAAGAAGAGCGTGCGTGATCACGCCGGCGCGTTCATCAGCATGGGCGGGTTCGGCGAGGTGCTGCCCCGCTACGAGAACTACGTCGACCTGGATCCGGAGATGAAGGATCGCTGGGGGGTCCCGGTGCTGCGCTTCCATTACCAGTTCAGCGACAACGAGCGCAAGATGTGCGAAGACATGGCGGCGACCGCGCAGGAGATGTTCGCGGCGGCGGGGATCGAGGTGGTGGGCGTGGAACGCCACATGCTCACCGAAGGATGGTCGATCCACGAGCTGGGCACCGCTCGCATGGGGACCGATCCCAAGACCTCGGTGCTGAACCAGTTCCAGCAGTCGCACGACGTGCGGAACCTGTTCGTGGTGGACGGCTCGAGCCACGTGAGCGCCTCGTGTCAGAATCCGACGTGGACGATCATGGCGCTGGCGTGGCCCTCCTGCGAATACCTGGCGGACGAGGTCAGAAAGGGGAACCTATGACCGACGCGGACGAGCGGAATGAACGACGGGCACCGCCCGAGTCCCTATCGCGTCGCGAGATGATCGCGACCACGGCTGCGGCGCTGGCCGCGCCGCTGCTCCCCAAGCGGGCCGTGGCGGGACTCCTACCCCCGGCCGCCGCCGTGGCGCCCCGGTTCCTCACTCCGGCCGAGTTCGCCTTGCTCGAGGAGCTCACCGAGCTAGTCATCCCCACCGACGAGCACTCGCCGGGCGCGCGCGCCGCGGGCGTGGCTGGCTACATCGACGGCCGTTTGGCTGAATCGCTAGAGCCGGAGTGGCAGGCGCTCTGGCGCTCCGGTCTTGCAGCAGTGGAGGGTCTGTCGCGCGATCATCATCACGAACCGTTCCTCGACGCAACGGGGGACCAGCGGGTCGAGATCCTCATGGTGATGGCAGCGGGCGAGCGCGACCCTAAGACTTCCATGGACCGCTTCTTCTGGGAGCTCAAGCACTGGACCGCGCGGGGCTATTACAGCTCGAAGATCGGCATCCACGTCGACCAGGAGTACAAGGGGAACGTGTACCAACAGGGGGACTACGCCGGGTACGACGCGACATAGGGGTCCGGGGTCCGTCTCCCGCCCTCCTTGACAAGTCCTGATTGGGGGGAATCATATGGGGAGGTGACCGCCACCCCGATGGGGGGGGATCGATCACCGTGACGAGCGGGGCGGACACACGAGATCAGGGGGCAGGCACTTTTCGCGATGACGGCTCGTGCGTCCCGTGCGAGCGATCTTGAGCAGCAGCACCTCATCGTCCTCGAACCACTCTCGAGGAGATTGAGGTTGTTCGATAGAGTGCAAACGCAAGCGACGGCGATACTCCACTCCCATTCGGTAGAGGGCGCAGACGTATGAGACTTGTCCGTCACGTTATTCCCGCGCTGGCCGCTGGTCTCCTTTGGGTGGTCCCCCTCGGCGCGCAAGAGTCCACGGGCGCCGTAGCGGGAAAGGTCATCGACAATACCACCCAGCAACCCTTGCCCAACGTCGAAGTCGCGGTGGTCGGCACAGCGCATCGACAGCTCACCAAGGCCGACGGCGCGTTCCTGCTGACCGGCATCCCCGCGGGCGTGCACCGCGTGCGGGCGAGCCGGATCGGTTATGGCTCACAGGTGCAGGACATCACGGTGACCGCCGGCCAGACGACCACGGTGCCGCTCACCCTCGTTCCGGCAGCCGCGATTCTCGAAGAGGTGGTGGTGACGGGGTACGGCACGCAGCGCCGCGAGGCCATCACGGGCTCGGTCTCGACGGTCTCGGGTTCTGCGGCGAACGTCGGCGTGATCACGAACGTCGACCAGATGGTGCAAGGCCGGGCGGCGGGTGTCGAGATCACGCGCAACAACGGCGAGCCCGGTGCCGGAGTCCAGGTGCTCATCCGCGGCGGCAGCTCGATCAGCGCCACCAACGACCCGCTGTACGTGATCGACGGCGTGCCGATCGACAATCGTCCGACCGAGCCCCCAGGCTTCCCCGGCGCCGGTGGCACGCCGCCGCTGCCGCGCAACCCGCTCAACTTGCTCAATCCGTCCGACATCGCCTCGATCACGGTCTTGAAGGACGCATCGGCGTCGGCGATCTATGGCAGCCGCGCCGCCAACGGCGTGATCCTGATCGAGACAAAGAAGGGCGGAGTCGCGGGCGGGCCCACCGTCGAGTACTCGAGCTACGTCGCCACGGCCTCACCCGCAAAGGCGCTGGACGTGCTGAGCGCCGACCAGTACCGGAATTTCGTGCAGTCGCAGGTCACGCTGTGGCGAACCGATTCGACTGCCGGCGTGGCCGACGCGTTGCGCCGCGGCTTGACGCCGAATCACCTTGCCGCCATCGGCCCGGCCAACACGAACTGGTGGGACGCCGTCACCCGCTCCTCGGTGACGCACAATCACGATGTGTCGTTCTCGGGCGGGAGCGAGGACACCCGCTATCGCGCGTCGCTCAATTACATGAAGAACCAGGGCGTGGCAGTGTCGAGCGGGCTCGAGCGGATTCAGGGGCGCCTCAGCGCCACGCACCGGGCGTTGGACAACCGCCTGCGCCTCGGAGTGAACGTGACGACGTCGCGCGTCAACAACCAGTATATCCAGTTCGAGAACCGGGCGGGCTTTGAGGGCGGCGTCTTCCAGAATGTCGCGATTTTCAATCCCACACAGCCGATCAGCGTGACCGACTCGACCGGGACGCACTACTACGAGACCGGCTCGTCACCGGTGCGCAACCCCCTGGCGCTGGCCAATCAAATCGCGGACGTCGGCCAGACCCCCCGCACGTTAGGCAACGCGACCGCCGAGATCGATCTCGTGCCGGGCCTCACGGGGCAAGTGACGGTCGGCGTAGACCATTCGGGCGGGGGACGCCAGATCTACTATCCCAACGCGAATCCGTTGGGAGCGGCCTTGGGAGGAGGGCTCGCGCGCCAGTACGAGCTCAACAACGGATCGGTGACCCTGCAGACGCTGCTGACCTTCCGGCGACAGGTCGGCGAGCAGCACAGCTTCGACGTCGTGGGTGGGTACGAGTTCAACGAGTTCACCCGCAACGTGTTCATGGGCCAGGGGATCGGCTACTTCACCGACGCGTACAGCTACAACAGCCTCCAAGCGGCCAACACGCGGACCGATTCTTCCTACGCGGAAAAAAGTCGTATTGTGTCCTTCCTCTCCCGGGTGAACTACGGGTACAAGGACAAGTATTTCCTCACCGGCGTGCTGCGCTATGACGGCTCATCCAAGTTCGCCGCGGGCCACAAGTGGGCCCTCTTCCCGGGCCTGTCGGCGTCGTGGCACCTAAGTCAGGAAGAGTTCCTGCGCAGCGGGCCGTTCTCGGATCTGCGGGTGCGCCTCGGCTGGGGTCGCCAGGGCAACCCGGGCCTCCCGGCCTATTCATCGCTGCAGCGGCTGGAAGGCAGCACCGGCGCGACCTATCCGTGGGGCAACGCGCCGCAGGGCGGCGTCATTCCGACCAGCAACGCCAACCCGAACCTCAAGTGGGAGCAGACGACCCAGTACAACGGGGCCATCGACTTCGGCCTCTGGAACAACCGGCTCGCCGGAACGATCGAGTATTACGTCAAGAACACGAGCGACCTGCTGCTCGAGGTGCCCGTGACGCAGCCGGCGCCCGCGGGCACCCGGATCGAGAACGTCGGTAGCATGCGCAACAAAGGCTTCGAGCTGTCGCTCGATGCCTTGCTCGTGTCGCAGCCGGGTCTGAGCTGGCGGGCCGGCCTGGCGTTCGCGGCCGAGCGCAATACGGTGCTCGATCTCGGACCGTACAAATTCATCGCGTCGGGGATCGTCAGCGGTCAGGGCCAGTCCGGCGTGAACGCCGAGCGCCTCATCCCCGGGTATGCGCTCGGCACGTTCTACGGACCCGTGTTCGCCGGGTGGGATGCCACTGGCAAGCAGCTGTTCCAGTGCTCGGGGCCCAACCCGAAGTGCGTCGGCGGGCAGACCACGTCGGATGGGCTCCTGTCCACCGACTACGCCGTCATCGGCAATGCGAACCCGGACTTTACCGTCGGCCTGCATAGCGCGGTGAACTGGAAAAACTTTGATATCAGCTTCCTGCTGCGCGCCTCCGTCGGCCAAAGCGTGTTCAACAACACGTCACTCGTGTTCTCGACGAAGGGTGATGCCCTGCAAGACAAGAACTTCCTGCAGCCGGCCCTCACGGATCCGACTGGGCTCCACGAGCCGGCGATTTTCTCGTCTCGCTGGGTCGAGAAGGCGTCGTTCCTCCGCCTGCAGAACATCACAGTGGAATACAATCTGGACCTGCCGTTCTTGACGCGATCGGCGCGGAGTGCGCGCCTGTTCGCGTCGGCCGATAACCTGTTCGTCATCACGGGCTATTCGGGCTTGGACCCGGAGGTCTCGAGCGCGAACGGGGCGAACCCGGGCGACGTCGGCCTGGCCGCACGCGGCATCGACTATCTCAGCTATCCCCGGGCCCGCACGGTGACCGGGGGCATCCGTCTCGTGTTCTGAGGAGCTCTGGCCCATGAAGAGATCATTTGTCACAACGTCGATCGGCGTGGCAGCGGTAGCAGCGTTGCTACTCGTGCCCCTCGAAAGTTGCACGAACGTGGATGAGGTGCCCGCAAGCTTCGTCTCGCCGGGGACCTTCTTCCGCACCCCGGCGGAAGTGCTCGCGGCGCTCGCCGGCGTCTACTCACAGTTGCGCGGTACCGTCGACGACTACTACAACGTGAGCGAGATCAGCACCGACGAGATGATCGTGCCGACCCGCGGCCAGGACTGGTACGACGGCGGCAGTTGGCTCGATTTGCACCGCCAGACGTTCACCGCGACCAGCCCCGCAACGTTGGGCTTGCTCAACGGGGCGTTTAACACGATGATGGGCGGCATCGCGCGCGCCAACGTGCTGCTCGACGGCATCCAAGCGTCGAGCGTCCCGGGGAAGGCGGGGATCCAAGCCGAAGCCCAGACGCTGCGGGCCTTGTACTACTACTACCTGATGGACTTGTACGGCGGGGTGCCGCTCGCTACCACGAGCGAGCTCAAGGCGCGGCCGCGCGTGACGCGCGACTCGCTGTTCCGATTCATCGAATCGGAGCTGCTGGCGGCCCGCGCCGCATTACCGGCCACGCGGGATGCCGCGAACCAAGGACGCATGACGCAAGGCGCCGTGGACGCGATCCTGGCCAACATGTACCTCAATGCCGGGGTGTTCAAAAAGGACGCAGGGATCGACCCCGCGGCGTACAACACGTGCCGCGGCGTGACGGTGAGCGGCGGGGCAGACGCCTGCCAGGCGCTCCATTACAACCAGTTCACACCGTCGCCCTGGAACGGCTTCGCGGCGCTCGCCACGACGTATACTGCCTTCGACTCGCTGGACCAGCGCCGCAACATCTTCCTGGTCGGGCGGCAGAAGAACGTGCTGACCGGCGCATTAGTCAACGACCGGGCCGGCAACCCGCTGATCTTTACGACGAGCATCGCTAATGTGACCCAGGCGACCGAAGCTGAGGGCGCGCGCATCTACAAGTGGACGGCCGATCCGAGTCACGTGGCGCAGAACAACGGCAACGATTTCGCGTGGTTCCGGATGGGCGAGATCTACCTGATCAAAGCCGAGGCGCAGAACGAGATCACGCCGGGTAGCCCGACGGCGCTGACGCTGGTGAACACCTTGCGCGCCCGCGACTTCAATCCGCCCAAGCCGCTCGCCTCGATCAACCGTGCGGCGATTCTGGCCGAACGGGGGTTCGAGCTCACGGGGGAAGGCAAGCGGCGACAAGATCTTATTCGCTTCGGCCTGTACACGGCGGCCAACCTATTCAAGCCGGCGACGGGGCCGAACTTGGTCCTGATGCCGATTCCGCAAGTGCAGCTGGATGCGAACCCACTGATCAAGCAGAACCCCGGCTACTGATGCGACACAGCGGGGCGCAGCTCGCCTGCGCCCCGCTCCGGTTCCGCAGCCCGCCGACGACGTGACGCAGGTCCCTCACCCTAGACTCGCCATCCTGCTCTGGGGCGTGTCGCTCGGCGCCGCCTGCTCCGGTGCTGGGGGCGCGGCCAAGGACGCGCGCTCGCGCGAGGCCGCGCGGGGCAGCGAGCGGGCCCGACCGCCCGGCGACCGTCGGCTGTTTACGCTCCTGCCCTCGAGCTCTGTCCTGACGTCCAACCAGGGCGGCACGCGGCTGTTCCTGAATGAGGGGAACTTCCACTTCCGCGACATTACAGAAGAGGCCGGCCTCCACAGTAGAGGATGGACCACCGGCGTCACCCTCGCCGACGTGAACGGCGACGGGTTGCTGGACATCTACGTCTGCCACGCGGGCAACGTCGCCGGGCTCCGGGCCAACGAGCTGTACATCAACCAGGGGTTGAACGCGCATGGCGTCCCGACCTTCGTCGAGCAGGCGGCCGTCTACGGCGTCGCGGACACGGGCTATTCGACCCAGGCGGTGTTCTTCGACTACGACCGCGACGGCGACTTGGACCTCTTCCTAATCCGCAACTCCCCCCGCCCAGTCGCGAGCTTCGAGTTGAAAAACACGCGCTCGATCCGAGATCCACTGGGGGGCGCCCGGCTCTACCGCAACGACGGTGGGCACTTCGTCGACGTGAGCGATCAGGCCGGCATCTATGGAGGCGAGATCGGCCTGGGCTTGGGCGTCGGCGTGAGCGACGTGAACCGTGATGGCTGGCCGGACATCTACGTCGCGAACGACTTCTTCGAGCGCGACTATCTCTATATCAACAAGGGCGACGGCACCTTCGCCGAAGTGCTCGAGCGGCAGATGCCCTATATCAGCCTGTCGTCGATGGGACTGGACATTGCCGACATCAACAACGATGGGTGGCCCGATATCTACGTGGCCGACATGCTGCCCGAAGACGAGTACCGGCTCAAGACGACCACCTCGTTCGAGGACTGGCACCGGCTCCGGGACGAGGTGCAGAACGGCTTTCACTACCAGTTTACCCGCAACATGCTTCATCTCAATAACGGCAACGGCACGTTTTCGGAGATCGGTCAGATGGCCGGCGTGGCCCGCACGGACTGGAGCTGGAGCCCGCTGATCGCGGACTTCGATCTCGACGGCTACAAGGACATCTACGTGACGAACGGCCTGGCGAAGGACGTGACGTCACAAGATTACCTCGCCTTCCTCGCGAGTCGGCAGACCATGGCCGAGGCCACGAAGGGCCGCCGGGTCGACTTCCGGCGCCTCGTGGATGCGATGAGTTCAACGCCGCTGACCCATTACGCGTTCCGGAATCGGGGCGACCTCACATTTGCGAACGCGACGGCGGCCTGGGGCCTCGACACACCGAGCTTCGGCAGCGGCGCGGCCTACGGCGATCTGGACGGCGACGGAGCGCTCGACCTCGTCGTCAACAACGTCAACGGCGAAGCCTTCATCTATCGCAACAACGCCCGCACCCTCACCGACAACCGGTATCTGCAGGTGCGGCTCGAGGGCACGGGCGCCAACCGGTTCGCGATCGGCGCGAAGGTGACGCTCTGGAGCGGCCGGGAGCAGTTCTTCCAGGAGCTCGAGCCCACCCGCGGGTTCCAGTCGAGCGTGGATTACGTGCTGACGTTCGGGCTGGGGCGGCGAGACTCCCTGGATTCGGTCAAGGTCGAGTGGCCGGATCGCGCGGGGCGAGTGAGCCGGCTCACGCACGTCGCAGCCAACCAGCGCCTGACGATCCGGCAGTCCGAGTCGACGGTCGATCGGCCGGTGCGGCCGCCGGTGATGCGGACGATCCTGACCGATGTGACCGACGCCATCAACCTGCCCTACGCGCATCGCGAGAACGAGTTCGTCGACTTCGACCGGGAGCCGCTGATCCCGAAACTGGTCTCCACGGAAGGACCGTTCATGGCCGTGGCCGACGTGAACGGGGACGGGCTGGACGACATCTTCATTGGGGGCGCGAAGGGCCAACCGGGGCGGCTCCTGATCCAGCAGCCCGACGGTCGCTTCGTGAGCACCAACGAGCCGCTGTTCGCGGCGGACCAAGGATCGGAAGACCTGGGTGCCGCGTTCTTCGACGCGCGCGGCACGGGGCATCCCGACCTGTACGTGGTGAGCGGCGGCAGCGAGTTCTCCGCCCTGGCGCCCGCCCTCCAGGATCGGCTGTACCTGAACGATGGGCGGGGTCACTTCCGCAAAGCGACCGGCAGCTTGCCGACCGAGGACATCAGCGGGTCGCGCGTCGTGGCAGCCGACTACGACGGCGACGGCGGCATCGATCTGTTCGTCGGCGGCCGGGTCGTACCGTGGCACTACGGCGTTGACCCGCGCAGCATGCTGCTCCAGAACGATGGCCATGGCCACTTCACCGACGTCACCCAGCGGCTTGCACCGGCGCTCGCGCGGGTCGGCATGGTCACGGACGCCGTGTGGCAAGACGTGGATGGCGACGGCCGCTTGGACCTCGTGGTCGTGGGCGAGTGGATGCCGATCACCATCTTCCGGAACGGGGGTGGTGGCAAGCTGGCGCGCGTGGAGACGCCAGGCCTCGAGCACAGCGAGGGCTCGTGGAATCGCATCGTGGCCGGCGACTTCACCGGCCACGGACGCGTCGACTTCATCGTCGGCAACCTGGGGCTGAACACCCGCTTCCAGGCCTCCGCGGCTGAGCCAGTGACCATGTATGTGAAGGACTTCACGGGGAACGGCGTCGCTGACCAGATCATCTCGACCTACAACCACGGCACGAGCTACCCGATCGCGACGCGTGACGCGCTCCTCAAGGCCATCCCGTCCTTGCGGGCGCGCTATCCGCGCTACGCGGACTATGCCCGCCAACGGGTGACCGACATCTTCTCACCGACCGACCTCCGGGGCGCGATCTTCAAGCACGCGCGCACCTTCGCCACCGCGCTGGCGCGGAACAACGGCGATGGATCCTTCACGCTCATTCCCCTGCCGCGCGAGGCGCAGCTCGCGCCGGTGTACGGGATCCTGGCCGGCGATTTCGACGGGGACGGGAAGACGGACTTGCTCCTGGCGGGAAACTTCGACGGCGTGCAGCCCGAAATTGGCCGCATGAGCGCGAGCTATGGGTTGTTGCTGCGCGGGGACGGAGCGGGGCATTTCACCGCGGTCGGCGCGCGGGAAAGCGGCTTTCTCGTGCCCGGGCAGGCGCGGGACATCCAGCGGGTCCGAACCCGGCGCGGTGACCTGTACGTCGTCACGCGGAACAACGATCGGCCCCTGGTGTTCCGGTCGACCGGGGGGGGGCGGCCGCTCGCGGCGGCGCCACCGGCCGCTCACTGACCTGGGCGCTTGGTCCGGATGATGATCACCCCGTTGGCACCGCGCAGGCCGTACACCGCTGTCTCGGCCGGATCCTTGAGCACCTCGATCGAGGCGATGTCATGCGGATTGATCCCGCTGAGGCTGCCCCCAGGCCCGGGCTGGATCGCGACGCCGTCGATGACGTACAGCGGCTCGGTGTTGCCGCGGATCGACGTGGTGCCGCGGATGCGCACGCTGATGCCGCCGTCGGGGGCCCGGGTCACGGTCACGCCCGGGAAACGGCCCATCAGCACCTGCTCGATCGGCTGCCCGGGTTGGCGATCGAGGTCTTCGGCCGTCACCATCGAGCTCGGAGACGGGCTCGTGGGGGCCGCGCTGCTGTGATGGGCGCAGTCGGCAGCGAATGCGGTCAGGAGTCCGAGCCCGACGAGGGCCAGCGTTGAAGACGACGTCGTTCGGGTCCTCGGAGAGGTGGTGGTCTGGACCGCCCGCAACCAACTGCCCGCGACGTATCAATATACGGCGGCGCGCGTGCGCAGTCTCCACCTCATAACCGCTGAATCGTCATACACTTGATAACACGCGCGACGCCCTCGACGATCCGGTCGCACATCCGCGCTGGGGTGGCGCTCGTCACGAGCGTCACTGTCTTAGCGCTGGCGGGCTGTAAGCGTGGGGCGGCTCGCGCGGCGCTCTTCGAGCGGCTGCCACCGGAACGGACCGGCGTGACCTTCGTCAACCGGCTGCCGGACGACACCGCGTTCAATATCCTCTCCTACCTGTACTTCTACGACGGCGGCGGTGTCGCCGTGGGCGACATCAATAACGACGGACTCCCGGACCTCTACTTCACCGCGAACGTTGGTCCCAACCGGCTCTACCTGAACAAGGGGAATTACCAGTTCGAGGACATCACCGAGCGTGCGGGAGTCGCGGATTCTGTCGGCTGGAAGACGGGCGTCACGATGGCCGATGTCAACGGGGACGGCTACATCGACATCTACGTCTCAGGCGTCGACTATCTCGGGCGGCACGGGCGCAACGTGCTCTACATCAATAATGGCGACGGCACCTTTACCGACCGCACGAAGGAGTACGGTCTCGAGTTCGCCGGCTTCTCCACCCAGGCCCTGTTCTTCGACTATGACGGAGACGGCGACCTGGACATGTACCTGTTGACCCACTCGCCTCGGCCGGAACTCGCGTCCGGCGCGCGCCGCCAGACCACGGCGCCCCTCCCGCGGATTGGAGACCGCCTCTACCGGAACGACGGCGGCCATTTCGTCGATGTGAGCGAGCGAGCCGGGATCTACGGCAGCGTCGCACGCTACGGCTTAGGCGTCGTCGCCAGCGACCTGAATGGGGACGGCTGCCCGGATTTGTACGTCGCCAACGACTTTCAGGAGGATGACTTCCTCTACCTCAATAACTGCGACGGCACGTTTACCGAGTCCATCGCCACCGCCGTCGGACACACGAGCCACGCCTCAATGGGCGTCGATGCCGCGGACGTGAACAACGACGGGCGGCCCGACCTCGTGGTCCTCGACATGCTGCCGGAACAGGAGCAGATCCTCAAGACCTCGGCCAATGCCGAAAGCTTCGAGGTCTACCTCCAGAAGCTCCAAGCCGGCTACCACCCGCAGTACGCCCGCAACGCGCTCCAGCTCAATCGGGGCCAACTGGGAAGCGCCCTCCGCTTCAGCGAGATCGGCTACCTCGCCGGCGTGTACGCCACCGACTGGAGCTGGGCTCCGCTGCTCGCCGACTTGGACAACGACGGCTACAAGGACCTGTTCATTACGAGCGGCATCTATCGGCGCCCGAATGACCTGGACTACTTGAGCTACGTGCGGAACCCCGTCATCCAGAAGGCGCTCGCTAACGGGATGGCTGGGCTCAGCGGAGCCCTCATCCGGAAGATGCCGCAGGTCCCCATCGCCAGCTACGCGTATCGCAACAACGGCGATCTGACGTTCACGAACATGGCCGAAGCGTGGGGGCTCGGGGAGCGCGGCTTCGCGAACGGCGCCGCCTACGTCGACCTCAACAACAGTGGCGCGCTCGATCTCGTGGTGAACAAGATCAACGCGCCGGCCGCCATCTACCGAAACCGCGCGCGCGAGCTGACCGGAAATCATTATCTGCAAGTGGCCCTGCGGGGCTCCGGTGCCAATACGGCGGGGATCGGCGCCAAGGTGATCATCAAGCACAACGGCACCGCCGGTGGTGGCGGCAAGATGCAGATGCTGGAACAGATGCCGACCCGCGGCTTCCAGTCCTCGGTCGACCCTCGGCTGCATTTCGGGCTCGGCGCATCCTCGCAAATAGACTCGCTCAGCGTGATTTGGCCCGATCGTCGCTTCCAGGTCCTGACGAACGTGGCCGTGGATCGCATGCTGACGCTGTCGCAGAACGACGCGACCGGTCGCTATGTCTTTGACGGGCGGCGGCGAGGGAGGGGGGGGAAGGGAGAGCAGGCAGGGCGGCGGGCGGCGGGGCCAGACCCCTCGTTCACGGACATGACGGATCGGCTCGGCATCGATTTCAAGCACCAGGAGGATGCTTTCTACGACTTCCACCGGGAGCCGCTGATCCCGCGCCTCCTGTCGCGTGAGGGACCGGCCCTGGCGATCGGCGACGTCAATGGCGACGGATTGGATGACATCTACATCGGCGGCGCCAAATGGCAGGCGGGACGGCTT
>WNFI01014171.1_pt2 | contig 14270 bp, 16 predicted proteins | sample 5400471 | NCBI WGS metagenome assembly WNFI01 (sample SAMN13153348, study PRJNA577476) | soil metagenome | isolation source: 100 cm saprolite on Douglas fir-dominated hillslope | place: USA:California | collected 2013-09-17
TGATCTCGGTCAGCACGGTGAAGCCCCACCACGCGAGGGCGCGGGCGGCGCCGCCCAGCACTGCGCCGAGGGCCGCCATCGGGTAGTTGATGTCCTCCGACATGCGCGCCACCGCCTGCCGTACCTCGTGGCTCAAGGTGTCGTAGCAGGAGCGGCAGAAGGCCCGGTCGCCGGCCACGACGCGGTCGCCCTCCGCCAGCGTTGTGTCGCAGCGCGCGCACGTGGCGGTGCCGGGAGACGTGGCGTCGCTCATCGCCGTCTGGAATGTTACCATCCGCCCACCGCGGAGGAGGCTCGCATGGCGGGCAAGTTTTTCGAGGAGCTGGAAGTCGGCGTCGTGCTCACCCACCAGCCCGGCCGCACGATCACCGAGGCCGACAACGTCTTCTTCACCTGCATGACGATGAACCCGCAGCCGCTGCACCTGGACTTCCACGCCGCCGGCAAGGCGGAGTTCGGCAAGCCGCTCGTGAACAGTCTCCTCACCCTCGGCATTGCGGTGGGGCTCTCGGTGGGCGAGACCACGCTGGGGACCACCGTCGGCAACCTCGGCTTCGATCGCGTCGAGTTCCCCAAGCCGGTCTTCCACGGCGACACCATCTACGCGGAGACGGAGATCGTGGACAAGCGCGAATCGAAGTCGCGGCCGCAGTGGGGCATCGTCACCTTCGAGCACCGGGCGAAGAATCAGCACGGCGAGCTCGTGATGCGGGCCCGGCGCAACGCGATGATGCGCAGACGCACGGCCTGATGGCGCGCCGCTCGCTGCACTTCGTGCCCGGCGGCCAGCACCGCATGCTCGAGAAGGCGCTCACGCTGCCCGCCGACGGCCTCATCCTGGACCTGGAGGACGCGGTGCCGCCGGACCTCAAGGCGGTCACGCGGCCGATCGTGCGCGATTGGCTCGGGCGCGACTTCGGCGGCCGTGAGCGCTGGGTGCGGATGAATCCCATCGCCACCGCGCTGGGCCGCGACGATCTCGCGGAGACGATCGGCGGCCGGCCGACGGGTTACGTGGTGCCGAAGCCCCGCCACGCGGGCGACGTGAGGGAGATCGCGCAGATCCTCGACGGGCTCGAACACCGGCACGGGATCCCGCACGGCAGCACGCGGCTGATGCTCATCGCGACCGAGACGCCGGAGGGCCTGCTGAACATCCGCGAAGTTTCGGTGGCGAGCCCGCGCACCGTGACGATCTCCTGGGGCATCGAGGACCTGGGCGCGGCGATGGGACTGCCGCGCGTGCGCGACGAGCGCGGCAAGTATCTCGACATCCCGCGCTACGCGCGCACGATGTGCGCGATCGCGGCCTTCGCCGCCGGCGTGGACGCCCTCGACACCGTGTACACCGACATCGCGGACCTCGAGGGCCTGCGCCGCGAGTGCGAGGAGGGCGTGGCCATGGGATTTTCCGGCAAGATCTCCATCCACCCGAGCCAGATCGCGGTCATCAACGAGGTCTTCACGCCGTCCAAGGAGCTCCTCGCGGAGGCGCGCGAGCTGGTAGCGGCCTTCGCCGAGCACGCCGCGCGGGGCGCCTACGCGTTCCGCTTCAAGGGCCAGATGGTGGATGCCCCGCACCTGATGCGCGCGAAGAAGCTGATCGCGCGCGCGGGGGACTGACCGGCCGGCGGGTTCTGGTATCATGTCGCACCTTCAGCGAGGAAGGTCTTGCCATGAGTGATCAGAGCGATCTTCTCAAGCGCGCCGCGCGCGTCCTGCCCGGCGGAATCCTTGGCAGCCATCGGTCGGGTCCCGGTCTCGAGTTCGTCGTCCGCGAGGGCCGTGGCGCCTACCTGTTCGACATGACGGGCCGCCGCTATCTCGACTACCTGCTCGGCTCCGGTCCCATGCTGCTCGGCCACGCACATCCGGCGGTGGTGGAGGCGGTGCAGCAACAGATGGAGCGCGGCACGTCCTATTTCGTCGTCAACGAGCCGGCCATTCGCCTGGCCGAGGAGATCGAAGGTCATGAAGTTCGAGGGCGGCTTCCACGGCACCCACGACTACGTGCTCATGAGCGTGGTGCCGCGCTCGCCCAAGGCGTTCCCCGCGCCGATGCCGGACTCCGCCGGCATCCCCCACGCCATCGACGGCGAGGTGCTCGTCGCGCCCTACAACGACCTCGCCACCACCGAGGCGCTCATCGACGCGCATCACGACGAGCTGGCCGCCGTCATCATCGAGCCCTACCAGCGCACGATCCCGCCCGCGCCCGGCTTCCTCGAGGGTCTGCGCCGCGCGACCTCGCGCCACGGCGTGCCGCTCGTGTTCGACGAGATCGTCACCGGCTTCCGCTTCGCCTACGGCGGCGCGCAGGAGTTCTATAAGGTCGTCCCCGACCTCGCGGCGTTCGGCAAGGTGGTGGCCGGCGGCTTCCCGCTCGCGTGCATCGCGGGGCCGGCGGCGATCATGCGCCACTTCGACGCCGCGCTCGAGGGCACGCCGGAGTACGTGTGGCAGGCCGGGACGTTCAACGGCAACGCCATCGCCGCCGCGGCCGGCCTCGCCACGCTGGCCGAGCTGCGCAAGCCCGGGACCTACGAGCGCCTCTTCAAGACCGGCGCCCGGCTGAAGGCCGGGCTGCAGGCCGCCGTCACCAAGCACGGCGTCGCCGCGCAGGTGAGCGGCGAGCCGCCCGTCTTCGATCTCTTCTTCACCGACCGGCCGGTCGTGGACTACCGCGCCACGCTCACCGCCGATCGCGCGAAGCTCGCGCGCTTCAACCAGGCGCTGCTGCGGCGCGGCGCCGTGAAGGCCGTCAACAAGATCTACGTCTCGCTCGCCCACTCCGATGCCGACGTCGACGAGACCCTCGGCATCTTCGACGAGGTGCTGGCATGTCTCTCACCCGACGCGAGGTCCTGACCCTCGGCGGCGCCACGCTCGCCGCCGCCACCCTCGTCCCGCGTGCCGCCCGCGCCCAGACGCCCAGGCGTGGTGGCACCCTCACCCTGCGCCTGTGGGACCCGCCGACGTGGGACCCGGACCTCACGATCTCCTACAAGACGCACATCGCCCACACGTTCACCCACAGCCGGCTCGTGCGGCACAAGGCGGGTCCGGCCGTGGCGCCGGGAACGTTTCCGATCGAGGGCGATCTCGCGGAGTCGTGGACGCAACCGAGCGAGACGACCTACGTCTTCAAGCTCCGCCGCGGAGGGCGCTGGCATCCCAAGCCGCCCGCGAATGGGCGCGAGCTGACGGCCGAGGACGTGAAGTACACGGTTGAGCGGTTCCTCACGCTGAGGGGCAACGCCAACGCCTACATGCTCCGATCAGTGGACAAGGTGGAGGCGCTGGACCGCTACACGGTGAAGTTCACGCTGAAGGAGCCGTTCGCCTGGTTCCTCGACATGCTCGCCAACCCGATGGCGGTGGCCATCATCGCCCGGGAGTGCGTCGAGAAGTTCGGTGACCTCAAGCCCGCGGAGGCCGTGATCGGCACCGGCCCGTGGATGCTCGAGGGCTATCGGCCCAATGTCGGCTACACGTTCGTCCGCCATCCCGCGTACTTCGTGGCCGGCCTGCCCAACATCGACCGCATCGAGGTGACGGTGGACGAGGACAACGCCTCCCGAACGGCGTCGTTCCTCGCGGGCAAGTACGATCTGGGCTGGGAGAACCCGGGCATCATCAGCCGCAGCGACTGGCTGCAGATCAAGGACACGCTCAAGAGCAAGCGCCCCGGCCTCCGAACGCTCGAGTTCCCCGGCAACGTCGGCAACCACCTCTCGATGCGCGTGGATCAGAAGCCGTTCAGCGACCTTCGGGTGCGGCAGGCGATGTCCATGGCTCTCGACCGCAAGGGGCTCATCGACGCGCTCTACGAGGGCGTCGGCGTCGCCAACCCACCGGGAGTGCCGAGCGCGCTGCGAGAGTGGTCGCTGCCCGTCACCGAGCTCGGCGAGGGCGCGAAGAACTTCGTCTACGATCCGAAGGAGGCCCGGCGTCTGCTTGCGGCCGCCGGCTATCCGAACGGGTTCTCCGGCAGCGTCTGCTGGGCAACGTATGGCTCGACGATCGTCGTGGACCACGCGCAACTCGTCGTGAAATACCTGAAGGACATCGGCATCGACGCCAAGCTGGACACCAAGGAGTACGGCGCCTACATCTCGACGTGCTTCTACGGCAAGTTCGATTCGATGGCCTTCGGGCCGCAGACGCCGTTCCTGGACGGCGATAACTACCTCTTCGGCTACTACTACCCCGGCGAGATGAAGAATCAGAGTCACGTGAACGATCCCGTCGTCGCCGATATGATCGTCCGTCAGCGCCGCACGGTCGATCCCGCGAAGCGCCGCGAGATCATCCACGACATCCAGCGCTATCTCGCCAAGCAGGTCTACTACACGACGTCGGTGGGACAGGTGTATACCGCGGTGTGGGACGGTGCGCTGAAGAACTACGGGCCCAACCTCGGCTACGACTACGGCGGCCGGCTCGTCGCGGCGTGGCTCGAGCGCTGAGGCGGGCGGAGATGACCCCGACGTGCTGAGGCGGTACGTCGCGCGCAGGTTGCTCGTCGCCGTCCCCTCGCTGCTGATCGCCACCGCCATCGTCTTCACGCTGCCCCGGCTGATCCCGGGCGACGCCGTGCAGCTGATGCTCGCCGAGACCTCGTACGCGAAGGACCTCGACGAGCTGCGCGCGAAGCTGGGGCTCGACCGGCCCTTCCACGTGCAGTACGTCGAGTGGCTCGGCCGCGCCGTGCGCGGCGACCTCGGCGAATCGCTGTGGAGGCGTGCTGGCCGCCGCGCGCCAGGACAGCCTCTCCGACTACGTCGTCCGCAGCCTGGCCATTCTCGGGCTCTCGGTCCCGGGCTTCTGGCTCGCCACCCTGCTCATCGTGCTGCCCGCCATCTGGTGGGGCTGGCGCCCGGTGACGGGCTTCGTCGAGTTCCGCGCGGATCCGCTCGGGCACGTCGGGCAAATATTGCTGCCCGCGGCGATCCTCGGCGTCGCCTCCGCGGCCGCGCTCATGCGTCTCACGCGCGGCATGCTGCTGGAGGTGCTCCGCCAGGACTACGTGCGCACGGCGTGGGCCAAGGGCCTCGCCGAGCGCGCGGTGGTGATCAAGCACGGACTGCGCAACGCCGTGATCCCGGTGGTCACGCTGCTCGGCACGCAGCTGCCGCAGATCCTCGGCGGCACCGTGGTCATCGAGACGATCTTCGGGCTGCCCGGCGTGAGCCGCTTCCTCTTCGACGCCATCAACCAGCGCGACTACCCGGTGATCCAGGGCGTGAACCTGCTCGTGGTCGCCACCGTCGTCGTGGTCAACCTCGCGGTGGACGCCCTCTACGCGGTGCTCGATCCGCGGATCCGCTATTGAGCGCGACCACCTCGGCGACCCTCGAGCTCAACGGCGCCGCGCCGGCGCCGGGCGCGCGCCGCCGGCCGCCGGCGGTACGGTGGGCGGTGGCCGTCGCGCGCTTCGCGCTGCGAAAACCGCTCGGGGCCCTCGGCGGCGTGATCGTCGTGGCCATGCTGGTGATGGCGGCCTTCGCCGAGCAGATCGCGCCCTACCGCTTCGACGAGACGATCCGCGGCGCCCGGATGACGCCGCCGAGCGCCGCCCACTGGCTCGGCACCGACAACCTCAGCCGCGACATGTGGAGCCGCATCGTGTACGGCGCGCGGGTGTCGGTCACCGTCGGCTTCGGCACCATCGCGCTCGCCATCGTCGTCGCCACCGCCATCGGCGTGTCGAGCGCGTACTTCGGCGGCCTCTGGGACCTCGCCGTGCAGCGGGTGGTGGACGCGTGGCTCTCGTTTCCCTACCTCGTCATCATCCTGTCGGTGATGGCGGTGCTCGGGCCCGGGCGGCTGAACCTGATCATCTCCGTCGCCATCATCGCCGCCGCCAGCAACTCCCGCGTGATCCGAGGCGCCACCCTCGGTGTCATGCAGAGCCAGTTCGTGGAGGCCGCGCGCGCCATGGGCTGCGGCCACGCGCGCATCATCGTGCGCCATCTGCTGCCGAACGTGGCCGCCACCATCATCATCCTGGCCACGATCGGTCTGGGGGCCGTGATCCTCGCCGAGTCCGCTCTTTCGTTCCTCGGCTTCGGTGTGCCGCCGCCGTACCCCTCGTGGGGCGCGATGCTCTCGGGCTCCGGCCGCACCTACATGCTGCGCGCGCCGTGGATGGCGGTGTGGCCGGGCGTGGCGATCTCGCTCGCCGTCTTCGGCTTCAACATGCTCGGCGACGCCCTGCGCGACGTGCTCGATCCTCGGCTGCGTGGCGGACGCTGACCCGCTTGACGACGGCGGTGGAGGGGAGTAGACCGAAGCTACGGTGACGGAGACATCGTCTCCGACACCGTCGAGGGCAACTCCAGTCCAGGAGGTGTGGATGGAGAATACGCCACCGGACTCGTTGAACGCGCTGCGTGTAGCCTGCTAGCGGCCACGTGTGGCGCCGAAACCTCGGTAGGCAAAAGGCTCCGGCGCACGCCGGAGCGCGCGGCGCGAGTGCCGCGCAAGAGACAAGGGGAGTACCGCGGGCGGTATCGACCGCCCGCGGCCCCCGCAGACCTGCCTAGTTCTGACCCTCGATCCGGACGCGCGCCAGCGCGGCCTGGAGGCGCCCCGAGTACCAGTCACGGGTCTCGATGACGAGGGCGACCGCCATGCCGCGCAGCACGGTGAAGGTGTGAACGACCTGCCCTTCCGGTGTCTTCTCGGGCGGCGCGGGCTCGGTCGACATGCTCGTGTCAGGCTGCAACGCCGATGCCACGCGTAGATGCTCGAAATCTCACGGGCGACGCCGACGGTTGCGCCGTTGCGGCGCAACCATATGCAGGGACCTCGGAACCCGACTGATGTGTTTGGTCAGGCGGCTCGCACGACAGAGCAGCGCGCGCAGCGCTTGCGATCGAGCTCCAGCCGATTGCGCAGCGGCCCCTGACAGCCGGTGCAGCGCGCGTCGCGCAGCTGGAGGTGATGCGTCCGGCAGGCGCCGGTGGACTCCTTTTCGGCGTGGCGGGTGCAGCCGTCCCAGACACATTTTCCGAAGGTCATTCAGGTCCCTCCCGCTCGGTCTTCGCGCGAAAATCTGGCGCTACCGGTGCAAGCGGTATGCCCAGGATTCGCGATCGAGACGGCGCGTGCTTGGCCACCGATCGGCGAGACGAGAGGGAACTTCCTTGCCCACTTGGGAGGCGCCGTGACGACTGACCTGTTCCTGGCCGCGGCCGGGCTCGACGCCCTGGCGCTCATCCGCGCCGTTCCCCCGGCGTGTCTGCGGGGCGTGGATCCCGCGCCCATCACGGCGCGCGATGGCTCCGACGCGCTGTTGATGCTGCCGACGTGGACGCCGCGGCGGCCGGCCGTGCACCTGCTCCCGTCGTTCGCGCCGCTCACGGACGCGCCGCTCGCCTTCCGCTTCGAGGTCTCGGCGCTCGCCGACGGTGAGTGGTCGCTGTCGGCGGCCGACGATGCGCCGCCCGACCTCCGGCTTCCCGACGGTGTCGCCGCGCGGCTCGACGTCCCCGCGCTCAGTCAGCTGGAGGCCGACGCGGCGCTCGGCCCGCGTATCTGCTCGCCGACGAGCGTCGCGATGGTGCTCGGCTACTGGGGCCGCGCGGCCGCGCCGTCCGCGCTCGCTGCCGAGGTGTTCCATCCCGCGCTCGACATCTACGGCGTCTGGCCCGCCGCCGTCCGCGCCGCTGCCGCGCGCGGCATCGCGGGCTACCTGCTGCGCTTCCCCGACTGGAGCGCGGCGCGCTGGTGTCTCGAGCGCGGCATTCCGATCGTCGCCTCGATTCGCTATGTCGCGGGCGAGCTCACCCACGCCGCCATTGCCGCCACGCCCGGCCATCTCCTGGTGCTCGTCGGCCTCGACGGCGATGCCGTCCTCGTGAACGATCCCGCCGCGCCGACCGCCGCATCCGTGCCCCGCCGCTACCGCGCCGACGAATTCGGCAAGGTCTGGTTGGCGCGCGGCGGGGTCGGCTACGTCCTCTTCGATCCCGCGCGGCTCTGACCAAGGAGGAGTAGGGCCGCCATCGCGGCGACGCGGGGCGGGCGGGCCACGCGAGACCCGTGTTTCGGGTACTGCGTCGGATCCGCGGATATCTTCGGTGCCCGCTGACAGGCGCAACACTCGGTCGATTTGCGTGGTCGAGCGTGGTCCGCCCGCCCCGCGCCTCCGCGTCTGCACCCGTGTCTACAGGTGCGTCAGGCGTTCTTGGGGAGGCGGCGACGACTCGCGCCGCAGTCGACGCGCGAGGATGTCGGCGGCGATCGCGCGGCCGCCGAGCCCGAAGGCCAGCGCGAGCGCGAGCACCAATCCGCCGAAGGTGATCCCGAACGCCACCAGCACCATGTCCTTGCCGATACCGAGATGGGTGAGCGCGGTGGCGACGGCGAAGAGGATGACGGCCCAGTGCGCGGCGCGCGCGAGCAGCCGCGCCTCCGGCAGGCGCGCGTTCACGGCCGCGATCAGGATCGACTGGCCGAGGAAGTTGGCCAGCAGCCAGCCGGCGAGGAGGATCAGCAGCGCCGCGAAGAGCGGCGGCAGGAACGCAAGCAGCAGCGCGGTCGCGCTGTGGGCGCCCGGAAGCGCCACGGCGTCCACGCCGGCGCTGGCGAAGAAGAGAAAGATCGCCCAGAACGCGAGGAGACCGAGCACCCCGGACGGGGCGCGCTGCACGCCGGAGCGCCGCAGCGACGCGGCCACCCCCCAGCGCTCCATCACCCGGTCGAAGCCGAGCGCGCGCGCGCCGCGCTCGAGCACCACTTTGGCGACGAAGCCCAGCAGCACGCCGAGCGCCAAGAGCACGACGAGCACGAAGAGTCCGGGCAGGATGGCGGCGAGCCGTTCCCGGGTCTCGAGGAGAGCGGACCAGACGCCGTCGCCCCAACGATCTCGCATGGGCCGTTACCATTTAGAGCGTACACCCGGTACAATGCGGCGCAATGCGGATCCCTCGGCTCCCGGGCGCGCTCCTCCTGGTCGCGGCCACCCTCACGGGCTGCGCCACCGAAAAACAGTGGATGAAGGTGGGCGAGCCCTACACCACCGCCGAGTTCCGGCGCGACTACGCCGAGTGTTCGAAGACGAAGAGCGGCACCCTCGACGAGGAGTGTCTGCGCGCGCGCGGCTGGGTGGAGATGAAACCCTCGAAGGGCGACCGCGCCGCCACGCCGCCGCCTACTCCCACACCCGATAAATACCGACGGTGAGCTGACATGCGCTTTGGCATCTTCACGGGAATGGGCAACACGACGTGGGACACCGTGCTCGATCTCTGGCGTCACGCCGCCGCGAGCGGTTGGGATGCCGCCTGTGTGACCGACCACTTCATGCCGAACACGCCGGACCGCGTGGGCGACACCATGGAGTGCTGGACCACGCTGGCCGCACTCGCGGCCGTCGTCCCGAAGATGCGCCTCGGCACGATCGTCTCGGGCAACACGTATCGGCACCCCGCGGTGCTCGCGAAGATGGCGGCGCAGGTGGACGTCATCTCGGGCGGCCGGCTCATCTGCGGCATCGGGGCCGCGTGGCAGCAGAACGAGCACGAGGCCTACGGCATTCCCTTCTACACCGTCGTCGAGCGCCTCGCGCGCCTCGACGAGGCGTGCCAGGTGCTCAAGACGCTCTGGACGCAGGACACGAGCACCTTCAAGGGGCGCTACTACCAGCTCAGCGACGCGCCGCTCGCCCCGAAGCCCGTGCAGCGTCCGTATCCCGAGCTGATGATCGGCGGCGGAGGCGAGAAGGTGACGCTGAAGATCGCCGCGCGTCACGCCGATCACTGGAACGTCTGGGGCGGGCCCGAGACGTTGGCGCGCAAGGGCGCCATCCTCGACCCCCACTGCCGCGCCGCCGCGCGCGCCCCGAAGTCCATCGCGCGCTCGGCCAACATGGCGCTGCTGATCAGCGACGACCGCGCCGAGGCCGACCGCCTGCGCACCGCGCTGACGAAGCGGTTCGGCATGGCCGAGGCGCTCGCGCAGGACACGGCGCTCGCCGGGTCCGTCGGCGAGATTCGCGACAAGCTGGACCGGCTCGCCGACGCCGGCGTCACCATGGTGTGGATTCCGACGATGTTCCTTCCGAAGGACCCCCGGCCCCTCCTTGATCGCTTCATGCAGGAGATCGCGCCGCACGCGCCATAGCCGCGTTTCAGGGCTTCCCCTCCAGCGCGCGCTTCAGCTGATCGAGATGGTTGTCGTCGTGCCACGCCATCAGGGTCAGGAACGCGTCGAGCGTGAACTTGCCGCGCACGGGATGGGTGCCGCCGCGCTCCCAGTCTGCCGGCCCCAGCTTCTTCAAGACGGCCAGCGAGTCCTCGCGGCGCTTGCGGAACGCCGCCGCCGCCTCGCCCGCGTCGTGTCGCAGATATTGGCGCTCCTCGGCCCAGCGATCGGGGTCGACGCCGGAGAGCGGGGGATTGTCCACGGCCAGGATCGTGTCGAACCGCATCCTGAACGATTCTTCGACGTCCCGCAGGTGGCAGACGACTTCCTTGGCCGCCCAGTTCTTGGCGTCGGGCCGGCGCGCCAGGGCCGCGTCGCTCTGACCGCGGATGGCCGCGGCCAGCTCGTCGGCCGTGCGCTCCAGGCGCTTGATGCGCTGCTCGCGCGGCTGCTTCGCGTACTCCTCCATCGTGGGCATCGCGCTCCTCCTGAGGTCCGTGACGAGCTGGTGAAAGAGGCTCGACTCGCGCTTGTAGAAGCCCTCGGTGTGATACGACTCGTTCAATCTCAAGATCGTGTAGTCGAGGTGGTGTCCGACCTCGTGGAGCAGCGTGCGCAGATACGTCCGGAATGCCACCACGCGCTTCTGCTTGGCGGTGCGCATCCAGAGCTGGATCTTCGGCCGCCGGCCGCGCTCGGCCGTGTAGAGGCCGTGCAGCTCGCCCCACGTCGCGTGCGGCCGCGCCGCGAGGACCTCGACCCTGACCGGCGGTGCGCCCAACACCTCCATCAGACCGCCGATCACCCGCTCGCTCGCCGCCTGGGTGGCCGCGCGATCCTCGGCGAGCAGGGCACCTTCCACCGCGTCGACCGCGGCCGCGAACCGCTCGGCCTGCGGCAGCCGGATCTCCGTGATCGCGTCGCTCCTGCGATAGACGGCCTGCTGCGCGCGCGACAGTCGCGCGTAATACGCGAAGGGCAGCGCTACTTCCCCGTCCAGCGCGGCGCGCGCTTTTCCAGGAACGCCTTGGCGCCTTCCACGCGATCGTCGGTCGTGCGCAGCAGTGTGGAGAGGTCGCCCTCGAGGCGAAGACCGTCGGCCAGCGGCAGCTCGAGGCCCTTCACCACCGCCTCCTTGGCGTAGCGCAGCGCCACCGGCGCCTTCGCCGCCATCGCGCGCGCCAGCTCGAGCGTCGCCTTCAGCGCCTCGCCGGCCGGCACCACGCGCTCGACGAGGCCGATGCGCAGCGCCTCGTCGGCGGGGATGCGCGCGCCCGTGAGGATCATCTCGAGCGCCTTGCCGCGGCCGACGAGTCGCGGCAGCCGCTGCGTGCCGCCGCCGCCCGGAATGATGGCGAGGTTGATCTCGGTGAGGCCCAGCGTCGCGGTGGCCGCGGCCACGCGGATGTCGCACGCCAGCGCCAGCTCGAGACCGCCGCCGAGGGCGAAGCCGTTGACGGCGGCGAGAATCGGCTGCGGACAGCGGTCCATGGCCTGGCGAAAGTCCACGCGGCGGCGGTGCTCGCGGAACTGCACCGGGACCAGCGGCGCGACGAACTCGCGGATGTCGGCACCCGCAGAAAACGCCTTCTCGCCGGCGCCCGTGACCACGACGACCTTGACGTCGTCGTCGACCGCGAGGGCCTCGAAGCAGCGCGTGAGCTCGCGCCGCATGGCATCGTTCATCGCGTTGTGGACATCGGGCCGGTTCAGGGTCAGCGTCGCCACGTGCTCGGCGACGTCGTACACGAGCGTCTCGTATTTCGTGCTCACGCGAGACTCCTCCGGGACGGCGCGTTCATCGGATGATCTTGCGGGCGCGGAGCCCGGCCCGCGCGGCGGCGTCGTAGCCGGCGGCGCCGAGCACCTCGTCGGTGTGCTGGCCGAGCGTTGGCGAGGGGCCCACGTCACGCGTCGGCGTCTGCGAGAAGAGCAGCGGCGATCCCGGTAGCGTCAGGCGGCCGACCTCCGGATGATCGTACTCGCGCGCCAGCCCGTGATGCCGCGTCAGCGGATGGCGGCGGAACTCGTCGATCGTGTGCACGGGGCCGGCCGGGATGTCGTGCGTGCGCAGCACCTCCAGCCAGGCGTCGCGCGGCCGCGAGCGGAAGCGCGTCTCCAAAATCGGCAGCAGCACCTCGCGGTTGTCGAGCCGCAGCATCCAGGAGGCGAAGCGCGGGTCGTGCGCGAGGTCCTCGAGCTCGAGCGCCTGGCACAGCTTGACCCAGAACGACTGGTTGCCGCAGGCGAGGAAGAGCCATTCGCCGTCGCCGGCCTGGTAGAGCCGATAGGTCGGGTTGTCGCGGAAGACCGATTGTTTCCCGGGATAGTCGACGAAATTTCCGGCCTGCAAGGCCGTCACCGCATGCAGCAGCGACGTCTCCACCTTCTGACCGACGCCGCTGCGCTCACGGACGAAGAGCGCCGCCAGCACCGCCTGGGCGGTGAGCGCCGCCGCGTAGTAATCGACGAGCGCGACGCGGATGTATTGCGGCGGACCGCCGAAGCCCTGCAGCGCCATGATGCCGGCCATGCCCTGCAGCACCGGATCGAACCCCGGGCGGTCGACGAACGGCCCGGTGGAGCCGAAGGCCGTCGTCGAGCAGTAGACGAGGCGTGGGTTGAGGGCGCGCAGGCTCGCTTCACCAACGCCCAGCCGGTCGGCCACGCCCGGGCGCATGTTCTCCATGACCACGTCGGCGTCACGCGCGAGCCGCTCGACGACGGCGCGGCCCTCGGGCGCCTTGAGGTTGACGGCGATCGAGCGCTTGCCGCGGTTCCACGCGAAGAAGCCGGGCAGCTCGCGGAAGGAATCGCCCTCGAGCGACTCGACCTTCACGACGTCGGCGCCGAGATCGGCGAGCATCGTCGCCGCGTAGGAGCCGGCGATGTAGCTCGTCAGGTCGACGACGCGCACGCCCTCGAGCGGAGTCGCCAGATCCGCCACCGCCGCCTCAGCGGGCCACGCGGCGGACGATGAGCTCGCGGTGGTGCTCGGCGTCGCCGTAGAGCGGCTCGAGCGCCTTCGCGCGCTTGAAGTAGAGGTGCAGGTCGTATTCCCACGTGAAGCCGATGCCGCCGTGCACCTGGATGGCGTCGCCGCAGACCTTCCGGGCGGCGTCGTTGACGTACGACTTGGCCACGGAGGCGGCCAGCGGGCCATCCTCGGCGCCGCTGGCGAGCGCCCACGCCGCGTAGTAGGTCGCCGCGTGCGAGTTCTCGACGTCCAGCAGCATCTCGGCGCAGCGGTGGCGGATCGCCTGGAAGGAGCCGATCGGCTGCCCGAACTGCTCGCGCACCTTCGCGTACTCGACGGCCATGTCCAGGCAGCGGCGCGCGGCGCCGAGCATCTCGGCGGCGGCGCCGACGGCGCCGCGCTCGAGCAGGAACGGCAGGGCCTCCGCCGGCAGCATCGCCGCGGCGGCGACCGCCGCGGCGTCGAGCGTGACCTGGCCCAGCCGCGTGCCCGGATCCATGCTGGTCAGCGGCGTGATCGACACGCCCGGCGCCGACGCTTCGACCAGGTACACGGCCAGCGACCCGGCGCGCTGCGCGGGAACCAGGATGACGTCGGCGACGTGCGCCCACGGCACGAACTGCTTGACGCCGCTCAGCACCACCTTGCCTGAGCACTCGTCGGCGCGGGTCTCGATCGACTCCGGGCGGAAGTCGAGCGCGCGCTCCATCAGCGCCACCGTGGCGCGCGCGCCGCCGCCGGCGACGGCGGGCAGCCAGCGGTGTTTCTGGGCCGCGCTGCCGAAGCGGTCGATGGCCATGGCCGCCAGCACGGTCGGCAGATACGGCGACGGGCACGCGGCCCGCCCGAGCTCCTCCTGGAGGATGGCCGTCTCGACGAGGCCGAGCGCGCTGCCGCCGGCGTCCTCCGGCAGGGCGAGGCCGAGCCAGCCGAGCTGCGCCATCTCCTTCCACAGCGCCTCGCTCTCGCCGCGCGGATCGTCCCACAAGAGTCGCACCTGCGCCGGCTTGCTGTGCTCGTCGAGGAAGGCGCGCGCGGAGTTCCGGAGGAGCTGCTGATCGGAGCTGAAGGAAAAATCCACGACGCCCTCCTAGGCCTTCGCGACGCGGTCGGCGCGGATCTCCTTGGGGAGACCGAGCAC
>WNFI01107529.1_pt1 | contig 14270 bp, 18 predicted proteins | sample 5400471 | NCBI WGS metagenome assembly WNFI01 (sample SAMN13153348, study PRJNA577476) | soil metagenome | isolation source: 100 cm saprolite on Douglas fir-dominated hillslope | place: USA:California | collected 2013-09-17
TTGTCGTGAACTCGCACAAACCACATGAAATAACATGGATGGGCCAGGCCCATGTATTTTGGAGTTAGATAAAGGAGCAACCCCGGCCATAAAAAAGTATGGAAAGGTGCTCCGAAAGCGGGAACCGGCTGAGCATCGCTCTTTGGCGATGACAGTGATTTGGGGGAAGAGATGGGTTAAAGTCGGAAGATCGATACTCACAGGTACAGAAAATGCTTAGAAATGGCGGAAAAGGGTGTTGAGGGAGACGGTGGCAGGCAGGTTGTAGAGAGAAGGAAGAGGTATGAGGGTGAAGGGGCGTGGGAAAATAGGGGGATGGCGCAGGTTCCCTTTTATAATTCCGGCAACGTGTGGCACGTCAACAGGGCGCTGGCGCGAGAGTGATCCACAAATCATTGCGGTCGCAATGCAGTCTGTCGCAAGCTCAAAGCTCGATCAAAGCTTTTTTTTTCCCTTTCACATAAAGACGGTATTGTGCAGGATTTAGTCACATCCGCGGTGTGCCGGCTTTGTGGGTGACAACAATTGCATTGATTGGCAGTGCCTTTGTCTGCCATTGTCAAACTGAACGGGCTGATTGCGCCAGGTGCTGGCCATTTGTAAATTTGGATCGAAATATTATACGTAAAGAAAATACGTCATCGGTGACACCTCGGTGACCTGCACACGCCTTTCCATCGCATATATTTCGCATATACTTAAGCGATGCAGCACCCCCTCGACTTCCCTGCTGCTCCTCTCCAAACCATGGAGCATACAGACCGGCATCCCATTCTTTCTTTCATCTCTGCTCTTTTCTGGGTCCTCCGTGTGTCCCCATCACCACTCTTAGATGGAAAAGAATGCTGACAACAGACAGTGTACTTGCTATCGTGGGTCAAGGCCCTGGCGGCATTGGTCACCATTAGTGTCCCACATCTCATCTACTCTTTACTGTCCTATTCAATGACCCTCACGGTTTGTCCCGTCTTTATCCCGTACAGTCTGGGTTAGCACTCACTGTTCGATTCACTGTAGCTAAACATTTGGTCATTTGCCATGTTATTTTGCCTTTGTGCTGTCGCACTGAATTATTGGATTCGATTCCGATACCTCAACACCTATGCTCAGCTGAAAGAACCCCCGTTACAGAAATCAGACGCTCAAGAGCTGCACCCCGATGTCAACTCGACAGAGACCCCGCCTGCATTTCACACCTACCTTGATGAGTTCCTGCAGGCTGTACGGATCTTCGGTTTCTTGGAGAAGCCCGTACGTGGCTTCAGCTAATCACGTACAAATAAGTGCCTATGAGCTTTCCACAGGTTTTTCATGAATTAGCCAGGCATCTGCAGACGCGAAGATTGATCGCCGGAGACACCTTGTCACTGGACGAAGACCGGAGCTTTTACTGTGTTATCGACGGAATGGTTCAAGTATACGCACCGTCGGGTAAACCGACCGAATTTCAAAGCGGTTCTTGGGATAACGAGCATATGAACGGTTATGAACTCATGAATGAGGTCGGCAGCGGCGGCACGCTCTCGAGCTTGTTTACTATCCTTAGTCTTTTCACTGAAGATGTGAAAATCAGCTGGAAAAACTCCAGTTTCACCCATGGTGACGGAGATGAACCGGCCCTCAATATACCAACGCCTCATCCCGGGAGAATCAAGCGCGCCAATTCGGACGTCTCACACATGGACCTTCATATGCAAGCGCAATACGTTCAAGCAGCGAGAGAGCGATCGCCTTCCATTTCCTCGAGCAACTCTACCATCCACCCAAAAGAACTAAAAACTCCGACTTTGCTTGCTTCTCGTCATGCGGACCGATCAACCTCCACGCCACTGGGCCTCAAAACTCAGCGCAGAATGTCTAATCACCTCACCCAAATACATCATGGCACAGTGGCTCGTGCCACCGAGGATACGACCCTAGCGGTGATCCCTGCTGAAGCTTTTCGTCGATTGACCCAAAAATTTCCTAACGCTAGCGCACACATTGTACAAGGTAAGTTGTCCTCGTCCACACCAAAAGATTGTTTCTTTACGAGATTGTTTCAAGTCATTATGACCCGGTTTTCTAGGGTCACATTTAATGCTGCCCACAAGTACTTAGGCCTGACAACTGAAGTTCTTCGAACTGAGAAAGCTATCAACGATATCGCTTGTCACCCGCTTCCTCCGATCTTCTATCAGGGAGGCGGAATGCAGCAGCTACGACAACGATTCGATGGGGTCGGAGCCCAAGATCTCTCTTCAGCTCAATCTGAGCCGGACGGTGACTACTATAGCCTTTCACCAACGGCAGTCTCGCCGAGACCATATACAAAGTCGCAGTTGTCGTCGAAGGAAGCATCTACAATCAGTCCAGTGAAGTTATCTGGTGGCGTACGATTTCCCTCGCGGAGGTCACGCTCATCATGCCATCTCGTGCAGGCCGGAGATTTACATAGCTCAACTGCATTTGGAGAGACTCATAGGCCTCTGGGAAGAAGCTTGAATGTTCCACATCCCCCTCGTCGCGAGTTGTATGAAACCCCCGAATTTCTCCATCTTGATGGGGTAGACTTTGACCTCCGGCAGGAGGTGATGAATTGTATCGCGGTATCTATTGGATTGTCGCAGCCTCCATTGAGTGACAACACTTCTGGTGAAGCCTCACCGTCCTTTTCTGCAGTGGAGTCAACCGCGGGTGGCCTATCATCGCGCCCGAGTGGCGGTTTCTTGGACTCACCGTTCGCTTCCTTGTCACTGCTCGATATAGGAGATGATTCTTCCAGTGCAACTGGTGGATCCTCCTCTGTTACAGCGGGCGGGTATATGAGTGGACTAGATAATGAAGTCGAAATATTGTTCTTTTCCTCAGGATCTTACTTGGCGAAAGCTGGAGAGCGGGACATAGGTGTGTAAATGTATCTTCACCTGGTGCGGGCTAGGACCAAAGATCATTTCAGGGCTCTTTTTTGTAATTGAAGGGTTCTTAGATATCGTGCTCCCCATTGAAGGGCGATCCCTTTCAGGAAATGAACCAAGGCCAAAGCCCCCTGCGTCGACAGTTGACTCCCTATACGACGTCGAGACAACGTCTAGCAACGGGGATAGCAACATCTCTAGCGTTGGTAGCCCCAAAGAGTCATCTAAGCTACTCGCACCGGACTCATCAAAGAAAGGTCAGCGGCCGCTGTTCACAGTAAAACCGGGAGGAATCGCAGGATATTTAGGTAAGATCACTTGACTGATGTGATAGGCAATTGGTTTACAGTTTATCGCCGTAGCATCCCTGTCCAATGCTGCATCATACGTCGATATTGTGGCTAAGACTGATACATACGTTGGCTTCTTACCGCATCATGCCCTTCAGAGGTTGCTTGAGAAGCGACCCATCGTCCTCCTTACGTTGGCTAAACGTCTCATCTCATTATTATCACCACTCGGTCAGTGTTTTGCGACCTTTAAGCACTATCAAAAACTCAGTCTTCACCGAGTTAGTCTTACAAATCGATGCATCGCTGGACTGGATGCATGTTAGCGCTGGCCAGGTTCTATGGCGTGCTAATGATGCCAGTGATAGTTTCTACATCGTTATCAATGGCCGATTACGCGCCATCACAGAAGACGACGAGGGAGTGGTCAAAATTGTTGCAGAGTATGGCCAAGGGGATACTGCTGGCGAAATTGATGTCATCACAAGCACTCCTCGGCGCAACACGGTACATGCTATTCGAGATACAGAGCTCATTCGGATGCCGCAGACGCTTTTCAACGCCATATCATCACGGTAAGTATTTGCTCAATTCAAACCAAGATATGTTTCACCATACTGTACATACTAGAAACCCGCAGACCACAGCCCTGTAAGTAAAATTTTTTGACCTGATTGATCATTATATGTTATCAAATTTCTAGGTTACTGCGAATGATCGCTTCGAGAGTCCGAAACGAAATCGATTCTTCTCCGAGGGCACGACCGCGGAACACGGGAACAGACTTTCGCCGTAATAATGACAATCTAAAGACCGTTGCCCTGCTTCCCGTCTCCCGTAACATTCCTATTGAGAGCTTCGCCCGAAAACTTCATAGTGCACTAGAAGGAATCGGTGCACCGACCTCGTACCTCAATCAAGTATCTGTCTCCAGCGTGCTCGGAAGACATGCATTCACTACAATGGGAAAGCTGAAAACGGCAGCCTGGTTGGCGGATCAGGAGCAACGATACAAAATTGTCCTCTACGTCGCCGACTCTTCAGTGGGTAGCTCCTGGACACAGACCTGCATTCGCCAGGCAGACTACGTGCTTGTCGTCGGTTTGGGTGATGATCCTTCTATGGGAGAATATGAACGTCTGTTACTCTCCATGAAGACAACGGCGCGCAAGGAGCTCGTGCTCTTGCACCCGAATCGAACCGTACTTCCCGGCTCGACGAGGGAATGGTTAAAGGTGCGAAGAACTCGTGTCGTCATCACGTGCATGTGACTTACGTGAGATAAAGAGTCGCCCATGGGTACATCAACACATCCACGTGGAATTACCAGTACGTCTGCCTTGCGTTATCGGCGATACGTACTCCTCACAGAACCCCTTAGGAGCTGAAGGCCTCCACACCAAAACCGGCTGTGATCGCCCCACAAAATCCCGCTGCAGTTGTGGCTCTGAAGCATTTCACAGATAGGGTGCAGAGGGAGATACGAAAATACCGCGGGAGTAGACCAGATGTTCGTGCTCAGCGATTGCCCCGTACAGATGACTTCGCACGTCTCGCACGGAGGATCTGTGGTGTTTCCATTGGGCTAGTACTGGGGGGTGGTGGTGCCAGGGGTATATCCCATCTCGTAAGTCACCCGTCTTTGCCTCAGGCAATGTGCCCTCTCAACCTAGCCAGGGAGTTCTGCGCGCATTAGAAGACAACGGCATACCCATCGACCATATTGGTGGTATGTATATTCGTTCCATCCTCATAATTTGCGACTTCATCCATTTCAAGGTACGAGTATCGGCGCGCTTATCGGTGGTCTATACGCGAAGGAGGTCGATCTCATATCCAGTTCTGCTCGGGCAAGTCAGTTTAGCGGAAGATTGGGTAATATATGGCGAATGCTATCCGACGTCACATACCCTCTCGTGGCCTACACAACTGTATGCTGACATTTTGTCTCGCTTGAAGACTCTCCAAGTTTCTTGTTTTCTGTTAGGGGCATGAGTTCAATCGCTCTCTTTATAAAGCGTTCTACGATTTGCATATCGAAGATATGTGGCTTCCCTTCTTCTGCAATACAGCGAACATCACGACGTCCCGGATGGAGATACACGAGACTGGTTATGCTTGGAGGTTTATTCGTGAGCCGCGTGAGCTCGCCTTGTTCATTTTCGTAAACATTTTCTTGCAGGCGCTTCCATGTCACTAGTTGGTCTTGTCCCTCCTCTCTGTGATAATGGAAACATGCTCGTTGATGGAGGTTACCGTGAGTGGTAGTCTCTGTGACTGGGTTCTTGAATAAACCACTTACCCTCACTTTCCTCAGTGGATAATTTGCCGGTGAGTAGCCGTTATCACGGTTCTTATAGGTCCGATTTCCACGCGGAACAGGTATCCACGATGTTCGACATGGGAACAAGTGCAGTCATAGCGTCCGACGTGGGCATGCCAGAGCGATCCCTGCAATTACGGAAATACAGAGCCGCCTTGCGTAGTATGTCTCTCTTCACCAACCTATCGGCGTGCCTATATGGTCTGTACAGCGTTTCGAGTGTGCAAACGTTGGAAGAGGCTAAAGTCACCCGTGGTTGCCTTTATATGGCGATGCCAGTGCAGGAGGTGAGTGAGATTGCTTATTAAGGGTATGTACAGCCAATCCCGTAATTGACAGTATGGTACACTGCAATGGGCCAAATTCGAGGAAATACAAGAACAAGGCTACCAGGCAGCGACAAAGATACTGGAGGAGTGGGAAGAACAGGGAAGACTTCCTTCTGGATTAATGGAAGGAAGGAATGAGAACGCAAAGAAGAAGAAGGGACAGAGTGTGAGGAGGAACACGATATAGACAGAGCGTGGTGTAGACCGTCAGTAGACCGTCTTGTCGTAGTCATAACGTGCCGCGGGCCGGACAAGTTCCGAGATGGCCACTTCCACTCCCAATTCTGACCAACGTCGGCCTGCGAGAGAAACGGTTGATGTCTCGATACTTCGTGAAATAGCGAGGAACTCTCTCGTACACGCGCTCAATTCCGTGAGTCGCTTTCTATCCCTCTTCGCAACTAGTGACCGTTGTCAATTTGATAGGTCAATGGTGCAAAGACTCTCGTGCTAGACCCATCTCTGGCTGGACCACTTAGTTTGGTAACAGAGGTCTCTCTGCTCCAAGTATATTCCACTTTCTATTCCATTTTTTCGACAGGACACTTATGGCTGGACGCAGCAACATGGCATTGACAAGATGTTTTGGCTGGAATCAGGTCCGCTCTCCGCAGTAACAACAAGTATCGTGTATTTGTGTTGTCCACGGATAAAGTGGGTGAAAATAATCGCAGGTATTCAATTCCCTAGTTATAACTTGACACTGCTTTTCATTGTGGAAGATAGACCAGATCAGGCGACATAGCGCAGAATCTCAGAAACACACCTACACGCTCCTCCTCGTGCCCAGAACTTCCACCCTCATCACGCGAGTCTTGGAAGAAGAGGGAGTTTTAGGGGACGTCACTATTTCTTCCTACAACCTTCAATTCATTCCAATTGCGGATGATGTCATTTCGCTCGAGAACAGTGAGGCGTTCAAGGAAATATGGGTGGTGGGTTCGGCCTTCCTGTTACGATAATTTCTCATGTCTCATGCGATCATTGGGATTCAGGATGGCGACGAGACCTCCATCTATGATTCCTCGCAGGCCTTGCACACTCTTCAGAAGTTATTTGGGTTATTTCCTCGGATTATTGGGAAGGGTGACCATGCTGGAGTTAGTTCGTGGGTGTGACGAGCGTGCTATGTTGTCTGATATTTTGCAGCGATTAGCAGATCTACTTACGCACCAAACCACCCAGCGCGCGAGCATTGACCAGGAGGGTTTGCTCGACATCTCCGATACCTTCGACTCGCTCATTGTCATTGACCGACGCGTCGACATGATCACGCCTTTACTAACCCAGTTGACATACGAGGGGCTCATCGACGAGATCATCCATATTAAAAATTGTAAGGGTTCTGGCTATTTACCGCAAACGTGGCTTGACGTATGCTCTTAGCCCACGTCGAGGTCCCAGCATCGCTCCTTAACGCCCCATCGAACCCCAGCCAAACCGCATCTGGATCAGGTTCCACCTCTGCAACCCCAGCCCCAGCTCTTGTTCAGGAAAAGAAACGGAAACACCATCTTTCGGCCTCAACGGACCCCATGTTTTCGGAACTGCGAGATCTTAACTTTGCGTCTATCGGAAAGCGATTGAACAAAGCCGCGCGTCGGCTAGACGAGGACTATAAGGTTCGTACGCGTTACGCATCTAACCTGGAATATGCAATGAGACTGAATTATGTCTCAGGCACGTCACCAAGCAACTGTGTCTCAATTGCGCGATTTTGTAGGAAAATTAGGTGGCCTTCAAGCCGAGCACCGAGCTCTACAACTTCGTAAGTCCGCGGAGCCGTACTTTTGGCGCTGTGGTACTGATGGTGGAATACAACTCGCATAGACACTGGATTACTGGAAATACTCTTGCCTGTGACGCGGTCAGAGATTTTCAACAAGTCCCTGGATATACAACAAAGTCAGCAGAATGGTTACATCTTTGAGCTCTCCAACTCATTTATAATACTAGATTTGCTTGCCTCCTACGATGTGCCTGGACAAATAACGGCTGTGGAGGACCTCATCGCGCAAGGGGCAGAGATGCAAGTCGTAATTCGACTTCTTTGTCTTGCCAGCATCACTGCGGGTGGTATTAAGGGCAAGGTACTTGAGAATATTAAAAAAGAAGTTCTACAGGTTGGTTGCTTCCTACCTTGCGATCACAATGCGCTCATGGTAGTTCAGGCTTACGGGTATAGCTATCTTCCCTTGCTGCTTTCTTTAAGCTCTCCTCCCTTGGCAATCTTCCTCCCGAATCCCTTGCCATCGTCTGCTGCTGCTGCTGCTTCCAGCGCGAAGTACCCATTCACGTCTCTACGGAAGTCGTTACGCCTGCTCATTGATGGCAATGAATCACTTGATGAGTTGGAGAATGATATAAGCTACGTGTATTCCGGATATGCGCCCATCAGCGTTCGTCTTGTCCAATGCGTGGCCCAAAAAGGTGGAGTTATCAGCAATCCGGCCAAGAGCAAAGAGGGAGCGACAGAAGAGGACGGAAAGAAGGGCAAGTCGTCGCTTTTAGGGCAGACACAGGCGCATCCCATCGTTGGTTTCAAGGGCTTTGAGGACGTCGTGGAGAGCATTCCAGGCCGGACCTTTGATATCACACAGAAGGGAGCGGCAGCAACGAACGGCGTCAGTACGAATTTGCGTAAGTGGTTAGATCAGTTACGGGGTCTTTCTTCGCCTATTGCCGGATTTTTGTCTAGTCTCCACTTGGAAAGAACGAACGACGACTGTTGTGTTTTTCCTGGGCGGTTGCACGTACACCGAGATTGCCGCCCTTCGGTGGGCGGGCTGTCAAACACAAGGTGAATTAGTCATTTGTTGAACGACCGGGTCACTAAATTCTCAGTCAGGCCGAAAGTTTCTGATTGCGACGACCAGCGTGGTAAACGGAGGCAGCATGATTGAGAGCATTGCCGGGGTTGGTCGTACAGCGGCGGGCTCAAAAGAAGCGAACCTGTGAGGCGGAAGTAGTACTTGAGGACCCGGGAAATGGATGCATTGACGGGGTGGCCGAGGGACATTGCTTACGCGCGGAGATCTCGATCCAAGTTTGAGATTATTGAGTGTCAGTTGAACCAACTCTGCGTAAACAACTGGGCAATTAAATGCCCCCTTTCTGTCTCCCCCTAATCTATTCCTCTCCCTCCCCTTTTGTTTCCCTTCTCCTGGTGAGCCGCCCGCCTTTTAATTTTTTCTCCATTCTCAACCGATCCTTATTTGCTCGCGGCAACGTGTCACCCGTGTGGTTCAGGTCCGCTCATTTCATTGACCATTCGTAAGCGGTCCACTGCCATCGATGCCCAAAGAAAAGAAGGCAGCAAGCGAAAAGCCGGAGAGGAAGGGTGTGTGGTCGTTCCTGACATGAATGGCCGCTCTTGGCTCAGATATGCAGCAGCAAGGTCCTCGGGTGGCGGAGGGCGCAAGAAGCTTACCGCCTATAACAAATTCATGCAAACAGAAATGGCACGTCTGAAGGAGCACGAACCAGACATGTCGCACCAAGCCAGGTGAGCCGTTGAATACCAAGGAGACCGAATCTCGCCTCAATGTTGCGCTACTAGATTCAAGCTGGCAACGGCTAACTGGAAGGGGTCGAGAGATAATCCAAAGGCTAGCGGGTCTTGACTGACAGATATTACTAACTTCTTGGACATATGCATATGCATCGTACGTCACTTGGCGGGGGTTGGGTTCTTCGCTTTCCCGAGTTATAGTTTTCTTCGATTTCAGGGTGCTTTCCCTTGGAGTAGACGGATTATAATCCTTTGCTTGCATGATTGCTAGTTTCAAGCATTGTGCGCTGTGTAATACACATCTTGCTGCGTCGCCGCACCGAACTGCGTGTCGAAGGAAGTCTGACGGGGTGCCGTGGGGAGGTGAGAGGGAGGGCAGGGCATGAGGAGGGAGCGAGGGAGGTGTCCAGAAAGGGCGAGTGCCTCCTCGCCTGAGCGATCTCCGTCTTGGTTGCGACTCTCTTAATGTATCACTCTCTTCCACCAGCCCGTCTCACCTCATCTATTAACTGCTCTCGTATGCCTTAGGCAACGAGCCATCTGTGACATCGATAACGACTCCTCCCCGCATACATAAGCCTTGACATTATATTACTCAACTGTCAATCAGTCCTCCGCCACGCCATGAACCCCACAGAGTGGGAGCCCAACAAATCGTTTACCCGCCATAATTCGTCTTCCTCAAGCCCAAGTCTCCTCCCCCTATTCTCGATGTCATTCGATTCACACAACTCCCCCGGGTCATCCCACCCTGGCCCGTCCTCCCCTGCTATCCGACACGACCTTACAGCTGCCCTCCAGAACCTGACATCTCGACATGACCTTGACCCCATACCTTACGATGCGGATTTACCCTACCTCGACAAAGGGAAAGACCGGGATACTCCCCCGATTCTTCCACCTCTCACTTTTCCCCCTATAACGTTTGACATCTGTCCATCATCTCCCAGTCTGATCTCCGAGCCTGGTCCCTCTTCCTATGGCTCACTGCATCCCCAACTCATCGAACACGAGTCTCTCTCTTATACCCCACCCGTCCTTCGAAACTCCACCACACATCGCACCGCTCACACACTTCCCTCCGTGTTGTCACGACGACGATCTTTCTCTAATCCACCCTTCCGCCATTTCGAACATCCGATCTCCTCTGTACACACGAGACTTGATATCGAGTCGTCAAGGGACCTCAATAATCGCTCTCATAACCCCCCCTCGGACAGACGGCAAACGCAATCTGTACCGAGCTCTCCCGGAGTTGAGGAGATCGGATGTTCGAAATGGCGGCTCTAGAACTCGAACGGCCATCGAGGATCGTATGCGCAAAGCCAATGGGCGGTCCTACTCGGATCCGTTCCCACTGCCTCATGCATTTGACGTAGTTTCACCCAACACCTCGGATGCATTCGTTCCCATAACTGTCATCAATCGCCCTAACCTATTTGATGGCATCTTGCCACGGGAAGTACGTTTGCGCATATTTGGCTTTCTCGTAAAGATCCATGAGGAAGATCATGCACGCAAAATTTACGAAGGTAGATGGACGGCAAACAAGGCTTCGAAGCATAAGTGGGTGGGTCGTGATCGAGGATTGCGGGAGCTTATGCGGTTGAGAAGGGTGAGCATACGATCCATTTCTTTGTTATATTCACGACCAATGCGCCCTATGTGTAGGTTTGCAAAACATGGTCGACTCTTATTTATGACGGACAACTATGGAGTGACTTGAATCTTCGCGCCTTTCCGAAGATTCCTGCCTCCCAATTAATGCACCTCGTGGAGTCTGCTGGGTCATTTATCACCTCCATTAATCTCGCGAGCCACAGAAATATACTTCCATCCACCTTGGAGAGCTTGACAAGTAGTCTCTCCGTGGTACACGGTATAGCGGTGGTCCCCCCTCACAATCAACTCACCTATCTAAACATGGCCGGCTGCTCAATGGTTACGACATCGTCTCTCCACACTCTCTTAACTCAAAGTCCATTACTAGAAACCTCCGTTTTGAAGGGGATGCCAGCCGTTACTAACGAGATTTGCGAAATCCTGTTCCAACATTGTCCGCGGCTTTTGTCGTTGGATCTAAGTCGATGCAAGAATCTCACAGGAGCTGGTATCCGATCCTTTGCATCCTCTGCGGTCACGCGTGCAAATCTACTTCCTTTAATCGAGTTGCGTTTATCGGGGTTGAAGAGCGTCACTGATGGAACGTTGTCTGCGTTGGGGAAAGCCGCACCCCACCTCGAAGTATTGGACATGAGTTATTGCAGGGACCTTCACAATTCGTCTCTAGATGCATTCGTGTCATGTTCAGAAGACTCTACCGTGGACTCAATCTCCCTTACAGCGCGGCAAGCTGGTCGAAACCCCAACGATAATAGACGCTACCGAAGGCGGATCACTCGTCTTCGACATTTGTCCCTTTCATCTTGCACTCTCCTCACCGACATAGCCTGTTCCCATCTAGCACATGCCGTGCCCCAGTTAGAGTTTTTGGAGCTTGCGAGAGTCGGAGGAGATCTCAAGGACGATGGCGTCATCCGACTGTTAGAAACGCTACCCAACATCCGGAAGCTCGATCTGGAGGACGCAATCGAGATAACGGACAATGTGCTTCGCGCCATTACCCCGCATCCATCTTCCGACGGTATCAAGCGAGACCTGCGAGTACCTGGCCATGTCCTGGAACACCTGATCGTTTCTTCCGCCGTCCAACTCAGCGACGAAGCCTTCCTCACACTAGTACGGAACTGTACGCGTCTCCGTGTTTTGGAGGCTGACAGTACACGAATCTCGGCCTCCGTCGTGAAGGAATTCGTGAAGCTGGCGCGGGAGAGGAATGCTTCGGATGCGACGATGGTCGGGATTGATTGCCGCTCGATGAACGAAGGCGTGGTTAAAGAACTTGCCGATTCGACGCGCCCTCGACTTGGCTGGAGAGCATATGAAGCACGTCGTCTGGCATACCTCGATGGGCGCGATAATGAGGCTCTCGGTGTGGGCCAGGACGAATGCGACTCGCGGCGTGTTGTACTCAAGACGTTTGCTTCGTGGCAGACTGTCGACGCGGTTGCTGCTGCCCGCAGCAAGCGGCGCAAAGGCTGGCGGCGCCGTAATGCCAATCCCTCCTCTGGGTCCGGAAGTTCCACTATCGAGGATACGCTCCCGCTGCGGTCGAGGTGGTGGTCACCAGGGGGACGACGTTCATCTGGACTGAATTCTCCGAGCCTTTTAGAACCGAACAGCGAACGCGAGGGATGTACAATCATGTGAAACTTGTGTATTACTATTACGCTTAGCTTAACCTAAGCCACAATCTTGAATGAACTATCTCAGAGTCGTTGATTTCGTTGTTGTATGTAGGTAATGTTAACAATGAATACTAGTGTATCTAACGATGTCAACAATCATAGGACTACTTTTTTTTGGATCGTTTCTTTGATTTCTTTTTCACATAGTCCTGGTGTTCTACAGAAGGTGTATTGGTCCCGCTCGTAGCCTCAACACTGACGTCCTCTTTACGAACTTTTCGAATCTTCGTCCCAGACCGCGAGGCGCGAGGCGTAGAATCAGTCTCAGCGGACGCTGCAGAGGAACGGGTATCTGGACCATTGCCATAGCCTGCGAAAAGGAATGGGTTAGGATCGGTGGACGGAAAACATCGTGCTAACGAGAACCGCACAAACCTGCAAAAGGATCCATAGGAAGTTGCCTTCGCTTCCCAGCGGCAGTCGAGGATGGAGGAGGAACGACATCCGCAGCCTGAGGAGAATCCACGGCGGCATTTGCCTTTGCCTCGCCTTCCTCCTCGTTATCGTCGTCATCGTCGTTGTCGATAATTTCCAAATGCCCCTCATCCTCCTCGCTCGCCAGCTGCGCCTCTTCCCGCAGCGCCTCGTGATATTTTTCGCGCTCGAGCATCTTTTCTGTTATCTTTGCCGGAATGCGGTCGTCATCGGCCTTGTCGTTCCCGTTCCCGTTCCCGGTTCCGGACGAGTCGTCGCTTTCGTTTGGACGTGTGTGGGCGACGGCAGAGCCGGAGCCGGAGGGATTGGTCGATGTTGTTGTGTCTTTTGCTTGCGCGATGGCACTCTTGATGAAGCGGGTTGCGGCGGCTTTGTCGATTGCGAGCTGCCCTGTATACGGTCAGTAATCGTTGAGTGGAATAGACGCAGAATGCCCTCGCGGGCTGCGAGGGCACGGCGGGTGAAGAGATACGGACTTTTAGCAGGATCCTCGGCATCCTTGATTTTATCGAAGTATTGCCGTACTCTGTCCTATGGGATAATCATGGCGGTTAGTTCTGACACCGACAACGAACGGATGGACGTACTAGCTCGGCAATTACGGGGTGTGTCTTCGGGTCTACACCCCTTGTCTTTAGGTAGACTATATATATGTGTGTGTCATGCGGGTCGATTGGAACAGCATGTAGAACGAGACGGACCGAAGACGAGGTCGTATACAAGATAGGGAATGACGACCTGCAACTTTGCTTGTTGGATCGTGTCTAGGCCAATGACTAGTCCCGGTAAAGATTGGGATGAAAGGGCCATCCCTTCATTTATGAACGAGGAGAACCAAATTTCTGGATTTTATCAAAGCGAGCTTACACAGGCTCTGAAGGAGCAGGCCTTTGGGATCTCCTGCTCGGAGATAATTCACTTCAATGAGAGTGAGGCAGAAGCTACCATTACTCTACTGGAGGGCAACAACATCAACGTAGTCCTTTCTTCTGCCGGCTACAAGGTTTGGCGACAGTGAACCCCTCGAACCTAGATTTTAATTGGTTATTCTAGGTATTAGATCAAGGAGTATTTTACGAGACTTTGGATGATCTTTTGTCATCGACAAGTCAATCTTATGCTGCGAAAAGAGTCGAGACGTTGGTGGGAAAGCTGGAGGGTCTTGTGGACAGGGGAA
>WNFI01102781.1_pt1 | contig 14268 bp, 18 predicted proteins | sample 5400471 | NCBI WGS metagenome assembly WNFI01 (sample SAMN13153348, study PRJNA577476) | soil metagenome | isolation source: 100 cm saprolite on Douglas fir-dominated hillslope | place: USA:California | collected 2013-09-17
CTCCGGGCACGGCGACCCTCGACGGTCCAGTGCGACCCGGTTGGGTCGCTGGCCGCGACGATGTAGCCGTCCTCGATTTCGACTTCGGCCGAAGCCACTACTCGTGAAATTGCGCGCACCTCGAAGGTCAAGGGATGCGGCCGGACACACGTCCCGTCACCAGCCGCCGCGCCCGCGCCGAGCCGTCCCCACGGCCCCAACTCACTTCCCGATACTTGGGCGCTTGCCCGACCCTAACTGAACCAGGTGTCATATTGCAAATGGGCAAGTGACAAACCTCGCCCTGGGGGCTCGGACCAAAGAGCCTTGGGTGGGCCCTGCTCAGCTGGCTGCTTCGAGCTCCTCGATGTCCTCGGGGGCCAGGCGAACCGCCGCCGCGGCGACATTCTCTTCGAGGTGCGCGACCTTCGACGTGCCGGGTATCGGCAGCATCACGGGTGCGTGCTGCAGCAACCAGGCCAGGGCCACCTGGCCGGGGGTGGCACCGACCCGGTTGGCTACCTGCTGAAGTGGGCCGCCCGGGTCTGTCAGGTTGCCGGTGGCCAGCGGGAACCAGGGGATGAAGGCGATTCCCCTCTCGGTGCAAACGTCGAGGACCTGCTCGGACCTGCGGTCGATGATGTTGTATCGGTTCTGGACGGAGACGATCTCGGTCAGCTCCAGCGCCTCGCTGAGCTGTCCCCGGCCCACGTTGCAGAGCCCGAGGTGTTGGATCTTGCCCTCGTTCTTGAGATCAACCAGGGCGCCAACCGATTCGCCGAAGGGGACTTCGGGATCGGGCCGGTGGAGCTGCAGCAGGTCGATGCGCTCGACACGGAGGCGCGTGAGGCTGCCCTCGACAGCCCCGCGCAGGTACTCGGGCCGGCCGTTCGGGCTCCACTCGCCGGGGCCGCTGCGGGTAAGGCCCGCCTTGGTCCCGATCAGCAGGCCCTCCGGGTACGGGTGCAGGGCTTCTGCGATCAGCTCCTCGCTGACCTCGGGGCCATAGGCGTCGGCCGTGTCGATGAAGTTGACGTCCAGGTCGGCCAGGCGCCGGAGCACGGCGCGGCACTCTCCGGGATCCTCCGGCGGGCCCCAGACACCCGTGCCGGTGATCCGCATCGCGCCGAAGCCCAACCGGTTGACGGGCATTCCGCCGACGCGGACAATTCCAGCGGCGCCGGCGCTCACGGTGGATCCCTGGCTCACAGCGCTCTGCCGGCGGGCGTCACGACTTCGGCCTGCGCGTCGCGATCCCGACGTCCTCGGCGGTCCGACCGAAGATTTGCTGGACCGGCCAGCTCATCACCCCGGCGTAAGCGTCGATTTGGCTGCGGTGATGGATGTCGTGCTCGGCCATCATCATCAGCAGCCGCCACGCTGAGAAGAACACCCCGGGCGTGTCCAGCGACTCGATCTTGCGAGTCAGCCACTCGGGCGGCGAGCCGCCCATCCGCTGCTGCACGTGAGCCGCCGACTGGTCGAGTGCGGCGATCCACTGCTCATGGGTGTCCGCTGGTCCCGGCCAGGTATTGGTGGTCCAGCCCTCGCCGCAGTAGGCGGCGGTGAACCACAGCCGCGAGGTGGCCATGTGGTGGACCAGTTCCCCGATGCCCCACGCGTTCTCGCCATCGCCCGTCGAAGGCTTCCAGCTCTCGGCTTCCGGCGGCAGACTGCCTATGTCACGCACGGCGCGCTTGTTGACCCCGGCGAACCACTTCAGGTAGGCGTCGATGTCAGTGATCATGGGTCGAATCCTAGTGTGATAGATCCGCTAGGCTCGTTGCTGTATGGACGGCGACACGACCACCAACGGCGTCCCTGCCGAAACCGGCCCGACAGTGGCCGCGACCGCCGGTCCGAGGCGGCGCCGAGCCGTTGCCGGCAGGGCCGCCACCGGGGGCGACTGGCAGCCCGATCGGGCCGAGCTGGAGGAAGTCGTCCGCAGCCTCGAGGTGATGTACAGGCCGTCGGCGTCAGAGGGCGAACACCAGGCGGCCGAGTGGATCGCGGCGAGGCTGAGGGAGATCGGGTGCACAGTCGCCATCGACGAGGAGACCGCCCACGGGGGCTACTGGTGGCCGATCGGCCTGATGAGCGCCGCCGCGGTTGCCGCCGGGGCGCTCGCTTTGCGGGGCCGCCGTTTCCTGGGCGCCCTTATCGGCGGAATGGTCGTCGCCGGTATCGCCGCCGCCCACGGCGGTCTGGTCTTCAACCCGGCCCCGCAGCGGGCGCTGGCGCGGCGCTTCCCGGAACGCGTTGAGCGCGCCAACAAAGGCGCTCCACTCTGGTACCCGGTCATCGGTGGGCCAGCGCTCGTCGCCGCCGGCTCGCTGCTGAAGATCAAGGGGCTGACGCGGCTGGGAATGCTGCTCAGCGCCGGCACCGTCGCCAATATGATCGACATCGGGCGCCGGCCGGCGGTTCCCGGGGCCAACGACAACCTCAGCGCCGTCGCCGTGCTGGTTGCGCTGGCGCGTTCGTTGCGGCAGCGCCCGGTCAAAGGCTTGCGGGTCCTGCTGGTCTCGATGGGCTCCGAGGAGACGCTCCAAGAGGGGATCCTGGCCTTTGCCCGCCGTCACTTCCACGAGCTGCCGATCGCCGGCACCAGGTTCATCGTCATCGATACCGTGGGCTCGCCACGCCTGGTGATGGTCGAAGCCGAGGGCGTGCTGAAGATCCGGCCCAACGATCCCGCACTCAGTGACCTGATCGCGGATTCAGCCGCGGAACTGGAGGTGCCCCTGGTACGCGGCCAGGTGGCCCGAGCCAGCACCGACGCGGTGGTGCCCAATAAGGCCGGCTATCGCACCGCGTTGATGGTGTCTTTCGACAAGGACAAGGTGCTGTCCAACTACCACCAGCCCACCGACATCGCCGACAACCTGGACTTCACCACGGTCGCCAATTGCGCCCGCGTCACCGACGCGGTTATCCGCAAGCTGGCCGTCTAGCCGCGCGCTCCGCGCTCTTCGCGCTCTCCTGACCGGCTGGTCGCGGCCTCAGCCGAGGTGCTGGAAGGGCTCGGGCACGTACCCCGCCAGGGCCTGGTGCCAGGCATCGCTGAGCTCAACCTGCACCGTCGCGTCATCTTTCGCCAGCCAAGCCAAGTGGCGGAGCCCGTGCTCGATCACCTGGATCGCGGCGATCGAAGCCGGTGCGACGGTGGCGCCGGAACGGGCCAGCTCGGCGCGCTCGATCGGGACGCCATCTATGTCGGGCGCCTGGTGATCTGCGATGACGACGACGAAGCTGAGGATCACCGAACCGCGAGCGCGCCGCCAGGAGGTCGAGTGGGTCAGCACCGGCGTGCCCAGCCGGTTGGTCGAGAGCCGCGTGACGACCTCCACAGGGTCCTCGTCGTCACCGATCTCCATGTACCAGGGCTCTGGCCCGCACGGGCCTGCCAGCTCGGGCACCCCCACCGGGCTCAGCCGGAGGACGAAAACCTCGGCCTGCACCGCTCCTCCGGTGGTGTAGAGCGACGGGTCGGGCCCCTCGGTCATGGGCGCCCGACTCAGGAGTGGTCCTTGATCGCCGACTCCAGCACCGCGTAGCCCTCGTCGGCCTCGGCGGGGGTCAGGCTCAGCGGCGGCGAGATCCGCAGCACGTTGCCATAAAGCCCACCTTTGCCCACCAGCAGGCCGCCGTCCTTGCATGCCTCCAGCACTCTCGTCGCTGCCGCGGCCGACGGCATGGAGGTTCCCGGCTCCACCAACTCAACCCCGATCATCAAGCCCTTGCCGCGAACGTCGCCGACCACGCCGCCCTCACCGGCCAGCCCCTGAAGGCGGCCCATCAGCTGGCCGCCGACCTCGCGCGCGTTCCCCTGCAGGTCGTGGTCGAGGATGTAGCGCAGGTTGGCGAGCGCCCCGGCGGTCACCAGTGGGTTGCCTCCGAAGGTGGAGATCGAGTTTGCCGGCAGGCTGTCCATCAGCTCGGGCCGGCCGATCACACCCGCCAGCGAGAGCCCGTTGCCGATTCCCTTGGCGAACACCATCATGTCGGGAACCACGCCGTGCGCTGTGATTCCCCAGAAGTGCTCGCCAGTGCGACCCCAGCCGGTCTGGACCTCGTCGGCGATGAAGAGGATCCCGAACTCGTCACAGACCGCCTTCATGGCGGCGAAGAACCCGTCCGGCGGGACGGTGAAGCCGCCGACCCCTTGGATCGGTTCCGCGATCAGGCAGGCGATGTCGCCCGCGGTGCCGGTCTCGATGACGTTGCGAAGGTCGTCGGCGCCGGCCGCGATGAACTCGGCGTCGGGCAGGTCTTTGAAGGGACTGCGGTAGCGGTAGCCGTTCTGGACGAACGCGACGTGGAACGGCGCCAGCCCGGTCGCCGACCAGGCGCGGTTGCCGGTGACGGCCACGGTCGCGAAGGACCGCCCGTGGTAGGAGTTTCGAAGCGCGAGCACCTGGTTTGACCTGCGGTACCCGGTAGCCAGCATCAGTGCCGCCTCCACCGCCTCCGTGCCCGAAGTCGTGAAGAAGACCTTGGCGTCGGGGATTGGGGAGAGGGAGGCGATCTGCTCGGCCAGCTCGATGGCGTTGGGAATCAGGTAAAGCGTTGAGCTGTGCAGCAGTTTGCCGGCCTGCTCCCGGACCGCCTCCACCACCTCGGGGACGCCGTGGCCGCTGATGGTGGTGAGGATGCCGCCGAAGAAGTCGAGATAGCGCTTGCCCTCGGCGTCCCAGACGTAGCGCCCCTCGCCGTGGTCGATGGCGATCGGCTGGTCGTAGTAGAGCGCCTGCCACCTTGGCATCACCGCCCGGTGGCGGGCGGTCAGATCAGCGTGGTCCAAATGCCTCCTCTCAGCTTGCGGCGACCATTCTCGCGATCACCTCACCGTCGTGCCACTCGGGTTCGGCGGCGACTCCTTAGGTCGGACTGCTCTGGCCAATTGCCCAGGCGGGCAACGTACGGCCGGGCGCGGAGAATGTCAAACGCCGGCCGCCAGCGCGTCCTTCATCCTTTTGAGATCGGCGTCGACCTGGCGCTCGATGAAATAGTGGAGGAGCGGCTCGGCGACCCGGAACAGCCGTGGGGATGAAGCGTTGCCCCAGCCTTCGACACGGGTGCCGGCAGGGTCGTCGTGGAGCGTGAAGCCCGCCTCGAAGTAGAACCGCCCCCCGACGGAGCGCGTCTCGAAACGGTGCGGCGGCTCGTGGTGGGTGCACTCTGCGCGCTGGTTGAACTTCATGCCGAGGAAATGCGCCTCCACGGAGAGGCGTGTTCCCAGCTCCAGCTTCTCGGTGGTCATCCGGTGGATTCGATGGACGGGGCCGACGTATTTGGGGATGTTGTCCGGGTCGCTGAGATACGCATAGACCTGTGCCATTGGCCGCTCGACCATGACCGTCTTCCGGAGTTCGATCATGTCAGCGAATGATGCCCGACCCGGGTCGGTTAAGCGTTGGTCTTTACGCTGGACTTCGGCGCTTGAAAGGAGCAGATTGGGCGGTGCCGCCTTTCCCGTCCGAGGCTGGCGGGAGACGGCATGTTGAGGAGGATTCCGCATGTCCCAAACAGCCACTTCACTGGAGGCACGCTTCCGCCAGGGCTACGAGAACTTCGGCAAGGGCGACCTCGAGGCCATCCGTGCCGATTTCGCGCCAGACATCGTCTGGCATAACGGCGGCAGCAACATCCTGACCGGCGACTACACGGGCATCGACGAGTGCTTCAAGCTCTTCATGAGGATCTTCGAGGAGACCGGTGGCACCTTCAAGAACGAGGTCCATGACGTCCTCGCCAACGACACCCACGGGGTAGCGCTGATCAAAGTGACCGGCACGCGCAACGGCAAGACGTTGGAGAGCAATGCAGTCCACGTCGTGCACTACAACTCCGAGGGCCAGATCAAAGAGTCCTGGCTCATTCCCGAGAACTTCGAGGAGGCCAACCAGTTCTGGTCCTAGCCGGCTAGCAGAGAGCCGAAACCCCGGGGCAGAGGCAGCCGCGAGCGGGCGCGGCGGCCTCACTCGACTACGATCGTCGCCTCCCACGTCTGACCGCTGGGGCGGGAAGAGCTGAGCCGGCTGGTGCCGGCCTGCCGGATCTTGAAGATTCCCGCGGTCACGCCACGGACCAGAGTCAGCGCGCCATTGGGCACCCGCTCCAGCACGCTGGTGTCGGAGGCGGTGATCGGCGCCCATTTGCCCGTATCGGCCTCCGCCAGTGGCACGTTCAGGAAGACGCTCACGGTATCCCCGATGTGGAGACAAAACGTCTTGTGATCCTGGTCGGGTCCGAGTGTGGTTGTGGTGTCCGGTGCGTCGGCCGGGGGGAGGCTGGCGCAGTTGACGGCTGGAGCCGAGGGTGTCGAGACAGCTCCGCCCCCGGCCGCGGTCCCGCCACACCCCGCCAGCGCCAGCGTCCCCACGAGACACAGAGCACGCTCGTTCATCACCGCAAACCTACCCCGGAAAAGAAAGGAGCCGCCCGAAGGCGGCTCCGATAGCTTGCTCGTCCCGTCAGGGATACGAGAGTACGCATCCGCCTGCGGCGCCGTTGAAGGCGTTGCTCCAGAGCGACTGCACCGCGAACGTCCCGGTCGTCAACTTGATGTCGGCCGAGGCGCCCTGGCCGCTTGAGATCCAGGCGCACTTGTCGCCGTTCTCAGCGCCGCTGGCGTCCAGCCAGCCGCCGTTGGGGAAGATGTCGGTCTCGGTCTCCGCGAACTCGTGGCCGCCGACGATCGTGATGCCGTCGGTAAGGGAGCTCACGAAGTTGGCGCCGCAGCTCGCGCCGGCATCGGTGATATAGGGCATGTTGGTGTAGGCGATGTTTCCGTAGCTGGAGCTGGTGGAGCTGTGCCACGCGCAATACCGGCTACCAAACCCGCTGGCGTTGCTATGCGTGGCTGTGGAGATTACGTACTGAGTGGTGTTGTTCGAACCGGTACCGGTGTTGCCGAAATGAGATGCCGCGCGGACAGCTTCCGCCGCCAGCTGGCTCTGAGATGGGCGCTTTGGAGCCGCACTGGCATTGTCGTACCAGGTCCCCCAAAGGACATTCCCGGGGTTGGTCGCAGACGTCCCTCCGCTGCAGGAGTAGGAGCCGGTGGCCACGCCTTCACAGTATTGCGTCACCGAGTTGTTCCAGTTGCTGCCGCCGACGCCCTGGAAGAAACTCGTCTGGATGGAGGCCTCACCTGAGGGGTCATTGTTGTTCCACTGGGAACCCCACCAGACGATGTACACCTTGTCGCTGCCAGTCTCGACGCCGCCGCCGTGGTAGTACAGGTTATTCGTGGTGGAGGCTGATCCGCTGTGTGCGTCCTTCACCGAGGACTCGTGGACGGTCTCGGAGCCGCTACTCGCCGCAGAGGCTGCGATGCCGAGCGCTGGAACTGCACCTACCGCTAACACCGACGCGCCTAGCGCCACCAGGGAACGAGACAAACCTTTCATACGCACGGGCGGAATCCTCCTAACCTCTATAACGCCCGTACCCCCGGGCAACTTCAGAGATGCAACGTATCACGGCCCTCGCCGCCCCGCGATGAAGTTTTGTTAACTGTTGCAACCCCTCGGCTGGAGCTCAGCCGAGGGGTCCCAGAGCCAGGAACTAGACGGGCTTTGCCTGCGCGAGGGCCTGCTCTCGAGTGACGCCCTGCATGTTGTGAACGCTCTCGGCGTGGTTCTTCACCGCCTCGACCAGCTTGTCCTCGTCATCAGAGCGGAATTCCCAGCCGCAATCGCAGCTGACCTGCTTCTCCATCGCGCACCTCCTAGGTGATACATGTTGATGCTTCGAAGGCGAGGTCGACCACCGCGACCATCCGCTGCCCCGCGAAGAGCTGGCCGAGACGCTCTGGCCGGGCAAGCTGCCCAAGGCCTGGGCAGTGTCGCTGAGCGCGATCATCAGCAAGCTGCGGGTCACCCTCGGGCGGGTCGGGCTGGATCGGGATGGGGTCATCGCCACTGCCTTCGGCTGCTACCAGATACGCCTGCCGACCGGCACCTGGATCGACCTGGAAGCAGCCAAATCGGCGCTCCACCAGGCGGAGGGTGAGGTGGCCGCCGGTCGTGCCGCGGGCGCCTATGGCGATGCGTTGGTGGCCCTTATGGTCCTGCGTCGCCCGTTCCTGCCAGGCGCGGACAGCCCCTGGGCGGAGGCGCGCCGTCAGCAGCTTCGGGCGGAGCTGGTTCGAGCCCTGGAGTGCATGATCCCCTGCCTCGAGGCCTTCGGCGAGTTCGCCCTGGCGGTCAGGAACGCCGAAGAGCTGGTTGCCCTCGAGCCCTTCCGGGAGTCCGGCTACCGTCACCTGATGCGCCTGCACGCGGCCCGGGGCGACCGTGCCGAGGCGCTGCGGGTCTACGAGACCATCCGGGCTCGACTGATCGATGAGCTGGGCGTTGGCCCGTCGGCCGAGACCGAAGCGCTCCAGCTGGCACTGCTCAAGAGCTGAGCCGGGCCGCGGCCGCGCAACCAGCGCTCCCGCGTGCCTTACCGGCGGCGGCTTGCTCCCGGCAGCCCGACGCGCCATTAATGGGGGTCTGGGATCGCCCCGCGGTCCCCCGATTCAGATTCGGGAGGATGCTGATGCCAACCTATGTCCAGCTGCTGAAATGGACCGACCAGGGCCGCATGAACGCCGCCACCATCGCCGACCGCGTCGACGAGGTGGTCAAGCGCTCCGAGGCGGAGTTCGGGATCAAGATCCTGGGGGCCTACGTAACGATGGGCCGGTACGACCAGATCGTCGTCTGCGAGGCGCCCAACGATGAGGCCATCGCCAAGGTTGCGATGCTGGTGGCCGGTCGGGGCAACGCCACCACCGAGAGCTTCCGGGTCTTCACCATGGACGAGGTGCGCGCCCTGCTCTAGGTCCTCACAATCCCTGCCCGGCGCATTCACATTCAGTTCACAGCCTCCTCCGACGATCAGGTGCATGAAACAACCCATCGGAGGCAACTCAAATGCGTAGAGGTTTTGGACTTTTCTGGGCGCTGGTGACCATCGCGATCGCCAGCTTGGCCGGATGGTTCGCGTACAACGCCGGCCTGGCGGCCAACATCGCCAACAATGGTCATGGCACCGTCGTCGTCGCCAATGGCTACGACGGATTCCCTTTCTTCCCGCTGGTTCTGCTGATCATCTTCCTGGCCTTCATGTTCCGGCGCCGCCGCTGGTACGGCGGACGTTCCCGCCGAGCCCTCGGCTGGCCAGGCAAACCCACCGCAGGCTCAGAGCTGAGCGCCGCGGCCGGGCCGGGGCTTTCGATCCCCGGCCCGGGTTCGCCGTAGGTGCCGGGATGAAATCCCGGCCTCCTGCGACGCGCTCTACCATCACGCCATGGCCACCATCCTGGTAGTCGACGACGAGCCGCAGATCGTGCGGCTGGTCCGCGACCACCTCGAGGCGGCCGGTTTCTCGGTGCTGGAGGCCGGCGACGGCCGCGGTGCGGTGCGCGTCGCGGGCAGCGAGCACCCGGACCTGGTGGTGCTGGATCTCGGCCTGCCCGGGCTCGACGGTCTCGACGTGACTCGCAGCCTGCGCAAGGACAACCCGGTGCCGATCATCATGCTCACCGCACGCAGCGACGAGTCCGACAAGCTGGTCGGGTTGGAGCTCGGCGCCGACGACTACGTCACCAAGCCCTTCAGCCCCAAAGAGTTGGTGGCGCGTGTACGGGCGGTGCTGCGCCGAGCCGAGACCGCGGCCGCCGGCCCCGAGGTGCTGCGCGTCGGCGACGACGTCGAGCTGGACCTGCCGCGCATGGAGGCGCGGGTCGCGGGCCGGCGGGTCGACCTGACGCCGACGGAATTCCAGCTCCTGGCGGCGATGGCGCGCGAGCCGGGGCGCGTCTTCACCCGCGCCCAGCTGCTGGACGCGGTGCACGGCGTCGCCTTCGAATCCTATGAGCGCGCTATCGACGCTCACGTCAAAAACATCCGGCGCAAGCTCGAGCCGGACTCTGGTGCTCCCCGGTACCTGCAGACCGTCTACGGCGTCGGCTACAAGTTGGCCGACGGCCGTCAGTGAACATCCAGGTCGGCGCGCCCCCGCCGCCCGAAGACCCGCCCCGCGACGGACAGCCGCCTGGGAGCCGCCCACCCTGGTGGCCAGAGAACGAAGCCTGGCCGCCGGCGGGGGCATGGACGGGCGGCGGTGGCTGGGGGGGCCGCGGATGGCAAGGCGGCTGGGGCGGCCGCGCCTGGGAACCCGGAAGACGTCGCGGGCCCGGTCGCCGCTTCATGCGCCGGGCGCTGCTGTTCGTGCTGGCCTTCATGGTGATGGTGATCGCTGTGATCACCACGACCATCTGGCTGATCGCCAACGTCGTCGGCATCAATGGCGCCGGCACGTCGCTGCGCATCGGGTCGCTGGCATTACTGATCGTGGTCTACGTCGTGCTGCGTCGCGGGGGCCGGGTCTTTCGCGGGCTTGCCCGTCCCGTGGGTGAGCTTGTCGACGCGGCGAGCCAGATCGAAGCCGGCGACTTCACGGTGCGCGTCCGGGAGCGCGGTCCACGCGAGGTCCGCCAGGTCGCCCGCGCCTTCAACGCCGAGCACGTCGGGCCGGTGCTGGAAGCGGCAAGGACACTGGAGCGCCTGATCGAGGACCTCCGCACGCTCGCCCTGGCCGACGCCGGCGGCCTGACCCTGCATCGCGAGCCGGTCGACATCGGGGTTCTCGTCCGCGAGACGATGGCGACGTTCGAAGGCTCCGCCACGGATCGCGGCGTCCGGCTGGAGGCGGAGGTTGGGCCTGACCTGCCCCTGGTCCGGGCCGATCCGGGCCGGATCCAGTCGGTCCTCTCCAACCTGATCACCAACGCGATCCGGCACACACCGTCTGCGGGGTCTGTCCGGGCGGCAGCCGGCCGCGCCGGCGACGGGGTGGCGGTCTCAGTGAGCGACAGCGGAGAGGGGATTGCGGCCGACCTCCTCCCCAACGTCTTCGAACGCTTCGTCAAGGGCTCCTCGTCGTCGGGATCGGGACTGGGACTGGCGATAGCGCGCGACCTGGTGGTGGCGCACGGCGGCCGTATCGAAGCGCAGAGTCAGCCGGGCCGCGGGACGACCATCAAGTTCACGCTGCCGGCCGGCTGAACCGCCTGCCGATCGGTCAGCCGGCGTCCGCCTCCCGGGCCGCCTTCAGCGCTTTGGTGTGCCAGGCAAGGTCGTCGAGCATCCGGGTCGCGGCGGCGGCATAGAAATCCGCGTCCTTGGGTTGGCCGCTCTCATCGAACAGCCGCCGAGCGAACTGAAGGACTACGGTTCCGCGCACCGGGACCATCTGTAGCTCGATCGCCACCAGCCGAAGCTGTTGCACGCCGCGTGAGCCGCCGGACCAGCCGCCGTAGCCGACGAAAGCCACCGGCTTGCGGTTCCATTCCTTATAGACAGCGTCGAGCGCGCTCTTGAGCACCGCGGGGTAGCCGTAGTTGTACTCGGGCGAGATGATCACGTAGCCGTCGCCGCGCGCCACGACATCGGCCCAGCGAAGGCATAGCTCGTCCTCCGCGTAGTCGCTCTGCGCCGCCGCGCTGGGGCGGTCGTAGTAGGGCAGCTTCCAATCGCGCAGGTCGACGAGCTCGACGGTGAGGTCCTCACGCGCCTCCAGGATCGGGAGCAGCCAGCGACCGATTACCTCGCTGAAGCGCCCCTCGCGCGTGGATCCGAGGATGAGGAGAATGTGCGCCCGTGAACCATCTGCCATTCAGCGGCCAACTCTACCGGATCGCTGGCCGCCAGCCGCATGCTGTAGACCACGATCCCGATCAGGATGGCGGCCCCCTGGAACGGCACGAAGAACTTTTCGCCCACCTGCTGGTTGACCAGTAGCGTGGTGACAAAGCCCACCAGCGCCAGGTTCATCACCCAGAACACGACGTTTTCGGTCCAGGGCGCGATATGGCGCTGATTGGGAGTGAAGTCCTGGATCAGCCCGAAGACCATGTTGACCATGACGCCGATGAAGATGGCGTGATCGGCGGCGCCGAAGAGATTGAAAGGCGCGCCGCCCTCGCTGCCCTTGGAGATGATCAGCACGACCGCCGTGATGGTCACCACGATGTTGACGATCACCCATGGCACGGCGACCGCGTAGTGGCGGCGGCTGCCCACCTCCATCCAGTTGGTGGTGACCACCCGCCCTCCCACGCGCACCAGGAAGATCACTGTGGCGATGATCGATAGCGGGATAAATGTTCCCAGTAGCGGGAGGATGCTCAACAGCGCGCCGATCGCCACCAGCAGGCCGGCCAGGAAGTAGAGGACAACCTGGATACCTCCCGGCCAGGTCAGCTTCGACGTTTCCTTGAGGCGCCAATCGATCAGCGACAGCGAGACCAGAACCAGGTAGCCGAAGACCTGGGCGGCGGCATGACCGGCAACGGCGCTGTCAGGCAAGAATTTGTGGTTGGCGGCATCCTCGATCTGGATCAGGACGCCGATCGTCGAGCCGATGACCAGGACGGTGAAGCCCAGGATCACGCCAAGCCGCGGGGTACTCATCCCGTTGCCGATGTTCCGGACCAGGAACACCAGCATGCCGACGATGATCAGCAGTACCGGCACGCCGAAGATCGCCCGCAGGAGGTTGATGCCGGTGAGGAACGCCAGCACATACAGAGGGACGGCCACTGACATGGCGATGGCGACGTTCCGGGCATGGGCGTCGGTGGTTCCTCCGGCTCCGGCGTAGAGCCAGAACGCGGCCGCGAAGGCGCTCAGCGTGACAAACCCAAGCGTGCCGGCGTGGACGTGGGTAAGAAGCACCGCGCGCGAGAGCTCGATGAAGTGGAAGCCGTTGAATATCCCGATCGCCACGGTGACGGTGAAGATCGCGAGCGCCACGCGGAATAGCATCCGGGTTTCCCAGGTCCAGGACGTCGACGGCATCAGTAGTCCCTCCTTACGCTTTCTAACTGGCGCCCAATGTAACTCCAACGACGGCGGCTGTGGGGCCGGCTTCGCTTGCCTGTTGCCGCGGTGCCGCGTAGTGTCGGCTGGTGCGAATCGACGGCTCGCCGCTCACGATCGCCCAGCTCATCGACGTCGCGCGACGGGGAGAGCAGGTCGAGGTCACCGACGCCGCCCGACAGAGCATGCAGCCGTCGCTGGCGGTGGTCGAGCGTCTGCGCGGCTCCGGCGCCCCCATATATGGAGTGACCACGGGGTTCGGCGCCCTTGCCGATACCCTGATCGCGGTCGAGGATCGGGCCGCTCTGCAGCGCAAGATCGTCCTCAGTCACAGCGCCGGGATGGGGCCGCCGGTCGATGACGAGGTGGTGCGCGGCATGATGCTGCTTCGGGCGCGCTCCCTGACCGCGGGCTACTCGGGCGTGCGCCCGGAGCTGGTGGAGGCGATCGTCGCACTGTGGCGCTGATCAACGGCACCGACGGCATGACCGCGACGCTGGCGCTGGTGGTCCACGATCTGGGTGAATTGCTGACCGCGGTCGATGCCACCGCGGCCATCAGCATCGAGGCGCTGCTCGGCACCCCGGTGGTCTTCGAGGAGGAGATCGTGGCGCTGCGGCCGTCGTCCGGCCAGCGCGACTCGGCGGCGAACATCCGCCGGCTGCTGGATGGCTCGCCGATCGTCTCGTCGCACCGCGAGTCGCACCACGCGGTGCAGGATGCCTACTCGCTGCGCTGCGCACCCCAGGTCCACGGCGCGGCCCGCGATGTCCTCGCTTTCGCCCGCCAGACCGTTGAGCGCGAGCTTGGCGCCGTGGTCGACAACCCGGTGGTGCTCGGCGACCGCCTTGTCAGCAGCGGCAACTTCCATGGCCAGGCGCTGGCCTACGCCGCCGACATGTGCGCGTCGGTCTGCGCCGACATCGCCGCGATCTCCGAGCGCCGGGTCGACCGGCTCCTCGACCCCGCGCGATCCAACGGCCTGCCGGCATTCCTGGTGCCCAACCCAGGAGTGAACAGCGGCCTGATGATCGCGCAATACACCGCCGCCGCCGTCGTGGCTTCTCTGCGCGCCGCGGCGACGCCGATGGCGGCGCAGTCGATGTCCGCCAGCGCCGGCCAGGAAGACCACGTCTCGATGGGCTGGACGGCGGCGCACCGCACCCGGCGCTCAGTGGCGGACCTGCGACGGGTGATCGCGGTGGAGGCGGTCTGCGCGGCGCAGGCGCTGGACCTGCGCGAGGCCGCCCTGGCGACGGGCGCAGGCACCGGCACCGGCTCGGTGCGCGACTCGCTGCGCGCTCGGGTCCAGCACCTGGCCACCGATCGGTTCCTTGCGCCCGACCTCGCCGCTGCCGAGGCGTGGCTGGCGTCGCCGGATTGGCGCGCCGGCGTCGAGTCCACTGTCGGG
>WNFI01103632.1_pt1 | contig 14268 bp, 12 predicted proteins | sample 5400471 | NCBI WGS metagenome assembly WNFI01 (sample SAMN13153348, study PRJNA577476) | soil metagenome | isolation source: 100 cm saprolite on Douglas fir-dominated hillslope | place: USA:California | collected 2013-09-17
GAATCCCGACGAGGTCAAGGGGAGTGCAACCGGTGCGATCAATTTCTTGACGTTCGGCGTCACCGCGGCGATCGGGCCAATTTTTGCTGAGCGCTTCGGCAAAACACTGGGTGCACAAACCGTCGACGCGGCCTCGCATTTCAGGCACGCTGGTCTTTTCTGGATCAGTGTTCTGATTGCGGCACTGGTGGTGGGATCGATGCTCCGGGAGACGGGCCGAGTTCGTCCGAACCAAGCGGCTTAGTCGCGAGCGCTCCTGCACGTTGCCACCTCGCCTTTAGGCGCAATTATTTTTGCGCCTAGAGCCTATTCTTGCGCCTAACCTTGATTCTTGCGTCTATCTGCGCCATTCTTGCGCCTAGATTCTACGCGCAGGAAAGGGCCTATGGCGAACCAGATCCCCGAGGAAGCACTGGCAGCGATCGAAGACGTCGTCCGCCGCCACCCCAATGGCGTGTCGGCGCCGGAGATTCTGCGTGCCCTGTCAGCCCCGATCCCGTCGCGCACTCTGCAATATCGCCTCAAGCACCTCGTCACCCGAAATCGCCTCATCATGGATGGCGATGGGCGATGGGCAAGATACCGAGTGCCCGATCCGGCCGACGACGGAATAGCTCGGGAAGACGCCAACGAACCTGTCATTCCGCTCTCTGACGCGGGGACATCAATCCGCGACTACGTCCGTCAGGCGCCGGAAGCCCGCAAGCCGGTCGGTTACGACCGCAAATTCCTCGACCGTTACCGGCCCAACGTCTCTTTCTACCTGACCGAACAGGACCGCGCACATCTCGCGACCGTCGGCCGCCAACAGATCGCGGAACAGCCCGCCGGCACCTACGCCAAGAAAGTCCTCAACAAGCTGTTGATCGATCTATCGTGGAATTCAAGCCGCCTCGAAGGCAACACGTACTCGCTTCTCGACACCAAGCGTCTCATCGAGTTGGGCCAAGAGGCCGAAGGGCGCGCGCATCTCGACGCGCAGATGATCTTGAACCACAAGGACGCGATCGAGTTCCTGGTAAGCGCCGCCGACGAGATCGGCTTCAACCGCTACACCATCCTCAATCTCCACGCGCTCCTGGCCAACAACCTCCTCGCCGATCCTTCAGCAGCCGGCAGATTGCGCTACATCTCCGTCGGCATCGAGCGCTCTACCTTCCACCCGCTAGAGGTGCCGCAGCTTATCGAGGAAAGCTTCGATCAGATTCTGGCGACCGCAGCCGCGATCACCGATCCCTTCGAACAAGCGTTCTTCGTGATGGTGCAGCTTCCCTACCTGCAGCCTTTCGACGATGTGAACAAACGCGTGTCTCGCCTCGCGGCTAACATCCCGCTCATCAAGGGCAACTTGTCGCCGCTGTCGTTCGCTGACGTGCCCCGGCAGACCTATACGGAAGCCGTGCTCGGAGTCTATGAGCTGACCAAGATCGACCTCCTCAAGGACGTCTTCATCTGGGCCTACGAGCGGTCAGCCGCCCGGTACGCTGCCGTTCGCCAATCCCTCGGGGAACCCGATCCCTTCCGGCTTCGCTACCGCGAACAACTTCGCGAGCTCATCGCCGACCTCGTCCGGGTGCCGGTGAGCCGGAAGGATGCAGCAGCGCGAATAACGGCTTGGTCGCAGAAAGAAATCGATCCCGGCGGCCGCCGGCGTTTCGCCGAGCTGGCCGAAGCGGAGCTCACAAGCCTGCATGAAGGCAATTTCGCCCGCTATCGAATCCGTCCCTCGGAATTCGCAGTCTGGCGGCAAGTCTGGGAGGCGAGATGACTCAAACCATCCAATGCTCGCGTCGGCGATGAATTCGGCCCGACAGCCCACAGGCTATTTAGCTCGGCCGCGGAGAACCCTATACTGACGCGGGCTCAACCCCACCCGCAGCTTAAGCACGGCGCCAAGATGAGATTGGTGTGTGAATCCACAGTCGGCGGCAATGGCCGCAACGGGTTCGTCGGTTGAGCGCAGTAACCTGCGCGCCCGTTGCAACCTCCTCTCGGTGATGTAGGCGTGCGGCGTACAGCCTACGGCACTCGCGAAACTTCGCAGAAAGCGCAGCAGCGGCATCCCTGCAACGCGTGCCAGTTCATCCAGACGCAGCTGGCGATCTACTGTGTCATCGATGTATTCCAAGACCCGTGAATGCACCTTGCGCTCGAGGTCGTAGCAACCGGGCGCGCGATGCAGCAATTTTAGGCGGGACAATGCGTGTTCCAACAGCATCGCCGCGTGCTCCTCGATGAGCCGGGATTGAGTTTGAGAATCTAGGATCAACCGGCGCAAGCTCCAACCCAGCTGCACCGCACGTCGATCTCCGCGGAAGACCGCGCGCGGCACGCCCAAGGAGACTTCGAGGTCCGGATCAGAGGCGGCGCGCACCACGTGCAAAGTCAAGTACTCCCCGCCCTTCTCGGACTCTGAGAAGATCTCCACATTGGGGAATGTGAGCGCCAGCTCTCCGGGCCAGGCATCGAAATCCTGACGCCGATCGCCGCCAATGGCGTGCACCCCACGCTGCCGTTCGAACGCGAGGCCCACTACGCACAAGCGCGACGTCTCGCGGATCGAATAGGGTGCCGATGGCAGCAGCGAAACGCGTGCCCAGCCAAGGTCCACGTTCATGGTGCGGCGCCTCGTTTGAAATTTCCTGATAGATGCGGAAGGGCCATGCGGCGATCATAGAGCGAATCACGAAACAACTCACCTTCGACCGATGCCATCAACATCCGCGCCCTTGCTTTGTCAGCGAGACTTGTTCTCGATTCCGGACGGTCATTGCTACCTGAACAGCGCGTTCATGGGACCCTTGCCGCGGCTCGTGGAGCAGGCCGGAGCGGCAGCGCTCGCCGCGCGTGCCTCACCGATGGGACTGACGGCGCAGGACTTTTTTGAACCTGCCGAACGGGTGCGAATATTATGCGCGCAGCTCGTAGAGGCGGACCCGGAGCGGGTCGCGTTTGTCCCCACGGTGGCATACGCCACGGCTATCGTCGCCAGGAATCTCCACCCAAAGGCGGGGCAGAACGTCGTCATGCTCGGCGACATGTTTCCTAGCAATGTTTACCCGTGGCGCAACTGGCGAAGTCATAGTGTCGAAATGCGCACGGTACGCGCTCCTGCCGCTCCATGGTCTTCTCGGGCGACCGGCGCGAGTCGAGGGGCGCTATGGAACGAGGCCGTTGTCCGTGCGATCGACTCCGACACCGCACTCGTGGCCGTCGAGCCTGCGCATTGGACGGACGGGACACTCTTCGATCTCGAAAGGATCGGGACACGTTGCAGAGAGGTGGGTGCCGCATTCGTCGTCGACGCCACCCAAACGGTAGGAGCGATGCCCCTCGATGTGCAGCGCTTGCGGCCCGATGCCTTGGTGGTGCACAGCTACAAGTCGATGCTGTCGAACTATGGGCTCGGCTTTGCTGTCTTCAGCGACCGGTTCCTCGACGCCTATCCACTGGAGGAGAGCTGGTTGATGCGATCGGGCAGCGAGAATTTCGCGCGCCTTGTCGACTATGAAGACCGTTACGCGCAGGGAATGCGGCGCTTCGATACGAGTCTGCGCGCCAACCCAATGCTGATCGCCATGCTGGAGGCGGCGTGCCGCTTGCTGATCGAGTGGCAGCCGGGTCGAATTCGCGAATACTTGCTGAAGATTGAGCGACGGTCTGTCGATCGTCTGCGTTCCCTTGGCTTTGAAATCGCCGACGAGGCTGAACGATGCGCAAACCTCTTTGGCGTGAGATTGCCGGACGGCATGAACCCCGAGGCGTGCCGCCAGCACCTCTCTCAACGACAGATCCACGTGGCCGTGCGTGGCAGCGCAGTGCGTGTCTCGCCTCACGTATACAACGACGAGAACGATTTGGTAAGGCTGGCGGATGCGCTTTCGGAGCTGGTTTGATCAGAAGCCCGCGGCCTGACCGTCGCGCCGCGGGTCGCTCGCCGCGACGTAGCCATCGGTGGACGGATCGCCGAGGCGCCAGATGAACTGGCCGGCGCCGAAGTCCTGGTAGCTGTCCTCGATGACCTCGACCTGGTGGCCGCGATCGACGAGCCCCTGCATCGTCGCGCCCGGCATCGCTCCCTCGACGTTGATTGACAATCCTTGATTGAACCGCCAGCGCGGCGCGTCACACGCAGCCTGCGGGTGCTGGCCGTGCACCAGCATGCGAACGAGCGTCTGCAGGTGTCCTTGCGGCTGCATGTTGCCGCCCATCACGCCGAAGCTCATCTGCGGGGCGCCGTCTCGAGTCAAGAAACCGGGGATGATGGTGTGAAAAGGACGCCGGCCGGGCGCGACGCAGTTGGCGCTGCCGGCATCGAGCGAGAAACCGTGACCGCGATTCTGCAGCGACAGGCCCCAGCCCGGCACGACGACGCCCGAGCCGAAGCCCATGAAATTACTCTGGATGAAGCTCACCATCATGCCGCGCTCGTCGGCTGCGGTCAGATAGATGGTGCCGCCACGGCCTGCGTGCCCTTGGCCAAAGACCTGGGCGCGCTCGGGGTCGATCAGCCTCGCACGCTTCTCGAGATACGCCGGGTCGAGCATCTGCGCCGGCGAGAGGCGCATCGACCGTGGATCGGCGACGTGCGCATACGTGTCCGCGAAGGCGAGCTTCATCGCCTCGATCTGCAGGTGCTGGCTCGCGGCGCTGTCGACGTCGAGCGAGGCGATGTCGAGATGGCGCAGGATGCCGAGCGCGATCAACGCCGCAATACCCTGGCCGTTGGGGGGTATCTCGTGCAACCGATGACCATACGCTTCGATGCCGATCGGCTCGACCCACTCCGGCGCGAAGGATGCGAAGTCGGAAGCGCGCACTGCGCCGCCGTTGGCCGCCGCGTGGGCCGCCGCGGCGTCGGCAATCTCCCCGCCGTAGAGCGCGGCGCCCCGGGTCCTGGCAATGGCGCGCAGCGCGCGCGCGGCGGCGGGAAAGGCGAACCGCTCGCCGATCTCCGGCACGCGACCGTTCGGCAAGAACGCCTCGGCCCAGCCTGGCTGCTCCGCCAGCAGCGGCGCTGCCGCCGCCCATTTATTCTGGACGACGACAGGCACTGCGTACCCGCGCTCGGCGATATCGATCGATGGCGCGACCAGATCGGCGAAGGGCAGCTTGCCGAAACGCCCGGAGAGCGCGACCCAGGCCGCGACCGCGCCGGGAACGGTGACCGAGTCCCAGCCGCGCATCGGCGGCTGTCTCGCATCGCTGCCGTACTTTCGGTGGAAATAGTCGGGCGTCCACGCCGCCGGCGCGTGACCCGAAGCATTGAGGCCATGCAGCCGCTCGCCGTCCCAGAGAATGCAGAACGCGTCGGAGCCGAGACCGTTGCTGCACGGTTCGAGGATCGTCATGGCCGCAGCCGCGGCGATCGCTGCGTCGACGGCATTGCCTCCTCGTTGCAGCATCGCGAGGCCGGCCTGAGCCGCGAGCGGATGCGAGGTCGAGACGATGTTGCGCGCGAAGACGGGCAATCGCATCGAGGGATAGCCGGCGGACCAATCGAAGCTGTGCATGTTGAGGATTCTACGTCGACTTCGAGGCTGGCGGCCATGGGTCGACTGGCGAGGCTGAGAAACGTGGACACGGCGGTCAACTTGCGGGCATGAAAGCTTGACTCTGGACCCGAGTCCAGGGTTTAAGCTGGCGCTACGAATTTAGAGGAGCTCGCGATGGAAGTGTTGGGAATCGGCCAATTGGCCAAGCGTGGCGGCGTCGGCATCGACACGGTGCGTTACTACGAGCGCAGTGGGCTTTTGACGCCGCATACGAGACTCGCATCAGGGTACCGCCGTTATGGGGGCACTGAGCTTGCACGGCTGCGCTTCATACGCCGCGCGCAGGGCCTCGGATTCACTCTCAAGGAGATCAAGCAACTGCTCGCCCTCTCGGCGCAGCGCGATGTCGGACGCGTCAAGCGCTCGGCTCAGGCGAAGCTGTTGGACGTCGAGGCCCGTATCGCGGCTCTTGAACGCGTGCGGGACGGACTGACGACGCTCATTGCGGCCTGTCCGGGACACGGCCGGGCGGCAGATTGTCCGATCCTGCGTGCGCTGACAGACGAGGATGAGCAATGAACCGATCGCACGAATGTCAGCACGCTCATGCGGCCGGAAGCGCGCCGCGCCCGCACGCGTCGGCGTGCGGCGCACACTCTGCGTCTTTCGAACAGCACCCAGCCCAGCCCGCGCCACCGCGCGCCGACCTGCCGGCCGGGACGATCTACACCTGCCCCATGCACCCCGAAGTCCGGCAGATCGGGCCGGGCCATTGTCCGAAGTGCGGCATGGCGCTCGAGCCCTTGATGCCGACGGCGGTCGAGGACGATGGTGAAATCCGCAGCGTGCGGCGGCGGTTCTGGAGTGCGTTGACGCTCGCTGTTCCGGTCATGCTGATTGCGATGGTGCCGCACTTTTTCGGGAGGGCACACGATCCCATGACGGCCTGGACGCTACGGATATTGGAACTGGCGTTGAGCGCCCCCGTGGTGCTGTGGGCCGCCGTTCCGTACTACCGCCGCGGCTGGCTCGGCGTGGTTCACCGTGCGCCCAACATGTACACGCTGATTGGGCTCGGTGTGATTGTGGCGTTTACTTTCAGTCTGATCGCCACGTTCTTTCCGGGCCGGTTCCCGGCGACGATGCGCGATGAGCACGGAATGGTCGGCGTGTATTTCGAGGTGGCCGCGGTGATCGTGGCGCTGGTGCTCCTCGGCGAATGGCTGGAGCTTGCCGCGCGCGGGCGCACGAGCGCGGCGATTCGGCAGCTCCTGGGACTGAGTCCGAAGACGGCGCGCCGCCTCGCCGCCGGCGGTGAGGAGGAGGACGTCTCCCTTGAATCGCTGGTGGTCGGCGATCGGCTCCGAGTGCGGCCGGGAGAGAAGATCCCGGTCGATGGCCGCGTCATCAGCGGTCGATCGAGTGTCGATGAGTCGATGCTCACGGGCGAGCCGTTGCCCGCCGAGAAAAGTGTCGGTGATCACGTTGTGGGCGCCACGATGAATCAGACCGGAACGCTCGTGATCGAGGCCGAGCATGTGGGGGCCGACAGTCTCCTGGCGCAAATCGTGGCGCTCGTGAGTGATGCGCAGCGTTCGCGCGCGCCCCTGCAAAAGCTGGCCGATCGAATTGCGGTGTGGTTCGTCCCCGCCGTCATCGGTATCTCCATCGCCACTTTCGTCGTATGGTGGGTCATCGGTCCTGAGCCGCGCCTGGCCTACGCGCTGGTGAACGCGGTTGCCGTGCTGATCATCGCCTGTCCGTGTGCGCTTGGCCTTGCAACGCCGATTTCCATCATGGTGGCGAGCGGTCGCGGCGCGCAGGAGGGCGTTCTCTTTCGCAACGCCGAAGCGATCGAGACACTGCGCAATGTCGACACCCTCGTGCTCGACAAAACCGGAACTCTCACCCTCGGGCGCCCCGCGCTCGGTCAGGTGGTCGCGTTCGGCGCGTTTTCGCAGGAAGTCGTTCTCGCCTGTGCGGCAGGCCTCGAGCGTTCGAGCGAGCACCCTTTGGGCCGTGCCATCGTGGAAGGGGCGCTCGCGCGTGGTGTGGCACCCGTTGAGGTCACGCGGTTCGACTCCATCACCGGTGAGGGAGTCACCGGCATGTGGGAGGGTCGGCGCCTGTCCCTGGGAAATGCAGCGTTGATGCGTGCCGCGGACGTGGCGGTCGACGCTGCGCACGAGGAAGGCGAGAGATTGCGCCGGACCGGTCAAACGATCATGTTCCTAGCCATCGATGGGCAGCTCGCGGGGGTTCTCTCGGTGGGCGATCCGCTGAAAGACAGCACGCCCCCGGCGCTTCGGGCGCTCAAGGCGCTCGGTTTGCGCCTGGTGATGCTCACGGGCGATAGCCGCACGACGGCCGACGCCGTGGCGGCCGGCTTGGCCCTGGATGAGATCATTGCGGAAGTGCGCCCCACGGATAAGGCGGCCGCCATCGTCTCGCTTCAGAAAGAGGGGTATCGCGTCGCGATGGCGGGCGACGGCATCAACGATGCGCCCGCCCTGGCACGTGCCGACGTGGGTATCGCGATGGGGACGGGAACCGACATCGCCATGGAAAGCGCGCAGGTCACGCTGGTGAAAGGCGACTTGCGCGGGATCGTGCGGGCCCGAGCCATAAGCCGGGCCACGGTGCGAAACATCCGCCAGAATCTGCTGTTCGCCTTTGGTTACAACGCGTTGGGAATCCCGCTGGCCGCCGGCGTCCTGTATCCCCTGACGGGTTGGTTGTTGAGCCCGCTCATTGCGGCGCTTGCCATGAGCCTTTCGTCCGTCTCCGTGATCGTCAACGCGCTGCGCTTGCGCGCCGCAGATTTACGTTGACTCGGGCGGCCGATCGCCGGACGTCGAGCGTACGTCCGAAATGGACGGCGGCTCGCTTGCGTCCGGATCGATCACGCCGAATCGTGCCGGAGTATGGGCATAGAAAAGCGGAATTTTTTCGTGATGAATCAGGTTGAGCAATTGCTGTGCTTCTTCCTCCGTCACGATGAATTCGACTTCCACCGCGAGCGCTCCCGCAAGCTCGAAGAACTTCGCCTCGGTGAGCTTGTGATGCCGTCCAAATCCGGCCATGGCGCGAAACGCAGAGCCGCCGCGAATGCCGAGCTTGTTGGCCTGTTCGAGCAGCCACTCCCACGCCGGGCGGCCCCGATGCCGTTGACCTTCATGCACATACAATCTTAAGAATGAGCCTTGCATATCGACCACGGATCGTAGCGCCTGCACTCCAATCTATCAATCGAGCGACACCAAGCCGCGAATGAGTTGTAATGGGAAACCATGCCGCCCACGCTCGACTACCCCATCGAAGCAGAACCCAAGACCGGCGACGGCTCCGCGATCGAAGTAGCGCCCGGAGTGTTGTGGTTTCGGATGCCCCTGTTCGCGTCGCTTCCGTGGATCAATGTCTGGGCCATCAAAGAGGAGGGTGGCTGGACCATCGTCGATACGGGACTCAAGTCGGCGAAGACGATTGACGCCTGGCAGACCGCCTTTGCCGGTGCTCTGGGCAGCGCCCCCGTGTTGCGGGTAGTGGTCACCCATATGCATCCGGATCATTGCGGCATGGCCGGTTGGATCGCGGAGCGCTTCAAGGCACCCCTTTGGATGAGCCGCCTGGAATATCTTACCTGTCGTCTGATGGCGGCCGACACCGGACGAAAGGCGCCCGATGACGGCGTCGAGTTCTACCGCGCCGCCGGATGGGACGACTCGGCAATCAATCGGTACAAGGCAAAATTCGGCTCGTTTGGTGAAATGATCTATCCGTTGCCGGCCTCGTATCGTCGTATTTCAGACGGCGATACTCTGCGCCTGGGCGCCCGTGAATGGATCGTGGTCGTCGGCAGCGGCCATTCTCCCGAGCACGCCTGTCTGTACTGTCCTGAATTGAAGCTGTTGATTTCCGGGGACCAGGTCCTGCCTCGCATTTCATCGAATGTGTCAGTGCACCCCACAGAACCCGAAGCCGATCCGCTCAGTGATTGGCTCCGCTCGCTGGCGATGATCAATCGGCGTATTCCCGATGACGTGCTGGTATTACCCGCTCACAACAGTCCTTTCAAGGGATTGCACGCGCGAGTTCGCGAGTTGAGCGAATCACATCAGCGCGGCTTGGAGCGGCTCGAGAGCTTGCTTTCCGAGCCCAGGCGCGCCGTCGAGGTATTCGGCGCGCTATTTGCCCGCCCCATCAGCGCCGAGCTGCTTGGTATGGCAACCGGTGAGGCGATTGCCCATCTCAATTATCTTTCCGGAGCCGGACGCGCCGTCCGCGACTCGGATGATGCCGGAATTTGGAGGTGGCGGAAATCCCTCTAATCTCGCTATCGGCGCGCCGAGGCGACCTGCACCGCCGCGCGATAGCCCCACCAGGCCGCCTCTTCAAATAACGACAGTCCCGACAAATCGGAGTGCGCAAAGAAAATCGGTCCGCCTGCGCTGCGCAGCGCGGCGCGCCCTGGATTCGACAGAAAGCCCGGCGACGGCACGGCCATCGCATGCGGGCGTACGGTGATCGCGACACGCTCGACGCACAACGCCAGACGCCAGCCGTACGCGAGCTTGAGATCCCGGCTCGCCGCCTGGGATAGCTCCGCGATGCCGGCGTGCTCGAGCCAGTGTCGAGCCGCGTTCGGTTCCAGATCCGACAGCGCATAGTAGGCCGTAAATGCCGTGCGATCCGGACGGCTCATGCGGATCTCCTGGTGTGTCGATACCACGTAGCCGAGGCCCGGTTCCTGGTAGACGACGTTGTCCCACGAGAGCGGTGAACCGGGACGCTCCTCGGGGAAGGCCCGCATGATGAAGTTCGACACCAGCCAGGGAGCATAGGCCGGCACATCGCGCGCGGGGACAAAGCCGTAGCGGGCGCAGTCATCGAGCACGTGCTGGAGCACGAACAGCGGCATCGCGGCGATCGCCTGGCGCGCCTTGATGCGAAACGAGCGCCAAACACCGTTCTGCGATGCCACACAGAGTGCCTCGACTCCGCCCGCGACGGTACGCAGTCGTGCGACGCTCGCGGACTGCCAGTGCCGGCGCCCCGACGCTGCGTCACCGAGCCGGCTCGCGAGGACATCGAGTCCTTGCGGCCAGGTGAGCACCGCGCCGCGCTCCGCATTCGCCGCCAACCCGGCCCGGCTGCAGAAATAGTGCAGACCTGCCCATGCCGAAACCTCGTCATAGTGACGCCCGTAGTCGTCGCGGCAGCAATAGTCGAGATACCAGCGCAGCGTGGGTGCGTTCAGGCGAACACCGTCGAGCCAGGTCTTGAAGGTGACCCGATCGAGCGCGCGAAAGCGCTCGTCGGTCGACGAAAGGTCGAGCGGAACCACAAAGGCGCGGCGTCCGTCGCTGCCGCGCGCGCTCCCATACCAATCCACCATGGCGAAGAAGCGCTCGTGGTCGGCGCGTTCGGCGGCGCTGACATCGTCGCTCGGCAGGTAGCCCTCCTGCCACGCGCTGCCGTACAGCACTCGCTCCGCGGGAGCATGCACCAGATAGCGTTCGTCGAAGGTTGGCCGCTCGCCGAATGGATCGCTCTCTATGATACCGAACTCACTCAGCATCTCGCGGACATGCCAGGATTCCCTCGACGGCAGGGGTAAATAGTGTGCCCCGGTCGGAAATGCCAACTCGCCGTCAGTGCCGGCAGCCGCGTTGCCGTGCGGCTCCGGCCCGCTCACCAGCAACAGGTCGCGTATGCCACGCTTGGCCAATTGCCACGCGGCCGTGAGCCCGGCGATGCCCGACCCGGCGATCAGCACCTCGGTCTCAAGCGTTTCGGTGGGTTCGGGCAGGGAACGCGCGTCGCGCAGCCAGTGTCCCTGGTCGCGCCCCGGATAAAGCGCGGTCGCGGCGATGCGCTGCTGTTCCCAGAACAAGCCGGCGCCGCCGCCCCCCAGCGCTGCCGCTGTGAGAATGAAGTCGCGGCGCCGCATCAGCGGATCACTCGGTGCCAATCCTCGTCGAAATAGCGCACGAGCGCCTGAGTGTTGAGATGATTAGCCTCGACCTCGATGCGCTGCATGTCGGGCGGGAAAGCGAATATCTCGCGCGTCACCTCCGCGTTGAGATAGCGCATCGGCAGGCGGTAGTGGGTCGGCGCCGTGAAATCGCCGCCGGCAGCCGCAAGAATGAACCCCCATTCGCCGAAGGATGGTACGTAGGTGTGGTAAGGGTAGGTCTTGAATCCGGCCTCGCGCAGCGTGGCCTCGATCGACCAATAGGCGTGCGGTGCGAAATACGGCGACGTCGCCTGTACGACCACCAATCCATGCGAGGCGATGCGCTTCTTCAGCAGCGCATAAAAGGGCACCGAATACAGCTTGCCAAGAGAGAAAGTCGAGGGATCGGGAAAGTCGACGAACGCGACATCGAAACTATCCTCGCTGGCCTCGATCCACCGCGCGGCATCGGCGTTGATCAGGTGCACGCGCGGATCGCGGAACGAGCCATGGTTGAGCGTGACCAAAGGATCGGACGATGAGAAGAGCCGCGTCACCTCCGGATCGAGATCGACCAGCGTCACCTGCCGCACCGTCGGGTAGCGCAGGATCTCCCGTAGCGCCAGCCCATCGCCGCCGCCCAGAATCAGCACGGACTGGGCCCACGGCAGCGACTCCATCGCGGGGTGGACCAGCGCTTCGTGATACCGGTGCTCGTCCCGCGAGGAAAACTGCAAGTTACCGTTGATATACAGGCGCAGGTCATCCTTCCAGCGGGTGATCACGAGGCGCTGGTAAGGCGTGGTCAGCGCGTGCACGATCTCATCCCCATACATCCCGCGCTCGCTCCAGTACACCAGCCGCTCCGACCCGATGAAGCCGGCGCCCAGCACCACGAACACGGCGACCGCTTGCAGCACGCGGCGGCGCGCGTTGTCGATCACGGCGCCGAAGGTATGGATGGTCCACAGTGCCACGGCCACATTGAGTATGCCGAACAGGAAGCCCGTCCGCGTGAGGCCCAGGTGCGGCGCCAGAACCATCGGAAACAGCAGCGCGACGGCGAGGGCACCCAGATAATCAAAGGTCAATACACGGCTCACGAGATCGGTGAATTGCGCCTGCCGGGCGTGCAGGGCACGCATGACCAGGGGGATCTCCATACCCACCAGCGCCCCGATGATGAATACCAACACATAGAGCAGCGCCCGAAACGGGGCTGCCAGCCATGCGAAGGCGAGAAACAACAGGGCCGCCGACACGCCGCCGATCAGGCCGATGGCGAGCTCAATGTCGACGAAGCGCGCCAGCACGTCCCCATCGCGGACATAACGCGAAAGATGCGCGCCGACGCCCATTGCAAACAGGTAACATCCGATCACTGTCGAGAACTGCAGCACAGAATCGCCCAGCAGGTAGCTCGACAGAGCGCCGGCGATCAGTTCGTAGGCGAGCCCGCAGGACGCGACAAAGAAGACGGAAATAACTAGAATGCGGTCAAACATTGCGCGTGCGGGGTGCGGGTGAGTCGCTCAAGACCGCCGTCAGGGAGGATTCCGTGAACATCATCGTCAATTATGCCTTGCACCTCGTTGCCGCGGGCTTGTTGCTGTTCGTTTTTTTTCTCGTCTACACCTGGGCCATGCCGTTCAAGGAGATAACCTTGATTCGCCAGGGCAACGTCGCGGCGGCTCTGACGCTCGGCGGCGCCCTGATCGGCTTCTCGATGACCGTGGCGTCGGGTCTGGTGCACACCGACGCTCTCGGATCCTTTGTCGGTTGGTCGGCCGCTGCTGCCGTGATCCAGCTCCTCACTTATGTCTTCGTGTCCCGCTTGCTGCACATGTCAAAGCAGCAGATCGAGGGTAACAACATTGCTTTCGGCGTGCTCATGGCATCGATCTCGATATCGGTCGGTGCCGTCAGTGCCGGGGGACTTTCTTGACGCGGTTGCGTGAATCGTTACGGCCACTCTTTACCTAGTCGGAGATAGCCATGAGTCTCGGATCATTCATCAAGAAACAGTTCATCGACATCCTGCAATGGAACGAGGACGCCGATGGCGTGCTGGCGTGGCGCTATCCGATGCAGGATTTCGAAATCCAATATGGCGGCAGCCTGACCGTGCGCGAGTCGCAGATTGCAGTGTTCGTCAATGAAGGCAAGATCGCCGATGTATTCGGTCCGGGGATGCACAAGCTCACGACCCAAACCCTCCCGGTGCTCACTTACCTCAAGAACTGGGACAAGCTGTTCGAATCGCCCTTCAAATCGGACGTCTATTTCTTCAGCACGCGTTTGCAGACGGGACGCAAGTGGGGGACCCCTCAGGCGATCACCCTGCGCGACGCCGACTTCGGCATGGTGCGGCTGCGCGCCTTCGGGATGTATTCCTACGGTCTCGTCGATGCGCGCAAATTCTTCACGGAAATCAGCGGCACGCGCGCCGTCTATACCCGTGATGATCTCGAGGAACAATTGCGCGGCATCCTGCTGTCGACCATGGCGACTTCCCTGGGGAAGGCGTCGGCGCCCTTCCTTGACATGGCCGCGAACCAGGAGCTGATGGCCGGCCAGGTCAAGGGCGGCATCAAGAGCGCCTTCGAGAAATACGGACTGGCGCTCGACGAGTTCAATGTCACCAGCATCAACTTGCCGGAGGATCTGCAGGAGGCGCTCGACAAGCGCATTGCCATGGGCATGGCCGGAGATCTCAACAAGTACACCCAATTCCAAGTAGCCAACGCAGTGCCGCTGGCGGCGCAGAACGAAGGCGGCATGGCCGGTGTCGGCGCCAGCCTCTCGGCGGGTGTGGTA
>WNFI01504697.1_pt1 | contig 14268 bp, 15 predicted proteins | sample 5400471 | NCBI WGS metagenome assembly WNFI01 (sample SAMN13153348, study PRJNA577476) | soil metagenome | isolation source: 100 cm saprolite on Douglas fir-dominated hillslope | place: USA:California | collected 2013-09-17
AATGATCAGGTAGTCGGTCTTGATGTCAATTGTGCCGCGCGCGTCAAGGGTGGGCCCGGCGGCAGATTTTCCCACGTGGTACTGAATTGATTTCGGCAGAACCGCCTGACCATCGGCCTCTATGCGAATCAGTGTCGGGTCGACAGCGATGTGCGCGATGAGAAAAGGATTGATGATCACAGTTAGCGATGGGTCATGAATCCCCGTCAGACCGGGCTGCGCCAGGCTTACCATTAGGTGAAAACCAGGGGAAGGGCGGCCGAACATACTGGCCATATAGGGCGGATCGCCGGAGGATGAATGGCTTACGACCCCCGCGCCTTCCGCAGAGGGCACATAATAATGCAGCGTCATGGGCACACAACTCGCGCACAGACAAGCAATAAAAAGTGTGCCGAGTTGAGCTACGCGGCGTCGGTTGCCTCCCAAGTGTGTGGTCCTCCACATTCTGTAATCCTCCGAACGTTATCGACGAAGGGCGGTACTCTTTAGCAGTTAACGGGTGAAATCTCCGAATACTTAATTTGTTTGAACGGCAGCGTTTGCCGCTCATAGCGTTGGCCGTTGATGGTCATTGCGGGCAGCTCGATGGATCCTTCAGTTAGATCGATTGGCAGTGAAACCGTTCGATTGGGTTTCGCCTCGTCCACGCCCATGAAAAAGTAATAGACGTAACGGTTGCCAACCGAACGGCCCTCGAATGGGCCGAGATCATCGGGAGATGTGTAGGGAGCTCTGACGACAAATTCAGGCGGATCTCCATTGCCCGCCGAGCCCTGTGGAAAGGCCTTGAAATGGACGGTCTCTTGCATTGAGCCTGACTTGGAAATGCCGTTGACTTTGATGGTGTTGTCGTTCAGTTGCACCGTCATACCTTCGGGAATGTGCAAGCCGAAGCTGGTGTATTCGAAGTTCAAGGAAATGAGGATGCCGTGATAGGGGTAATAGACCGTGGATGGCGGCCCAATGGTGCCGCGGCAGATTGATTTGAAGTATTTGGCGTCGGGGGCATCAATACGTTCGTAAGTCCATGACATGGGGAAGCAGGCGGTCAGCAGCATGGAGGTGAGAAGCAGGGATGTGCGGGAATTCGGCATGGCGTCACTTCTGTGTCCCCTTTTCAACCAGACCGCGCTTTCAGTCTCGCGTATTCCGACAAGAGTCTGGAGGTGGTCTCTGAGAATGTAATTCCCTCGCGCGCAAAGCGCTCAATGATTGCTTTTACGTCAAGAGCCATTTTGTCTGTGGGATTCACTTTCAAAGCCTGATTGATGGCCATCTGCGAGTCAGCAATGCGCTTGGCTAGCCAATAGATCAGTGCCAGGTTAGCCTGGAGTCCGGAGTCGGTCGGTTTTAACCGCACGGCTTCTCGCGCAATCTCAATCGCTCTTTCGCTTCGGCCAAGCTCCATCGCGCAAATTGAGAACTCTCGCAAGATATCTGGCTGCGTGGGTCTGACCCTATTGTCGCGAGGGCCAGCGAATAGGCGCACAGATTTTTGAATCTCGTGGCCGCGGCTTTCTCGAAGCGAATGATGCTGTCTATGGTCATTGGTGGCCTACTTTGCTCGGGGGAATGATTGTGCCTGTGTCATTGTCGCATCGGGCTAAATAATCCCCATCTGCGATCGAAGCCGCGGCCTTGGGTAGCATTACGCGGCGTCCCTTAAATTCACCGTCTTGAGCAATGGCGTAGGTCATCCAGTATCGTCCATACTCGCCGTCGAACATGTCGATCGCTTGCACTATGGTGAAGGCGATGGAGTCGATCAGTCGTCGTTGGTTTATGTATGCCCTGCCCTTTTGGCGCATTGAAGACTTCCGTGTTCCTTGGCGTTGAGGAGTTTGCGCCGATCGCGGTTGGGGGTCAAAAGCCATGCGCTCGGCTGAGCGCGATTCAGGTTTCAATGACCGGCCGCTGGTATGCAGCTGGAAATCTCATTGTTGCCAGGTTTGGACGTTGATATGATTCTATGAGGGTGTCACATGAGCCAGCTCAAGAAGGACTCTTCGGAACGGGAACAGAATCGTCACAAGAGGGGCTGGTACGCGTTGTTTGCGTTGGTTGCATTCGTGGCGATTGACCACCTTGGGGACTTGCTGCATCAATTGGACCTGCGGCGATTCATGCCCTGGCGAGTTATCTTAGCGATCAGAACCTCACTCGAGGTGGCCTTCTCTATCCTTGGTGTGGTCATTGCTCACCGCCAAAGCGTGAAGTTTGCGTTTCGGGAATTGGGCATGACCGCCCCGATCCGGCCAGCTCTGGTTTTCGCAGCGGTGGCGTCGGCGCCCATGCTGCTCGCGTTTGCGATAGGGTTCTCCATTAATCGCGAGATGACCTTCTTGAGCGTTGCGGTGGGTTGCTTCATCGCGCCAAAGTTCGGCTGCCGAACTCTTCGTTATTGATTGACCGATTGAACACACGCCTTTACGAGAAGTCGTCGTTTCCCTTGTTTTCTCGGCCTCGCGCTCCGTGCTATCTCATTTCGCGTGTGAACCCAATGGGTTAGCTCGCTTTGGATATCTACCTACCGATTTTTTGGATCGCGCGCTTACTCCAACAAAAACTTGTCGATTCAACGACTTCCTAACTGGCGGATATCAACCCTTTTATCTTGCCCTCCATCATCGCCTTCTTTCACTCCTTCCGCGATGTCGGTCCACGACAGATATCGCCAGCCACAACCTGAGCCGGTTGACCCGCGGCCAGGTCATGCCAGCGAGGCATTCCGCGCCATGCCAGGTGGCTCCAAAAACGCAGGCCACGCTTTAAGGTTGCTTCCGTACGCAACTCGACGCCAGACGATCTGCGCCAACGGAGTTCAAAGTCTCGGCCACCCTTTGTTCATCATTCAGGGGGTTTCGATTCTGGCGACAGCGTATCGTCAGACCACTTCGCATTCATCTCAGCTATGATCGCTCTATAATCGTCAGAATCCGAAATTGACATAAATCTTTTCATCTCGTCGAACGCCTCTTCGCGCTTTTCCTGGCGCCATAAGCTGTGAAATAACCCCAAAGAATACAACTCCGACTTTGGAGCAAGTTTCACGGCTTTCTGAAAATGCTCAATGGCGGTATCTATGTCGCCTTCGGCCTTGAGAGAATTTGCTAATGTCGCATTGAACATCGCTGATTCGGGATTCTCCGCAACGAGATTTCTAAGAATCTCAATCGTACCTGGCAGGTCATTCAGCTTGGAACGTTCTTGAGCCAGCGCAAATTGTTTCTTTTCATGATCAGTGTACTTCATAGGTTCACCGCGTCTTTACTCATCCTCGTCCAACGGATCAGGGATGTTGTGGGGCTTAAGGGCGTGATCGGCTCGTTGCTCTGACTTGTCAATGTTATCAATTCTCGTGTTCCCTTTCCCCTGCCGCCAATCTCGTTGCGCACGCTGTATATCCTTGAGTTTCTGTTGGTGATCATCGCCTTTCTTAGCGCGCTCTCCCTTTTGACGAGCTTTGTCTTTGTCGCCCGGCGGCGGCACTGCCGGCGGAGGCGATGTTGCTGCAGGTGCGGCGACGGGGCTCGTTGGATCGCCTGTAGGTTTGTCGTCGCTTGTGGGTGAGTCCGATGAAGACTTGCCTTTGTCTTTATCACCACTATTCGCATTCATCCAGGCTCGGTAGGCCAGAACTATTTCTGCCATTCTCGGCGCCTCCTCGACAGTACCCATGCACTGCAATCCACCTTGTGGAGTGGGGGTGCACTCAAATTCTCCTCTTGGATCGGCCTTGTCTAACGGATCATTACCAACATATGTATACAGATCCAAATCATCCTTATATCCAATCGGGTCCGTCTGCAAGAATCGCCCCAGTATGGGATCATAGATTCTCGCCTTGTAGTAATACATTCCTATCTCAGGAATTCTAATCTGCCCGGTGTACTGGAATCGTCCGGTGTTGCTCGCGCCTGGCACACCATACTCGTCATAGGTGTTGATCTGAGTCGTCGCACCCGCGTTGTTTGCCAGCGCAGAGATGGACCCCTGGCGATCGGCGTGCAGATAGTTCCGAGTGGCGTTCCCGACCGTTGCGCCTAAATACGAAATGATGGGTTCATCCACTCCTGGCCCGTGTACGTAGCGATTGAGGATCGCTCCAGCGCTGGAATATTCCGCAACCAGAGCATCCCCATCGTAAAGAAACCGCGCGACGTTCGCGCCACTTTTGTTGGTTTCAAATAGTCGTCCCAGAGGATCGTAAATCAGAGTAGCGGTCGCCCCGCCCGTGGCACCCGTAAGGCGATTCTCGATGTCGTACGTGTAAGCCGTGCTGCCGTCGAAGGTCATGTTCCCATTCGGATCATACGTTGGCACCAGGCCAGAGATAGTGATGTACTGATTGAGGCCGTTAACAGTCAGCGACTGTGATCTGGCCGTGCTTACAAAAGCATATTGGCCGTTTGAGACGTTGCTGCTGCTCAGCTGATTGGCGGGACTGTAGCTAAAACCATAGCTCACATCGTTCGCAGTTCCAGCACCGTCCAAGTTCTGGCTCAATGTTCGCAACCGTGACATCGGATCATACGAATATCCTGTGGCGGTCACGCCCCCTCCGCGTGTCAAGGCTTGCCGGCGGCCCAGAGTATCGTAGGTGATCGATGCCAACACATTGGCTGACGTACAACTAGCAATTGATACCGACTCGCAGATTTGCGTGTTGCGATCCAATCCATCGTAACCGTAGGTGAAATAAGCACCATCCGGATGGGTCACCTGAATTCGGTCGCCGTCGGCATCGTACTGATAGCGAAGGGTCCAGGCGGAACCGCTCAAGTTATTCATCGCGGTGGCGAGTCGTCCAAAGCCGTCATAGGTTCTCGTGACGCCTTGCGTGCCGGGCGCCGTGTTCGTCCCAAATTGTGCGCTGAGTTGGAGGTTGCGTATCGTCCTGGTATCTCGCTTACGCAGCGATGTCCGGTTGTTATTTGCATCGTATATGTAATGCTCATAGTCGGTCGTGCTTGCCACGCCGGAACTCGTTGGCGAGGGGAAGTACAAGTACCCAAGCTGATCCCGCCCGTCATACATGAAGGACGAATAGTTGCCGTTTGCATCCGTGGCACTCACCCGGAGCCCATTGGGCGTGTAGGTGTACTTCGCATACGTTTGCTGGATCGATGTTCCGTAAGCACGCAGCTCTTGCAGTACGTGAGTAGTGGTGTCGTACAAATACTTGGTAATCCGATCTGGCCCAAAGGAGTCACTCTGAGGCCCTAAGGTACAGGCGGACGGTTGTGCGTTTGAGAGCGTGGCCGGATTCATCCGAGTGACCGCGCAATCGAGCCGCCCCTCGCCGTCATAACTCGCTTGCGTCAGACTAAATGTCGAGCCTGAGGCGGAAAGGGATTCTTGAATTTTTCGACCATCGTCATCATAGGTAATCGACCGCGTCTGAAAAACCGTGAATCCTGTCCACGCCGATGGCGCGATGGATTGTGCCTGACACGTCGCTAGCTCCCCTTTCTCCACCGTGACCAACAACCCTTGAGCATTGTATGTGTTGCGCTCTGCGGCGAAGTGAATGGGACCCGCTCCGTCCGGGTCGGGGTGAATTACCCCAACCAAATGCCTTCCTAGGTCATAGCGGTACACCACCGTGTAGGCAGATGAGCACGTTTGTGCCTCTACTGCCGATGACATCAGACTTAAAGGGGCAACGATCAGCACGGCGGCAAACGTCCGCACTGGCGAAGCAAATACTCTGCGATTTCTGTCGCTCATGGGCAGCTCGCCAGTCCCGCATTCGGGGAAGTCTCACTGATTTTGTTTCCATAAACGTCGTATGAGTAGCAGGTTCGAAGCGTGGTCCCGTCGGCAGTGACCGCTTTGCCATGTAGGAAAAGATTAGTCGCGCCGCTGGTCGGCCCATAATCGTAAGTCGTAACTACTTCATCGCTTGCCGGTAAACATCCGACGCCGCTCACGGCGACATTAACAGTACGACAGAAGCTTTCTGTCGCCAGCACCCAAATTGGTGTGGCAGCTTGAACGACGCTCCCGGACGCGCTCTTGAACCAAGCGTAGCGCTGTATATAGGTGTACCGGGTTTGTGGCCGGATGCCGTTTATGTCCGCGGGCAGCGTGACGCTCAAAAGCCCCCCATGAGTGGGATCGTACTTGTAGTCTGTCTGGTGATTTAGCGCATCGAGCACCCAGTTGGGCTTGTTGCACGTGACCGGATTTGTGCACGTCGTGTCATAGTTGGCCGTAATCGACGTGACCAATAAGGGTGAGTTGGGCTTTGGTGTGTAGGTCTCGCTCGTAATATTGCCTCTCGCGTCATAAGAGTAGCCCACCGAGTTGCCTTCCGGCTTTTGGACCGTCTTGACAAGATCTGCAGCAGTTGTGTTGTCCAGTGAATAAGTCGTTCCGTTTTCGGTCGTTGCCTGAATGATAGGAGACGGCTTTGGAACATTCGATGCGTCAAGATGGGCTGATGCTGTGGCACCCAGTGGACTCCTCGATCCGTTGATGGTAGAGCCATTGTTGCCGTTTGGGATCGACGCCTGCGTGTACTGCCAGACATTGCTTCCATCTCGCGTTACCTGGTTGACAGCCAACCTGCTAAGGCAGGTGGTCGGCATGCCTACCTCTCCGCAATAGGTATACGTGATCGTAGCGGCACTCGCGCTGGTCGGCGGCTTGATGGCCTTCAGGCCATATGCGTTGAAGGTATATGTGGTGGTTTGTCCGCCCTGATCAGTGAAGGTGAGCGTTGTAAGGGCAGGGTCGTTAGAGACTAGTGTAGACGGCCAGGGAATCGAATAAGAACAGACATCCGCCGTGGGATCGCAATAATCCACAGTGTTGTTGATGGCGACCACACTGGTGAGCTGAAACCACGGGATCGCTGCTGCGTAGGTGGGTGTGGTGTTCTGTACGTAGCTGTATTTGAGCTCCAGACCATCGGTTCGGGTGACGGACTGAACTCGAGAGAATGTCGCTGAACCCGTCGGCCCGGAAACGGCCACTTGCTTATACGTGATGGTGGCGATTCTTCCGTCGGGGTACGTCATTTGCGTCGGAAGAAAATGCCCATTGCCGTCCGGACCGTAGAGGATCGCGGTGCCGTCCTTCTGCGTATACGTCAGAGTACCGTTCGTGTTGGTCGTCAACGTGTAGCCCTGTCCCATCACTGAGGTGTAACTGGCAGTACTACTTCCACAGAGATAATCGACGTTAGCGCCAAATACGACTTGAATATTCGAAGCCAGCCCCAGTCCTATACAATAAATGGAGGTTCCGCGAGGCGCTTGATTAGGAAAAACAACCCCGGCGAAAGCATCGCCCGCGGCTAGATACGATCCTGAGGTGCCTCCTGGCGCGAAGAAGTAGTGCCCTAAAGTCGAAGCACCGCTGCCAATACTTAGACGCATCATTCCCACGTCTGGCTTGGCGGACGCGAGATTGACGAGGTTCGCATCCGTTGCCCTGTAATCGGGGGGCAGAATGGCAGGAGGCGCTTGACTGAACGCAGTCAGCGGCGCGAGAGCTCCGACCCACGGCAGAATCCAGATGCTCGTTCGTAAGACACCGGTTTGACGTCTCAAGAGCGGCGCTTGTTTCATTAGAATCATGTTTTTTGTTTCCCATTCAGGCTTCAGCATTTCATTTCCCAGTTTCGGTCTTCCCCCGTTGCCATTCAACTCGCGCGCTACTCGTGCCTCGTCGCATTGCCAATACTGGCGGCAAGGCACAAAATACCGCCACATCCTCGATCCTCGTCGACAGGCTTCCTTAGCCGCTCGGAAGTCCTTCCGCGTCATTGCGGTGATCGAGTTACGGTGACTTGCGTTCTATTACCTGCGCTGTCGAGTACATAACTCACCTGCGCGCTGCTTGCTGCCCCCAAGTGCGTGACCGTGACGAGACGTCCTAGCGCATCGTATGTATAAGAAATGATGTCACTTGCTATGGTGGGGTTTTGGGGGGTAGTTGACACAGTCGCACCGTTGATATTGCTGGCATAGAGATTCGTGCCGGCTGCGGTGAGCGCTTGCAAGTAGACACCTTGAGCGCCGGGACCCGCGAATTGCGCGACCAGCAATCGAAAGTTGTCGGCGGTCCAGTTGATGTTGGATGCGAGAGCTGTGCCGGTTGAGAAAATGGTGCCGCTCGTGTTGCCTATCAGTAGATCACTTGCTTGCCCCGTATGCCTGCCCTGCAGAAGTACATCCATAGTTTGACCGCCGTTGAAATCTCCCACCACGACGTTGGAGACCAGCGGGGACCAATTTGCGCCAAACGCATTGACGTTCCACGACTGCACGCCGCCAATTTGAAATATTGGCGATGTGGCCTGTGCCAAAACGACCCCGTCTACATGGGGAGCAAAGGTGGGGACGGGGAAAGGAACGTCGTAATCGATCATCACGAAGACGGGTTTCGCCTGGATCAATAGATCTGTGTGGCCGTCACCGTTGAAATCGCCCGCATAGATGAGCGCCTCGTTCGTGGCCCATTTGAATCCCAGATATCCATCGCTCCAACTTTCCTCAGGCGCTGTCGCCGTGAATTGACCGCGCGTACTCGGGTTTGTACTCGAGAGCATAACTGCGTTGGTTCCAGATGGGCTCGTCGCTTGGAAGAATAGGTCCGCTTGCCCGCCATGGGTGTAGTCTCCCGCGACTAAGTGGTGCTGAGCAGCGGACCAGTCAAGGCCTGCGGTGTTCTGCGCGATCTGTTGGGAAATGCCCGTGAGCATGCCCTGGGCATTGGCAAACAACAAATAGCTATAGCCAGAAGTGTTGTTTTGCATGAGCACGTCAGCTTTACCGTCGCCGTTAAAATCCGCCACGATCACGGTGAATTGATTGCCGAACCAGTTAATGCCGAGATAAGTACTCTGCCAACTCTGCACGGGGATATTTGGACCGCTACCGTCCGAAAGATTGATGCCGCTGACGCCGGTCGGGCTCTTGGCTATATAGAGCACGTCGGTCTTGCCGTCGCCGTTAAAGTCACCGAAGTAAAGATCGTAATCCTGGGCGTCCCAGACTGTTTGGGCATGGGAGGTCGCGCTGAAGGCGAGCATCAGAGCGAATCCCAAACCGCGGAGAACATTATTCACGCTCATCTCCCTTCCTCGAGTTTGTGATCCACATATTCATGTCAGACGTTGGGCACTATTGAATCGGCGGCGCCAGCATCGCTTGCACTGACCCGTTTCGTTGAGACTCTTCGGCGCTCACGAGCAACGTACCATCCAGAGTCAACTGTTGAACGCCGGTGCTTCTTTTGACGACAACAGACAAAACAACACCGTCGACAAGGCCCCGCAAAAGGTCCCAGGAAGTCGCCGCATCCGTAAGTGGAACACCGTTCACTTCGACGATGACATCCCCTGCCTGCAATCCCATCTGATGAAACGGCGTTGATTTCGAGCCAGGATAGACCTGATATCCCACCAAGTTTTCTCCGTCATACACGGGGCTCGGGCGGACGTAGTCCGTCAGAACTTCACGGCTGGTTATTTTGGCTGGAGGAGGACTCTCTACAGCGCCGCCCACCATCAATATCGCGACATTGCCGCTCTTGACCGAAATCGCCGCATTGTCGAGATACAAACGAGCTGAACGTCCGTTCTTGTTGAGGACCACATAGTCAGAATGGATTTCGGTGAGCCGCGCGCCGTTCTCAAGTAAAGCACCCGCATCATAGGTCTGCGGACTTTCGCGCAAGACCCCCAGTTCTGCAGACCCCTCGCTAGCATTCCGGCCGGGGTGGACTTGGACCAAAATCAGCTTTAGTGGCTGCGGAGGAATCGAGGAGTCGTTGCCTTTAGGCATCGGCGGCGGAGTAACTCGGGTCATTATGGGCGACGGCGCACTCCCACTAGGAACTACCTTCGGTGCATCAGCGCCCTCCCACAGTTTGAAGGAGTTGAGCCGAGTTCCAAGTCCAATAAGCAATGCAACGCCAATGCCGACGCCGAGTAAGATGTAGAAGCCCAAAGGAGACCTTTTCTTTGAAATCTTCTGCGTGGGCGACGCTTTTTTCATGTGGCTATATGCCGGCACTACCAAATTCCCACATAACTGACGTTCCCCTGAGCTTGTCCATCTGGAATTCCTAGATACAAGGGCAAATGCTGGGCGCTTGCGGATAGCATCGTCGCCCAAGTATTGCGACCATCTTGCGTTGTCGTGTCGATCCAGTAATTGTAGTTACCGTACAGCGCCGCAGAACTGAAATCGCTCAGGTTTCTAAAGTAAATAAGGCCGCCCGGAAAGAGCTGATATTCCAGTTGGCTCATATCCGATACATAGACCACGTTTCCGCAGATGCTGGTCGTAACATCAGCGCGCCTAGAATCACGAGTAGGCTAGCTAGCCTTTTGCGTTTCATGAAATTCATTGTTATTGCGCTCCCACGAGTCCGGACGCGCTCTCAGCGCGTTGTCACCCGGTTGTCACATAATTTATCTTGCACGCCAGAGCAGGCGGCAAGGCTAAATGCTGCGTCCAACGCTAGGAATGTGCCCATGCAAGCACGTAAGTTGCTGATTCGCTTCTTTTGTCGACGCGGTTCCTTCGAAGCGCTCGGTGACGAGGATTCTTGCGGTATGAGAAACTCGCCATCCATTGTGCGATCGAGACAAATCATTGCGATTAGGTCCCTTAAGTAACAATTCCTTGTCGCTTTCTCTACGATGCCAAAACTAATCTTCGCGTACGGCGCTGTCAATCACTATTTGTCTGCCTAGAATCACTGAAGGCAATTGAAGGCCGTGCGCGCTCCCACGACAGCGCAGGGTGCGAGTCACGACGCATGCGCTGGATTCGTCGCGATTCGCCGGCATCATATGCCGCGGCGGTCCGGTTTTAGTTCAACGAGATTGCGATCGGAACAGCGAAGCCATTTACGCTGCAATATGCTCCTGCATTGTCGTAGACGATCGTGATCGTAGTGCCAGCTAGTTTGGCGGCGATCAGGACTGCGAGCATGTTCTTGCGAGTCTGGGCATCTGTCACGCTGGCTGGGGAAAACTCAAACCCCGCGGTTCCGGCCGGGCAGCCCGTCGCTGGGGGTCTGACGCTCATTACAATGTCGACCACCTCAGGGGGAGCTTGTTCGGTCGACTGCACACTTAGACCGGTAATGGTGCCCGTCAACACGGCATTCGCAGCGTTCGCAGAAACATGTAGTCCTATCGTCGCCGCCACCATCAGGGTGGCAAAGAGTAATTTACGCATGAAGTACCTCTGATGTTTGAGAACAGGACTCAAGTGAGACAAATCATGACGCATGTATTTGAAATGTCACGACAAGACACTCTCTGCTGCTCCCGGCAAGATATATCGCGTTGGCCAACACGACCCGTGGCCTTCCTCAAACAAATCTTGTGGAAAGCGAAGCTCACTCTCCGTTGTGCGATTGAGACTAATCATTGCGATTAGGTCCCTCGAGTAACAATCCGTGTCGCTTTCTCTACGGCACGCAATTTGCCCCCTAGCGTTCGGTGCTGTCAATGACTATTTGCGCGTAGTCGGATCGATGGCCTGTACCAATCGGTCGCCCAACAAAGCTCGCAGTGTTCTCCTGCCGTCTCATCTTTATCCAGAAGAAATAGGGATTCCAGACACTCACGGATATAAGTCAACGCGATACACGAGCGGCAATTGCCCCGCATCCACGCATCCGGTTACTCCAAAGCCGACGGCGTGTCCTGATAGGAACGCCGCTAGAACAGTGGCGTAAATAGTCTTACCGTCCGGCTGAACTGTTGACGAGAAATCTATCCAAACCGTATTTCCCGCGGTATTACTGCAGCCCTCCAAGCTAGGAATCGCCGGACTGAATATCACCCACGCACCTTGTGATCCAGATGCACCCGTGTAGGTGCCCATTGACGTGATCGTGGACGCGGGGACTTGGGAGATAGCAAGAACCGCGCTCATTGGAGCTAGGCTCGCGAAAATCATGACGGTGAATATTCTCAGCATTTCTTCTCCCTGGAAGCCATTTTCCAAGTGTGATATCTGATCTCTATCAACCTACGCGATAGACACGGATATAGCCGCTTCCCCCGCAATTGCCTGCGTTGTCATAACCGATATTGACCGATTCGCCGGTGGCATATGCTTGAGCCAATCGCGCATACATTCGACTGAAGGCGGCGTCATTCACCACATCGCTTCCCGCATAAGTAGGGGGATCGAGTTCGAAAAATTGCGCGTTGCAGCTTCCGTTTGTGCTCGGCTGATTGCTCAATGCGAACAGCAGACCTCCGCTCGCGTAGGTCATGATTCCCGCGACGGTCCCGATCAAGTTGGTATTGTAGGTGGCGTGGGAGGCGCTCGAAAATAGCAGAACTATAACTGTGCCCAATATGCGCAAAATACGACGAAGAGGCGGAAATAAACCACTCGTGATTTGCGCCGCTTCTTTGCCTCGAGCATCAAACCATTTTCGACTGATCATTGAGCGCGTCCTTCAGCTCGATCACCAGAAAATAACAATCAATCATAGGTACTTCCGCGGCATACCGGAGGGCCACTCAGGCATGACAGCACCTATTGTAGATCTGTGAAATTGAATTGACGTGGGATGTTCGCTATTGTTCTTCCCTTAAGCGCGGTCGCTGAGCAATCCTTCTCCTGCCCGATAACAATAACGCCGATGAAATCCATTCGTCAATACGATACCGAGTAGCCTCAACAGTTTTTTTTAAAGTACCTTCGGGGCGATATTGGCTCGCCACACACTTCATGACGTCAAGGCACTTAACCCTCTGTAAATATTCGAAAACTGTTGATTTACTCTCTCCCCGTTAACCAGGACGGTTTGTCCATGTTAACGAATCGCTGAATCTATCAGCAGGTTGCGTCGTAAACGTGGATCACTGCATTGAAAATCGATTGACGTAGCAAGATGTCGTCGCATCGTCAAAACTCAACGCAAGAGAACTGCCGGTAGCAAACGCAGTAAGTGCGGTCGCGAGCATCGCTTTGGCACCGTCTAAGGTCACGCCGTTCTGACCGGGGGTCACGTAGAAATATTTTGGAGTAGGGGCCGTGCACGTTGACGTGTCATTGGTCAAAATGACTACAAATGAACCGTCAGATAGCGGATATACCGACTTAACGGTTGACTGTACCGAAGAATAAGCTGCGTACGAGTTGGAACAGGTAATCGTCAACAAGGTCAAGAAGACCATTCGAAAGTACATCATGGCCTCCTGCTGATCCTTATCCGGCGCTGTCTGTGTCGATTTGATTGATCTGGCAGTAACCCGTGCCGTCAATGCCGCTCGTGTAAACAGCTAACTGTTTCGCTGCCGCGTCGCCCCGAAACCACAAACCCGTCACAAACGCGATCATCGCCGTATACTGAGGCGCAATCATCATCCAGCCGTACGGTGTCGCGGAGCAGTTTGTAGGTGGGCCGGCGTCCAACATGATCAATACACCAGCGGTGGTGTAAGAAACTCTGGTGATGTGGCCGCTCTGGTAGGTGTCGGCGGCCTGCGCGGAGGAGGCAGCGAGAAAGGAAGCAGCCAGTAGAATCGGCAGATATTTCGACCTGCTTAGAGACGGCAAGGGACGGAGGAAGAGAAGTTTGTTCTTAGGAGTCCGTTTCATGTGAATCCCTCCACAATGCGGCGGAAGTTACACCAACGGATCGGTGAATGGCAAGTGCAACAGCAGGTTGCCCCTAGTAGGAAGAGCCGGATGCGGTCCGTGAATTGCTGCCAATGAATGAAACGCGCGCGGCATCTGGCAATGCGAGCATCTAAAATTCACCTCTCAAGTTCGGATAGTGGCCAGGAGCCGAGGCGGGTAGTATCGTCTCTGTGTGGCTCAGTCTATCAAGGAAGACCATCATGAAATACCGGCGGCCGTTTCTCTTGCTTGCGTTGTTTTGGGTGCCCCTGTGTCAGGGCGCTGTTGTTGCCGCCACTGGGACCATCAGTTCACTTAAAAATCTGTCTTTACTTCAGCCAGATGGCAGGCTACAGGGCGTTGTTGTGTTGCAATTGTCTGTGCCGTTAGCGAACGGCTGTAATTGGGCTTGGATCAGCCCCACTGACAAGGGAACGGCAGCCACGGCCTTGGCTGCAAAACTCTCCGGGGGCTCGGTCACAGTCTGGTACGACAGCACAATTGTTTCGCCTTGGGGTGAAGCAGACATATGCGGCATTACTGAGATTGACCTCAATTAGTGTTTCCACGCTGGCGACTGATCTCTATCTGCCAGTCGAATCGTCTAGTGCGTGTCGATGTAATAAATAGTCTCCACCCCAGACGCATCACA
>WNFI01525459.1_pt1 | contig 14262 bp, 10 predicted proteins | sample 5400471 | NCBI WGS metagenome assembly WNFI01 (sample SAMN13153348, study PRJNA577476) | soil metagenome | isolation source: 100 cm saprolite on Douglas fir-dominated hillslope | place: USA:California | collected 2013-09-17
AGTTGAGCAAGACCCGAAGAAAATTCTTGCGAATGCTGGCGGCGAGCCCGGTTTTCGCGGGTTCTCACTTGCTCTCGAACTCGCTAAGGAATCTTCTCGCGGCGGGAGAAGTGACGGAGGGAAAGTTTTTCGGTTGGTTCGAGAATTTTCAGCAAAGCGATGACGTGATTACATCGCCGGACCAGGCCCTCGATGTAATGGATTTTGAGCCTGCCGCTCGAAAAAACATTCCTCCGGCCCATTGGGGCTATCTCGCCACCGGAGTCGATGACGACGCCACGGTTCGCGCGAATCATGACGGCTATTCGCACATTCAAATTCGCTCCCGCCGTCTTGTGGACGTCACGAACATCGACATGTCACGGTCCATCTTTGGCACGAAGTGGGATACGCCGATTGTGCTCTCTCCCGTGGGCGGGCAAAAAGCGTTCCACCCGGATGGCGAACTAGGCGTGGCCCGAGCCGCGCGGACCAAAGGCAACCTGATGTTGCTGTCCAGTGCGGGCACGGCGTCCATTGAAGACACAATCGCCGCGCGAGGGGGTCCGGTGTGGCAGCAGCTCTATCCCACAAATGTCTGGGAAGTCTGCAGAGCCATCGTGAAGCGCGCGGAATCGGCGGGTGCGCCCGCGATCGTTCTCACCGTAGATCTGCATGACGGCAGCAATCGTGAAACTCTCTTCCGCTCGCAGCGCGTGGACAAACGGCAATGCTCGACGTGTCATGGCGGGTTTTCGCTTTTCGCGCGTGGCAAGCCGGGGACGACCGCATCGAAAGGAGGTTTCGCGGACTTTGCGGCTCGAAAACCCATGTTTAATGGGCTGGACCTATCGCAGGTGACCCAGTTATTTCCGCTAGACGTGAATTGGGACTTTGTGAAGCGGCTACGGGATACCGTGACGGTTAAATTCCTGATCAAGGGCATCGTCACGCGCGAAGACGCGCAACTCGCGGTCGAGCACGGCGTGGACGGATTGATCATTTCGAATCACGGTGGACGTGCCGAAGACACGTTGCGCCCGACTATTGAGAGCCTGCCGGATGTTCTCGACGCGGTTGGTGGCAGAGTGCCCGTGATTGTGGACGGCGGCGTGCGGCGCGGCACGGACATTTTCAAAGCCCTGGCGCTTGGCGCAACTGCGGTAGGTATTGGGAGACCTCAATGCTGGGGACTCGGGGCTTTTGGCCAAGCTGGCGTCGAAGCCGTGCTCGAAATTCTGCACCGCGAATTGCGCACGATCATGCGACAGGCGGGAACAACCTCGCTCGACAAAATCACGCGTAACTATATCGTTCCGCATCTCTCCTGACGAGGCGCAATTCACGGGGCCCAAAGGCGCAGGGCGAGCAGGTGCCAAGACCAGAGAAAACCGGCGATCACACAGCAGGCGGAGGAAGCCAGCAGAGAATGAATCCTTACGGCGCGGTGGATCTCCTCCTTCGGAACACGGAGCACCAGAATGAATCCGATCACCGACAGAATCGGAAAGAAGAATGTGCCCAGGAAAATCCCCGCCGTCCAGAGGTTAAACGAGCCGATTCGCGCGCTGTTGAGTTTCGCTAAGCAGAGGGGCACGATCAAGAAGAAAAGCGTCGCAAGCAGCGGCGCAACACGGACGGAAAGATGGCGCACATCCTTCATGAAGCCCACGAGTTTCAGGAAAAGCCAGACGAGCGCGTAAGGCAGTGAAGACAGCATGAAAAACAAGCAAAGAGTCAGCAGCGTGGCGCGCATGAAGGGAAAGGCCAGGCTGCTCCGCTCACTGTAGCCAATGCCATCGAGTCCACTACCCGCGATCGCCAGATCTCCCGTTCCGGTAGCGAAAAAAACGATCGTTCCCTCGGGTTCTTTGTCGCCGCGAAACAGGTTCTTGCCGACGTAGAGAAGCGGTTCGGGCTGGCCGAATAGTCGGGAGCGCGTTAGCTTGCCGTTGATCACGCGGATACGCGTCCCACCGGTCAAGCCGTCCACGAAAGCAAACAATTGGCTCCGCGGGGCGCGGGGCGCGTAATACCCTGCGTACTGCTTCAGCGCTTTCGCCGGAAGAGTCATCACAGGCTGTTGCAGTTTCACAGAATCCTTCGAAAGAAAATCGACGGCCAGGTGATTCAAGCTTTCGAGAGCCTCCTGGGAATTGTCGCTGTTCAACAGAATGGCGTAACCCCAGTTCTGCTCCGGCATGTAGCGATACGAAGAAAAAAAGCCGTCGATCCCGCCGTCGTGGCCGTGCGTCACCACACCACCTTCGACGCTCGAATCATTGCAGAGGCCATAGCCAAGGCGAAGACCATTTTTCGCGGCCAGCGTGGTTTCCGGCGCCTCCATCCGCAGGATGGATTCTGAATTCACCAGTTGCGCGTCTCCCGCCTTCCCGCGGCGTAGAAGAAATTGTACGAGCTTAGCCAGTTCTCCCGGTGAAGCTTTCAGGTCTCCTGCCGGCCGCAAATAGATGAAGGGATAACCGGAGGGTTTCGGCGGGTTGCCCTCGTACGCGGTCGCAAGCAAGGCCTTGTTTGCGTCGGTGAAAGGATAGTCAGCATGCTCCATGCCTATCGGGCGCAGAAGCGTTTCGCGAATGTATTGATCGAAAGGTTTCCCCGTGGTTTTCTCGATCAAATAGCCCGCAATCGCATTACCGGGATTCGAATACGACATGCGCGTTCCCGGGGGCCAGCGCACCGTCTGCGGCTCCTTAAATCGCTTGAAAACTTCGAGAAGAGGAAAATCGTAGCGATCGCGCACGTTGTAAACTTCGCTCGGTTCCATGTCGTCGAAGCCCGCTGTGTGCTCAAGCAAGTGCACGATGCGGACAGGATGCGTCGCTTCCCAGCGATTCTTGAACGGGATTTCCGGGGCCACATCCTGCAACCGTGCGTAAAGATTGATCTTTCCCTCTTCCTGTAGTTTCAGCAAGGCCAGGGCAACAAATGTCTTGCTGATCGAACCCACGCGAAATTCCGTATCGCAACTGACGGCGCGCTTCGCGGCGATGTCCGCCTCGCCGATTCCGCCGCACCAGAGAACCTCGCCATTAACCACGAGCGCCACGCCGGCTCCAGGAACATGTTCCTTGTCGAGCACGTCCTTGATGGCTTGCTGTAATTCCTGAAGCGTCTTCGGGTGCGGCTGGTCCTTCTTTTGCTGCGCGGCGCCGGAATCGGGATTGAGCAGCATGGACACGACGGCCAGAAGTGAAATAGCGGCAGGCCGTTTAACGCGGCGCATGCGGCGCTCCTTTGAACGCTCTTTTCATCCGAGGTCGCATTGTATCCGCGAATTCGCTCCAAGCAAAAAAAATCGAGTTCATGGTCAGCCTCGCAAATGCATCCCGAACGATTGACGCTGCCCGTACTCTCGCATACGATGCCGCACGTCACACTTTTGTATTTTGATAAAGTTTGAGAAGGAGCTCTGCCGCTAATGAAGTCTCTAATTCGTCATTTAAGCGCCACCGCGTTACTTCTTTTTGGCATGAATCTGAGCTTTGCCCAGCAGCAGCCACAGCCACCGCCGGATAAGACGACGGAAAAGCCCAAAGATGAAAAGAAACCGCCAGTTCCTGAAGAAAAAATCGTTCAAACCAAACATTCCCTGAAGATCGGCGGGCAGGAGATCAAATACACCGCCACGGCCGGCACCATCCTCTTAAAGCTGGAAGACGGCACACCCAAGGCCAGCATCTTTTACGTCGCCTATACCAAGGATGACGTTAGCGACGCGAGCCGGCGCCCGCTTACCTTCGGCTTCAACGGCGGCCCTGGTTCCGCCTCCGTTTGGCTGCATCTTGGCCTGTTCGGCCCGCGACGCGTGCAAATGGGCGATGCGGGCGCGCTTCTTCCGCCGCCTTACAAACTGGTTGACAATGATGTCTCGCTTCTCGACATCAGCGACCTTGTGTTCATCGATCCTGTTTCGACGGGCTACAGCCGCGCCGTTCCCGGCGAAGCGCCGCAGCAATTTCACGGCATAACGCCGGACGTCGAATCCGTCGCCGATTTCATCCGGCTCTATGCCACGCGCAACAAACGTTGGTCCTCGCCGAAGTTCCTGGCCGGTGAAAGCTACGGCACCACGCGCGCCGCGGGCCTCTCCGGCTATCTCCAGCAGCGCTACGGCATGTATCTCAACGGCATCGTCCTGATTTCCTCCATCCTGAATTTCGAGACCGCGGAATTCGATACGGGTAATGACTTGCCTTACATCCTCTATTTGCCGACGTACACCGCGATCGCGTGGTATCACAAGAAACTTCCTTCCGATTTGCAAAGCGGCGACGTGCAAAAAGCCGTGGAAGAATCGCGCAAGTTTGCGGTTGGCGAATACACCGACGCACTCATGGCGGGTGACGCGCTGCCTGTTTCCAAGCGTACGGAAATCATGCAAAAGGTCGCGCGGCTCACTGGCCTTTCGCCGGAATATATCGACCGCACCAACCTGCGCATCGAAATCCAGCGCTTCACGAAAGAACTACTTCGCAGCGAGCGTCGCACGGTGGGCCGCATCGACGCACGGTTCACGGGAATTGACCGCGATGCCGCGGGTGAACGGCCGGAATTCGACCCCAGCATCGCGGCCATCATCGGCCCCTATTCGGGCATGCTCAACGATTATGTCCGCAACGATTTGAAATTCGACAGCGACTTGCCTTACGAAGTGCTCACCGGACGCGTGCGGCCGTGGAACTATGCGCCCTACGAAAATCGCTATGTCAACGTTGCGGAAACGCTTCGCAGCGCGATGACCCAGAATCCGTTTTTGCATGTTTTTGTCGCCAAGGGCTACTACGACCTGGCCACACCGTTCTTTGCCGCAGACTACACTTTTGATCACCTCGGCCTCGACCCCACGCTGCGCGGCCATCTCAGTGGCGCTTACTACGAAGCTGGCCACATGATGTACGTCCACCCGCCGTCGCTTGCCAAGCTTAAGGCGGACATTACACTTTTCATCAAATCCAGCATGACCGCGAACCCGGCAAGATGAAGCGCCTATTTGTCATCGTCGTCTGGCTCGCGGTCGCCCTGCTTGGCGCGGGAGCGTTCGCCAAGATTGCATTCGATCGCGGTGAGCCGCTAAACGCTACCTGGTTCGTTGTTGCTGCTGCCTGCTGTTATCTGGTGGCGTATCGGCTCTATTCCGCCTTCGTCGCCGCCAAAGTTCTCGCGCTTGATGACACGCGCGCCACACCCAGCGAGCGCCACGACGACGGCCGCGACTTCGTCCCGACAAACAAATGGGTTCTGTTTGGCCATCATTTCGCCGCCATCGCGGGCCCCGGCCCACTCGTGGGACCCACGCTCGCCGCGCAATTCGGTTACCTGCCTGGCACGCTCTGGCTGATTGCCGGCGCTGTGTTCGCGGGCTGCGTGCAGGATTTTGTCATTCTCTTTTGCTCGATTCGGCGTGATGGAAAATCGCTCGGCCAGATGGCCCGTGAAGAAGTCAGCGAACGCGGCGGCTTCATCGCTCAACTAGCCGTGCTGGCGATCATGACGATTCTGCTTGCGGTCATAGGCCTCGTCGTAGTGAACGCCCTCAAATCCTCCCCCTGGGCAACTTTCACCTTGTCGATGACCATCCCCATCGCACTGCTTCTGGGAATCTATCTTCGCTTCGTCCGGCCCGGCCGCGTCCTCGAAGCTTCGGTTATGGGAGTTGGACTTATTCTTTTTGTGGTGGTCGCAGGACAGTGGGTGGCCGATTCAGCCTCCTGGTCTCGCATGTTCACGATGAGCGGCGTCGCGCTCGCCTTCGCCATCATTGCGTACGGCTTCGCGGCGTCTGCCTTGCCGGTCTGGCTGCTGCTGGCGCCGCGTGATTACCTCAGCGCGTTCATCAAGGCCGGAGCGATTTTCTCTCTTGCTGCTGGCATCCTGATTGTCCGTCCGCAAGTCTTGATGCCGCCGCTCACTCGCTTCATCGACGGCACTGGTCCGGTGTTTGCGGGGAAGATTTTCCCCTTTTGCTTCATTACCATTGCCTGCGGCGCGATCAGCGGATTTCACTCGCTAATCTCTTCCGGCACCACGCCGAAGATGATCCTTCGCGAAAGTCACGCCCGTTTTATCGGTTATGGCGCAATGCTGCTCGAGTCATTTGTCGGCGTCATGGCCATGGTTGCCGCCTGCGCGATGCCGCCCGGTGTCTATTTCGCGATCAATAGCCCGCCCAGCATCGTCGGCGGGGCAGGAGAAACAGCCGCCGCGACGATCAGTGGCTGGGGTTATCCGCTGCACGCGCAGACCATGACCGACCTGGCCCACAAGGTCGGCGAGATCACGCTTTGGAATCGCGCCGGCGGCGCGCCTTCGCTGGCCGTGGGCATGGCGCAAATCTTTTCGAGCACCATCGGAGGCGAGCGCCTCCTCAGCATTTGGTACCACTTCGCGATCATGTTTGAAGCGCTTTTCATACTTACTGTGCTCGACGCGGGCACGCGCGTCGGACGCTTTATGGTGCAGGACCTCGGCGGCCGCGTCTGGAAACCCTTCGGACGCACCAGCTGGATGCCCGGCGTCTTGCTGTCCAGCGCCATCATCGTCGCCTTGTGGGGCTACTTTCTCTATCAAGGGGTCGTCGATCCGCTCGGTGGCATCAATTCGCTTTGGCCGCTCTTCGGGATCTCCAATCAATTGCTCGCGGCGGTAGCGTTGGTTGTTGCCACGACGATTCTGATGAAAATGGGTCGCCTGCGTTGGATCTGGGTGACACTGCTGCCGATGGCGTGGCTCGTCACCATCACCATGACGGCAAGCTACCAAAAAATCTTCGATGGCAATCCACGCATCGGTTTTCTGGCGTATGCCAAAGCCCTGGCCGCACAAATCGCGGCGGGGAGAATTCCCGCTGAAAAGATTGCCGAAACACAACGCCTCATTTTCAACCAGCGCCTCGATGCTGCGGTCACCGGTATTCTTGCCGCCATGATTCTCGTTCTGATTATCGAAGCGCTCGTGCATTGGTATGCGATTCTCGGCCGCCGCAAGGAATCGGTGCTTCACGAATCGCCTTACATCGCAACACGGTGGGCCGCCGACTATTCCGGCGCCGCCCACGGAGACGACTGATGCGCAACGCTGCCAAGACCACGTCGCGCTTCGTCCGCCAGCTCGGCCGCCGCTTCTGGCGCGGCCTCCGTGAATGGTGTGGAGACGCGGCCTACGAAAGCTATCTTCGCTCGAAAGGCTCGCAGTCCAGCTCGCCCCCCACGCTTACGCCGGCCGAATTCTATGTAGAGCAGCTCAACCGCCGCTATTCCAAACCCACTCGCTGCTGTTGAGACTAACGCACCACAGGGCTTGCCGCCGCTAAGTCTCGGGAGTAGACTCATCCCAACTTTGGTTGGGCCTTTCACGACACACTTTCTCAGGAGGGAAAAATGCCACGTCTATCTCGAATCCTGGTGCTTCCTCTCTTTGCGCTTGCCGCTAGCCTCATCTACTTCACTTCTTCTGCGCAGGAGAAAACTTCCAAACCCGATTTCGATATGACCGCCAGCTACATCGAAGCTTGCAGTTGCGACATGTTTTGTCCCTGCTACTTCAACACGCATTCCACAAATCATATGGACATGGGCGAGCATAAGATGGAAGAGCACTTTTGCCGCGCAAACCTCGTCCTCAAAGTGGACAAGGGCTATTACAAGGACACGAAACTCGATGGCGCCAAGGTTTGGCTCGGGAGCGATCTTGGCAGCGACTGGAGCACCGGCAAGGATTCCTGGCTGGTGGTGAACTTCGATCCAGCCGTCAGCAAGGAGCAACAGGCAGCCCTTCTTGACGTTCTCACCCAGCTCTATTCGGCGATTCCCTTTCAGAAAAAAGCAGTGAGCAACACTGCATTTTCGTGGGACGTAGACACCAAAACCGGCGTGGCGCACGCCAAAATGAGCGACGGCAAAGGCGAAGTCATCCTTGAACGCGTCAAGGGCGACAATTCCAGTCACGAAGTCGTCATCCACAACTTGAAATACTGGAGCGCGCAGTCCAACGACGGCTTCCGCATGTGGAAGAGCAAGCATGAAGCCTTCGAAGGGGACGGCCACAAGTTCTCTTACGACGGGACGAATGGGTTCCTGATCACTATCCACTATTCTGGAAATGCCAAGCCCGCCTCTGCGGACTGATCCTCGGCTCTAGTCGTTTTCAGCAGCCGCGTCCTGCCCTGGGCAAGACGCGGCTGGCCGGACTAGAAATCCTCCTCGTCTTCACTGCTTTGCTTCATTACGGTTGTCTTGTGTGTGATCCAAATGCTGTTGTTGCGGATCCCGGCGAGAATAGCTCTTCGGGTCTCGGCTGGCAGCATCTCCGGCGCGAAAACGCCAGCAAGCCCCCGCGGGAAAAACTTGATGAAAAGTGCGGCAATATGCGCCGTCGCAAACGCTACCGGCGTCGTAAATTTCCCCTGCCGCCGAATCTGAAACAGCGTGGGAAACAGGCAGTCGCTACGGATTAGCAGGCGAAGATCGGCTTTCTTGCCTCGCTTTACTCCGGTAGCCAGAACCACGGCCGCGAATCGCGCGTTCTGCAGAATCCCTTGCCGAATCAGCTTAGCGATCATGCGCGGTGAATAGGTCTGGGGGAAATGGCGCCGCAGCATCCCACGCGACTTCGATAATTTCCCCAGCCGATGCCACCGCCGCAGCCGGTCGATTTCGTTCCCGCCGATTTTTACATCCAAGTCCCGCATCGGGATGAAATGCGGCAGCGTGGCCACTTCATCCTGCGCGGCGAGGACCGCGCGCACGGTCCCAATGGGGTCAGGGAAGCGGAATTTTTCGATCTCCGAAAAACGCTTGCCCAATTGGAATTTCCCGTTGCGATACACACGTGGGTGGGAGACCGCCTCATCGAACGATACTTCCGGCGACCATTGCGAGATGGGATCGTCGCTCTCGCTGCTTTCATACAGACGAATATGCACAGCGTGAACTTCGTCCAGCAATTCGGCCGCGCGTTTGACCAGCAAATTGGTCAGCCCAGGCGCTGCTCCGGTATTGATCAGCGCCACGCGGTTTTTTTCTTCGAATTTTTTCACATAGCGGAACTGCTCGGCTCTAAACGGATGGCGTGTCAGGTGGGAGCTCAGATCGACGTAATGTGCGCGCAGCCGCAGAGCGGCTCGAAGGACAATCTCGTTAAAGACCGATGCAGAAGCGTTGACGATAAGCTGGCAACCCTTTGCGGCTCTCACAATTCCGCGCAGGTTTCGCGCGTTCACTTCCGTAACCGCGATAGTGCTCCTTTTGCCCAGGAAGCGCCGCGCGCGCTCCGGATCGCGGTCTCCGCACCAGACCGTATGTCCTTGCCGCTCCAGCAATTGCGCGAGAAGAGAGCCGGTCGCTCCGGCCCCTAAAACAAAGATCCGCATGGCGTGGCCAAAACTCTACCACAATCCGAAGGGCCATCCTTGGTCGGGTTTCCAAGCGTCGCGATTGCACACTCGAGACGGGCGGCGTAGACTAGGGTTGTAACTCCGACCCCTGCCGCCTACGGGAGAGATAGCCCACGGCTGCTGGGGCGATGCCCTGAGACGTGATCGGGGCTGAGGGTTTGGGCGGAAACACCCGGGCCTCCCGTGCTTGGAAAGGAGCCTTCCCCCGAAAATGCGTACATTTTCGGCGAGCGCCTGATTTCTAGCACTGGATCGGGCGATTTTGTTTTACATCTCAAGTGCGTCCAGGTAGCACGGAGCATCCAACAAGCACAACGAGTATGACCCTTCACGACAAATTCGGCCGCCAAATCACTGACCTGCGCATCTCCATCACGGATCGTTGCAACTTCCGCTGTGTTTACTGCCGCTCTGCCGACCCTGAAAACTATCGCGATCACGACGAAATTCTCTCCTGGCCCGAACTCGACCGTTTGGCCAAGATTTTCCTGAGCCTGGGAATCCGCAAGATTCGCATCACCGGCGGCGAGCCGCTTGTTCGAGAAGGCGTCGAAAATTACATCGCGCGTCTCCACGCCCTCGGCGTTGAAGACCTCTCCATGACCACCAACGGCCACCTGCTTGCCGAGCGCTGCGATCGCCTCCTGGCCGCCGGCCTCCGGCGCATCAATATCAGCCTTGATTCGCTCGATCCTGACAAATTCGAGCGCATTACCAGAACCAAGTCCTTTTCAACGGTGATGCACAGCATCGATGTCGCCCAGAAATCGCGCTTGGCGCCGGCCAAATTGAATGCCGTCCTGGTTCGCGGCATCAACGACGACGAAGTCGAAGCCTTTGCCTCCTACGCCCGCGAAACAGGCGTCATCATGCGCTTCATCGAATTCATGCCGCTCGATGCCGACCGCCACTGGACACGCGGCTTGGTCGTGCCCGCCGCGGAGGTCCACCAGCGCATCCACGCCCGCTGGCCGCTCGAACAAATTCCCCATGAGCGCAGCGAGACCGCCCGCAAATATCGCTTCGCCGATGGCGCACCTGGCGAAATCGGTCTGATCGCGCCGGTGACCCAGCCGTTCTGTGGCCATTGCTCACGCATCCGGCTCACCGCCGATGGCAAGCTCCGCACCTGCTTGTTTAGCAAGGAGGACCACGATCTGCGGTCCTTGCTGCGTGAGGGAGCCTCGGACGACGATTTGGTCACCTACATCAGCTCGATTGTCATGGAAAAGGAAAAGGGCCACCGCATCAACGAGCCCGGTTTCATCCAACCCTCGCGCACCATGGTCTTCATCGGCGGATAGTGGAACCATTGGCCGAGTTATGAGAAAATGAAGTTTCCTGGCAGCGATCAGGGACCGCTAAGCATTAGCCTCTAGGCACGAACAACATCTACCGTGGGCAACTTAGTATCCATTTCGGATAGCAGCACCCTCATCGGCGCACATCAGCCGCCGACCCTCCACGCGCCGGAAATTGAAGCCGGAGTAGGCTGCGATTTTGATTCGTACCTGCTCGTTCCGGACACTGCACTGGATGACCGTATCGCCGCTGCCAAAGCCCGCCTGGGCCGGGACATCGTCATTCTGGGCCATCACTATCAGCGCGATGAAGTCGTCAAGTTCGCCGATTTCCGTGGTGACTCCCTCAAGCTGTCTTTCCAGGCTTCTCAGGCCGAGGGCCGCTATATTGTCTTCTGTGGCGTGCACTTTATGGCCGAAAGCGCCGACATCCTTCGCCGCGAGCATCAGACCGTCATCCTGCCCGACCTGAACGCCGGTTGCTCCATGGCCGATATGGCTGACATCGGCCAGGTGGAAGCCTGCTGGAGCGAACTCTCTTCTCTCCTGGATTCGCGCAAGATCGTACCGGTCACCTACATGAACTCGACGGCCGCCATCAAAGCCTTCACGGGCGAGCACGGCGGCTCGGTCTGCACCAGTTCCAATGCTGCCGAGGTCATGAAATGGGCCTTCGAGAGCGGCGAAAAGGTGCTCTTCCTCCCCGACGAGCACCTCGGCCGCAACACCGGCTATCGCATGGGAATCCCGCTAGACCAAATGATCGTCTGGGACCCTTACCAGGAATTTGGCGGAAACACACCGGAAGCGATCCGCAGCGCGCGCATCATTCTGTGGAAGGGTTATTGTTCCGTACACCAGCGCTTCACGCCGCAGCAGGTAGAGCGCGTTCGCCGCGAGCATCCTGGCATCCGCGTCATCGCTCACCCCGAATGCCGCTTCGAGGTCGCCGAGGCGGCCGACCAAATCGGCTCGACCGAGGGCATCATCAAAGCCATTCAGGCTTCTCCTGCGGGCACGGAGTGGGCCGTCGGCACGGAAATTCACCTCGTCAACCGCCTCAGTAAGGAACTCAAGAACCACAGAATCATTTCGCTCGACCCCAGCGTTTGCGTCTGCACCACCATGTTCCGCATCACCCCGCAGCATCTCCTTTGGGCGCTCGAAAATCTGGGCGAAGGCAACGTCGTCAACCGCATTACCGTCGACGAACGCACCCGCCACCACGCTCGAGTTGCTCTCGACCGCATGCTCGCTTTGCGTTAGCATCGAGTAGAACACGCTTTTTACCCTGAGCTCTGCAAAGGGTGGCCTGTTCTTTTTGCAATCGCAAAGCTGTCCCCAGAACGGAATCAGAATGGCTGACGAAGACGACGATCAGGAACAAGACGAATCTCCGGAACCGCCGCAGCGTCTCTTCACGCTGACTGAAGCGGAGCGTACCCGCCAGGAACTCGAGCCTTTTCTCGTCGAAGCCATGGATTCCCGAAAAAAACTTTCGGGCCTGGAAAACGAACTCGCGGCCGTGGCCGCGCGGATCATGATGATGGGTGGTGTGATCGTCCCTTACGAAAAGCTCGCGGCCGTCCGTATGCAGCATAACCAGCTTGCAGAGACGCTGAAGTCCGCTCTGAACCGCATTCTCGAAACGGGATGCCTCATCAAGGACCTCGACGTCGGCCTTCTCGACTTCCCGGCCGTCATCAACCAGCAGGACGTCTACCTTTGCTGGAAGCTCGGCGAGGACCGTATCCGTTTTTACCATCGCCAGGACGAAGGATTCGCCAGCCGCAAGCCGCTCGACCCGCGCGACATAGGCCCCGGCGACACCATCCAATAATTGTGTTCCTTCAACTCGATAATCGTTCTTGTAGTGGCCGGTCTTCAGACCGGTGCTTTTCTCCCGAACGCTGGATGTTTTGTAGGGGCGGGGATCGCCCCGCCCGCGCTTGTGAAAGGGACTCCGTTTGACCAACCATCCTGAAAACCGCCTGAAAGATTCCGCCAGTCCCTATCTGCGCTCAGCCGCGCACCAGCCCATCGACTGGCACGAATGGGGCGACGCCGCCTTCGCCCGCGCCAAATCGGAAGACAAACCCATCCTCCTCGATATCGGCGCCGTTTGGTGCCACTGGTGCCATGTCATCGACCGCGAAAGCTACGAAAACGCCGAAATCGCCAAAATCATCAACGAACATTTCGTTGCCGTAAAAGTCGATCGCGACGAGCGCCCCGACGTGGATTCCCGTTACCAATCCGCCGTCAGCGCCATTTCCGGTCAAGGCGGCTGGCCGCTCACTGGCTTTCTTCTTTCCGACGGTAAGCCATTTTTCGGTGGCACTTATTTCCCGCCCGAAGATCAGATGGGCCGTCCTGGATTTCGCCGCGTTCTTCTCGCCGTAGCCGATTCCTACCGCAACAAGCGAGCCGAACTCGAGCGTGCCGCCAACTCTCTTGCCGACGCCGTCTCGCAAGCCGAAGTTTTCACTGGCGCCCGCGCCGATTTCGACTTCGGTGTCGTCGGCGCGCAGATCAAGTCCATGACTCAGCTTTTTGATATCAAGAACGGCGGCTTTGGCCGCGCTCCGAAATTCCCCCACTCCTCGGCCATTGACCTCATCCTGTTTACGACCAGCTCGCCGGCGGTTTCCATCGCTATTCCGTCGACGAACGCTGGCTCGTCCCCCACTTCGAAAAAATGTCCTACGACAACTCCGAACTCCTGAAGAACTATGTCCATGCCTCGCAAGTATCGCCCCTCGCCCACACTGAGAAGCCGAATGGACAATCGCTGTTCATTGCCGTCGCAGAAAACATCGTTAGCTGGGTTAACAAAGTTCTGTCCGACCAGGAGGCTGGCGGTTTCTACGCCAGTCAGGACGCGGACTATTCTCTTGATGATGATGGTGACTACTTCACTTGGACTGTCGAGGAAGTTCGCGCGGTCCTAACACCTGAAGAATCTCGTGTCATTGAACTGTATTACGACGTCGAGCCCCACGGAGAAATGCATCACAATCCGGCGAAAAACGTGCTTTGGGAGGCTCGTACTTTCGAAGAAGTCGCGAAGACGGTCGGGCGCGACATGAAGGAAGTTGCTCGGACATGGTTAGATGCAGTCGAGAAAATGCGAGAAGCCCGATCCGCCCGCCCCACGCCATTCATCGATAGGACGATGTATGTTTCCTGGAATGCGATGTTTGTTTCGGCTTACCTCGACGCTGCTCGTGTAATCGGTGGTTCCGAAGCGGAAGGCTGCCGTGCCTTCGCCGTAAAAACCCTCGACCGCATGTTGAAAGAAGTCTGGACCGAATCCCGCGGCTTCGGCCACCGCATCGGCGGCCCCGCTCTCGAAGGCTCGCTCGACGACCAAGTTTTCGGTGTCCTCGCGCTTCTCGACGCTTACGAAACCATGCTCGATCCGCGCTATTTCTCCGCCGCACAAAGAACCATGGACCTCGCCATCGCCCGCTACGGTGACGCCGAAGGTGGCGGCTTCTTTGATCGTCCTTCTGACGCCGCCCCTATGGGCGGCCTCGACGTCCGCCGCAAGCCCTTCCAGGATTC
>WNFI01484598.1_pt1 | contig 14261 bp, 13 predicted proteins | sample 5400471 | NCBI WGS metagenome assembly WNFI01 (sample SAMN13153348, study PRJNA577476) | soil metagenome | isolation source: 100 cm saprolite on Douglas fir-dominated hillslope | place: USA:California | collected 2013-09-17
AACACCATGATCCGTGGACAACCTAGGCCACGAGTCGCTTGCGACGACGCAAAAGTATTTGGAATCGTCGAAAGAAACCGAAAAGCAGCTCGAAGACTTGAAGTTGCCGTTTTAGACAGCACTAATTTCTTGTCTGAATACCCGGTGCAAAAGCCGAAACGGGCATAAGCAGCATACCGAGCATACTTCGCGCATTTTGGATACTTTACTTCGCGTATTCGGCAGGTTCGGCGCAAGTCGCTTCGGGCATCTTTGCCCTACAAATCCTGCCCTCCAAAGCCCTGAGAGGCTTGTTGGACCGGAGCAAATGACCACTACAGAATCGTCTCGAATTCACGCCGCCACCAAATTGCAGTCGCGACGTCCGCACAGAGAACCGACGATCTCACGCATGCTTCTTCAGCTCCACCACAATCACCTCGACAGGGCGATCCTCTAAATTCTCGAGCTGATGATCTGATGCGGTTCTCCACAGCACATCACCCGCCTTGTGTCGAACTTCTTTCTTTTGACCTCCGCGCTCAACGCGCATTTCGTGACTGTCTGTGAGGAATATCAGCACGCGGTCCCGCCGTGTGCGAAGTGCGCTCCGTTCTCGCGGACCGGTAATCGTCCGTACGACTCGAACATGTTCGTTTTCGAATTCAACTTGATCGGCCTTGCCCGGCGAGGCCGGACCCGAGTGTGGCATCTCTGTCATGGTTTCCTCCCAGAAAGACTGTTTCCCCTGCGGGTTCCTTACGGCTGGCTGAGGACATCAGTAGTCGCGCGATCGCGCTTGCGAGCCCCTGGCCACTGAACTGCTCATAGAAAGTAAATCCAGGCGAAGGGTTGACCTCAAAGCAGTACCACTGGTCTTCTGGATTACGGCGCAAATCGATCCCTGCCACTTCCAGTCCCATGCTTTTTGTCATTGTGACGGCGCGTTCCTCGATCTCTCGCGGTAGTCTGGCCGCCCAGATCCGCGGTGCGCCGCTTGCGGCTCCGTATCGATAATCGTCTGCCTCGCTTTGGACCTCGCAGGCGAAAACGTCTTCGCCGATCACATGAGCGCGGTAGTCCCGCCCTGGAATGTAGGCCTGAAATTGAGTTGGGCAGTGCGTCACATCTTTGAGCCGCTCACGATCACTCGCACAAAGCCGCGTTACGCGGCTGCGCACTCCGCTGATGGACTTATAGATCACACTTTCGTGGTGCTCGCAAAACGCGGTCACTTCCGCCGGGTCTGTCGTTACCAGTGTCTCCGGAACTGCAAATCCCGAGCGCGCCACGATCTGCAACTGGTATGGCTTGCAACCGTTCGCAAGCATCGATGACGGCCGGTTGACGACGCGCGCGAGCGTTATTTCGAGCCATCCGAGCAGCGCATTTTCTAACTCCAGTGCATGCTTCCATTCCGCGCTTTTCGGACCGGCCCGCTCGACCGCCGGAACACGCCGCGTATCGTACGGTCGGACATACCAGGCCGTGATCTCTCCAAGCGCGACCGACTGGTCTCCATATCGGATGGAACCGATAAGGTTCCGCTCGTCGTCCAGGCGAAATACAGTGTCCGACACGCGTCGTTGGTCGAGCAGCAGTACCTGTCCGCCAAGATCTTGCAGTGCCTCGTGCACCGTCGCGAGCGGTTCGTCGCTCTCCAATCCCCACAACACGGTCAACACACTATCGTCCTCCGTGCAAAGGATTCGACCAGAGCCCACCCGATCTCTTCAGACTCTAACCGTGGATAAGGGTCCGCACCGACAAAAGAAAGAGTACCTTGAACATCCGTGTAGCGAACGAGGAGGTAGGACACTCCAACAAGCTGAGCTAGTTGCTTGCTCCACAGCATCGCTGGCTCCGGTCCCTTGCCGAAGGTCCGCTCTCCTATCACAGTTATGTCCACCGGCGAACAGGCTGTGGAGCCCGTCCCGATTCCGCCTAAGTCCTCCGCCACAGGGATTCGCAGCTCGCGTGCGCATCTCCTCCATTGCGCTGGTCTGAGGTTGGGACCGTAAAGGCAAGTTAGAGATGGAGGATTCACGATCCGACAAGGCAGCGCCTCCAAAAACGCAAAGAGAAATGCGTGCATCTCTGCCGCAACGTACGACCGGTCCTCTGCAGCGATGTGCGCCAACTCTTTTTCTCCAACAAATGCGAGGCGCGTAATCACGCCCTCGATTTGGTCGAAGCCCACTCGCCTCCCTCCAATCGCAGCAGTGAGCTTGACCTCGGCGTCTCCTCCGATCCCTCGGACAGTCAGTTTCCACCCCTCCTGTGACACACCTGCGCACGTCACAGTGCGCAGGTTGTTTTTCGCGAAGCGGTTGGCAAACGCGTGCGCCGCCCTGTCGTCGTGGCTGCAGAGCACCAGCAACATTTCCGTTCTCCTGGGCGATTGCCCTCACTTGGTCTCGTGCTTGTCTTTGAGGTCTCGCTTTAGCGGCTCTTCCCCCACTGCCGGTCGCTGTTCTGGCCGGATAAATGCTTTAGCTGTGGCGAGTTGCTCCGAAAGCTCGTCAACCCTCTCCGCCAAGATTCGAATCGCCTCGTACGGGTCGCCTCCGAATCGCGGTCCCGGACCTCCTTCGACAATTTCCTTTGGGTTCACTTCGAGAACTGCTTTGTAATCGAACTCCGGCTTGACAAGCTCCTTGTGCTCGAACTTGAATTCTTTGAAGTCCTTGATTTCCTTGATCTCGGGCTTCAAGTCCTTCCACCACTTATGATTGGCTCGATAGAGGGCAAATCCGCTGTTCAAGCCCACATACACGCTCGCACCGGCACAGGTCACCGGAGGATAGTGGGGCACGGCTCCCAAGTCATCGGCTGGCACGGCGTCGGAGCGGTACACCAAACTGCCGTCCATTGCGTTGAATGCGCGTAGGACCGGCGTCGCGCCGCCATCTGCAACCCATACAAGAGCGTAGTCTGAGGGACTCGTCACCGCACCTATCGTTGGAGAGCTGCAACCCTCGTCAAAGGCCAGTCCCGTGCCGAGTGCACGCCAGACCTCCTGCAGTGTCGCTGTTCCAGAGCTCACCACGACTTTGTAACAAATCAGGCCCGGTGTATCGCCGCCGCTAAAATATACGTAGTGATCGCCAGCCGGAGTATGATAGTAGGCTGGTGCCGAGTGCGATTCTCCGCCAAAGATGTGACTTCTCCACAGCTCGCCTCCCCAGTGTCCAAGATTGTTGCGATTTAAAAGATAAATGCTGTCCTTAGCTGAAAGGACCAGCAGTTGCATCCCTCCGATATCAGGTAAGATCAGGCAACTCGAACTGCCCAAATCTAAGTCCGCGTCGTTCAGCGACCGAGTGTCCGTGGGCTGATACCAATCCAGTACAGTCAAGTGTCCGGCGTATCCCATCCACGCTACGCCGAGCTTCACCACAGCAATGAAATAATCGCCAATGTCACCGGGATGCTGTCCGGAAGGAATCCCGGCCCAGTAGTTGTTATCGGCGGTTGTAGCGTTCCCCGTCGCGATGTACAGAGTGCCATCGGGGGCAGCAGCGGCGCCGCCGGGTCCCCAACATCCGCCAGCCAGCACATTCGTGGTGGTCGAGTAATACCACTGGTTGTTCAGGTTGTTGGCATTGCAACTCACAACCCAGCCGTGATAGTTCCCGATATCGTACCCATAGAACGCCGCGAAGGTGGCACAGACGCGTCCGTTGACTAAATTCAGCCCGCCGCGCTGATCTTGCTGGCTCGCGTCAAACGTGGGCCTCCCCGACGATCCGGGATCGCTCAGCGTCGCACTCTGGACGGTCGCTCCGGTATCCAGATCGAGCGCGTACATCTTGTAAATACTGACTCCGCCACCTGCGTCCTGGTAGGCGCACACAAACATCCGGAAGTTTCCGGGATCCAGTACGGGCGTACCGCAAACACCGAGCGGCGGTGGGATATTGCTGCCAGTTCGCGTCACCGCTGGACCAAGATACACAGTCCATAATGGTGTCGTATTTCCCGCTATCAATTGATCCTCGGCGTAGGCATTCACATGGTTGTCACTCGTTGCGACATAGACGATGTTGTGCGTCTCACCCGCATGTGGCCCTTCCTGGATCACCCATCCTTGTAGATACAGCGGCGCTCCACGCACGGCTGATCCCAGAGTCACGGCGATCTTCTTGTGCCAACTGGATCCGACGGCGGCGCCATCGCCTTGCCCGAGGCGCCCCTGATCGTAATGGAAGGTTTGACAGTCACTCATGACTCCTCCTCTTCAGGGACCGTCGGGCACCTGGTTAGGCTTTCCTGGGCTGTTCCCAGCTCACCGCTGGAATCCGACGGGTTCACATCAGACTGGAAATTTAGAGATACTAAGGCGACCATTCGGTGGTCGACAAAGCGCAAAAGGACACCGCACATCAACCTCACACCTTGGAAAATAAAGTCCAGCCGGAAAGATTGGCATTTTAGCACCACCTTAGCACAGGTCCTCAAGAAAAGTGATTTTGTTTCCATATTCGGAACAAACTCGGTCAAGTTGTTGGCACACTAGAGATATCGACGCTCACAGGACGCCCCTCGGGGCTTCAAAGTCCGTGTTCCCGCTGTAGAAAATCTCTAACATTGTTAACAATCTATACAATCGGATCGCCAATGAAGACCGCGTCCAACCGGGCCCGAAGCAGGTCAAGACGAGACTCGAAGCGCGAAAGCTAAGAAATAGTCTTCCAGGGTCTCTGGCGGGATCTCAAACGTTCGCTCACCCGCAAAACTGTCACACAAAGCTTCTCGCAAGCGGGCGATCTCGCTCCAGCGAGTCCGCCATCGATTGTCTTCTAGGGTAAGGTCGATGAGTTCTAACGCCCGGTCGAGAGCCCTGTCTGTCTGTTCCCCGTCTCGCGCTTTCTGCCAATGGATAATGCGGCCGACCTCGCTTCCAATATTGGCGAGTTGCGCGCTCAATCCCATGCTCTCCCACTTCTCGCGGGAGAGTGTTTTGTGGAGTGGAGTCATGAAGATGCTATTCAATCAGGGTGCATATGATCTCCTGTATCTTGCCCCGGAGATGGGGATCTTTGATTTCCATGGATCGGTTGCCGGTCGCTGGACGAATGTTGATGAGTGCAGTGTATTCAATCCAATCTTCCAGCTTTTTATCTGGGTACAAATTAATTCCCCAGAGATGTTTTTGTTCCGAACCGTTCGCCAGCAAAGCCGCATTTGCGTCGGCATGAAGTTCCCCACCCAAAACCAGAATGCCTTTCTCCACATCGACGACGGCTTTCGCCATCACCTCAAAGCTTTCTTGAGCAATAGTCTTCAGTTCAACTCGGGATATTTTGCTTGTGAGAATGTGTATGGACATGCTTGAAATGGGCAATTTGTGATGGGCCGCTTTGGAACGAGGAGATCTGATTAGGCCTAGCGGTGATTACTTGCAGGTTGGAGGTTTCGGGGCGGCGACCGAGGAATACGGCAATCTGGTCTGATCCTCTATTCAGTATAGGTTCTTCATGCGGGTTGTCCAGAGGAGAGAAATCGACGGTCGTGGTGGGTTCGAGATTTATCCCGGTAGCTCAGGAGGTCGCTCAGCCTGTGGAGCCTGACAGGTTTGCTATCGTCGGCCCACACCGCCCGCCAATTGCTCGCCCCGTTTTACCAGTATGGGACGTAGCTCCGGAACTGACTGACAACGCGCTGGAACGCCATGATCCTCCGACATCAAGGAAGAGTATTCGATTCGAACACTCACACGGGTAGTTTCTAATACGGCATGATCCGGGGGAAATCGACTCCAAGTACAACTCGTCGAGTTGACTTCCCAGAAGAGGACTTCTGGCCCGCGTCACTGAGATTCCTCCCGTGAACCAGCGGCCCCACATCGCTCCATAGCTAAACACTAGCCGACTTCCCGTTACTAATAGCGTTTTCGCCGGACGGTAGCCAAATCCCGGTTAGGTTAATCGAAGCCCATTTAATGAGTTAAAAAGTAGGCGGAAATGAAAATTGGCAATTGTGGGCAGGACAGTCAGCCAAGCCGGCGCGTAATCAACCAGCAGGCAAGATCTGTCATCAGTTGTGGGAAGACACCTCTCGGCTGCTGTTGTATTGAGTGCGACGGCCAAGGAAACAACGCATTTGGAGGCAAAGTCTAGGTTTTACGAAAGGCTTTCAACAAATCTGTAATCAGCAAATCGGGGTCTCTAGCAAGGTCCCAATCGTGAGTCTCTCCGAGCCTGACGATGACCATATTGCTGCTTGGCAGCACAGCGACAAATTGGCCGAACGTTCCATTCATGAGCATCACATCCGATGGCAAAGAGGGACGGGGTAAGGTTGCTGAGTCCGGCGAGCCCTTATTGAGGCAAACTTGTATGCCATAACAGCCTTGCGGGGCAGCGGGAGCTGGTGTCGCTGAGTAGGTGACCCATCCCTTCGGAAGCACCTGAACTCCATTCCGAGCTCCATCATTTAAATAGAGCTCACCGAAACGGGCGAAGTCTCGAGCCGTGGCATATAGGAAAGAGGATCCGACCAGCGTTCCTGCTGCGTCCGGTTCAAAAATGGCGCTTTGCATGCCGGCGGGGTCGAATAGAGCTGTTCGCGGCAGGGAGAGATAGGCTTCGCCGTCATGATGCATGGCTGCGAGTAGCACGCGGGACAGGATAATAGTATCGCCTGTGTTGTAGAGGAAGCGTGTGCCTGGTGTATGCCGGAGTTTATTGCGAGCAGCATAAGTCGCCATATCTCGACTGCCGAAAAGCATTTTGACTAGATCGCTAAAGGGATTGTTAGCGTCTTCGGTCCAGCTTAGCCCGCTGGTCATTGTGAGCAGGTGTTTCACGAGGATCCTGCTACGCGGATCATCGGGTTCAGCCCAATCTTTTACGGGAGCCGGAGCATTCAGATCGAGCAGACCGCGGCCCACGAGGATACCCGCCAGCGCACCGGTTATCGTCTTACTGATGGATTGACCGCACAGCGGCGTTTGAGCCGAAATACCCGCCCCATAGCGCTCTACTATCAGCCGGCCATCCTTCATAACCAACAATGCGCGCGTGCGCAACGGCACACCTCGGCCAGTTTCGTCGAAAGCTCTATCGACCGCTTCCTTCAGACGCGTTGCATCAACCTCTTTTGGAACCTGAATGACACCAAGATTCAAGGGGTCGTCATCATTTGGCCGTCGGGGATCACTTAAGGCTTTAGGAGGGGTTGGCAGCGTTGACTTGAAGTCAACGAGTGTGCAACCTAATCCGGAGCGGAAAAGCGATCGCTGCGCTCCCAAGCCAAAAAGACTTGCCCGTACCTCCCCACAATCTTTGTCCACGCGAAATTTCACTAAATTTATCAATGGATTCAGTCCGGTAAACTCTTCCTTCTGCACGGAGACAGGATCGCGGCTCGACACAAAGACTGCTGAGCACAAAGTTTTGGCTACGTAACCTGTGCCGGACGGCGCAATTGCAGATAGAAACTTCCATACGCAAATTGTTGCTATGCTCACCGCGATTACACCAACTAACACGAATTCGTTAGAATGCACGAAACTTCTCTTTCTCGAAGACTTCGCACAGCAGGCTCTGCAGGTACAAGCTGGAATCTACGGAGCCGTTGCACTGCAACGGCAGCAGCACACCCAGTAATGGCAGCCCTCGCGGTCCGTTTCTTCTATTTTGCGCTGGACCCAATGCCTACACCGCGACCGACAGCGTTTTCAGCCCGCGAATGGCGAAATTAGGCGCCCACTCGGGACGTTCGACTGTCAACCGCGTGCGCGGAAACTTCTGGAGCAATTTCAAAATGGCTACCTGCCCCTCCAGTCGAGCAAGAAGATTTCCTATGCAGAAATGAACACCTGCCCCAAAACTCAGATGATCATTTCTTAGCCGCCGTAGATTCAGTCGGTCCGGCTCTTCGAACTGTCTCGGATCGCGATTCGCTGCTCCAAGCAGAAACATGATGTTCTCTCCCGCCTGGATGCGCACGCCTGCTACTTCGATCTCTTCTTTCGCGATTCGGGCGATGAATTGAACCGGGCTTTCATACCGCAACAACTCTTCGACGGCAGTGCGAATTGTCTTGGGATTCTCCCGAATCTCTGTCATTCCTTGGGGATTTTTCAGCAGTGTATACATGCCGTTGCCAATCAGGTTTCGCGTCGTTTCATGGCCGCCAAAAAGCAGCATGACACACTGTGCATACAGTTCCTCTTCCGTCAGTACTTCGCCGTCTTGCTCGATATCGATCAGGAGGCTGATCAGGTCCTCACCTTTATTCCTGCGACGCTCCGTCACAATTTCGCGAAAGAAAGATGTCAGAGCGTTTGCCGCATCTTGCGCCGCCCGCGCAGTGTCAACGGTTATTGGTGACCCGAATAGATAAGCAATCGCGTTCGTCCAATCGATGCATTGCTGGTGCAGGGCGGTTGGTATGCCTAGCATATTTGCAATGACACGCACAGGAAGCGGGTAACGTTCACCACCACGGCTTTTGACCGAAGCAGCTTATGGGTTACTGTGACAACGTCGTTCAGGATGTCGGCGGCGACGATGGACTGAGGTCAGTTCACGAGCCGTGCCTCGGGGAATTTCCATGCGCCGTTCAGGGCTTCGGCGCGCGGGTGATAGAGCCGCACCATGTAATTCCAGCCCGGCATAGTTGGCAGGCAATTCTGAATCTTGCCGTCGCAGCCCCCGAACTGAACAGCGACCGAGCCGTCCGCGTTTTTCTTGGCCGTGATGTTGTTCACAGAATAGGCGTTGTACTGGTTTAGGTCGAAAAAGCCCTTGGCGTTGTACACGGTGATTGACCAGAAGCCGTCGACCGGCACGTCTTGTACGTTGAGCTTGTAGACTGCAGCACCGTCGTTGCTGTTGGGCGTCATGTTGAGATAGAGGGCGTCTTTTTCGGGAAGGCCGCCCCAAAGCACAGCGCTTCCGATCAGGTGGCGCACCGGGTCGACCTCGCTCCTGCTGCCGAACATGCGTTTTGTGTCGGGGATCGTGCTGCCCAACACAAGGAGAGCATCGCGGACCTTCTTCTGGCTGACGGGGTCGAAATTTGGAACCTCATATTTTCCGGAACTTTTTTGCGCGACCTTGATAGCGTCTTGCAAGGCGTGGACCTGATTCATCTCTTTGGGGTCTTGCGGATCCACCAGAATGCGGATTCCGAGCGAGCCATAGCGGGTGCCTATCTCCTCCCGGGTCACCGTGTAGCGGCCGGCGCCGTAGTACACGGCGTGGGTGTACTGATCCTCATCGATCACCTGCATCGACATAAAGCGATTGCCGGCATCGGGCAGCGTGATGGTCACCGGCCCCGCGTCGAAGTCGAACACCCCCAACGAATAGAGAGTGTCGCGGTTGGGACGCACGACGGGCGAGTCGGTTAAATATAGCTCGCGGCGGTGCGAGAGGCTGCCGATGCCACCGCCTTTGACAATCTTGCCAAAGTACATGTCGGCCTCGGCGCGATTGAAATTGTCGGCGATGACGGGAACCGCATTGCCGGTTGGCGCTTGCGCGCGGGTCAGCTGTACGCCGTTGGCCGCAAGTTCCGTCCAAACGGCGTTGACGGCTGTCATCGCTAGGGCCGCCAAACAAACTACTGACCATCGCATGTTCATCCTCCAAGTATTTGTTACAGACTCCAGGAACAGCGCTGCAGATAACTCAAGTACAAACTACACGGCCCGATCGACATCAGGATCCGGCGGATGCCTCCCTGTCTTTACTTTGCCGGCAGCCATGGTGACCCGTACGGCCCCGACCCAATCAGCGCAACGCTTGTAGTGGGCTACTCCCGTATTCGATGAGATATACGCGACGCAAAACCGACAGCCAACGAATCCGCTTTCCAGTTTCACATCGCCTGAACAATTAGAGCGAAGTCGAGAGAAAAAGTTTCGAGTATATCGTCAAAACGTTGTCTTCGAATCTTTCATCCTGCCGGATTCCAGGCCCCAAGAGGAGTCCTCGATAAAATAACTTTCTAGAATTTGAAACCATTACACCGCTCCGGATCAGCGTCGAGAACTGAGAAGAGTGAGTTGAAGTCGTTCGATGGCTGATCAATGTGGAACACATAGATTGCGCGATTTGGGCCGACCTGGCGTCGTAGGCCCCGGAGTGTCCATTCACTGATCACGCGGTCGCCACACTCGAAAAAAGTGTCCGCCAGCAGTAGAGAATCTGGGTAGAGTTCTCGCGTCTTTTGAAAGAATTCCGTCAAGCGTGCCTTGTCCCTAAATTCGAGTCCAATCCCGTAGTCGTTGAATGCGAACTGTTCGCTAAACTGACTGACGGCATTGTCGATGTGCCCTTCCATCAGCGCCGTCATTACCGTCCCGACAGGCGACTCCGAATTTGCAATTCCAATCCCTGCATGGTTCGTCTCGGTGTTCATTACATTCTCCTTTCCAATAAGAGCGCTTTAAGAATCGGTTCGATCACTCCGGACTTTTTCCCTCTACGCGCCGAACGGTTTTTCAGTAGGGAGCTGGTGTTTTGTTGATCCGAATACAGGTTGTGTTTAAGGATGAGGGGCCAGTCGGGCTTCTGTCTTACTTGCTTCTTCCAAGTGGCGACTGCGGCGGCCTAGTTTGTGTTCGGCTTTTAGAATTTCGCCGGCTCGTTCCCCGATAATCACGCAAGGCGCCATAGTGTTTCCGGTTGTCACACGCGGCATCACGGAACCATCTGCGATGCGAAGGCCTTCGATGCCATAGACCTTGAGGCGGCTATCGACAACGGACATCGCGTCGCGTCCCATTTTCGCCGTGCACGTCTGGTGGCGAATGGTCATCGCCGAATCGCGAATGAAATCTTCGAGCGCCGGGCCTTTTAACTTGCCCGGCGCTACTTCGCGTTTGGTGAAAGGGCGAAGCGGAGCCGAGTTGCCGATTTCGCGGCATAGTCCCACGCATGCGATTGCGGCTTTCAGGTCGTCTGGGTGCGACAAGAAGCCGGCGTCGATCTCGATCGGGTCGTGTGGGTTCGGTCCCGTCAGACGGACGTGACCTCGGCTCTTGGTACGCACGACGCCGCCGAAGAGGGTCCAGGAATCCCCCGGCGGGTTGAATTTGGCTGCGATCTCAGCGCTGCAGAACATGCTTTCAGCCTGCATAGGCTGCACATCGGGAGTGTCAAGAGCAGGATCACTCTTCCAGAACACAGTTGCCTCGCTCGCATTATTGCGCGGAGGAAGCGGCCGTTGATATTCCCAGACACAACCAATACCGAAGTGATCCTGGAAGTTCTGTCCCACGCCCGGAAGATGCTGCAAGACCGGGATTGCGAATTGCCGCAAGACCGCTTGGTCGCCGATACCGGACTGCATCAGTACCTTCGGAGTATGGATCGAACCCAGGGACAGGACCGTCTCAAGGGCCGCGCGAATGCGAAGCATCTTGCCATCGTAGAAAAGCTCGACACCGGTAGCCCGCTTGCCGTCGAAGGTCAGCCGGGTGACCAAGGCGTGAGTGAGAACCGTCAGATTTGGCTTGTCCATGTGGGGGAAGGCAACCGACCGGAATATCGACTGGCGTTTTCCATCACGGACTATCAAGTCGATGATCGAAGCACCGCCGTCGCTTTCCATCAAGCGGCCGTTCTGATTTTCAAATGTCGGAATCCCGATCGAGTGCGCTCCTTCCACCATAGCCGGAGCGATCGGGTTCGGATCGGGAGCAGGTTGAACGAAGACCGGTCCTCCCGTTCCGCGGTACTTTGGGTCTGGCACGCCGTGCCAATCCTCTATGCGCCGGTAGATGTCCAGCACCGAATCGTAGTTCCATCCTTCATCGCCCGCTTCGGATGCAAAGAAATCCCAGTCGTTCTTGTGGCCACGGGCCCAACACATTACGTTAATGCTCGAGCCGCCGCCCAAGACCTTCCCCATCTCCATGGGAATGACGCGTCCGTTGACACACGGATTGGGCTGCGCGACGAAGTTCCAATCCCGCTCGCTCCCGAGGTTCAGGTACCACTGATTCGGTTCCATGACGCTGGGGATGTTGTCGTCACCGCCCGCCTCGAGCAGGAGCACGCTGACGTCCGGATTTTCGGCCAGCCGGCCAGCTACCACCGAACCCGAAGACCCCGATCCGCAGACGATAAAGTCGTACTGCGCCTTCAGATCGGAACCAAGCTTTCGCTGATTGATGCGAACGCGCTCGTCGAAATGAACGGCCGGTTGCTTTTTATTATTCGAATTCATCTCAGTGCTCCTCAGTGAACCCCATGCTTGAAACTCTGTGTCCACATTTCTCTTCGCTTTTTGAGCCATGCTTAACTCCCTTCCATGAACCGGTGGAGCGACTCAACTAGTTCTGTGTTTGCTTGCTTTGTGCATACTTTGCTCCCGGCGCACGGCTGAATATCTCCGAACGCGTTTGTTAGGTTAAACACGCAGCTAAAGGATTTATTCCGCCGGGTGTAGTCAGCTTGGACCGCGGCGAGCCCCTTTGGTCTGTCGCTCGATCCTGATGCGCAGAAGCGCCCTGCAGCCTTACGGCGGAATATCGCGAAGGCCGTACGCCTTCTCTCGGAGTACGAGAATGAGGGCGGCTGAGGTCTCATGCTCAGCAAATCCCGATACGGCGGTTTACCATACTGTTGCAAAAATGATTTTGAAACTGTCAGGCAATTCGTTACTGCTCTCTACTCATGCGACGTCAGCTCGTGCGGCGCGGGCCACCACAGGGGGGAGTCGTTAGATAGCATCTAACAGCGTAAGCTTATGAGTCCGATCGGCGGAGTATCGGCACTGCCTCGTGGCGTCAGGAAGGCAAAGAAGCGGCGTTCTGTTTTCGCTTTCGTCCGCGAGCAGGCCGCGATCAACTGGGTTGCGCTGATGATGTTGACCGGAGATCGGGCAAAATACCTCGGCGACCGTGGACCCTGGAGCCGACTGCCCAACTAATCCTTCCGCGATACACATCGCGATACACAATAACGCTGCCTATGATGTACTTCCAATGACTTGCAGCGCCGTCCGTACTCTTCTATGTCGTTGAAAGTACTCGAACCAGCTAACTGTCACGGCAGCGGTCTAACAGGTTGTGTGAATCAGTACCGCTAAACGCGCACCTCGTCAGTGCTTGATTTCCTGACGAGATGCGTGACGCCTTGCTCGCTGATCCTGTATTCCAATGTTCCCCTACCTGTCGAACGTCTCTCCAGTAAGCCAAATCTCCACAATCTTTGAAGTAGGTCCACGCCGCGCGCGCGGGCAAGAAATTGAGCCTTTCGGCAGCTTCGCCCGGCCCGAGCCAGTCGCGACCAGCAGATTTGTGTAGTTTTGTTCTGGCCAACTCACAATTATCTGCCCGTTATCCGGCGCAAAAGCTCGCCGACGATTCGCCATGCAGCCGGAATGGCTGACGTCAACCGTGACCGCGTTGGCTCTTTGTTTATGCGAATCGTCATCCCATTCGAAGAGGAACTTCATACTGAAGAAGCCAAGTTTGGAAGATCGTTGGGATCAGATGCGAACTCACAAGCGGGTGATCTCGCGAGTGAGCTTATTAAGGGCGTACGACCCCGCCTAAGGCTTCCCCGAAGGCTTTTGGGCTCACGGGCCGGTCAGCAGGTTGGAATACAGGGTTTTGCCACCACTTTCAGCGATCAAAAACAACCGCTGTCCGCCAGCTTGCTTAAGATGCGCTATCCCATCGCCGTCGGACAACACGAAAAATCGTTGGTTCGTATTCCACAGGCGTGTGAATTGTGGGTCATCAATAAAGACGGCTGGGCTTCCCGGTGAATAGGAACCGTACTCCAGATTGTTGAAGCGGCCATTCCAGACCAAAGCGTCACGATTCGCGTAAAAAAACACCGAGGAGAAGGAGTAGTAGGCGCCATTCAGTATTAGCCGGCCATCAGGAGCATTGCGCAAAGCTTCCGCCAAAGGACGCGACGAGAGATACGGATCGAATACCACCAGCGCCATTCGAGCGGCATGAAAGAAGAGCACCATCATGACCGCGATGGCAAGATAGGCGCGCCGGCTCCGCAACAGCCAACACGCCACCGCGCCTATAGCGAAGGCGATTCCGGCTACAACCAGCGGCGCGCGTAAGTACGCAAACGACTGAACTGTGAGATCGCCCATATGCCCGAGCGAAAGTGTATAGTTTTCCGGATTCTGCTGAAGGGCGCGCGAAATATCACCTGGCGCTGGAAGACCTCGTACCAGGAAAAGCAAGATTCCGATCACTACCGCGCATAAGGCTGCGATTCCGCCGAGAACTCGCGTGCCGACGCAGCTCCAGGTTGAGTCCGCATCCATGGCGCTTCCAATCAGCAGCG
>WNFI01127198.1_pt1 | contig 14260 bp, 14 predicted proteins | sample 5400471 | NCBI WGS metagenome assembly WNFI01 (sample SAMN13153348, study PRJNA577476) | soil metagenome | isolation source: 100 cm saprolite on Douglas fir-dominated hillslope | place: USA:California | collected 2013-09-17
TCTGGTCCGGACACGAGCGGTGCTGGGCGCGGGGACGATTCTCACCCGCTCTACCCCGCTCGTCGACCTCGTTCGCGGAGAGGTGTATCGCGCAAGTGTCGACCGGCCCCTCGAAGTTCCCGAGAACGCTGTGGTCGTGCCGGGCTCGCGCGCCATTACAAAAGGCAAAGGCGCGTTGTGGAATATCTCCCTTTACACGCCCGTGATCGTCAAGTATCGCGACGAGAAGACAGAGCGCGGCATCGAACTCGAGGACTGGCTTCGATAGGGCCGGGGAGCCTCATCCCTCCCCTTGGTCTGTTATTGGGTCGCGGTGCTGGGTGCTCGTCCCGTGATGAAACCGACCGCAGCTCCGCCAATTCCTCCCATCACAATCGCCAGCAACATCAAAACGATTGTCCGTTCCAGCAGATTCTGTTTTCGAAGATTTTTCATTGTCTCTCCGCTCGCTGACGAAAGCGCGACTCTGGTCTCGTCAACACGGTGGGTTTAGAAAAGTTGCGGCCGAACGGCGCGGACTGGTGCGTTTTTAGGCCCTGCGGGGGCTGGCGGACCAACTTCCCGAGGCCGAAATCATTTTCATGGGACCGCGCCAGCGGCGCAAAGTTTTACATCTTTCTGACAACTAACCTGCGCTAAATCGAGCACGATAGCTGCGGTCTTTTCCCCCGGCGAAATTCTCTTTTGGAGAAGGTGGCTCATGAAAATTTTCCGCGTCCTTGGACTTCCCTGCTGGCTGCTTCTGGCTCTTACTGCTTCACCGTGTTTCTCGCAGACCTACGCGGTCACTGACTTAGGCACAGTGCCCGGGATGGATTGGAGCGTGGCTCGCGCCATCAACTCCGCTCACCAAATCACGGGCGCATCCGGCAAGTCGAATGCCAACCTTGACGACGTCTTCTTGTACAGCAACGGCACTATGACGAATCTTGGGACGCTCGGAGGCAGCTCTGGAGTCGGCAACGGAATTAACGCCTTCGGTCAAGTGGCCGGATATTCGCAAAACGCCAACGGCACATATCGAGCTTTCGTGTCGAACGGCGGAACGCTGACCGATATCGGCGATCTCGGTGGCGGTTCGGCGGTCGCCTATGCTATCAACGACCTCGGACAAGTCGTCGGCTCCTCCGTCACGTCCGGCCACGCCAATCACCCTTTCTTGTACAGCAACGGTCAGATGATTGACTTGGGAACTCTGGGCTCCCCGGACGGGAACTCGTGGTGGAACAGCGCCCAGGGCATTAACAACCAGGGTGCGGTTACCGGGACGTCTTACGATGCCGACGGGAACTTCTTTGGCTTCGTTTGGAGCAGCGGAACGATGACCAAGTTGGGAACTCTGGGAGGCCCGTGGAGCCAGGGCTATGCCATCAATAACAAAGGCCAAGTCACGGGCAATGCTTATACAGCAAACGGCAATTCACACGCCTTTATCACTACTCGTAGAGGGAAGATGAAAGACTTGGGCACGTTCGCCGGAAAATTCAGCACCCTCTGGGGCTCGGGTATCAACGACTCCGGAGTGGTCGTAGGCCAGTCCACATTTCAGGATACCTACCACGCTTTCGTATATCGCGGCGGGAAAATAACAGACCTCAACACCTTGATTCCACCGGGATCCGGTTGGGAACTGATCGAGGCCGCCGGAATCAACAATGCCGGAGAGATTGTCGGTCTCGGCATCCGCCACGGATTGGAACACGCGTATTTACTCACCCCGCAGTGAATCCAGGGACGGCGCTGGCAATCGGGCTTGTTCCGTCGCGAGCTTGCGCCGCCCTTCGAGATGCTTGCCGCGAAAGTGTGCCCGCGCCCTTTCGCCCCACGCGCGTACGAAGTAATAATTTAGCGCGCATCCGATGGCGGAACTGGCAATCGGAATCAGGCGTCCTGCCCACTTTTCGACCACCTCGGCGCTGGCGCTGGCAGCGATGCGTTGAATAACTTTCGGGACGAAACGGTTCACCACTTCTTTTTCCAGGAGCTCACGGCCGATGTCCACACCGGCGGCGCTGGCCGCGGCGATCCAGAGTTCGGCAATCTCCTCGTCGGTGTTCATCTCGAATCCATACAACAGGCTGAGTTTCTGAATCGTGCGCATGGTGATGGCCGATAGGATGCCCAGGTCCGGTACGATCGTGATAATTCCGCCAAGGCCGAAGCCGGCGCCCTCGACCGCCGCCAGTTTCATCCCGCTGCGAATGACGGACCCCGCAATGTCGTCGAGTTGCTGCACGTTGACGGAATAAGCCCCGCGGAACGTAGCGATCGGCAACTCGTGTGCGGTCTGCAGTTGCAGGAGAAATCGCTCGGGATCGACACGGACGGTTTCGTAGGTACGAGTCAAGCCTGCGCGGATCGCACTTTCCGCACGTCGTCGCATCCAGGACAGCTTCTCCGCTTCCGGCATCTGATCCGCAGTCTATCAGCGCAGGTGTGGGTCGGACACTCTTGTCCAACAACTGTTTCTCGCTTGAAAACTGACGCGCGGTACTTGGAGCTGCAGGCGGTCGGTCGGAGTGTCCGACCCACACGAGTGTCATCGCTACGCACTGTGCTAGCATCGTCTTACCTAATGCCATCTGGAAAACTGCACATTGTTCCTCTCGGCGGACTCGGCGAGTTCGGCATGAATTGCATGGCCGTGCGCTGGGGAGACGACATCATCGTCATCGACGCCGGCCTGATGTTTCCCGAAGCAGAACTGCTCGGGGTGGACATCGTCGTTCCCGACATTTCGTACCTGGAGCACCAGTTACTGGACAATGCCGATCTGCGCGAGGTGCGTCCGGGCGAGCGCTTCAAAGTCGGCCCATTCACCGTGCACGCGATTCAGGTCACCCACAGTCTGGTGGATTGCGTCGCCCTCGCCATCCATACCCCGCTCGGTGTAGTGCTGCATACGGGAGATTTCAAAGTCGATCCCACGCCGACCGACAATCGTCTTTTCGATCTGCATGCCTTTGCCGAGTACGGGAAAGAAGGCGTGCTGGCGCTCTTGCAGGATTCCACCAACGTCGAGCGCAAGGGATACACGCCGAGTGAACGAAGCGTCCGCCGCAAGTTCGACGAAGTGTTCTCGCACACGCAGCGGCGGTTGTTCATCTCGTGCTTTTCGTCTTCGATTCACCGCATCAAGCTGGCGGTTGACGTAGCCCGCGAGCACGGCCGCAAAGTGTGCTTCATCGGACGCTCGATGGTGAACTCCTCCGAGATCGCCGAAGACCTCGGATACATTCACATCCCCGAAGGATTGCTGATTCAGCCGGGCGAGATGAAGAACTACCCTCCGGAAAAGGTCTGCGTGATGATCAGCGGGACGCAGGGAGAGCCCATGTCCGCCCTGTCGCGTGCCGCAGTCGATAACCATAAGCACGCCAAGATCGAGAAAGGCGACACCGTCGTTCTCAGTTCCCGCATCATTCCCGGCAACGAGAAGGCCATCTACCGCATGGTCGACCACTTGTTCCGCCGCGAAGCGCACGTGATTTACGACGACGGATCGTATCCTCCCATTCACGTCAGCGGACATGGCAGCCAGGAAGAACTCAAACTCATCATCAACCTGGTAAGACCGAAATATTTCGTCCCCATTCACGGCGAGTACCGCCAACTCAAGCTGCATGCCGAGTTAGCGCGCACCATGCACGGCGCAGTCGGAAACGTGATGCTGATCGAAACCGGAGACGTCCTGGAATTTGACGAACTGGGCGCGCGTAAGGCCGGACGCGTGAACATCGGGCGCGTCTGCATCGACTCGGGCTCGCGCACGGATGTAGTGGAAGACCTGATCATCAAGGACCGTCGCCATCTGAGTGAAGACGGTTTTGTGCTGCCCATCATCGCGATCAACAAACACACCGGGCGGGTCGAGTCCACGCCGGAAATTGTGACGCGCGGCTTTAATCCCGGCGACAACGGGTTACTGGAGCGAGCACGGGAGATCGTCATTGAGACGCTGGAACAATCCAGCAACGAAGAAAAGGCCGACTATGGCGTGATCAAAGAGAAAATTCGCGCGGATTTGAAGCGGTATATCTCGAAGCAGACGCAGAGAAGGCCGCTGATCATGCCGGTGATTCTGGAGATCTAAGTTTGGTTTTTATCCTGCTCGCAACCACCAGGACTCTGCTCCACGAGTGCGCGGCTTCAACTGTTAGCTTCAACCCGACTGCCTTGCCAAGGAGCGCGCGCCCCGCGGAAGAACGAAAGAAGCTGGCCGTCGATACGGTGGTTAAGTACTTTGGCCCAGAAGGAGCCAACCCAATCGACTACATCGATCAGGACTGGCCTTCCGATCCGTGGAGCCGGGGCTGTTATGGGCCATCGATGGGGCCAGGCGTGCTGACCACGCTGGGACCGGCCCTGCGCACGAAATTCGACCGCCTTCACTGGGCGGGCACCGAGACTTCTCCCATCTGGACCGGTTATATCGAAGGCGCCATCCGCTCGGGCGAGCGCGCCGCCGCCGAAGTTCTGGCTGCCTCTAAAACAAAATGGCAGGGCACGATAGAATCCTTGTCTCGAGGAATTTCCTATCGTTAGCCTGAACGACATTCTGCAAGCGCGAGCGCACCTCGAAGGCGTAGCCGTGCGCACGCCCCTGATCGAATGGACCGGCCTCACCGACGCTCGCAAACTCTTCTTGAAGCTCGAGAACCTGCAGCCCATCGGCGCCTTCAAGCTGCGCGGAGCCTACAACAAGATTGTTTCCCTCAGTGATGAGGAACGCCGCCGCGGAGTCGTTTCGTACTCCAGTGGCAACCACGGGCAAGGTGTGGCCTACGCGGCCCGGGCGCTGGGGGTGAAGGCCGTGATTGTCATGCCCGGCAATGCCCCAACCAACAAACTCGATTCGACTGCTGCCCTCGGGGCAGAAGTTGTCAGGGTGGGACCGAGCAGCGAAGAGCGCCGGATTCGCGCTGAAGAGCTGGCTGCCGAACATGGCTATGCGATCGTTCCTCCATATAACGACGAGCACATCATCGCGGGACAAGGCACGACCGGGCTGGAAATTTTGGATCAGCTACCCGAAGTCGAGACCGTGCTTGTCCCCGTCGGCGGCGGCGGCCTGGTCAGCGGAGTTGCCGTTGCTCTTAAGCTGAGTAAGCCATCGGTCAAGATCATCGGTGTGGAACCGGAGTTTGCTGCCGACGCGCAAGCCAGTCTGCGGGCCGGTCACATTGTTGAGTTCTCCGCCGAGCAAGTCACCCAAACCCTGGCCGACGGCCTCCGCACGCAAAGCATCGGCGCCATCAACTTCGAACACATTCAGAGATACGTGGATGACATCATTACCGTAACGGAAAGCGAGATTCAGCAGGCGATGCGCGCTCTAGGAGGTCATCCCGAAACCCTGGCGGAACCGAGCGGCGCAACGGCTGTGGCAGGCTTCCTGTTTCATGCTGACGAGTTGCCCAGAACAAAGATGAACGTTGCCGTGATTAGCGGCGGAAATATCGATCCGAAGCTGCTGGCGGAAATCAGGGAAAGTCAGAAGTAAGAAGTCGGATTGCAGAAGTAAAGCCAATCAACCAAGGTGTTTTGCTTCTGCAATCTGACTTCTTACTTCTGACTTTCCCTCGGGGGTGCTTTCACGCGCTGGCTTGATCAGTTCTTCCAACTTTCACAGCAGCAGACGACGGTCCGCCGGGAAGTAGTCGCAGGTTTGACCACGTTCTTCACCATGGCCTATATCGTGGCCGTCAATCCTGCCATTCTCAAGTCGGCGGGGATGCCGCTCGAAGCTTCGGTCACGGCGACCATCCTGACGGCGATCTTCGGCACATTGCTGATGGGGCTCTATGCGAAGCGTCCCTTTGCGATTGCGCCTTACATGGGCGAAAACGCGTTCATCGCGTTCACGGTTGTGCATGTGCTTGGATACTCGTGGCAAAGCGCTCTGGGGGCGGTCCTGCTGGCGGGCATCATCTTTATCCTGCTTACTCTTTTTCGCCTGCGGAAGTGGATGGTCGACGCGATTCCGCTGACGTTACGCTACAGCTATGCCGTTGGGATCGGCCTCTTTCTCACCTTCATTGGACTCAACCAGACAGGTATTGTCGCGCTGGGATTTCCGGGAGCGCCGGTTCGTCCCGGACATCTGACGTCCGCGGGCGTGCTGGTGTCCTGGCAACGGCCGCGCTTTCGTTTATCACGCACGTAGCGCCCGCGCCCACGGGTTGGGTCAGCCGGCCTCCCACTCTTGCCCCGGTTTTCCTGAAGTTTGACCTGCATAGCATCTTCACCTGGGGATTCTTTCCCGTCGTGCTCACTATTTTTGTCATCGCGTTCGTAGACACGATGGGTACGCTCATTGGCGTTTCGGCACGCGCCGGATTTCTCGACGAAGAGGGCAACCTGCCGCAGATCGAGCGCCCCATGATGGCGGACGCGCTGGCGACGACCTTTGCAGCCCTGATCGGAACCACGACGTCCGGCGCGTTCATTGAATCAGCAACAGGGGTAGAAGCGGGCGGCCGCACTGGGTTGACTGCGGTCATAACCGCATTCTGTTTCGCAGGAACCTTGTTTTTTGCGCCATTCATCTCGGCGATTCCGCCGCAGGCGTACGGGCCGGCGTTGATCTTCGTCGGATTGCTGATGCTGACTCCTATCACGCGTATTCCGTTCGACGATCTCACTGAACTGGTGCCGGCCTTTGGGGTGATGGCTCTAATGGCCTTTACCTACAACGTGGGCGTGGGCATGACCGCCGGATTCGTGCTGTATCCGTTTTGCAAATTGGTGGCAGGACGGTGGCGGGAAATCCGTCCGGCGCTGTGGGTGCTTACGGCCCTGTCGTTGTTGTTCTTCGTCCTTTATCCCTACACCTAATCGTTGAATTTGTCAGGTCAAAAACCATGATTCGATTTGGCATTGTTGGCTTTGGACTGCACGGCGACCGTCGCCTGATGCCGGGCTTCTCCCTTTCGCAGAAGTGCAAGGTGGTGGCGCTCTCCCGGCGCAATCCGCAAAAGGCGGCAGAATCGGCGCGGCGCTACGAAATCCCCTACGCCTTCACCTCGACCGAGGAATTGTGCCGTTGTCCAGAGGTGGATGCCGTCCTGGTGACCAGCCCGGACGTATGCCATCGCGCGGACGTTCTGACGGCGATTAGGGCAGGCAAACCAGTCCTGTGCGAGAAGCCGATGGCGATGAGTGCCGACGAGTGCCGGGAGATGGTGGAGTCGGCGCGGCAGGCCAAAGTCTTGCTGGGGGTGGCACATATTTTTCGCTTCGAGGAGAGTACGGCCCGCCTGCGGGAGCACATTGCCAGCGGGGCCATCGGAGTGCCTGCGCTGGCCCGGGCGGAATTTTCGTACTCCGTGAAGGGGCACGGCCGCCGCTGGATCTATGACCCGGCCATTGCGGCGGGTGGGCCGATTGCCGATGTCGGAGTGCATTGCGTGGATACGCTGCGTTACATCCTGCAAGATGACCCAGTCCGAATCATGGCGGTCGGCCGACGGGACATGGAGTCGGGAAAGGTTGAGGCGGCCGCCATTGTGACCCTTGAATTCCGCGCGGGAACGCTGGCGACCGTACTGGTTTCGACGCGCGCGCAGTATCGCACCCCCCTGGAGTTTGTCGGCAGTGAAGGGGTTCTGCGCGCAGACGATGGCCTGACCGTGGACCGTCCCGTGCGGGTCGAACTATGGCGGGAACAACGGTTAACCTCATCGGAGGAGGTTTCGAACGCCTCGGCATACGCTCGCCAGGCGGACAGCTTCGCGGCGGCCGTAGAAGGAACGCAACCTTTCCCGGTTGCGGGAGAAATCGGGTGGCAAAATCAAATCATTCTGGACGCGGCGTACCGCAGCCTGGAGTCGGGGAAGCAGGAAAAAGTTACGATCCCGAAGGCGGCGACAGTCTAGCCGTGGCTCGGCTTATGACCCAAATAAGAAGCGCCCCGGATTCAAAGAATCACGGGACGCCCGAACAGCCCTCCCCCAGAACTGCTCACGGCTAATGTACGAAAAGCGGTGCGCCAAAGGAACGCCACTGTGGTGGGGTGGGGAGGCACGAAAGAGCCACTTGCCAAAATCGAGAACCCTGTTACTATCCGTTACCAACGATTGGGTTTCCCAACCGTTCAGGGTCTGGAATAAAGGCTTCCAAGCGGAAATCCCCCCGAGGTGATTTTTCCAAAGCCCCCGTTTCGGCAGGAGAAACTCAGAAGGAAAGAAAGCGAATGTTTCAAGTGTGCAGAGAATTTCAGTCGGCTCTTTGAGGAGCCGCCCGAGGAACGACGTAAGTAATTGATAATAAAAGACACCAGTAGTAAGGTGACTTTGGAAGTAGAGATGCACTGTGGCGGGTAGGCGACCGTGTCGTAGCGGTACCTCTCACAGGGTGAGGACTGGCTAACGGCAACGAAGTTTTGGGAGGGAAAAATGAGGCGCCGTAGGATCGCAGCTCCATAGTTTCAATGGCGTAACCGCAGATCCGGGACACACTCTGGGTTCGGTTTCCTTCTCGACCGGCGCTCTTCTCACGGGTAGCATCCTGACCGGTGGCACGTTCTCCGACGCGGGATCCACCTTTGTTGTGATTGGAAAGGGCCCCAAAGTACCGCATAAGGGCACGATCTTCAGCGGGGCGTTCGTAGGGCCGGTGACGTGGACTCTCGTTTCTCAGAGTGGACAGAGCCTAACCTACAGTCTCAGTGGCAATATCGCCGGCACGTTGTATAACGGCCATTTTGTGACTGGCACCACGACCCAAACGATCGTCTCCGCCAACGGGCAGATTACCCAGGGCATCGGTCATATTCGTGTGGGCGACACTCACGTTGGCGGCACTCCTGAGCCTGGCACATTGGGCTTGCTTGGAACCGGACTAGTAGCGATTGGCGGTATGTTGCGTCGTAAGTTTGTGGCGTGCGCATAAACGATTCTGAAGTCTTTTCTTCCAACACTCTCAACTCATGGCCCCGCCTAACGGCGGGGTAACCGCGGGTCCGGGGATAGGCGTTGAAATTACTTTTGATCAAACCTACAGTCAATCGCAGGGGGACGTATGAAAGATATCCATGAGGTTCTGCGCCGCAAGCAGGCACAGTACGCACAACTGGGCAAGCAGATCGAGATGCTGCAGCAAGCCGCCGAGAAACTGCGCGAAGTAGCGCCCCTGCTGGCTGAAAACGAGGCAGAGGACGATAGCGCCGTACTGGCGGAGGTCGATGACGACAGCAGCGCCATGGCCGCCCGAGCTGGTGCACAGTCCGGGTCCAGCGCGGCCAAGCCGGCGCGCGGCACAACTCCGCGCTGGCCGTAGAGCGCGGGAGCGGGCTAGGAGGCTCCGCTGCGATGACATTGCAGGCACTGCTGGTATCGAAAGACGATTTGGCGGCCGATTCGCTGACCCAGGTGTTGGCGAATTTCGGCGTAGCTTTGCACCATTCCAGTGTTGGCGAAGTCGCGATGAGCCGTCTGGCGGAGGAACACTTCGACCAGGTTCTTGTGGACTTCGACGATCCCGAGGTCGCCTCGCAGGTACTGGAATTCAACCGGCGTCAGGCCGGACCCAAACAGACCAATCCGGCAGTTACGGTCGCGCTGTTGCGCGAAGCGTCTCAGATTCGGACGATTCTCGGCGCCGGCGCCCACTTCATCCTGATTAAACCGATCATCCACGAACAGGCGCACGCCACCCTGCGCGCCGCCACCGCCATGCTGAAACGCGAACGGCGGCAGTCTTTCCGGGTTCCGGTGCAGGCGCCCATCTCCCTGCGGACTGGCGACGCTGAGAACATTGAAGGCATTCTGCTGGACGTGAGCAGCGGCGGCATCGACGTGCTGGCGGCCAAGCCGCTTCCCTCGGCTTCCCTGGCCCACTTCTCTTTTGAGTTGCCCGACGTCAATATTCAACTGGAAGGCGACGGCGAAGTAGCCTGGAGCAGCGGCAATGGCCAGACAGGACTCCGCTTCCTGGACATGGATGTGCGCATGCGCGAGCAGTTGAACGATTGGCTGGTTTCTCATTCGCATGAAGCCCTGCCCGAGGAAGCCGATCCAGTTTCGCACTGCAAATTGACTGACATGAGCCTGGGCGGCTGCTACGTGGAAACAGAGTCGCCATTTCCGCAAGCCTCCGCCGTCGATCTCTGCCTAAAGACAGAGGGGTTGGAAGTCCATACCGAAGGGTTAGTCCGCGTCATGCATCCTACGCACGGGATGGGCATCGAATTCCCGGCGCGCACGGAAGAACAGCGCAAGAGCGTCGGCGAATTTATCGAGTTCCTTACATCACAGCCGGGAGCCAAGCCGGAACTGGAAATCTCTCCCAGGGCGTTGGTCGCCAGTGCGGAAGAATTGAATGCCACGACGGAACCTGGAACGGAAGGCGACGATCCCCTTCTCGAATTGCTGCGCCGCGGGAGCGCCCTGGAGCAGATGCAGTTCCTGGAAGATCTGCATAGCCAACGAAATTCAGCTGAAGTAAACCAGTAGCGAATCACCCGCGAATTTGCGTTGACACAAAAACCGGGGATGGAGCCGACACCCCGTCTCTGGTGCGACTCCATCGCCCGGCGGTCTGTTCCACCTCGATGACCTCAGCTTAGCCAAAGATTTTTACCGGAATATTTCGCGAAGGTTAATTCTCCAAGAAAGTTTCGCTTGCACTAGAATGGCAGCCGTTGCCTGTCGTGGTGCATTCGGCATGCAGCGCTCCGCAGAATGTCGCTTCCCTCTCCCAAGGTCCCGGCCCTGTATGCGCTGGCGCTAACCGTGGTCTGCTTTGCCGCAATTACTCCGTTTTTCTGGCGCGGAAATCCCTCCGGACATGATTTCGAATTTCATATGTTCTCGTGGATGGAAGTGCTCGGCCAGTGGAAGCTGGGGATTGTCTATCCGCGCTGGGCAGCGCTGGCACACTGGGGATACGGGGAAGCGCGTTTCCTTTTCTACCCCCCGGCGTCGTGGGCTCTGGGCGCGGCGCTGGGACGCTTCCTCCCCTGGAAGATGGTTCCCGGCGCCTACTGTTGGCTCGCTCTTATGTCGGCCGGCGTCTCCATGTACCGGCTCGCCCGCGAGTGGCTGCCCGGGCCAGACGCCTTGTTTGCTGCAGCGCTGTACGCGGTCAATCCCTATCATCTGCTAATCGTCTACTGGCGGAGCGCGTTCGCGGAATTACTGGCGGCGTCGTTGCTGCCATTCCTTCTGCTCAGAATCCTCCGCCTGAGCGAGCCAGGAATTCGCCCCGCGCTGTATCTGGGAACGACTTTGGCGGCGTCCTGGCTGACTAACGCTCCGGCGGCGGTGATGATTCACTACTCGGCGGCCGGTCTGGCTTTGGCGGTGGCGCTGTTGGAGGGATCATGGCGTCCCGTACGACAAACCGCCCTCGCAGTTGTGCTCGGTGCAGGATTGGCATCTTTCTATCTCGTACCGACTGTCTATGAGACGCGTTGGGTGAACATCGATCAGGTGCTGGCGCCGGGATTGCGTCCGCAGGACAACTTTTTGTTTACCACCATCCCCGATCCGGAGCACAACCAGTTCAACCTCCTGGTCTCAACCGTGGCTGCGGCGGAGATTGGAATTCTCCTTTTCGCAATCTGGCTGTCCCGAGACGCGCGCATGGAGCGGCGAAACCTCTGGCGGCTGGTCACGGGGTGGGGCGGCGCGGCGGCGCTCGTGATGATTTCGGTGACGAACCTGCTGTGGCAACATCTCCCGAAGCTGCGCTTTGTGCAACTGCCCTGGCGCTGGCTGCTGTGTCTGAACGCCGTTCTGGCCCTGCTGCTGACGATGTCCACGCGGCGCTGGAGTTTGCGATTTCTTGCGGCTGGCGTTCTGTTAGGCGCGGTTGTACTGGCTGGCTATCGCATCCAGCCTCCGTGGTGGGACATGGCTGCCGACATCACGGAGATGAGCGATGCCATGGCCGACGGCACGGGCTACGAGGGATCGGATGAATACGTCCCGGCGGGGGCCGATGCGTATGAATTGAATAAAGATCAGCCGCCGGTCGTGGATTCTTCCGGACACGCAGTGCGAACGGAGGGGCTGGTGTGGAAGGCGGCTGACAAGTCTCTGGTCGTGCATGCGTACTCGTCCGAGTTCGTAACGCTGCGACTGCTTAATTATCCTGCATGGGAGGTGACCGTAAACGGGAGACCGGTTGCAACCCGAACCACCGACGTGACTGGGTTGATGATGATTCCGGTGGAGATCGGGCGTAACGACATTCACGTGCACTTTGGGCGCACGCGGGATCGGATTGTTGGCAGCATGGTATCACTGCTCAGCCTTGGGATACTGGCGGGCGCATGGACGATGAGCAAGCCTTCGCATCTGCGCGGTCCTCTGTGACCTCCGTGTCCTCCGTGATTCAAGCCTTTGATCCTAACCACAGAGGACACGGAGGTCACGGAGGAAATTCTGACTTATGAAAACTCGTGTTCTAGCGGCGACCTCGAATGCCGGCAAGCTCCGCGACTTCACGGGCGCGGCCGAGGCTCATGGCATTGAGATTGTGGCGATTCCTGGCTTTTCTTCCTTGCCGCCAGTGGTCGAAGACGGCGCCACGTTTGAAGCCAACGCCCGCAAGAAAGCCGAAGCTTACAGCCGCGCCGTCCCCGGTGAATTGGCGCTGGCCGACGATTCGGGGCTGGAAGTGGACGCACTGGGCGACGCTCCGGGCGTGCACTCGGCGCGTTATGCCGCCGAGCAGCCTCATCTGGTCGACAGCAACACCGACGACCTCGCCAATAATGCACGTGTCCTGCGGGAACTGCAGGGCGTTCCGCCTGAAAAGCGCACGGCACGCTTTGTCTGCGTGCTGGCCGCAGCGCGGGACGGCCGCACCATCGCAACGTTTCACGGCGAATCTGAAGGTGTAATACTGGATGCGCCGCGAGGGGAGAACGGGTTCGGGTATGATCCGCTGTTCTATTTTCCGCAGATCGGCAAGACGTTTGCGGAACTAACTGCCGCCGAGAAGGCAAGCTACAGCCACCGCGGAGCGGCTTTCCGCGCGTTTATCGCATGGCTCGAAGCGGGCGAGACTCGCGCCGAATAGCTTACCGCCAGGCCCGGCGCCCCAGCGTCGGAGTGTCCTCGGTGAAAGAGTCAGTGCCGCCTTTTTCATCTTTGGACAACGGCATCCCGCAACTCTGCAGTACCGACCTTTGGGCTTGAACATCGCTGCATCCAACGGGAAATGTTTTAGCTGCAAATTTTTCGTATCGGTATAAGTTGTGATTCTTTTTCGTCCCTGACGGGCCCTCCTTTCTTGACTCCGCACTCTCTCACCCAACATAATAAAAGGTTCGCTTCTTCACTCCAGTAAAATAAGGGACACTCGCTCTTGGCGTCGTCTACGCAATCAGCACCGTCGAAGATCAGACCGGGAGTCGCCCCGCTCCGTGCAGGCGTAGGAACCTCATTCCTGTTGCGCCGCCTTCACTCGCTCAGCGGCGTCGTGCCGATCGGACTCTTCCTGATCGAACACTTTATTTCCAACGCGGAGGCCTTCAAAGGCCCAGCGGCCTACACCAAGCAAGTGGAGTTTCTGAACAGCCTGCCCTTCGTCCTGGTGCTCGAGTTGTTCGGCATCTGGCTGCCGATCCTCTATCACTCGCTCTATGGCGTATTCATCTGGTATCAAGGTGAGGGGAACGTGGTCGAATACCCGTGGAGTGGCAACTGGCTTTACACTGCCCAACGCTGGACCGGTATCGTGGCGCTCGTCTACATCGCCCAGCACACGTACTATCTACGCTTCAGCGGAATCCACATCCCGACTCATCCGGCAGCGGCGTTCTCCAAAGTGCAGGGAGAATTTCAGAATCCGTGGATGATCGCGTTCTACATGGTTGGGATCATCGCCGCGTCCTGGCATTTTTCATACGGGGTGTGGCTGTTCGCGGCGAAGTGGGGGATTACCACCGGAGAAAAGGCTCGCCGCCGCCTTGGCTACGTATGCTTCGCGCTAGCTGTGGGACTTGTGGCGATCGGCCTGTATGGGATGTCCGGTTTCTTTCGGACTCCGTATCACCCATACGACCCGAACAGTTCGACTGACAACATCGTAATGCGATAGCGAATTCAACCAGAATGGCAGCGACTCCAAAAATTATTGTGGTGGGCGGCGGACTGGCTGGCTTGGCGGCAGTCATCAAGATCGCAGAGATGGGCGGCGCGGTCGATCTGTTCTCCGTCGTGCCGGTAAAGCGCTCACACTCGGTCTGCGCGCAAGGCGGCATCAACGCGGCCAAGAATCTGAAGGGTGAAGGCGACTCCACTTGGCA
>WNFI01330952.1_pt1 | contig 14260 bp, 18 predicted proteins | sample 5400471 | NCBI WGS metagenome assembly WNFI01 (sample SAMN13153348, study PRJNA577476) | soil metagenome | isolation source: 100 cm saprolite on Douglas fir-dominated hillslope | place: USA:California | collected 2013-09-17
CCAGGACCGGCGGCCGCGCTCGGCGCGCGTGGCAATCAGCGCCAAGGTGGTCGCCAACATGCTCTCCTCGGTGGGCGTGGCGCGGGTGCTGACGATGGATCTGCACGCCGACCAGATCCAGGGCTTCTTCGACCTGCCGGTGGACAACATCTACGCCGCGCCGGTGCTGCTCGGCGACGTGTGGAAGCAGCGTTACGAGAATCTGATCGTGGTGTCGCCCGACGTCGGCGGCGTGGTGCGGGCGCGGGCGCTGGCCAAGCGCATGGAGTCGGACCTCGCGATCATCGACAAGCGCCGGCCGAAGGCGAATGTCTCCGAGGTGATGAACGTGATCGGCGAGGTGAAAGGCCGCACCTGCGTCATCATGGACGACATGGTCGACACCGCCGGCACGTTGGTGAAGGCGGCGCAGGTGCTGAAGGAGGAGGGCGCGACCAAGGTGGTCGCCTATTGTACGCACGCTGTCCTCTCCGGCGGCGCGGTCGGCAAGATCGCCAGCTCGGACATGGACGAGCTGGTGGTCACCGACACCATCCCGCTGCGCGATGACGCGCGCGCCTGCAAGAAGATCCGGCAGCTGTCGGTCGCCGGGCTGATCGCGGAGACGATCCTCCGGATTTACACGGAAGAGTCCGTAAGTTCTCTCTTCATAGAATAGTTTTCTCAGTCCGCCGGTGCCTGGTCGCGGGTCCGGCGTTAACCAAGGAGCAGCGAAATGGCCATCGAAATAAGTGCGCGCAAGCGCGAGGCGCAAGGGACGGGTGCGAGCCGCCGTCTGCGCAGCGCCGGCAAGGTGCCCGGCATCCTTTACGGCGGCGACAAGGGCGCGGTGAACATCGAGCTCGATCACCAGGCGCTCTACCTGAACCTGAGGAACGAGCGCTTCCACGCCTCGATCCTCACCCTCGATCTCGAGGGCGCGAAGGAGCCGGTGCTGCTGCGCGCGCTGAACATGCATCCGTTCAAGATGCTGGTGCAGCACATCGATTTCCAGCGCGTCTCCAAGGACAAGAAAATCCATATGAAGGTGCCGCTGCACTTCGTCAACGCCGAGAAGTCGCCGGGCGTGAAGGAGCAGGGCGGCCTCGTGAGCCACGTGCTGAACGAGCTCAACGTCACCTGCCTGCCCGATGATCTGCCCGAGTTCATCGAAGTCGATCTCGGCAACCTCACGGTGGGGCACTCCGTCCACGCCAGGGACCTCGTGCTGCCCAAGGGCGTCGAGGCGGTGCTGCACAAGAACGAGAATCCCGTCGTGGCGACCGTCATCATCCCGTCGCTTATCACGGAGGAAGAGGAAGCCGCTGCCGCCGCAGCCGCGGTCGCGCCGTCCGAGATCCCGACCACCGAGCAAGCGGCCGAGCCGAAGGAAGGCGAGGCGCCTGCCGAGGGCGGCGACAAGCCGGGCGCAGCCAAGGGCGCTGCCGCCAAGGGCGGCGACAAGCCGGGCGCGGAAAAGGCTGCCGCCGACAAGGGCGCCGACAAGGGCGAGAAGAAAGAGAAGAAGTAATCTTGATCCGCCTCGTTGTCGGCCTGGGCAACCCGGGCAAGGAGTACGAGCGCACGCGCCACAACGCGGGCTTCTGGCTGGTCGAGCGCTTCGCCTCGGCCAGCGCCATCCCGCTGCGCAAGGACCCCAAGTTCCAGGCGCTGGTCGGCCGTGTGCCGGGAGGAAATGAAGGCTCGGGCGCCTGGCTCCTGTTGCCGCAGAGCTTCATGAACGCGAGCGGCCGGCCGGTGCAGATGCTCGCCGGCTTCTTCAAGATCAAACCCGAAGAGATCCTGGTGGTGCATGACGAGCTCGATTTCCCCCCCGGCGCCGCGCGCATCAAGCAGGGCGGCGGCATCGCCGGGCACAACGGCCTGAAGGACATCTCGCAGCGCCTGGCGACTCACGAGTACTGGCGGCTGCGCCTCGGCGTGGGCAAGCCGCCCCCCGGCGCGGAGGGCGCCGACTACGTCCTGCAAAAGCCTCCCGCCGAGGAGCGCGCCGCGATCGACGCCGCGATCGAAAACGCGCTGGGCGTGCTGCCGCAATGCCTGGCGGGGGATCTGCAGGGCGCGATGCAGAAACTGCATACGCAGGACAAGCCCGCGGCAGCAGCGAAGAAAGAGCCGGAGAAAAAAGAAACAGAAAAAAAAGCACCCGGGAAGAAGGAACTCCCCAGAAAAGAAACGCAGGCCAAGGAACCTGAAAAACCCGGTTTCCTGAAATCCCTGTTCGGCAAGAAATGAAGTGCGGCATTGTCGGCTTGCCCAACGTCGGCAAGTCCACCCTGTTCAATGCCCTGACCAAAGCCGGGATTGCGGCCGAGAACTACCCGTTCTGCACCATCGAGCCCAACGTCGGCATCGTGCCGGTTCCTGACCTGCGCCTGGATGTCATCGCCGAGATCGAGCAGCCGCAGAAGGTGGTCCCGGCGGTGGTCGAGTTCGTCGACATCGCCGGGCTGGTTGCCGGCGCCTCGAAGGGCGAAGGTCTTGGCAACAAGTTCCTCGCCAACATCCGCGAGTCAGACGCCATCGCGCACGTCGTGCGCTGCTTCGACGACCCGAACGTCGTTCACGTCGCGGGCAAGATCAACCCGGTGTCTGACATCGAGACCATCAACACCGAGCTCGCGCTAGCCGATCTGGAGTCAGTCGAGAAGCAGATTGCCAAATATGCCAAGGTCGCGCAGACCGGGGGCGACAAGGAAGCGCAGCGGCTGGTTTCCGCGTTGAACAAGGTGCGCGCGGTACTCGATACGGGGCGTCCCGCGCGCAGTGCCGAGCTTTCGAGGGAGGAGCGCGCGGTGCTCAGGCCGCTGTTCCTGCTTACCATGAAGCCGGCAATGTACGTCGCGAACGTGGCCGAGAAGGGTTCACAAAAATTGCTTCAACAGGTGAGGGCGCATGCCGCAAAGGAAACTGCCCCCGTCGTGGAGATCAGCGCCGCGCTCGAAGCGCAGATTGCCGACATGCCTGACGAGGACAAAAAATTGTTCCTCGAGGATCTCGGCATGGACGAGCCGGGTCTAAACCGGGTGATCCGCGCCGCCTACGGCCTTCTGGGCCTGCAGACCTACTTCACCGCCGGGCCAAAGGAGGTGCGCGCCTGGACCGTGCCGGCCGGCGCCACCGCGCCGCAGGCTGCCGGCGTCATCCATACCGACTTCGAGCGCGGCTTCATCCGCGCCGAAGTCGCGTCCTACGACGACTTTGTCGCGTGCAAAGGGGAACTGGGCGCCAAGGAGGCGGGCAAGCTGCGCTTGGAAGGCAAGGATTACACTGTGCGCGACGGCGACGTGATCCACTTCCGCTTCAACGTATGAGCCTGCGCTTCGAGGCCGCGACCAGCAAGGACCTGCCGCAGCTCGTGGAGCTGCTCGGCCAGCTGTTCGAGCAAGAGGCCGAGTTCACGCCCAATGCAGCGAAGCAGGAGGTGGCCCTCAAGCTCATTTTCGCCAATCCGGCGTATGGCAAGGTATTCGTCGCCAAGGACGGCAGCCGCGTGGTCGCCATGGCGAGCATGCTGTACACGGTAAGCACCGCCGAAGGCGGCAAGGCGGCGTTGTTCGAGGATCTGGTGGTGCGAACCGAGAACCGCAAGCAGGGCATCGGCGCGAGGCTGCTCGAGTACGTCATTTCGCAGGCCCGCGCCGAAGGCGTGCTGCGTCTTACGCTGCTCACCGACATGCAGAACGAGCGCGCTCAGGTGCTCTACCGCAAGCTCGGCTTCGTCGGCTCGCCGATGAAGCCGATGCGCCTGAAGATCAAACCGAAATAGCGCTTCGTTTTTCCGAGAAGATTTTTCTCAAAGTAGCGGGAAAAGGGATCACTTCCGCTCCTTCCAGGACGCCACGGCTCGCCATCTCCCGGTGCAGCTCGGGCAGGTTGTAGTGCGGCACCGAGGCGTAGAGATGGTGCTCGATGTGGTAGTTGACGTGATGCGGGAAGATGAGCCACGCGAGCCACGCCGGCGTTACGTTAGTGCGCGCGGCGGTGAGCGGCGAGGAGAAGTCCGTGGTGGCGCCGTGCTCGGCGATCGCGCGCAGCCGCAGGATCGCCTGCACCACGGTTACGAGTGGCAGAATCCAGAGAACAAGATATTCGATTAGGAATCCTTGCCAATAAAAGAAGGCGAGGGCCATAAGGTGAAAAACCACCACCAGGTTCCTATCGGAGCGCGCTTCTTCGCGAAGTTTGGCTGAGGTATCGTCGAGCGGCCGGAGGGCAACGTTGGTCTTCGTGTTCAGCCCGGGCGCGCCGCCGAGGAAGTAGGCGTATGTTTTCCAGGCGGTCATGCCGCTCAGGTCTTTCAATAATTTTTTGATCAAGTAAGAGCGTCCCCGCGGGTAGCCGCCGTGCAGCGCGGTGTCCGGATCGAGCTCGCCGTACAGGTTGTTGTGATGCAGGCGATGGATGACCCGGTAAGTGCACATCGAGAGTCCCTGCACGGTCGCGCAGAAGCGGCCGGCGAAGTCGTTCAGCGCGCGGTTCTGATAGAGCAGATAGTGCGCGGCGTCGTGCGCGATGACGAAGAGCGCGTGTTGCTTCACGCCGATGATCAGGACGCAGAGAATTGTTATGGGAAGAGAAAACCAATAGGCAAGTGCAACGGCCGCGGCAAGCGCAATCACGGCGAAGTCCTCGAGGATCGCAGCGGTGGCGCGCCACGCCGAGCGCCGCGTCAGGCGCTGCACCAGCTCCTTTGGCAGCGCCTTGCGGAAGTCGTCCTTGAACTCCTCGCCCTTCATCTCATTTGTCCAGGCCGCCCATCAGGACGTATTTCACTTCCAGAAACTCTTCGAGGCCGTACTTCGAGCCTTCGCGGCCGAGCCCCGACTGCTTGACCCCGCCGAAGGGCGCGACCTCGGTCGAGATGATGCCGGCGTTGGCGCCGACGATGCCGACCTCCATTCTTTCCGCCGTGCGCCAGATGCGCCCGATGTCGCGGCTGTAGAAGTAGCCTGCGAGGCCGAACTCGGTGTCGTTGGCAAGGCGGATGGCGTCGTCCTCGGTCTTGAAGCGGATAAGCGGCGCCACGGGGCCGAAGGTTTCCTCGCGCGAGACCACCATCTCGGGCGTCACGTTCGCGAGCACCGTCGGCTGGAAGAAAAGGCCGCCGCGCTCATGCCGCTTGCCGCCGAGCATTACTTTCGCGCCTTTGCCGAGCGCGTCCGCGACGTGATTCTCGACCTTTTCCAGCCCCGCCTGGTCGATGAGCGGGCCGATGACCACGCCGGGCTCGGTGCCGGGACCTACCTTGAAGCCCTTGACCTTCTCCACGAGCTTGGCGGCGAAGCTGTCGTAGACCCGGTCCTGGACATAAATGCGGTTTGCGCAAACGCAGGTCTGGCCGGCGTTGCGGTACTTCGAGGCGAGCGCGCCTTCCACTGCGGCATCGAGGTCCGCGTCGTCGAACACGATGAACGGCGCGTTGCCGCCGAGCTCGAGCGACAGCTTCTTGATCGTGTCGGCGCACTGCTTCATGAGGACGCGGCCGGTCTCCGTCGAGCCCGTGAAGGAAAGCTTGCGCACGCTCGGATTGGCGCAGAGCTCGCTGCCGATCTCCCTGGAGTCCCCGGTGATGACGTTGAGCACGCCCTTGGGAATTCCGGCGCGCTCGGCGAGCTCCGCCATGGCGAGCGCCGAGAAGGGCGTCTTGCCCGCGGGTTTGATCAGCACCGTGCAGCCCGCGGCGAGGGCCGGGCCGGCCTTGCGCGTGATCATCGCGTTCGGAAAATTCCACGGCGTGATCAGGGCGCACACGCCGATCGGCTGCTTTAGCACGACGATGCGCTTGTCGGCCCAGGGCGAAGGGATGGTATCGCCGTAAGCCCGCTTCGCTTCCTCGCCGAACCACTCGATGAAGGAGGCGCCATAGGCGATCTCGCCGCGCGCTTCGGTGAGCGGCTTGCCCTGCTCCGCCGTGAGGATCTGCGCGAGGTCTTCTTGGTTCGCCATCATCAGCTCGAACCACCGGCGCAGGCACGCGGCGCGCTCCTTCGCCGTCTTCGCGCGCCACGCCGGCCAAGCGCGCTCGGCGGCTTCGATCGCTCGACGTGTTTCGGCCGCTCCCATGTTGGGCACCTTGCCGAGTTGCTGACCAGTCGCCGGATTAAATACCGACAAACCCTTGCTGGAAGAAGAATCCAGCCACTCTCCGTCCACATAGCACTGCTCGCGGAACAGCTTCGGATCCTTCAGCGGAAGTGCCGGCAGGCCGGCCTGGGCGGGGGCATTCATACGGACTCCTATTGCGGAACGGAATTTTACTGCAAGGCGCGTTACGCCGGCTTGCTGCCGGCCAGGGTGATGCGATGCATTATGCGCCGATGGCCGTGGTAGTCGTTGATGGGATTGTGCTGGGTGCAGCGGTTGTCCCAGAACGCGAGCGAGCCGGCGCGCCATTGGAAGCGGCAGGTGAATTCCGGCTTCACCTGGTGGCGGAACAGGAATTGCAGCAGCGGCGCGCTCTCTTCCTCGCTCATGCCGGCAAAGCCCGCGGTGTGCGCGGTGTTGACATACAACGCCTTGCGCCCGGTCTCCGGATGTGTGCGCACCACCGGGTGCTCCGCGAGGTAGTCCTGGCCTTTGCCGCCTTGTTCCTTGATGCGGTCTTCGCGCGTGCGCGAGACATCTGCTTTTGACGACGAATTAATTCCTCTCAGGCCGGTGAGCAATTGCCGCATGCCCTCCGAAAGCGATTCGAGAGCGAGATACTGGTTTGCGAACTCGGTGTCGCCGCCATGCGGCGGCACCTCGCGCGCGAGCAGCATCGAGCCCATCGGCGGCTCGGCGAGGTAAGCGGTGTCGGAGTGCCAGATGCCGCCGAAGTTGCGGCGCTCGCTCTCGAGCTTCTTGACCTCGGTGACCTCTGGAAAGCCTTCGATGCCCTTGACGAACGGATACTCGATCGGCCGGCCCATGCGCCGCGCGAACCCCATGAACTGTGCCGGCGTGAGGTCCTGGTCGCGGAAGAAGATGACCAGGTGCTCGAGAAAGGCGCGCCGGATCTCCGCCACGCTCTCTTCAGTCAAATTTTTTCCAAGATCAACCCCATGGATCTCGGCGCCAAGGGCGCCGGACAGGCGTCCGACATCCATTCTTACTGCTCGATCTTGATGTTCGCGGCTTTGATGATCGAGGCATAGCGCTCCTGCTCGCGCCGCATGAAGGCCGCCATTTCGTCCGGCGTGCTCGACACCGGGTCGAGCCCGAGGCCGAGGTAGCGCTCCTTGAGCTCGCCCGATTGCAGCGCTTTCTGGATCTCGGCCGAGATGCGCGCCAGCATCTCGCGCGGCGTCCCAGGGGGCGCGGCATAGCCGATCCACGCCGCCGCGTCGTATTCGGGAAGCCCGGCCGCTTCCGCGAGCGTCGGCACGTCGGGCAGCGCGCCGGCGCGCCGCGCGGTGGAGACGCCGAAGGTCTTGAGACGGCCGGACTTCACGTGCGGCGCCGTCGCCGCGACCGTCTCGATGGTGTAGGTGACCTGGCCGTTGATGATGTCGGTGATCGCCGGCGCGCTCCCTTTGTAGGGGACATGACGCGCCTGGATCTGCGCCATCGAATTGAAGAGTTCAGTGAAGAGATGCGCCGTGGCGCCGGTACCGGAGGAGGAGAAGGTGTATTTGCCGGGGTTCGCCTTGAGCTCGGCGATGAACTCCTTTGCGTTGTTCGCCGGGAACGAGGGATTCGTCACCAGCGCGAACGGCACCGCGGCGATCAGGCTGATCGGCGCGAAATCCTTCAGTGGCTCGTAGGGCGTCTTCTGCAGGTTCGGCATGATCGAGAGCGGCCCGCTCGAGGCGGCGAGCAGCGTGTAGCCGTCGGGCGCGCTCTTCGCGACCATCTCGGAACCGATGGCGCCGCCTGCGCCGGGGCGGTTGTCGATCACGAACGGCTGGCCGAGCGAATGCTGCAGCCGTTCGGCGACGACGCGGGCGGCGATGTCCGTCGCCTGCCCGGGCGGCCACGGCACGACCACCTTGATCGGCCGGTTGGGATAGCTCTGCGCCAGCGCCGTGGACGCGAGCAGCAGCGATGCGGCGAACGACAGCAGCTTTGTCATGAATCCTCCTCCTGCAGAGGATTCTAGAACGTCCCGGGGTAGTTGCCGCCGTCGATCAGGAGGTTCTGCCCGGTGATGTAGCTCGCTTGTGCGCTGCACAGGTAGGCGCAATAGTCGCCGAACTCCTCGGCGGTGCCGAAGCGTCCGGCCGGAATGCTCTGCTCGCGGGCGCGCTTAGTCTCCTCGACGGGCTTGCCCGATTTCTTCGCGTTGAACTCGATGTTGGTGCGCAGGCGATCGGTCCACATCGCGCCCGGCAGCAGGTTGTTGATGGTCACGTTGTCGCGCACGGTGCGGCGCGCAAGCCCGGCCACGAACCCGGTGAGGCCGCTGCGCGCGCCGTTGGACAGGCCGAGCTCGGCGATCGGCGCCTTTACGGCGCTGGAGGTGATGTTGACGATGCGGCCGAATTTCCTCTGGATCATGCCGTCCACGACGGCCTTCATGAGCTCGATGGGCGTGAGCATGTTGGCGTCGATGGCTTTGAGCCACGCATCGCGGTTCCACTCCCGGAAATCGCCGGGCGGCGGGCCGCCGGCGTTGTTGACCAGGATGTCCGGCGCCGGACAGATTTTCAAAACAGACTTTCTTCCTTCTTCGGTGGTTATGTCGCCGACCACAGTGGTCACCGTCACGGCAAATGATTTGCGTATTTCCCCGGCCGTGGCGTCGAGCGCCTCCGTGCCGCGCGCGGTGATCACCAGGTTGACGCCTTCGCGCCCCAGCGCCACGGCGCAGCCCTTGCCGAGGCCTTTGGATGCGGCGCATACGATCGCGGTCTTGCCGCGAATTCCGAGGTCCATGGTTCAGCTCCTCATGACTTGGGTTTGAGCGATGCCAGCAGCACGCCGAAGATCACCAGCGCGCCGCCCGCAGCCTGCAGCCAGGTAAACGGTTCGTCGAGGCCGAGCGCGCTGGTCACCGCCACGCTCACCGGCCCGACCGCGCCGATGAGCGCAAAGTGGGTGGCGCCGATGCGCTTCAACGCCTCGGCCTGCAGGAACAGCGGCAGCACGGTACTCACGGTTGCGAGCACGACGGCATAGCCCCATACGGCTGCGGGGAGCGCGAGCGCGGACAGCGGCTCGAGCACGAAGAACTGCAGCACCGCGGGCACGGTCGAGACCACCATGGAATAGGCGGTGAAGCGCATCGAGCCTACACGCTTCACCATCTCGCTCCCGGCCACGAGATAGACCGCGTAGCAAAGCGCCGACGCGAAGACCAGGAGAGCCCCGAGCGCGAAGAGCCGGCCTTGCTCGCCGGCGGCGACCTGATTCGACACGACCAGCGCGATCCCCGCGTAGCTCATGACGAGGGCGGCGAGCTCGCGCCCGGCGGGACGCCTGCCGAGGAACAGGAACGACAGCAGCAGCACCAGCGTCGGGTACAGGAACAGAATCAGCCTGCCTACGCCCGCCCCGACGTACTGCAGGCCGATGAAGTCGAGGAAGCTCGCGGCGTAGTAGCCGATCAGCCCGAGAGCGGCTATGGCTGCCCAATCCCGAGCCGTTATTCGGGGTTCTTTTCCTATCAAGAAAAATGCGACCGCGGCGAAGAAGGGCAGCGAGAGGGTCATGCGCAGGAAGAGCAGGGTGGTCGGGCTCACCGGGTGAGCGGCGTACGAGAGCTTGATGAGGATCGGCCGCAGCGAAAACGCCAGCACTCCGATGGTCCCGAAAGCGATTCCCCAGCTGCGATACGAAGCTGCGCTCAACGGCGCTTGGCGACCACGGCGAGCGGGGGCTGGACCATCGTAAAATTATAGCCATGAGCGGTCACAGCAAATGGGCGAACATCAAGCACCGCAAGGCGGCTGCGGACTCGAAGAAGGGCAAGGTCTTCACGCGCCTCATCAAGGAAATCACCGTTGCGGCGAAGGCGGGCGGCGGCGATCCGGACGGCAACCCGCGCCTGCGGCTTTCGCTCGAGAAGGCACGCGAGGCGAACATGACCAAGGACAGCGTGACGCGCGCCATCCAGCGCGGCACGGGCGAGCTCGAGGGCGTGTCGTACGAAGAGGCGCGCTACGAAGGCTACGGCCCCGGAGGCGCCGCGATCCTGGTCGACTGCCTGACCGACAACCGCACGCGCACCGTGGCCGAGGTGCGCCATGCGTTCACCAAGAACGGCGGCAACCTCGGCTCCGACGGCTCGGTGTCGTATCTCTTCAAGCATTGCGGGCAGTTCGTGTTTGCCCCCGGCACGAGCGAGGATGCGGTCATGGAGGCGACACTCGATGCCGGCGCGGAGGACGTCGTGCGCAACGATGACGGCTCGGTGGAGCTGATTTGCGCCCCGGCGGACTTCGATTCGGTGAAGGCGGCGCTGGAGAAGGCGAAGCTCAAGCCCGAGATCGCCGAGATCACCATGAAGCCGGCGAACGAGAGCGCGCTGGCGGGCGGCGAGGCGGCGCGCATGCGCAGCCTGCTCGATGCCCTGGAAGGCCTGGACGACGTCCAGGACGTTTACACCACCGCGGTGCTCGACTGAGAATCCTCGGCATCGATCCCGGACTGCGGATCACCGGGTTCGGGGTGATCGAGAAAAACGGCCCTAAGCTGCACTACGTGACCAGCGGCTGCGTAAAGTCGGGCAGCGGCGATCTCGCCGCGCGGCTGAAGGCGATCCTCGAAGGCCTGAACGAGATCATCGCGGCGCACGGCCCGGCCGAGGTCGCGGTCGAGAAGGTCTTCGTCAACGTCAACCCGCAATCGACGCTCGCGCTCGGCCAGGCGCGCGGCACCGCGATCTGCGCGGCCGTGCTCGCGGGGCTGCCGGTCGCCGAGTACACTGCGCTCCAGGTGAAGCAGTCGGTGGTCGGCAACGGCCACGCAAAAAAAGAACAGGTCCAGCACATGGTCAAGCGCCTGCTCGCTCTTCCCGGCGATCCCGCCGCCGATGCGGCGGACGCGCTCGCTTGCGCGATCTGTCACGCGCACGGCGGAAAGCTGGGAAGTTTTTCCACAAGGAATTTCCGGCTAAGGCGCGGGAGGCTGGTCTGATCGGCAAGCTCAAGGGGCGGCTCGAGTCGAAAACGCCGCCCCAGGTCCTGGTCGACGTCGGCGGCGTCGCCTACGAGCTCGACGTGCCGATGAGCACCTTTTATGGCCTGCCCCCGACCGGCGAACCGGTCAGCCTCTTCACCCATCTCGTGGTCCGCGAAGATGCTCATATCCTTTACGGCTTCGCAACCCAGGAGGAGCGTGCGGCATTCCGGCAGCTCATCAAGATCTCCGGCGTCGGGCCGCGCACCGCGCTTTCGGTGCTTTCGGGTCTTTCGGTCGCGGACCTGGCCGAGGCAGTCACCCTCCAGGATGCGGCGAAGTTGACGACCGTCCCGGGCATCGGGAAAAAGACGGCGGAAAGGCTGTTGCTGGAACTCAAGGGAAAAATCACCGGCACGGCGAAGCCGCAACCCAGCGGTGCCTCCGATGTCGTGAATGCCCTGATCGGGCTGGGCTACAACGAAAAGGAGGCGCTCCAGGCCGTGAAAGGCCTGCAACCGAATCTCGGGGTCGCCGAAGGCATCCGCGCGGCGCTCAAAGCGCTGGCAAAATCCTGATGTGCTGCGGCTCTCCTTGAGCGATGGCTGTTGAAACCGACCGGCTGATCTCGGCCAAGCCGACCTCCACGCAGGAGGAGCAGTTCGAGCGCTCGCTGCGCCCGGCGACGCTCGCCGAGTACGTCGGCCAGGACAAGGTGCGCGGCCAGTTCGAGATCTTCATCCAGGCGGCGCGCGCGCGTGGCGAGGCGCTCGATCACGTGCTGCTCTTCGGCCCGCCGGGCCTGGGCAAGACCACGCTCGCCCACATCATCGCGAGGGAGATGGGGGTGAATCTGCGCCAGACCTCGGGCCCGGTGCTCGAGCGCCCGGGGGATCTCGCCGCGATCTTGACCAATCTGGAGCCCAGGGATGTGCTGTTCATCGACGAGATCCACCGCCTGTCGCCCATCGTCGAGGAGATCCTCTATCCGGCGCTGGAGGATTTCCAGATCGACATCATGATCGGCGAGGGCCCGGCGGCGCGCTCGATCAAGCTCGACCTGCCGCCGTTCACGCTCGCCGGCGCCCGCGCGCGCGGCACGCCGCGGGTAGCGAACAGGCTGCTCAGGCGGGTGCGCGACTATGCCCAGGTAAAGGCCGACGGCAACGTGACAAAGACGGTGGCCGATGCGGCGCTCAAGATGCTGGACGTCGACGCGCTCGGCTTCGACGTGATGGACCGCAAGCTGCTGCTCGCGGTGATCGAGAAGTTCGCCGGCGGTCCGGTCGGCCTCGAGAACCTCGCCCATGCCATCGGCGAGGAGGCCGACACCATCGAGGACGTGCTCGAGCCCTACCTCATTCAGCAGGGCTATCTGCAAAGAACGCTGCGCGGCCGCGTCGCGACGCTCGCCGCTTACCGGCATTTCGGTATCGTGGCGCCTTCGTCACCGCGCGATCTCCTGTCAGGGGATGAAAATCCTTCCCGCTGACCTGCTGCTGGCCTTCACCGTTACGCATTTCGGGTAAGAATGTCGGCGGCGGGCTCGGGTGTTGCCGTGCCGTGCTGCGCCTCTATTTCTGCAAACGCGATACCCGACTCGATCAACGTCTGTATGACCTTTCGCATATCTTCGGTGCGGATTGCGACGCGCACGAGTTCCGGCCTCCGATCGGGGAATGCCAGCCTTCCACCGCCATCGCATACGACGCCTCCCGTCAGCTCGAACGTGCGGAGCGCTCGCATCCGCTCCATGCGCCCTTCATATGCGTAGAGTGGCGAGAGGTCGCAGAGCGCCTGCGCCATGACGTTGCATGCGGTCTGTTGATCCACCGCCGTGATTCGGCGATACACATGCTCATAAACAATGAGCGCGGCCTTTTCCAGCGAAGTGAAATCTTCGGGCAACCTTTCCGCTTCTTCGTTAACTGGCTTGTCCATGGCTTCCATTGGCTTCGACCAGGTTCGTCTCCCAAGCATTCGTGCCGGGGTTGAAGTCGATCTCCACAAGCTGTCCCGCCGCGGCTGCCGCAACAACCTGGCGTAGCTCCTGCCTTCTCACTTTCGCCCTGTACAAGATCTCGATCAGCGACTGCGCCCTCCGCGTGATGCTGTATTCGCCGCAGCCGGCTGCCGAGCACAAGTAGTGACGGCGCTCCGGCGCGCCGAGCTCCCTGTACTCGGACGGCGCGCCGCATAAAAAGCACGCAGCCCTCTCGGGGGCGGCCGTCATATTGAGCGATGCCACAACGTCTTTCCCATGATGCTAAGAATATCTTAGTATACCGGTAAGCCTAAAACTAAGACTCTCTGAGCCCGATGGCCAAGCTCGGAGAGTCCAAAGGCGGTCCTTCGGTCTTCGCCCGCCGGCTGCGGCAGGCTCGCCTGCGCCGCGGCCTTTCGCAGAAGGCGCTCGGCATCGCGATCGGCATCGATCCATCCAGCGCCAGTAGCCGCATCAATCAATACGAGCGCGGCAAGCACTCGCCGGACTATGCAACGGCCGAGCGGATCGCAAAAGCGCTCGACGTGGCTACGCCCTACCTTTTTGCGCGCGAGGAAGCCGTCGCCGAGCTGATCCTCGCGCCCGCTCTACATCAGCCTGAGGCGGAGTATGTTCTGAGCGATAAAGAGCTGATGCGCCGGTTCAGGAAGCTCAAGACCGACCAGAAAGCCGTCGTCGCGCGTGTCGTTGCGGCGCTCACGGCACGCGGGAAGAACAAATCGTAGATGCTCCATCGTGCTTGCGGCCGCGCGAGCCACGGCCGGAGGCAGGTTTGCCGTCTTCGCGGCTCCTTGAAGGCGGTACTATCGCGCCCCATGCCATGTCTCTCCAGAGTCCCGGTGCGTCTGTTACTAGGACACCGACGCCGGCGGTGTCGTGTTCCACGCACAGTACCTAGCGTTCATGGAGCGCGCGACCTGCTCTCGGTGAGCGCCGAAGTCGTTAAAATGGGCCGCGCGAGCCTGGTGTTCCGCCAGCGCGTGGAACGCGGCGCGCAGCTTCTGGTCGAAGCCGATGTGACGCTCGCGCTGGTGAACCGCGATAGCATGCGGCCGATGCGCATGCCTGAAGAGCTCGCCGTGCATTTCGATCCTCATTTGGCAAAACAACCCGGACAGGCGCGCAAATGAACGTCACACAGGACCTGGACATCTGGACCCTGATCGTCCACGCGAGCATCGTGGTGAAGGTGGTCATATTCCTGCTGCTCGT
>WNFI01656057.1_pt1 | contig 14260 bp, 25 predicted proteins | sample 5400471 | NCBI WGS metagenome assembly WNFI01 (sample SAMN13153348, study PRJNA577476) | soil metagenome | isolation source: 100 cm saprolite on Douglas fir-dominated hillslope | place: USA:California | collected 2013-09-17
CATCCCCGTGGGGAAAACATGCTAACATGAATTTCATCCTCTTTGGTGTTATATGGGACAAGGAGAAGGACGGTGGCCTGGAATCAGGTGAGTTACGTGGAAAGCTAGGGCCAGGTAAGCGTGCAAGAACGGTACCTGGTCGTGGGACTGGTATATTTGCCTAAGTGGTTAATGGATGGGGACATGCTGTCTAATTCCGAGTACTCAACTTGATGCCAGGAGTATGTAGAGTTTTGAAAATCGGACGAGCTGCTCATAATCAAGTGGGAGGGAAAGAGAGAGTAGGAGGAGGTTGTGGGCTGCAAGGAGACATGACTTGTTCAGGGCAATTACGTAACGGAACACGCATAAATTACGCGACGGGATCACGTTGAGATAAAACATGGCGTATATGCGAAGTGCCTAGTACTGGGTTATGCGGCTTCGATAACTTCGCTCTTCTAGTGGTTCTCAGCTGGAATGTGTGACGTATTCGCCGAGTCCCTTTCCTTAGGCATACATAACCGAGCTCTCGATCACCCTCACTCTGCTGGTCGCCATTCATAACGTTCATTTCCTGCCCTGCAGGGTCAGTTCCATGTCTCGCTATCCAACATCTGCGGACAGCACCATTTTTTATCAGTCCATTCATTCAACTCCTAGACGACCAAGCGCTGGCGTTTTTCGTCATGACTCCTTACCCCTCCCGACTCTTTCGAGAACCCAATCCGATTATCCCGCCATCTCTCCAGGTCCTAGTTCTCACAAGGAAGTGAGTAGCGACAGATCGCTTCTCTGGTCATGGAACAACTCTACCGCCGACTTCGATGACCGAGAGAAGGTGGCCTTGGTCACAGACGAAAAGCACGAGTCGCCGAAAGTATCCATGAAACCCTGGGAAGGATGGCGAGTGATCCTTTTCAGTTCTTGTGGGCCAAATCCACTTTCCCTCAGAAACAGCGACTAATGGTCGACAGGGTTCAACCTACTCCTCTTCTTCCTCCCGGCTGCCGTGAGTGAGTGCGTTCTTTGAGGCGTACGCTTCACGAGTTGTTTTGTAGTGGACTGTCGATGCCCTATCGAAGAAATCCCATACCATTGTCTTCACGTGTGCGTACCCTCATTGGCCGTCTTCGCTTTTATTAACAGACTATATGCGACTAGTCTGTATCTTGTCCATGATACCGCTTGTTAAGGTAAGCATTTGCCACTGCCTGTCGCCGAAACTCTGCCCATTTGTGTCCATACATAGCTTCATGACCTCGCAATTCGAGAGTTGGCTATACGCCTGGGAGGCTCCAAAGCGGGCCTTCTAAACGCAAGCTTAGTCCGTCTTCTTATGGATGTCTCGTAGTATCGGCTGATCTATTTTTCCAGAGCAACATGTGAGCACCATTCCCCAACCCTGATGTAATTCTAATTTGTGTCTCTGGGAAGAGTGGAAATGGTGATAGCTGTACGCTGCAACACGAATGGTCTTTTGTTCTTGATAACTTATCTGTGTCATAGGCAACGGCTCTTCGAAAGTGCGAGCTTAGAGTAGTCCAGTCATCACGTGAGCGCGAACTATTAACGAATGTCACTTCTCACCTAAATTTCCGCAGTGATAGGTTCTATGCTTAGTAAATTACGTGCGTCGTAATCCTTTCCCCACTATGCTCACTCTGATGAATACAGTCATGGTTTTGGGAATGTGTTTTTTCGCCGGAGGATTACGATTCGCAGAGCAAGGCTTCGATGCCAGTGAGACCTTCTCCATGTGTCATGGATTTGGCTGACTACCGCGACTGTCCGTCGTCCAGCTGCAACGCAGATTCATTCGTCGCTCTTGAGCGTCAGCGTCGGCGCAGTTGTTATGCCTGCGGCATACCACTACTCTCTGAACTGGCGAACAGATACAGCTTCAACAGATCAGAAAACAGCGATTCTGAAGATGAGTCATGGTGTAGGCGCCTTCTTCCTTCAACCCAAGAATACATCAGATTCTAACGCCTTCATAAAGGTTTCTGTCGTCCTCGTTACAGGTGCGAAATTACTCTGGATGAAATGACACATATTCCCATGATATTCGTCCAGTATATTGTGCATACCTCCTCTTTCAATTGTGGTCGCACACGTATCTCTTTGAGGATCCAGATAGGACCAATCGATTTGCTGTCAAACGATCTCATTTGCACCAGCGGCTTACTCAATTCCGCGCGCAGGAAAGAAGTGGCGAGAGCAGCACCGAATCGAGTCCAGGCTGTCGCGCGACTTCACTTCCCGGGCCTCAGTGCCTGGGCTACAAACGCTCTGCCCCTTCTGCCTCAGATGTATCCCTTCCGCTGGCAAGTGGGACATCATCTTCACTGGGCTACGTCTACACTCGTGGAACGCCAACACCAGCGCCAGTCATCGGTTCAACGGTAAAGCTCGTGCGTGACGGCCGTTGCGCAGTGACATCGTTGCCATCTGGGGAAGAACTGCACTTTGCACCCCACGTTCGTTTATGCGAGAGCGCGAATGTTGAGCAAGTTTGTGACGATGAAGCGGGCGTGGCGAGTGGAGAAAAGACTACCGCCTCGGATGCACCCGAAGAGGAGAAACCTCGGCTGAGTTGGACGCTGACACTCTCGCTTCTCGTCTTTGTCACTGTCGTACGTCTCTCGCTATGGTTTGTCCCATCCAGATGATTTATCTGCTTTTAGCTGGTTGCCGTCAACGCGGAATCCCTGGTCGAATCTATGGATAAGCTATCCGGGAGCATCAGCAAGGAATGGGTAGCCCTCATCCTACTTCCCATGATGAATTGCATGGCAGGTGAGCATGCAATGCTATAACCCGAACTTCCCGTCTGATGGAGGTGAAGAATGTTTGACTGCGATTAATGTCTCGAGGAAAGATCGCCTGACCCTGAGCATTAGCGTCGCTGTAGGCTCAACGATTGTGAGTTCACCAATGGTGACTATGTCGAGTAGGACATTGACTAGCATGCAAACGTTCTCAGCAAACTGCCCTCTTTGTGATTCCGTCAGTCGGATAGTTGGTTGAAGCAGCGTTTTCTGATGGCTTTTTTTATGCCACAGGTTCATGGTAATCCTAGGTTGGATACTCGATAAACCTCTTCCACTTCTTTTCGACCCTTTCGAGTCTATGGTACGTTTTCACGACTCCTTGACGGTTTTTGTATTCACGATTCACCCAAAGGTGTTATATATATCGGGTAAGGGTACACTTTATAGGTGTGCGTCGGGCCATTGCTTACTGCCGCAGTCAACGTCATGACCTACGTGACAGGGGACGGTAAATCCAACTGGCTGGAGGGTGCAATACTTATATGTCAGTTTGTCTTTTCTTCTTTCGCTTGGGTTTCTCAACAGCCGCTAATATGAGTTTTGATGGTGCAGGTTTTTACATTAATATAGCTGTGAGCTTCTGGTTTTATCCTGGCTCGACGTACTCTAGCACGCTTGGACGCTGCACAGCAGACCTTAGATGATAAGGTAGCCTCTGATCCTCACCCTTCAGATTGGGTATATCTTATCAAATCGCATTCCTTTTCCATATATCCCATAGACTCCCTGGCTTCTGAGCCGCATCTCGCTCTTGACAAGAGGGACATCATCGTATATTAGTATTCCCATCCATAAATCTTGACCTCGTTCATGTTCACTCGACTTGTATCATGATGGCATAAGTACGGAAGGACATTACGACGCACTCCCGCTCACTGTAATGAATGTATTGACAGGGTAATAGATCTTCCAGCCTACTGTACAACGTAATGCATAGTTCAATCGAGATAGTACCTATCACCTGCCAAAAAAAAATTGAGAATGGCCAGCCTACGGCGCGACTGCGGGAGGTTGGCTTACCAATTTGCCCCATTCCGGGCTCGATAACCCATGCCTTATGCAGCTGCGCGTTGCGCCAACACTGCGGGCGACGAGGAAAGAGACGAAGATGATATGCGCTGGTTTAACACCATGATCGAGGAGGACTCGGATGGCCATGAGTCCCGCCGCGCCTGTACCGATCTGGAGCCCGTGTAAAGGTCAGGGCAGCCAGGAGAATCGAAGACAAGGAGCAAAACGTGCCTGTGCATCGAGGAGAAAGACCCATGTATTTTCTGCGCGGCGTCTTTCGCGGATGCAGGCGGGTAGTCTGACATGGAAGAGCAGAGGTTCTCCCGTTTTTGAGTCTGACTGTAGGAGCAGAGATCCTATTGGTACGTCATTAATGACGCGCTGTAAGCCCAGCTCAAGAGGTCCGCCACTGAAATCAAAGTGTTTTGAGCATACAAACCACTGTGGAAGGTTTGGAGCACTTACGAACGAATGATGGTGACGCCGCATACGCTCTGTAAATATTGAAGCTGAAGTCCGCAAATTACAGGAGGCTCGTACGAGGAAAGCATACCTCTGCATCGATCGTTTTACCCTTGGTTTGCACATGAGTAGGGGTCTCGATGGTAATTTCTCGGTAAGGAAGCTTTTCCATGGCTTTCTCGACTAATAGTGTTGACAAGCGGTCAATGAAGAAGATGAAATCTTGTCGAGTTGATGTTCGATCGCGTAAGATCGTGTAAATACTCTGCCACAAACATCATGAACATGACGACGTCACTCCGACAAGAATGAACACTATCACCTTTAGCTGGCGAGTTTGTTCCAGAACTGTGAGTCCGAGTTCCTCGATACTCGGTTCATGAACAAGTCCCCTGGATAACGGTGATTCCAGTGGGTTTGTGCAGGCCATCTCCTTGCGGAAATGACGCGAACGATGATCGAGCTCTCTCCGTATATGCGTACAGATAAGCTCAATAGCTACTGCATTATTCTTTCCTGGAACAATCTGCCCCTAATTAGTTGGACATAACCTTTCATGACCCAGATACGAACTATATCGGCATGCCGAGCACTCGGTAGGACGAAATTGTCGTAGGATGGCTTGACGTAGCGGAGGTACCTTCGTACGTAAGCTATAGCTTAAGACTGTTGGGGAGTGCATACTGCTCCAATACTCCATCAACTGAGCGCTCTCGCTCTTTGATATCACGCGTTATACGGCGTGCAAGCATGAGATCAGAGTCAGCTTGAACAAATACCTGCAGGATTGCTATGGGTGGTTAACGACAATGATCTGTACAAGAATTACCTTGAGGTCATATAATTTCCGCATTTCGGGGTCATGAAGAGCCAGGATACCCTCCGCTGAAGAGCCGTTGCAGTAGAGTTTTATCCTTCGAAGGCCAAACTATACCTATGATGATTGTTGCTCCGTACAGGTACTTCGTCTCATCTAGTCGCTGATGCTCTGTAAAAGAGTACACAGGAATATTCGTCTGCCACAGGCTCTTGAGCTCGGAAAGACACTTTATAGAAAGGGTAAATCAGTCGCTTGACCGAACACAGAGAGTATGCGACTAACGGACGCGAATAGGTCCATGTCAATAGAATCCGGATGGTCGAAATCGAACCGTGAAGCGAACGCGAGCTCAACCTCTTCAGGGGTGTGTTTCTTATAAAAGCTATCCTACAAGTTCATAGACGGTCATTACCTCCGCGCAAGGGACGGATGGCTAATTAGATGAGTACCTGTGACATGATAACAACAGTGGGAATTGAGCCGAGGGTGCGCACGATCTGACGTGCCACATGTGTCTACACAGCATATAAGGTCCAGCAAGTTGTATGGCGCAAGTTCGCAGACCTTTCCGCTAGAAGATCCGCCTGTGGATCATGTGAGATCTGTCTGTATAGATTTACAGAAAAAGTTTCCGCACCGGCTATCGCAATGACAAAGGCAGGGGAGATAGACTGTCCATCTCGTCCATACCTACACAATGATTAATCAACTCCCGGAAGCATGGCCGAGGCAATACCAGGGAGGTATGCCATGGGATTTCAAGATGGTGTTGGTCGGGGATTTCGTGCTGAGGAGTGGAGTCGGTTTGGCGTTGATAAGTGGGGTGGCAAGCGGAGATCTTGAGGCAGCTGTGCTGGACGTGTCTGTGTTCGCCGACCCACTACGGCGGCGGACACGAGCATCGAGGTAGTCTGTCATAGCATAGAGTACAAGTGCAAGTCCATAGTATAGCGAACCCGTGGCAAAGTCGCGGTACGCGCGCGTCTAATTCGGAACTCGCGTTCCTGGCGTCTCTTTCTCAGTCCCTCCATGTCGCCCCCTACCGACCGCGGTGAACATCCCCACCTCATCTCCTTGGTGCACCAGTCAAGGAGGGCTCTTGAACAGGGAGAGGCACTCTGCTTTCGTGCCGATACAACGTCAACATCGTCGGCAAAGGAAGTCACCGATCTCCTAGCTCTCAACGCCAGGATCCAGTGGATTAGCAATGCAGTAATTGAACAACTCAAGGCATGACTAACTCGTACATTTTGCCGCATTCGTAGCTCACACGTACGTAGCTAGCCGCCACAGTAACAAAGTTCATCGAGGAGCGGCATGCCAGGCTCGAGAAACAGACCCAGGTGCGTATTCTTCGCGAACTCCTTGACATGTCCTCTTACATGTGACTAGGTCTGGGATACCTCTCGTTCTCGGAACACTGATATGCTTGATGCAATTCTAGAGTCATTGGGGACTCATGTTGTACCACCAGGCTTCCATGAGAGTGCCTCCGGCTCCTCCATATTCCTCAACCCTTCTTCAGAGTCAGAGTCCGAGGAACCGCATAATGACACAGCGCCTGAACACAGCCCTACCCTTACCATCCGCCGCAGCAACGGCAATGTTGCCAGCGCATTTAGGAAAGTAGGGAGGCTGAAAGACAAAAGCCGTTGGAAGACTTTACGCGATTTTGTGGATGAGCGTGCAATCGAGGACGCTCTCGAGACGATAGAAACCGAGCGGAACAAACTAGACGTGAGCCAAGGGCCCTTCTGTTTCACTAATCTCAATTCAATTGACCATATTACTGCAGGATAGCCTCGCCGTAGCGGCAAGTTACACCGCGACATTACATGAGACCCTTGGTGCCATCCGTGATGCTTTGCCACCCGACAAGCCAGTTGTAGATGTCCAGAAAATACTACCTACACAGGTACATTGGACCACAGAAATGGCAAACCAGCTGGTGGGCTTGGCAGAACACTATGAGAAGATGGAAGTCGCACAGAAGGACAGTGAAGCCGGTGAGAAGTTTGGCGAAGATGATATCCAAGGTACACGGACTCGTTCTTTGTAAGTTTGTGCGGTGATTCAGGCACTTTTCAAGAGATGATGCGAGATGCTGAGGAGCTCCCCATCATTCTTGCCGAATTGGAAGATGCTTGGAGGGTCGTGGAACGAAGCCTGTGTGTTATCGTTTGCTCGACCATAATCCTTTTGGACCTGACCGGGTTTGAAGCGAAGAGCTCCTATCGGCTAAGCGAACATCTCAGCAATATCTGCAGAGACTTCGTACTACTCTCGAAGATCTCGAAGAATTAGGCGACATCATGGATGATATGCTGCGCCAGCAAGACGAGATCGAGGTTCGTTACTGTCACTCGTCTGTTCCCGGCCACCCTGACTCATGTGTCACCCCATTAGGCTGATTGTATTAGTCGCCTTGACGTTCTTCACCAGAAACTTGTGGCCATTGAAGACCTTATACGGCAGTTCAATGCTTATCGTTTGTCTTATGACAAATTGCTCGTAGAAATTGATCGACGACGGCAGTACAAGAAGGAGGCTGAGGATTTTGTACGCCACATGATGGCACAGTTGGAGACCATGTCAGAGGGTGTGTATTTGCATCCCCATCGTCCTGCACGTCTATTCATACTGGATGATGTCTCAGCGGAACGAGGAGTTCGTGAATCATTCAACGTAGAACACGGCGCGGATCTGCCCTCTGATTTGTGTCTTTACATTGAGAATCCGCCTACAAGATGGCAGGTGATACCATTCGATGGAGACGCTGTGGAGTCGCTTCCGGATGTTGATGACGACCTAGTCGCGGAGGTAGACATGAGTCCTCTTCAAGTTTTTTTGAACCATGCAACTCACAGTGTCTCATGATAGGCCAAAGACGCTATTGCCAGGGAAGAAGTGCCGGTACCAGGAAGCGAAAGCCTTTAATACATTAACTTACCCCCAGTAACTTACCCTAATGTACCATATAGCACTGGATCATCCCGGGCCGGTGATCCGGATCAATAGACCTAAACAAATCGCTGCGCTCGCGGATAGATTTGAGGATAGTCCGCTCTATACTTACAAAAAATGTCGCTTCTTGCACCTATCATTTGTGACAATGGAACTGGTTATTCAAAAGTAGGGTACGCACCACCCAGATAAATAACCTCTACATCAAATTTTGGGCTCATTGCTCTGACCGCGTCCAGGTTTGCAGGAAATTCAGATCCTTCATTGTCAGTTCACCATACCAACTTAGAACTGGAATTACCTCACGCATCTTTCTGATGCCGACTTGCCAGCGTTTTTCCAACTGCCATCGCGACCCGTGGATCAGCCCACCACTCAAGTAGATCGGGTCCCGTAATACCAGCCAAGCCTGGCCATCTCGCCTCGAAGCGTGGAGTCGAAGACCTCGATTTCTTCATTGGCGATGAGGCGCTTGCTAATGCAAAGACACCGGGATACGGTGTCTACTACCCTATCCGCCAAGGTCAGATCGATAATTGGGATTACATGGAGCGTTATTGGGAACAGACCATCTTCAAGTACCTCCGGGCAGAGCCTGAGGACCATTACTTTCTTCTGGTCAGTACGATTCTCTGATATACTCTTATGACTTTGCCCACGCATCGATCAACCTTCTTCCTTCCCCTTCGTGCATAGACCGAACCTCCTCTGAACCCGCCCGAGAACCGCGAGCAAACTGCCGAAATCTTCTTCGAGTCGTTCAACATCCAAGGGCTTTACATTGCTGTCCAGGCAGTATTAGCCCTCGCCGCTTCATGGACCTCGAACCGCGTCGCAGACCGTACGCTCACGGGCACTGTCATCGACTCGGGCGACGGCGTGACCCATGTTATCCCGTGTGCCGAGGGCTATGTGATCGGCAGTGCCATCAAACATATCCCAATTGCCGGACGAGATATCACGCAGTTCGTACTTAACTTGATGCGAGAGCGTGGTGAGATGGCGCAGGTACCACCCGAAGACCAGCTGAAAGTCGCCGGAAGGGTCAAGGAAAACTATACGTACGTGTGTCAAGATATCGTCAAGGAGTTCAGGAAGTACGATGTGGAGCCTTACAAGTATTTCGAGCGGTACGACGGCGAGCATTCAGTAACTGGTCGCGTACGATTATGTCTCCCCTTGAATGATACCCTCACCAGCTCACTCATTTTTTCATCACCAGCAATACTCGGTGGACGTTGGTTACGAGCGCTTCCTCGCTCCAGAAATGTTCTTCAACCCGGAAATCTACTCTTCCGACTTTTTGACGCCTCTTCCGGACATTGTCGATAGCACCATACAGTCTTCGCCCATTGACGTTCGTCGAGGCTTGTATAAGGTCTGTTCCCGCATACATGCCCTTTACTTCATTCCTTTTGTTAAAGGCTTTTCATGCAGAACATCGTGCTGTCGGGTGGATCGACAATGTTCCAGCATTTCGGTCAACGGCTGAAGCGCGATCTGAAACTACTCGTTGACCGCCGGTTAGAGGCGGGTGCCATCGCAAGCGGAAGTGCTCAGAAGGTTTGATGCACATAACAGGTTGACTTGCGTTCTGCTTATCACATTATGACAGTCGTCTGGCGTTGATGTCGATGTCATTACCCATAAACGCCAGAGATACGCGGTATGGTTCGGTGGTTCTCTCCTTGCGTCTCTGGTGAGTGAATCTATGCTGTGCAACTGTAGACGGTGGCTAATGCAAGTCATAGCCCGAGTTCTACTCTTCTTGTCATACCAAAGCACAGTACGATGAGATTGGGCCGAGTATTGGACGTCGCTACAAGATCTTTGGCAGCGCGACTTAGATGTATGCAGTTTGTACCGTTAAATTACTCATTGGGTAAAAGAAGTTTCAATTACCGACGATGGTGAGACCTTGAGAATCCTGTATTCTCGGTACTCAACCGAAGAGCCATGGTTACAGCGGAAGAAAAATATATAGTTATTGGATGAGTATCATCCATGCCAAGATGAAGTAGAATAGTCTGCACGAAGTTCATTAGGAAAAGCATCTCAAAACGCGGCTGAATAGACATACAGTAGCGGATAAACGGCGAGTAGAATGCGTTGAGGCTCTATTTTCGTCCCATCAAGGAAATTGGCCGAGGCTGTATAGAAGAAAGGGGTGACGTCAATGTTTGGGTAGTTGAGGATGAGTCCTCAGCTCACCCCATATACACCAGGCCCATGCAAGAATGGCTATTGGAGCACGAACATAAATGGTACGAACCAAGCAAGAGACAAGGGCGGCTATGTCCAATGGTGCGATGCAGTAGCCAAGGGCGCACAGTCCTTGGAAGAATGACCTGTGCGTATTCCTCAGAACAAGAAACCATTGAGACTGGAATGAGAACATACACCCTGCCACCGAGAAGCTGAAGCAGTGTAAGACCGACTTGAAGAATCACAAATACAACATTGGCATGTACTTGCCTTGGCCTGAATCGTCACCACCAAAGCGCCAACGCATACAATCACTACGACAGAGGTAAAAACACCTAGAGACTGGGCCTTTGGAGCCTGTACACGACCGACTTCAGTGGTTGGCAAGTGAAAATGGGAAGGGGGAAATGGCACTGACATTGACACTGAGGAGGATGCCCAACGTCAGACATAGGATGAGCGGTCCCCAAAGGTCCCAATCTCTGCAAAAACACATTAGCCTTGCCGTATGCGTGACACCTGCGAGCGGTCACAGACTTTAGAACTTCTCTTCCGGCGCATTTCCGCATAGGATACAGCACCTGAACGAGTTTGTTGTATATAGATAGTAGATCACGACCCTGTGTACGTGTCAGCTTGCCCAGCCAAAAGGAATGCGAGAACAGCTTTATCTCATCTGACTTACAATAGTCGCAGTGACAGGCTCGTCGAGCGTATCAACTCCGGCATAACTGGCGGTTTCTGTAAGAAAGAAAAACGCGCTACACGGAGACGGTTTTTAGAGGCCTACCGCGTCTCAACATTCACTCCGCCAAAACTTTGACGTGTGGAGCTCTTTGGAGCGCTACCTGGCGTGTTTATGTTTCCAGATACGGCCGGTGGTGGGAGGCCTGGCGATGCCTGATTTTGCGGGGCGCGTCCTTTGCCCTTGTCTGGTGTAGGGAGGAGTGGGGTGCTAGCGCCTCCAAAGCTGGGAATATCCTCGTCATTCAGGTCATCGTCGCTATCGTCTTTGAGAAGAGAAGTCAGGTTATATGCGGCTCTTAGAACGTTTTTTTGTGGCTACACACCTGCTGGAATGTACTGGGGCGTGGCTGGTTGGGGAGTGGATGCCATCAGGATGGGTTGCAGGAGTGGCCACAGCCAGTCGCCTTGGATTGGTCGGATTAAGGATTAAGCGCGCGGGGATATGTCGGTGCCTGGTATGCTTAGTCAGCAGAGGACTGACGCGTCGCGTTCTCGAGTCCATTAACTTGAAGCACAATTGCGATCTTTCCGCCCACCTCTTTACTCGTACACGAAACGTTCTAAATGGTATATTCGTCCATGTTTATCCAAGAGCTCATCCTAATTTGTGTATACAGGGACAATATCCTTCAGGTATGCCCGGTGGCCCCGGCGGGCCAGGTGGAGGGGCGAACCGGGATGGGAAGGACAAGAAGGACGAGCCACAGAAGAAGAAATGGGAGCCTCCTTTACCTACGCGCGTTGGAAAAAAGAAGAAGCGGGGGCCCGACGCCGCGACTAAGCTGCCCGCTGTGTTCCCAACCACTCGCTGTCGTCTCAAGCTGCTCAAGAATGAGCGCATCAAGGACTACCTCTTACTCGAAGAAGAATTCATCCAGAACCAAGAGCGGCTTAAACCTGAGAGTACCAGGGAAGAGAAGAACGAAGACGAATTAAGTCAAGTGGACGCACTCCGAGGCAGCCCATTAGCTGTTGGCACTCTGGAGGAGATCATCGACGACGAACATGCTATTATCAGCACCGCGTCAGGGCCGGAATTTTACGTTTCAATACTCAGTATTGTTGACAAGGACCTGCTCGAGCCTGGAGGGACGGTATTACTGCACCACAAGAATCAGGCGGTTGTCGGAGTTCTGCAGGATGACCAGGATCCCATGGTCAGCGTCATGAAACTGGACAAGGCACCTACAGAAACATATGCCGACATTGGTGGACTCGAAAGTCAGATACAAGAAATAAAGGTGCGATTCTCTTTGCCAGGGGCTGTTCACGGATGCCGACGCGCAGACCCTCAGGAATCTGTGGAACTCCCCTTAACACATCCTGAACTCTACGAAGAGATGGGAATACGACCGCCAAAGGGTGTCATCCTATATGGTGTCCCCGGCACAGGGCACGCCCCAAGTATCGTCTTCATCGATGAGATTGATGCCATCGGTACGAAACGGTAGGTAGCCCAGAATGATTTGCATGTGAGGCTACTAAGAGCTAAATCACAGGTATGACTCGACATCAGGTGGTGAACGTGAGATCCAGCGGACGATGTTAGAGTTGTTGAATCAGCTGGATGGTTTCGACACACGAGGAGATGTCAAGGTCATCATGGCCACCAACAGGATCGAGTCTCTCGACCCAGCGTTAATTCGGCCCGGGCGTATCGATCGGAAGATCGAGTTCCCGCTTCCTGACGTCAAGACAAAACGTCACATTTTCCGGTTTGTCGCGCTGCAGCATTGTGACCATATGAGTCTCTGAACCTACCTTTTCCCCCCCAGGTTACATACCTCGCGCATGAGCTTGGCAAACGACGTGGATCTGGAGGAGTACGTTATGGCGAAGGACGACTTGTCTGGGGCGGACATCAAGGCGATCTGTACGGAAGCTGGCTTGATGGCGTTACGAGAGCGACGGATGAGGGTAAATAAAGCCGATTTCACAACAGCACGAGAAAAGGTTCGTTGTTCTTGATTGGAGCTCTACTCGTGGCGAGACGCTGATTTGCTATCGTCAGGTGCTGTACCAGAAGAACGAGGGCACGCCTGAGGGACTGTACTTGTGATATTTCGCATACCATAGTCGTTTGAATAATTTAATGTCTTTCTCCGCGGGTGGGGTGATGCGTGAACGCGTGAACTTTGAACTTGTTCCGTCCCGTCCTGACTCGGATCTTGCCACGAATCTCCCAGACACGTGAAATTCACCCAAGCCGTCCGGGACTCGGACGGCCAGCGTCGAACCCCGGGGTTGGATTAAAAGAGGAGCGGCCTTGCCAGCGCTCTCATTATTCCATTCCCATCCATCATGGGCCGTCCAGCAGACAGTAATAGCACTACTGATGAGAGTCTCACCGTTCGTGACAACCGCACTGGCAAGACATACAATGTTCCGTACGTCACTCTTCAACGGAAGGTTGGCGGTCAGACTAAGACGAAGGTACAGGATCAAGGATAACACGATATCAGCGGCTGCCTTCAAGGCGATTGCCGCACCGCTTAGGCCGGGGGAACGTGTAGAGAACGAGACGCCCAAGGGCCTCCGCGTGTCCGACAAAGGTTTCCTTAATACCGCCGTCATACAGAGCCAAATCACGTTCATCGATGGCGAGGCGGGCATTTTGCGCTACCGCGGCTATCCGATCGAACAGCTCGCGTTGCACTCGACGCATCTCGAGACGGCGTACCTGCTCATATATGGCATCTTGCCAAGCGAGAAACAGTTGAGGATGTTCGAGAGCGAGGTTATGTCTCATAGCTATGTGCATGCGGACGCAGAGAATTTTTTCCGCTCTTTCCGGTGAGTGTTTCTCCCTTTCTTTTTCCCTCCGGCACGCACGCAGAGCCTTTATGTTGGGGTCGGTGACATGTGAGTGCTGATTCTAGGTATTGCTCGCATGCTTGACAGGTATGACGCGCACCCGATGGCAATCCTCACGAGCGCATTCTCATACCTCGGATCGTATTATAGCGAAGCCAACCCCTCCTTACAAGGTATGCCCCCTTCTATGTCTTGTCGCGATATCCCTCGATGACCTCTGTTCATGCTAGGCCAGAAACTCTTCACGAGTGGTGACAGATCCTCACTCGCCAATATGGACAGGCAGATTTTCAGGATCATCGGGAAAGCCACAACACTCGCTGCGTACGTACGGTCCCAACCTACACCCCATATCGTGCACCCATCCAGGGCAAATTTTTTACAGAATGGCCTATCGTGTCCGCCAGGGTCGCGAGTTCGTCAT